>Ga0335074_10010289_pt1 | contig 13078 bp, 11 predicted proteins | sample Lox_Sample_23_FD_206715 | JGI IMG/M metagenome (GOLD analysis project Ga0335074, IMG submission 206715) | Soil microbial communities from Loxahatchee National Wildlife Refuge, Florida, United States - Lox_Sample_2.3 | ecosystem: Environmental > Terrestrial > Soil > Wetlands | place: USA...
ATCGCGCCGCGCGCGGGCTGGGCACCTACGCCATGCTGATCGACGGCGTGCCAGCCGAGACCGTCATCCGCGCCTCCGGCATCCCCCACTTATCGATCATCCCGTCCGACGCCGACCTCGCCGGCGCGGAGGTCGAGCTGGTCAGCACACCTAGCCGCGAGACCCGACTGCGCAACTCACTCGCACCCATCCGCAACGGCAGGTTCGCGTTCGTGCTCGTCGACTGCCCGCCAAGCCTCGGCCTGCTCACCGTCAACGGTCTGGTCGCCGCCGACGCCGTGCTGGTGCCGCTGCAATGCGAGTTCTACGCCCTCGAAGGCGTCAGCCAGCTCATGCGCACGATCGACCACGTGCGCCGCAGCCTCAACCCCGCTCTCCGCCTGCAGGGAATCGTCCTGACCATGTACGACCGCCGCAACAACCTCTCCGAACTGGTCGCAGCCGACGCCCGCGGCTTCTTCGGCGAACAGGTCTACGACACCGTCATCCCCCGCAACATCCGCATCTCCGAGGCGCCCAGCCACGGCAAGCCCGTGCTGCTCTACGACCTGCGCTCGCCCGGCTCCCAGGCCTATATCCGCCTCGCCGGCGAACTGCTGCGCCGTGAGCGCGGCGAAACCCGCGTCATCGGATGAGCCCCAAGGACGCGCCGCCGCGCCTCGGCCGCGGCCTCGCCGCCCTCCTCGGCGACGCCCCGATCAGCCCCCCCGCCGGGGCGACGCAATCCCTGCCGGTCGCCAATCTCGAACCGAGCCCGTTTCAGCCGCGACGGGCCATGGCACCCGAAGCGCTCGCCGAACTCGCCGATTCGATCCGCCAGCGCGGCGTCCTGCAGCCCGTCCTCGTGCGGCCTCATCCCGACCGGCCCTCCCAATACCAGATCATCGCCGGCGAACGCCGCTGGCGCGCGGCCCAGCAGGCCGCGCTGCACGATATCCCTGTGCTCATCCGCAGCCTCACAGACAGCGAAGCCATGGCCGCTTCGCTGGTCGAAAACCTGCAACGCCAGGACCTCAACCCGATCGAGGAAGCGGAAGGCTATCGCCGCCTGACCGGGGAGTTCGGCCTCACCCAGGACCGGCTGGGCGAAGCCGTCGGTAAGTCACGCAGCCACCTCGCCAACATGATGCGGCTGCTGAATCTTCCCGCCTCGGTGCGGGTCGCGGTGGAGGCCGGCACCCTCTCGGCCGGCCATGCCCGCGCGCTGCTGGCCCACCCCGACCCGGAAGCCGCCTGCCGCGAGGTGCTCGCCAAAGGCCTGTCGGTGCGACAAACCGAAGTCCTCGTCCGCCGCAGCACCGAACCGCGCGACCGACCCGCGAAGACCGAGGCCGACCCCGCGCCAGAGATCGCCGCGCTGGAGCGGGAACTCTCGGAACAGCTCGGGCTGCGGGTGGAAATCACCGCGGGAAAATCCGGCGGCAGCCTCCGCATCACCTACCGCAGCCTCGATCAGCTCGATCACGTCATCGCGCGATTGCGGGGCGAGTAGCAGAAAGAAAGATCGGGCTCCGCCCGAACCCGCCAAAGGGCAGTCGCCCTTTGGAAACCCTCAACTTCCGTCCACGCGCCGGGCAGCCGCGTAGTCACACAAGGAAGACAATACGCGACGGCAAATTACCTCGTCCGGAGCGCCAGTCCGCTTGCAGTCCCGCTCGGCCTGGGCCAGCGCCTGCAAGGCCCGTAGCAAAGCCGCCGGATTCCAGCGCGACAGGGCCGCCGCGAACGCTCCCGTCCGGCGGAAAAACAGCGGCGGCCGGGCCAGACGCACCGCATCCTCCGCACCGATTCCATCGCGCTCCATCGCCAGACGGACCCGGTGCAGGCGCTGGCCATGTATCATCGCGGCCCGCACCACGCTGACAGGCGACGCGCCCCCCGACAGCGCAACCGACAAGGCCCGATCCATGCCGGCGCGATCCCCCGCAGTTGCGGCGAACAGCGCGTCCTCCAGCGACACATCCGCGACGTCACCCGTCGCGGCCTGCGCTGCCGCCAGGTCCACCGCGCCGCCATCCCCGACATAGAGCGCCAGCTTCTCCAGCTCCATCCGGGTCGCGGCATGATCGGCCCCGAGATGCGCCCGAAGCCAGGCCACCGCCTCCGGCTCGACCCGGACCTGGCGCGCCGCCAGCGTCGCCCGAATCGCCTCCTCCAGCGTCCGGCCCTCTTCCGGATAGCACCCGATCGATGCCCCGTCGGCATGGCGCTCCACCAGCGCCCGCAACCGCGATCGCGTCGGCAGCTCCCCCGCCTCCAGCACGATCAGCGCCTGGCCGGGACCGTCCAACGCCGCCTGCAACGGCGTCGCCAGCGCATCGCCGGCCTCACGCACCCGCACCACCATGCGCCCGCCGGTCAGCGGCATCGCTGCCGCCTCCGCCGGCAGCCGCGCCGCGGCATCGCGCCCCAGCCAGGTGAGACGGAACGGATCTTCGGCCGCGCCCAGCACCGCCCGCGTCGCGGCCTCGGCCCGGGCATGCACCAGCCCCGCATCCTCGCCATGCAGCAGCAAGACTCGGCAGCGCGACGGGTCGCGCAGCAGCGCCTCGGCCCGCCTTGCGTCGACCTTCATAGCTTCTTGGGTGATGCTCCGGCGCCGGGATGCTTGTCGAACCAGGCACCAACCTGCAGCACGATCTGGTTGGCCAGATTTTCCGCCAGCCGCCGCTGCACCACCTCGTTGTCCAGATCGCTGGCGAAATACTGGTTGTTGATGATCTGCTCTGCATCGAGCAACCGCGACGTGCCGCTGGCGAGCAGCGTGCGCTGCGGGTCGAGCGACTTCAGGAACCAGCGCCCGGTGCCGATCCACCGCATCCGCGTCACCGAATTGTCCGGCAGGATGCCCACCGTCTGCTCGTCGATCCCGAACGCGACGATCAGCTCGTAGCGCTTCGGCACCGCGAGCTCGCCCGGATTGAGCCGCGCCTGCAGCGCATTGCGCATGAGCTGCCCGGTGCGCTCCGGCAGGTTAGGGATCGACACCGCCGCCAGATCGGCCTCGACCGGACCCGGCACGTCGCCCGCAGCCTCGGCATACATCGGGTGGAATCCACACCCGCCCAACGCCGCCGCAAGCGCCAGCCCCGCGAGCAAACCGAGCCCTTGCCGCCGCAGCATCTCAGCCGCCGAGCACGAAATTGACGATCCGGTTCGGCACGTGCACGCGCTTGACCACGCGTCTTCCCTCCAGCAGCCGGGCCACGTTCGGCTCCGATGCCGCGGCGGCGATCACGACCGCCTCCGCCGCGTCGGGTGGCATCTCGATCGTTCCCCGAAGCTTGCCCATCACTTGAACCGCGATCGTCACCGCCTGGGCTGCGACCAGCGCAGGCTCCGCCTCGGGCCAGGGAAGCTCCGCCGCGAGCACTGCGCTGCCCGGATGCAGCCGGGCGAGAATCTCCTCGGCCAGGTGCGGCATCATCGGCGAAGCGAGACGCGCCAGCATCTCAGCCCCCTCCCGCCGCGCCCAGCCAAGCCCGGTCGCGGCCGGATCGGCCCGTTCCGCCTCCGCCAGCGCCGAGGCCAGCTCGTAGATTCGCGCCACCGCGACGTTGAACGCGAACCCCTCGAGCGCCTCGGTGACCTGCGCGATCGCCCGATGCGCCGCCCGGCGCAGCGTCAGCGCCGGCGGCCCGAACATCTCGGGACGGGGGCTCGGCGGGATCTCGGCCGCCGCCTCAGCCAGGCGGAACAGCCGCTGGGTGAAGCGGAAGGCGCCAGTCACGCCCGCCTCCGTCCACTCCATGTCCCGCTCCGGCGGATTGTCGGAGAGGATGAACCAGCGCGCCGTGTCGGCACCGTAACGATCTATGATGGCGCCGGGATCGACCGTGTTGCGGCGTGACTTCGACATCGCCTCGACGCGGCCGATCGTCACCGGCGCGCCGGTCTCCCGATGCGCCGCGCTCCCGTCCGCCCGCCGCTCCACCTCCTCGGGATAGAGCCAGCGCCCGTCCGGATCACGATAGCTCTCGTGCGTCACCATGCCCTGCGTGAACAGGCCGGCGAACGGCTCCGCCACGTCCAGATAGAAGGTGTCGCGCATCGCCCGCGTGAAGAACCGCGCATACAGCAGGTGCAGGATCGCGTGCTCGATGCCGCCGATATACTGGTCGACCGGCATCCAGTGATCGACCGCGGCACGGTCGAGCGGCCGCGCCGCCTTCGGGCTGCAGAACCGCGCGAAATACCAGGCGCTGTCGACGAACGTGTCGAACGTGTCGGTCTCCCGCTCGGCCGCACCGCCGCAGCCCGGGCAGGCGACGTGCTTCCAGCTCGGGTGATCGTCGAGCGGGTTGCCCGGTCGGTCGAAGCGCACGTCGTCCGGCAGCCGCACCGGCAGCTCGGCATCCGGCACCGGCACCACGCCACAGGCCGGGCAATGGATCACCGGGATCGGGCAGCCCCAGTAGCGTTGCCGGCTCACCCCCCAGTCGCGCAGCCGCCAGTTCACCACCCCGCGCCCGGCGCCTCGCCGTTCCAGCTCGGCGATCGCCGCCCGCTTGGCCTCATTGGCATCCATGCCGTCCAGGAAGCCGGAATGGATGATCGTGCCGGGACCGTCATAGGCCCGGTCGGACCCGTCCATCCGCGCCGTGAAGGCCAAAGCGTCGTCTCCGGGCGGCAGCACCACGGGCAACACGGGGAGGCTGTACCGGCGGGCGAATTCGATGTCGCGCTGGTCATGCGCGGGGCAGCCGAAGATCGCGCCGGTGCCGTATTCCATCAGCACGAAATTGGCGATCCAGACCGGAAAGCTCGTCTCCGGCAGGAACGGGTGGCGCACCCGCAGTCCGGTATCGTAGCCGCGCTTCTCCGCCGCCTCGATCGTCGCCTCACTGGTGCCCAGGCGCCGGCATTCGGCGATGAAGGCGGCCGCCGCGGCATCGCGACCGGCAACCGCGGCGGCCAGCGGATGGTCCGGGGCGATCGCCAGAAACGACATGCCGAACAGCGTGTCCGGGCGGGTGGAATAGACCTCGACGGCCTCGATCGCCGCTTCCGGGGCAGCGAGGGGGAAGCGGATCTCCGCGCCCTCGCTGCGGCCGATCCAGTTGGCCTGCATCTGACGCACCCGCGCCGGCCAACGCTCCATCCCGTCCAGCGCCGCGAGCAGATCCGGCGCGTAGTGCGTGATCCGCAGAAACCACTGCGACAGCCGCTTCTTCTCGACCAGCGCGCCGGAGCGCCAGCCGCGCCCGTCGATCACCTGCTCGTTGGCGAGCACGGTGCCGTCGACCGGATCCCAGTTCACCCAGCTCTCGCGCCGCTCGGCGAGCCCCGCGCGCAGCAGGTCGAGGAAGATCCGCTGCTGCTGCCCGTAGTAGGCGGGGTCGCAGGTGGCGAATTCCCGCTCCCAGTCGAGCGACAGGCCCATGCGCCGGAGCTCGGCCCGCATCGTCGCGATGTTGCTCCAGGTCCACTCCGCCGGATGGATGCCGCGCTCCCGTGCCGCGTTTTCGGCCGGCAGGCCGAACGCGTCCCAGCCCATCGGATGCAGCACGGCGTGGCCGCGCGCCCGCTTGTACCGCGCCACCACGTCGCCCAACGTATAGTTGCGGACGTGCCCCATATGGATCTTCCCGCTGGGATACGGGAACATCTCCAGCACGTAGTATTTGGACTGCGTCCCGTCCGGCACGTCGGCGACGCGAAAGCAGGCGCGCTCGGCCCAGGCCTGCTGCCATCGCGCCTCGGCGAGGCGGAAATCGTAGCGCGGCTTCTCGACCGGGGCGGCAGCGTCAGTCAGGGTATCGTGCATGCTGGGTCTGGCGGCACAGGATCATCGGGACGCGCCTGTATCCGCCAGAACCCGCGCCGCAGCAATGCACCCGGACAGTCGCGCCGGCGGGCAGAACGCCGCCGGCGCCGCGCCGTTCAGACCCAGTGGCCGGGTATCCAGCGTCCGTAATAGTCGTGGTGGCCCGGCACCCAGTGGGCGCCGTAGCGCGGCGGCGGCCCGGGCGGCGCATAGACGCAGGCACTGAGGCTGGCGCCCGCGCCAGCCAGCGCGAGCGCGAGACACGTCCAGCGCAGCAGGAACGACAGTCGACCCCTCATGGAACTCCTCGCTCCGGGATGGTGTGCCCAGCTTGGCGTAACGTCCGTGACCGTGACAACGCCCGACGCGAGGAAAGTTCGTGCTCCGGAATCGGGCGGCCGCAAGGCGGCCCGTCTGCGGCGCTACTGGCTTGCCGTCATGGTGCGCAGTTCGCGGGCCCGCGCCAGCACCTTGTTCTCGATTTCCGCCGCGGTCGCCGCGGTGACCGGCGCTTCCTGCCACTCGCCGTTGGTCAGGGTCTGGCGGAACACCGAGATGCGGATGCCGTCGGCGCGCAACTGCCGGCCGAGGATATAGGCGGTGGCCTTGAACCGCTCATCCGGCGTCGACGGCGGCTGGTACCAGTCGGTGATGATCACGCCGCCGAACGGGTCGGCGGAGGCGAGCGGCATGAAGGAGAGCGTGTCCAGCGCCGCCCGCCAGAGATAGGCATTGACACCGATCCCCGGCTGATCCGAGCCCTTGTTGTTCGACCCGAACAGGGTCGTCCCTGACGGCAGTACGCTGCCGGTGCCCGGGTCCCAGCCCTTGTGGCCGTTGATATGGTCGGCCGTGACCGGGTCGGAGCCGCACCCGGCGAGGAGCCCGATCAGGCCGATGGCCGAGCCGAGGGCCAGGATTCGCGTCCGCATCGATGATCCGCTCCATGGCAGTCCGGGATTCGCCCCGGTCGTCCCAGCCAGACCACGATCGCCGCAGGCGGCGCCGCTGGAGGCGTGAATCGTGGTCTGAAAACAGACAGCTAGACCGGAATCGCTTGGCCCGGTCAGAGCCGTTCAAGGTCTAGCGCACTGGCCGGCATTCGCAAAGCCCGCGCCGCGCGCGCGAAGCCGGCGGGCATGAAAAAGGGGCGGTGGCCTGGCCACCGCCCCTGAGGAGAGGCTTCGTTGGGTGCGGATCAGAACTGGAAGTAGGTGCCGAGACCGATGCCGCGGGCGATGCCCTGGTTGTTGCTCGGGTTATACGAGGACGAGGTCGGACCCACGTTGTTCACCAAGTCGTAGTCGTTGGCATGCGTCTGCGCGTAGAGCACGTCGAGGAACAGGGTGACGCCCGGCCCGACCACGTAGCTGGCGCCCAGCGTGCCGCCGTTGATCCGCGCCGTCGTGCTCGGCAGCCCCTGCAGCGCGACCGGTGCGGTGTCACGCACGTCGTAGTTCACATGGTACCAGGTGACGCCGACATTCAGCGCGCCGATCTTGTAGCCGAGGCCGATCTGGAAGGCCGTCGTCTGCTTCGCGCCGTCCGGTGCCGGACCGAGCGGGTTGCCGCTGTCGGTGTTGGCATAGCTCATGTTGCCTTTGACGACCTGCCCCTCGAGCTCGAAGCCCGCATAGGTCAGCACCGCGCCGGCATCCCAGAAATCGACGGGATTGTATGTAACGGCGCCGATTCCGTTCGGCCCGAGCGTCGCCGTGTCAGGTGTCCAGGCGGCATGCGCGTAGCCAAGGCTCGCCCGGACCCCGAGCGGGCCGAACGTGCCGCTGTACTGGCCGGCGACTTCGACGCGGTTCTTGCTCTCGCCGCAGGTCCCGGAGCCGCCGTCGCAGATGCTCACCTCGTCCGAATTATAGCTGGACGGAATGACGCTGGTGTTGTTCAGCCCGACCGATTGCGGCTGGTACGAAATCGCGAAGTTCAGACCGGCGAAGATCGGCGAGACGTAGGCCAGCTTCCCCTTCGGATTATCACCGTCGTAGGAGTCGCCCATGATGTAGTTCGGACCGACGGTCTTGAAGCCGTATTCGCCGTAGAACCCGCCAGTGCCGAAGTCGTCACCGCCACCGACGGAGAGCTGGTCGATCGCGTCGTTCGGCGTGCCGAACTCGAACTTTCCGAACTTGTCACTCAACACATAGCCGTAGGCGCTGTGCCAGAAGAGGGTCTGCGCGCTATGCCCTTCGCTCAGATTCGAGGAGTTGGCCCGGATTTCCGCGGCGAGGCCGTAATGCACGCCGTACGGCGAGGCGTAGTCGAAGCTCGGATAGAGTCTGATGTAGTTCATCAGCACGCCGGTCGCCGGCTTGGAGCCGTCGAAATTGTCGTCCGTGCTGCTCTGGAACCACACACCAGAGAAGATGCGGCCACCGAGATTCACAGTCACCGAGCCAGGTGCAGCGCCAGCCAGCTGGTCGGACCGGGCCGTGATCGGGTAGCTGGTTGGCGGAGTCGCCGCGGCGGACTGCGCCGAGGCGCCGGTCGGCAGCAATGCCGCCACACCCGCCAGCGCGACGCCCGCCAGAAGAGCCTTACGCATCCAATCCCCTCCTCTTTTCCGCCGGAAGCGCCGGCTTCCCGCAATCGCCTTTGCCCACCCCTCGCGCCGCTCCGGACACGCGGAATCGCCCCCAGGGTCGAGCCGTTCAAGCTGGCGCGCAGTATGGGAGCGAGCGCCAAAATCCTGCAATCTGCGGAACGAGCCCGTCGCGGCATTTCCGAAACACTGTGACTCTTGCGTCACAGGTTGTGTGCAGTGCAGCAACGCCCCGCCGCCCGCCGAGCCCCCTCCGTCAGCGCCGCAGCCCATCCAGCGCGCCGATCGCTCCGGCGCCGGCGGCGTGCCGCGGCAGCGCCCGAATGCTCCGCCCGGCGACACCACCGAGCGCCATCACCGGCAGGCAGGCCCGCCGGGCCAGGGCCGACCAGCGCACCGGTCCGAGCGACGCCGCACCGGGATGGCTCGCGGTCGGAAACACCGGCGAGAGGAAGGCGGCATCCGCGCCGGCGCGGCGTGCTCGCACCAGCTCCGCCCGCCCATGCGCCGAGCTGGTGAGCAGACCCCGGCGCAACCGTGCCGGTCCCGCGCGTCGCCCGCCCCGCAGATGCAGCCCGGCGCCGAGTGTCGCCGCGAGCCGCGGGTCGCCCGCCACGACCAGCGCCAGACGGCGCTCGCGGCACAGCCGCGCCAGGTCGCGCCACGCCCCCGGCGTCGGCTCTGTTGCGCCGGGCCGCAGCACCACGCCGCACAGACCCCGCGGCAGGGCGGCGACCGCGGTCCGTGCATCGGGCAGGCGCTGCGGATCGGTGAACAGCCAGAGCGGCGGCAGCGCCCGCCCGTCGCGCCGCCCGCGCGCCTTGACCGCACGCGCCCAGGCGAACAGTGTCCGGTCCATGCCGACCTCCGCGGACTGCGTCGCCGCCGCCGCGATCGGCGCCAGCCTGGCACGGGTCCGCGCCCGCGTCGCCGAGGCCGCAGCGCGCGCCGGCCGCCGGGCGGAGGATGTCACCATCGTCGCGGTTTCCAAGACCAAGCCGGTCGCGGCGGTGGAGGCCGCACTCGCCGCCGGTCAGGCCGTGTTCGGCGAGAACCGGGTGCAGGAAGCCGGCGCCAAGTTCGTCGCGCTGCGCGACGCCCATCCGGAGCTGCGCCTCCACCTGATCGGCGGCCTGCAGACCAACAAGGCGCGCGACGCGGTCCGGATCGCCGACGTGATCGAGACCCTGGACCGGCCGCGGCTCGCCGACGCGCTGGCCGATGCCTGTGTGCGGGAGGGGCGGCGGCCGGAACTGCTCGTACAGGTCAATGTCGGCGACGAGCCGCAGAAAAGCGGCATCGCCCGCAGCGAGGCCGACCGCTTCATCGAGGACTGTCGCGACCGCTTCGGCACCCAGTTGACGGGATTGATGTGCGTGCCGCCGCTCGACGCGGACCCGCTGCCGCATTTCGCCTGGCTCGCCGCCTGCGCCGGACGGCACGGTCTCCGCGTGCTGTCGATGGGCATGTCGGCGGATTTCGAAGCCGCGATCGCCGCCGGCGCCACCCTCGTGCGGATCGGCAGCGCGATCTTCGGAGCGCGGCCGCCGGGCTGACCCCGAACGGCGCCGCCACGCAGGCCGCGTTCAACTTGCAAGTTGCAATGCAACAGGCGTATGCGTCCGCGCCTTCGCATCTCGAGGCCGCCGCGGATGCCGCGGGCGGGCCGTCGTCGCGCGCCGCAGGACAGTTCGGGACGGGATATGGACAGTCTGGCTGAGACCGCGCCCGCGCGACACAAGGTCGTGCCCGGCCTGTCGGCCCTGCTTGCGGTCCTCGGCGTCGTCTACGGCGATATCGGCACCAGCCCGCTCTACGCGCTGAAGGCGAGCCTCGCCCTGATCGACCGGCCGGTGGCGCGCACCGAAGTCCTGGGCGTGCTGTCGCTGATGTTCTGGTCGCTGATCCTGATCGTCACGGTCAAATACGTGCTGCTCGTCATGCGGGCGAACAACCGCGGCGAGGGCGGCATCCTGGCGCTGATGGCCCTCGCCCAGCGCGTCTCGGTCGGCGCGCGGGTGCGGGCCGGGCTGGCGCTGATCGGCATCGTCGGCGCCTGCCTGTTCTTCGGCGACGGGCTGATCACGCCGGCGATCTCCGTGCTGTCGGCGGTCGAGGGCCTGAAGGTCATTTCCCCCGAATTCGCCCAGCTGGTGCTGCCGCTCTCCGTGGTCATCATCGTCGCGCTGTTCGCCGTGCAGTACCGCGGCACCGGCCTGGTCGGGCGCGTCTTCGGGCCGGTGATGGCGCTCTGGTTCCTCGCCCTCGGCGCGCTCGGCGTGGTGGAAATCGTCCGCCAGCCCATGGTCATGCTGGCGATCTCGCCGCATTACGGCGTCGGGTTCTGTCTGCGTCACGGCTGGCTTGCCTTCCTGTCGCTGGGCGCGGTGGTGCTGACCGTGACCGGCGCCGAGGCGCTGTACGCCGATATGGGTCATTTCGGCGCGCAGCCGATCCGGCTGTCCTGGCTCGGCTTCGTACTGCCCTGCCTGGTGCTCAACTATTTCGGTCAGGGCGCGCTGGTGATGCACGCGCCGGGGGCAGTCGAGAGCCCGTTCTTCCTGCTCGCCCCGCAGGTGCTGCGCCTGCCGCTCGTGGTGCTGGCGACGCTGGCCACGGTCATCGCCAGCCAGGCGCTGATCTCCGGCGCCTATTCCGTGGCGCGGCAATGCATGCAGCTCGGCTTCCTGCCGCGCATGACCGTGCGTCACACCAGCCAGACCGAGGAAGGCCAGATCTACGTGCCGCAGATCAACGCTGCGCTGGCGGTCGGCGTGCTGCTACTGGTGCTGAGCTTCAAGAGCAGCGATGCGCTCGCCTCGGCCTACGGCATCGCGGTCACCGGCACCTTCCTTTGCACCTGCGTCCTGGCGATGGTGGTGTTCCGGCGGCAGTTCCGCTGGTCCCGGCCGGCGGCGATCAGCGTGTTCGGCTTCTTCTTCGCGATCGATTTCGTCTTCTTCGCCGCCAACACGCTGAAGGTGATCGAGGGCGGCTGGGTGCCGCTGGTCCTCGGCCTGGCGCTGATGGGCCTGATGACGTCCTGGAAGCGCGGTCGCGACCTGCTGCTGGCGCGGGTGCGCCAGGACAGCCTGCCGCTCGCCTCCTTCCTGGCCCGGCTGCCGCAATCGCGCACTATCCGCGTGCCCGGCATCGCCGTGTTCCTCACCGGCAACCCGGATTACGTGCCGGCGGCGCTGCTGCACAACCTCAAGCACAACAAGGTGCTGCACGAGCGCGTCCTGTTCGTGACCGTGCAGACGCTGGACGAGCCGGAAGCCGAGCCCGAGCGCCGCGCCGAGGTGACGGAACTCGCCGCCGGCATCCACCGCATCATGCTCCGCTACGGCTTCATGGAGAGCCCGAACGTGCCGCGGGCGCTGGAATCCCTTCGCACCCGCGGCATCGAATACGACCCGATGCAGGTCAGCTATTTCCTGGGCCGCGAGATGATCGTCCCGGCGATGGTGCCGAAGCTGCCGCTGTGGCGGCTGTGGCTGTTCCTGGTCATGGCGCGCAATGCGGTCGCGGCGACCGAGTTCTTCCGCATCCCCAGCGACCGCGTGGTGGAGCTCGGCGTCCGCGTCGCCATCTGAACGTCGGCGAGGAGCCTGCGTTGAACCGGCGGCGCGTGTGCGGGCGCGGCGGAGCGGGGCGGAGGGATGGCACGGGTGATCATGGTTCTGGCGCAGGCTGACGGCTACCCCGAGGGCCGGCCGGAGGAGCGGCTCGAGATGCGGGTCTGCCTGACGCAGCAGGGGACGCTGGACGATGATGCCTGGGCGTTCGGGCCGGATCCCTGGCGGGCGGTGCGCGTCCGGCCGGACCTGCCGCAGCAGGCGGGCGAGGTGGTCCGGACCGCCGCCTGCTGGGCGCTGCGGGATGGCGAGGGGGATGACGCGCCGCTGACCACCCTGAGCGTCGGGCTGGTGCGGCCCGGGGAGATCGTCACCCTGACGGATCCCGGCGCGGAGCCGGCGCAGTTCCGGATCGTCTCGGTCGAAGTCGACTGACGGGGATGCCGACGGGCGCGCCCGGCCGGGTGTCGTGGGCCTGCGCGACGGTGCGATCGCAGGGTCGTCAGACGTTGGGTGGGCTGTAGCCGCCGATCTTGGCCGCGCGCGCCACCTGCATCGCGGTCTCCGCCTCCTTCGCGGTGAGCAGGCTCACCGTCTCGAAGCGCGAAAACGCACCGGTCGCGGACGCCGCCATCGAGCAGGCCGCAACCGCGGTCGCGTCCGGGAATTCGCAGATCGCCAGCCCGTCGTATTCGCCGAACGTGAAGAAGTACTGGAGCAGCTTGCCGCCGAAACCCTCGAACAGGGTGGTCGCCTGCACCGTCCTGTCCTGTGGCCTGGCGACGAGCGCCTTGGCCGCGGCGGCCGTGAGCTGCCAGCGCAACATGAAGTGGGCCATCTCGCCGCCTCCCCTGTTGACCGGGAGAGACTGCGCGCCTCCGGCGGCGTGCGCAATCAGGCGGCGGCGCCGGGGATTGCGATACTCGGCCGCGTGCGTCGCCGGGAGCCTAGCGCCGCAGACGAATGCGGCACGCGCGATGATAGGGCGCCGGCAGTTGCTTCATCGACCAGACCTGCTCCCCGGTCAGTACGACGTGATCCCCGCCCACCGGGCCACGGTAATCGGCAACATAGCGGTAGCCGGTCGTGGCCGCGCCGCCCTGGAGTTCCAGGATGCCGGCGGTGATCGTGCCGGTCCCGGTTTCAACGACCCCTGACAGCGCACGCGAATCCCTGACG
>Ga0335074_10010291_pt1 | contig 13076 bp, 10 predicted proteins | sample Lox_Sample_23_FD_206715 | JGI IMG/M metagenome (GOLD analysis project Ga0335074, IMG submission 206715) | Soil microbial communities from Loxahatchee National Wildlife Refuge, Florida, United States - Lox_Sample_2.3 | ecosystem: Environmental > Terrestrial > Soil > Wetlands | place: USA...
CCGTCCGCCCGGACCTCGTGCGCGGCGAGGTCCACCACGAGGTTGCCGTCGGTGATCGAGCCGAGGTCGGGCTTATCGGGCAGCCCGGTCCCGCGGGACCTGCGCAGCACCGAACGAACACGAAGGGCCAGCTCGCGCGGGCTGAACGGCTTGGTCACGTAGTCGTCAGCGCCGGTCTCGAAGCCGACCAGGCGGTCGGTCTCATCGCCCAGGGCGGTCAGCATCACGACCGGGATCGGCCAGCGCGCGCGCAGCCTGCGGCAGACCTCGAGACCGTCCATGCCGGGCAGCATCAGGTCCAGGACCACCAGGTCGGGGGGCTCCTCGGCGACCCGGCGTAGTGCCTCGTACCCGTCGTGCACGCACTCCACTGTGTGCCCGTCGCGGATGAGGTAGCGCCCGACGACGTCGGCGACGGTGGGATCGTCGTCGACGACGACGATCCGTCCTGGTGGATCGGGGTTGCTCACGGTTACACGGTAAGGCGCAGAAGGCCATGCAAGCCAGCAAAGCTGGCAAAAGCGCTCGACCCCGTCATCAGTCCGTAAGCACAGTGACGATTGTGTGAGTTCATCGCTGATGGGCACTGAACCGGCCGCGAGAGCGCCGCGTGGGGTTAACACTGAGGGGTGTTTTGTTCCCGAAGGCAAACCCGAGAGTAGGAGTCGGCGTGATCGGCGAACTCTATGCGCGTGCGCTGGCCGGCTGGGCCCGGCCGGATATCGAGTACGCCGACGGCAGCCGAACGCCGCTCCTCGTGGAGGGCTGGCTGCGCGAGAGCCCCGGCGACCGGTCCATGCTGGAGCGCTGCCAGGGGCCGACGCTGGACATCGGGTCGGGTCCCGGGCGGCTGACCGTGGCGCTGTCCGAGCGCGGCATCCCGGCCCTCGGGATCGACATCACGCCCTACGCGGTCGACCTGGCGCGTTCCGCGGGCGCCCTGGTGATGCTGCGGGACGTGTTCGACCGCGTCCCCGGGACCGGCCGCTGGATGACCGTGCTCCTCGCGGACGGGAACATCGGGATCGGCGGCGATCCGGCCGCGCTGCTGCGCCGCGCGGGCGAACTGCTCGCGCCGGAGGGGCGCGCCCTGGTCGAGCTCGAACCGCCCGGCGCGCCGCTGCGCCGTGAGCACGTCCGGCTGTGCCACGCGGGGCTGGCCGGCTCCTGGTTCCCCTGGGCTTACGTGGGCGCCGACGACATCGGGGACGTGGCGCGCGACGCGGGGTTCGGCGAGGTCGAGACCTGGACGGTCGACGGGCGCTGGTTCGCGGAGCTCAGGCCGGCCTCGGTCGCGACTGACGAGCCGTGGTGAGGCGGTTAAGGATTGCTTACGGTCCGGCCCGCAGGTGACTTTCAGTCTCCGGGCGATGGCACCCTACGCTGCATGAACGCAAAGCTCCGCGTGGCCGCGATCGGCCTGGCCATCGTGATCATGGTCGGCCTGGTGCTGCTGGTCGTCCGGCCCGGGCTGAACCCCGCCCGGATCCGCCCCCTGCCGCTCATTGCCGCCGCGTGGGTCGCGTTCCTGGTCGCGGCCTGGCTGCTGCGGAAAACGTCGCTGCGGGCCGCCGCGCTGCTCATCCTCATCGGCGGGATCGCCATCCAGGTCGCCGCGGTGTCGGCGCCGCCGCAGAACAGCAACGACCTGTACCGGTATATCTGGGACGGCCGGGTCCAGGCGGCGGGCATCGACCCGTATCAGTACGTCCCCACGGCCCGCCAGCTCACCGGGCTGCGGAACGAGTTCCTGTGGTACCCGGGGGCGGAGTACTGCGTCACCCAGGCCGTCGTCCGCTCGCACCCGACGGCAGAACTGGCCGCGGGCTGCACGCGGATCAACCGGCCGACGGTCCCGACGATCTACCCGCCGGTGGCCGAGGCGTACTTCCTCGGCGTGCACTACCTGCCCGACGCCTCGGACTCGACCACGCCCATCCAGGCGACCACGGCGGGGGTCGCCGTCCTGATCACCGGGCTGCTGCTGTTCGGGCTGCGCCGGCTGCGCCGCGATATGCGGATGGCGGCGCTGTGGTCGTGGTGTCCCACCGTGGCCCTCGAGGCCGGGAACAGCGCCCACGTCGATGTGGTGGCGGTGGGGATCGCCGCGGCGGCGCTGCTGGTGCTGGCCACGGCCCGCACCACGCGCCGGACTGTCCTCGGCGGGATCATGCTCGGGCTGGCCATCGGGACGAAGCTGATCCCGGCCCTGACCGTGCCCGCCGTCCTCAAGCGCCGCTGGCTGACGGTCTGCCTGGCCGCGGGCAGCGCGTTCGTCGCGGTCTACATCCCGCACCTCATCGCGGTCGGCAGCAAGGTCATCGGGTTCCTGCCCGGCTACCTGCAGCAGGAGGGCTACACCAGCGGGACGAGGTTCGGGATCATCGGCCTATTCCTCACCGGGCGGGCGGCCATCGCCGCGGCCGTCCTCGTGCTGGCCGTCGTGGCGCTCGCCGTGCTGCGGTTCGCCGACCCCGACCAGCCGTGGCGCGGCGCCGTGGTCATGACCGCGGCCGCGCTCGCGGTCGCCACCCCGCACTACCAGTGGTACGCGCTGCTCCTGGTGATGCTGGTGGCGCTCGACGGGCGCCCGGAATGGCTGGCCTTCGCCGCGGGCGGGTACTACGCCGCCGAACCGGGCCTGGGCCGGCTGACCCCTCCGTACCGGTACCACGACGCGATCGCGTACGGCGTGCCCGTGCTGATCGTGGCGGCCGGCTGGCTCATCCGCCGCGAGCGGGCCCGGCGCGTCGTACCTGTCCCGGTCACGCCCGCCACCACCCCGGCGCAGCCCGCGATTCCGGTCGTGTCCCCCGTCCCGGCCGCGGCCACCGTCGCAGTCCCGCCCGCCGTAGGGGTACCGGCGTCGGCCGACGCCGAACAGCTGACGGGACTGGGCGCTTTCTTACCGGTTGGTTACCCGTGAGCCAAACATCAAACGGCGCAGGCCGTCAGGACCGTGAATGAAGATATGAGTTACGACCCGTCGTACCGCACACCCCCGCGCCAGGACCGCTGGCCGAACGCGACCCCCCAGGAGCCCTGGCCCGCCTACACCGGAGCCGACACGTACCGGGAGACGGCCGGCTATCGCGGCTACCGCGAGCCGACCGGCGGCTACCAGGGCGGTGCTTACCAGGACGGTGCCTACCACGATGCCAGCTACCGGGACGGGGGCTACCAGGGCGGTGCCTACCAGGACGGCGGGGCCGACGGGTACTGGAACGGCAACGGATACGACCGCGACAACGGATACGACCGCAGTTACGGATACGGCGGCGTGGCGGCCGACTACGGCGACGCGTGGGACGGCGGCTACGGCCTCCAGGCCGACCAGAACGGTTACGTGGGGGCCCCGGATGACTTCGCGGGCGAGTACCTCGAGCCTGCGCCCACGGGCGCCTTGCTGATTGCACCCGACACCCTGGCGGGGCTGCCCATCCGGAGCCAGCACCACGACCGGAACCAGCCTCGCGGCGGGCTCCTGGTCGGAGCGGTCACCGGCTTCCTCTCGGCCGCGGTCGCGATCGGCGCGGCCACGCTCGCCGCGGCGTTCGTCCGGCCGCAGGCCTCCCCGGTCATCGCCGTGGGCGGCGCGTTCATCGACCGGACCCCCTCGGCGGTGAAGAACTTCGCGGTCGAGCACTTCGGCGAGAACGACAAGACCATGCTGCTGCTCGGGATGTACGTGGGGATCGCGGTGCTGGCGATGGCGATCGGGTGCCTGGCGCGGCGCAACGCCGCGATCGGCGTGGGCGGGATCGCGTTGTTCGGGCTGTTCGGCGCCTTTGTCGCGATCACCAGGCCGGAGGCCCGGCCGACCGACGTCGTCCCCTCGGTGATCGGCGGCCTGGCCGGGATCGCCGCCTTTGCCTTGCTGGCGTGGGCAGCGTCGCCGGTCGCGCCGGCGGCGCTGGCGCCGGTCCGACATGCCCGCGCGGCCGGACACCGGAGGGCCTGGTGACTACCACCGTCGACCGGCGCAGGTTCATGGCCGCGGCGGCAGGCACGGCCGCGGCGGCGGCCGCGGCCGGGGTCGGCGGCGAACTCCTGATCGGCAAGCGGTTCCGCGTGAACACGTCGGAGGTCAGGCTCGCTCCGCCGGTGGCCACGCCGAAGCCGCTGCCCTCCGGCGCCAACCTGAACATCCCTGGGCTGTCCCCGTTCTTCACGCCAGACGCATCGTTCTACCGGGTCGACACCGCCCTGGTCCTCCCCGTCATCTCGCCATCGGCGTGGAGCCTGCACATCCACGGCATGGTCGACAACCCGATGACGATCACGTTCGACGAGCTGATGAAGATGCCCATGATCGAGCACGACGTCACGCTGACGTGCGTCTCGGAGAGCGTCGGCGGCCCGTACATCGGCAACGCCCGGTGGGAGGGCACGCTGCTCGCCAACGTGCTCCGGCGGGCGGGCATCCAGCCGGGCGCCGACCAGATCGTCATGCGCGACATCAACGGGATGACCATCGGCGTGGCCACCGAACCGGTCATGGACGGGCGCGCGTCCATGCTCGCGGTGGGGATGAACGGGATCCCGCTGCCGCAGGCGCACGGGTTCCCGGTGCGCGTGGTCGTACCCGGCCTGTACGGGTACGTGTCCGCGTGCAAGTGGGTGGTCGACATGCAGCTCACGACGTTCGGCGCGTTCGACGCCTACTGGGTGCAGCGCGGCTGGTCCCAGCAGGCCCCGATCAAGACCGAGTCGCGCATCGACGTCCCGAAGGTCGGCGCCAGCCTGTCCCCGGGCAAGGTGGCGGTCGCCGGCGTGGCCTGGGCGCAGCACCGGGGGATCGAGGCCGTCGAGGTCTACATTGACGGCACCTGGTACCCCGCGAAACTCGCGGCCCAGGACACGATTGACACCTGGCGCCAGTGGTACTACTTCTGGGACGCCACCCCAGGGACGCACACGATCAAGGTGCGCGCCACCGACCGGACCGGTCACACCCAGACCGCTGCGGTACACCACACCGAGCCCAACGGGGCCACCGGTTACCACACGATCCAGGTGACGGTCACCTGAGCTAGCCGCTGGCGCGCACCCGCTTTGCGCACCAGCGGCTTGTTCTTGCCCTCAGGGCCCTGAGTACGCTCAGGGCCCTCAGTGCGCGCGGAGCGCGTCGAGCAGGTCGTCGAGCGCGTCGATGTTGTGCGCGCTGACCACGGCATCGCAGTACGGCCAGGCCGCCGCCATCCCGCCGACCTCCGGGCTGTACCGGGGCGACTGCGTGCGGGGGTTGGCCCACACGATCCGGTGCGCGACCCGGGACAGCCTGGCCATCTGCTCGCCGAGCAGCGCGGGCTCACCGGTCTCCCAGCCGTCGGAGATGATCAGGACCACGGCGCCCCGGGCCATGCCACGGCAGCCGTACCGGTCGTTGAACTCCTTGAGCGCGGCGCCGATCCTCGTCCCGCCCGACCAGTCGGGGGCCGCCTCGCCCGCCTTGGCCAGCATCGTGTCGGGGCTGGCGGCGGCCAGCGTGGGGGTGAGCCGGGTCAGCCGGGTGGCGAAACTGAACACCTCGGGTCGGCTCTGCCCGCCGCGCAGCTGCCCGCCGTTCAGGCAGTACATGAGCATCAGCAACGCGCGGGCGTAGGACTCCATGGACCCCGAGATGTCGCACAGCACCACGAGGCGGCGCGGGCGGGCCCGCGGCGCCCGCCGCGACAGCCTGATCGGCTCCCCGCCGCTGCGCCGCGCCTGGCGCAGGGTCGCGCGCAGATCCGGGCGCTTCCCGTCGCGGGCGCCCCGGTACCTGCGGGTCCGGCGGAGCGGTACGGACAGCGTCATCTCGCGCATGAGCGTCACGAGCTGCTGGAGTTCGGCGGCGGACAGCTCGGTGAAGTCGCGGTCGCGCAGCCGTTCGGCCGCCGAGGCGACCCGGTTCACCGCAGGCAGCTCCGAGAGCGCGTCATCGCCGTTCGGCTCGGACGAGCCCGTCGCCGAGACGTACAGCCCTGAGGACCAGCGGCCGGGGTCGCCCGGATGAGGAGCGGGCGGGCCACCGTCCTGGTCGGCGGGCCTGGCCGGTACGTCGGCGGAGGCGAGCAGCTCCTGCAGGGGCGCCGGGGTGCCGAACAGCATGGACCACACGCGGTCGAAGGTGGTCATCTGGCCCGGGTCCGAGACCAGCGTGGCCAGGGCGCAGGCGCGCAGCTCGGTGATCGTCCGCACGTTCATGACCGTGACGGCGCGGGCCAGCCGCTCGCAGCGGTCCGGGCCGACCGGGAGGCCCGCGGCGTGCAGCGCGGTCCCGAGCCCGGCGGCCAGCGACGCCACGTCGAGCGAGGCAGCATCCTCAGTCAGCGAAGTCAACACAGCCCTCAGTCAACGGAGCCGACTACCGCCGCCAGCCCGGCGCGGCGCACCGTTTCCTCGTCCTCCGGGTACTTCAGCACCGTGCTCATGGTCTGGCCGGCCAGCGGCCCGGACAGCTCGTCGGCGCCGAACACGCTCAGCGCGGAGGCCCAGCTGATCGCCTCGGAGATGCCGGGCGGCTTGGTCAGGTCGAAGGTGCGCAGCCGGTTCACCGCCGTCGCGATCTGCCCGGCCAGCCGCTCCCCGGCCGCGGGCACCCGGCGCTTGATGATCTCCGCGACGCGCGCGGCGTCCGGGTAGGCGATCCAGTGGTACAGGCACCGGCGCTTGAGCGCGTCGTGCAGGTCCCTGGTCCGGTTGGAGGTGAGCACGGTGACCGGGGGGACCTTGGCGCGCTGGGTGCCGAGCTCGGGGATGGTGACCGCCGCCTCGGCCAGCAGCTCGAACAGGAACGCCTCGAACTCGTCGTCGGCCCGGTCGACCTCGTCGATGAGCAGGACCGCGGGGCGCGGCCCCGGGTGCAGCAGCGCCGTCAGCAGCGGCCTGGACAGCAGGTACTCCTCGGTGAACAGGTCCTTGTCCTGGATCCGCTCCCCGGCGGCCTCGGCCAGCCTGATGGCCAGGAGCTGGCGCGGGTAGTTCCACTCGTACAGCGCCTCGGCGGCCGCGATGCCCTCGTAGCACTGCAGCCGCACCAGCGGGGTGTCGAGCGCGCCAGCCAGCGCCTTGGCGGCCTCGGTCTTGCCCACGCCCGGCTCGCCCTCGAGCAGGATCGGCTGCCCCATCCGCACGGCGAGGAACAGCGACGCGGACAGCTGGTCGCCCGCCAGGTAGCTGACCGACTCCAGGGCGGCGGACATCGCGCCGACGTCGGGGAACCGCTGATCAAGGTCGTGTGTCAAGGCGCCGCTCACCATGTGTTTCGTCTACCCAAAAGTTCGCGTTACTCAGAACCCTCGGTCCTGAATAACGCTCCGGGTGGCAGTTTATCTTTCCTGCCCAGCTCTGAACCATTCGCGGCGAGCCGGTCAGCTGGGCGAGCAGGTCAGCTGATGGCCAGGTCGGTGCGGAACGGGCGGCCCTGGATGGCCCGCCACACCTGGGCCGGGGTGAGCGGCATGTCCGCGTGGCGCACGCCGTAGGGCCGCAGCGCGTCGATGACGGCGTTGACCACGGCCGGCGGCGAGCCGACCGTCGCGGACTCGCCGACACCCTTGGCGCCGATCGGGTGGTGCGGGGACGGGGTGACGGTCTCGCCGAGTTCCCAGGACGGGCACTCCAGCGACGTGGGCAGCAGGTAGTCCATGAACGAGCCGCCCAGGCAGTTGCCGTCGTCGTCGAACGCGATGACCTCCATCAGCGCCATCCCGATCCCGTCGGCGAGCCCGCCGTGGACCTGGCCCTCGACGATCATCGGGTTGATCCTGACCCCGCAGTCGTCCACCGCGACGAACCGCCGGACCGAGACCTTCCCGGTGCCCGGGTCCACGTCGACCACGCAGATGTACGCCCCGCACGGGTAGGTCAGGTTGGGCGGGCTGTAGACGCAGCTCGCGTCGAGGTGCCCCTCGACGCCCTCGGGGAGCTCCAGGCTCGAGTGCGCGGCCAGCGCGATCTCGGTGATGGTGCGGCCCTGGTCCGGGTCGCCGCGGACGAACCACCGGCCGCGCTCCCAGTCCAGGTCCGCGGCGTCCACCTCCAGCATGGCCGCGGCGATCAGGCGGGCGTGATCGCGCAGCTTCCGCGCCGCGATGGCCGTGGCCGCGCCGGACACCGGGGTGGACCGCGATCCGTAGGTTCCTAGCCCGAACGGCGTCTGGTCGGTGTCCCCGTGGACGACCTCCACGTCGTCGGGAGAGATGCCGAGCTCTTCGGCGACGATCTGGGCGAACGTCGTCTCGTGGCCCTGGCCCTGGGTCTGTACCGAGATCCGCAGGACGGCGGTGCCCGTCGGGTGCATCCGCAGCTCCACCCCGTCGGCCATGCCGAGGCCGAGGATGTCCATGTGCGTGCGCGGCCCCGCGCCGACCGCCTCGGTGAAGAAGCTCACCCCGATGCCCATGAGGCGCCCGGCCGCTCGTTCGGCCTCCTGCTCCTTCCTGAGGTCGTCGTACCCGGCCAGCTCCATGGCCAGGCGCAGCGTGCGCGGGTAGTCGCCGGAGTCGTACACCCACCCGGTCTGGCAGGTGTAGGGGAACTGCTCGGGGCGGAGCAGGTTGCGCAGCCGCAACTCGGCCGGATCCAGGCCCAGCTCGAGGGCCAGCAGGTCCACCATCCGCTCCACGAGGTAGACGGCCTCGGTGACGCGGAACGAGCACGAGTACGCCACCCCGCCCGGCGCCTTGTTGGTGTAGACCCCGGTCACCTGGCAGTACGCGGCCTCCAGATCGTAGGATCCGGTGAACACGCTGAAGAACCCGGCCGGGAACTTGCTCGGCTGCGCCGTGCCGTTGAACGCGCCGTGGTCGGCGAGCACGGTCACCCGCACCGCGCGGATCCGGCCGTCCCGCGTCGCGGCTAGCTCGCCGCGCATGTGGAAGTCCCGGGCGAACGACCCCGACATCAGGTTCTCCGACCGGTCCTCCATCCACTTCACCGGCCTGGAGGTGATCATCGAGCCGGCGATCGCGCACAGGTAGCCGGGGTAGATGGGGACCTTGTTGCCGAACCCGCCGCCGATATCCGGCGAGATCACCCGGATCTTGTGCTCGGGCACGCCGGACACCATGGCGTACAGGGTCCGGTGGGCGTGCGGGGCCTGGGCGGTCTCCCAGATGGTCAGCTTGCCGGTCACCCGGTCGAAGTCCGCGACCGCGCCGCACGTCTCGAGCGGCGCCGGGTGGACCCGCGGGTAGAGCATGTCCTGCGCGACCGTCACCTCGGCGTCGCGGAACACCGCCTCGGTGGCCTGGGCGTCGCCGGCCTCCCAGTCGAAGATGTGGTTCGTGGCGCGCCCCGGCTGGTCGTCGCGGATGAGCGGGGCGCCGGCGTCCAGCGCGCGGCGCGCGTCGACCACGGCGGGCAGCGGCTCGTAGTCCACCACGATCAGCTCGAGCGCGTCCCGCGCGGAGTAACGGTCCTCGGCGACGACGAACGCCACCTCCTGGCCCTGGAACCTCACCTTGTCGGTGGCGAGCACGGCCTGCGTGTCACCGGACAGCGTGGGCATCCAGGCCAGGTTGAGCGAGGCGAGCGTCTCCCCGGTGATGACCGCCTTGACCTTCGGGTGGGCCTGCGCCGCAACGGTGTCGACGGACAGGATCCGGGCGTGCGGGTGCGGGCTGCGCAGGACCGCCCCGTGGAGCATCCCGGGCAGGCGGACGTCGTCCACGTACAGGCCCTGGCCGCGGATGAACCGCTGGTCCTCCTTGCGGAGGCGACGGCCGAACCCGCGTCCCGGGCTCGGTGCCGATCCGTCCGGGTGCGTCACGCCGGCTCCCTGCCGCCTCGGTCTGGGCCGCCTCGGTTTGGCCGCCCGGATCGCTCGAAGTCGGCGGCCCACCGGACCGACCTGACGATGTTCTCGTACCCGGTGCACCGGCAGACCTGGCCGGAGATCACCTCGCGGATCTCCGCCTCGTCGGGATCCGGGTGGTGGTCGAGCAGCCAGCGGGCGGTCATCAGCATGCCGGACGTGCAGAAGCCGCACTGCAGCCCGTGGCACTCGATGAAGCCCTGCTGGACCGGGTCGAGCCTGCCGTCCTGCTCGAGGCCTTCCACGGTCCGGACCGTGCGGCCGTCGGCCATGGCGGCCAGCACCGTGCACGACTTGACCGGCGTGGCGTCCAGCCACATCACGCAGCTCCCGCAGTTCGACGTGTCGCAGCCCCAGTGGCTGCCGGTCAGGCCGAGCTCGTCGCGGATGAAGTGGATGAGCAGCAGCCGCGGCTCCACGTCGCGCGCGTACTCGGTGCCGTTCACGGTCACCGCGACCCGGATCGTCATGGCTCCAGGGTCACACGGGCGGCCGCCCGGCGCAGCGCCCGGGTGGTGAGCTCGGCGACCAGGTGCCGCTTGTAGTCCTCGGGCCCGCGCTGGTCGGCGGCCGGGTGGCAGTGCTCGGCGGCGATCTCGGCCGCCGCCGCGAAGGCCTCCTCGTCCGCGGCGCGCCCGCGCAGGAACTCCTCGGCCTCGGCCGCGACGAAGTGCTCGGCCCCGACCGCCGTCAGGCCGAGGCCCGCCGACACGACCACCGGCCGCTCCGGGGCGCCGTCTAGCTGGAGCACCGCGCCCGCGGCCGCGATCGACCAGTCACCGACCCGGCGCGAGACCTTCTCGTATGCGCTGCCCGTGCCGGACCGGACCGGGACCCGGATCTCGGCGAGCAGCTCCCCCGGCCCGACGACCGTCTCGTACGGGCCCAGGTGGAACTCCCTGACCGGGACCGTCCGGTCGCCGGCCTGGCCGCGGATGACCGCGGTCGCGCGGACCGCGGCGAACACCGCAGACAGGTCCTCCGAGGGGTCGGCCTGGCACAGCGACCCGCCGATGGTCCCCCACAGCCGCACGATCGGGTCGGCGACGACGCGCTCGGCGTCGTGGAAGATCGGGAAGCACTCCCCCGCCACGGCGGAATCGAGCAGGTCCGCGTGCCTGGCTAGCGCGCCGATGCGCAGCTCGTCGCCGTCGCGCCGGATGAAGGCGAGCTCGGTCAGCCCGTTGATGTCGACGAGCAGCTCAGGCTGGGCCAGCCGCAGCTTCATCATCGGGATGAGGCTGTGCCCGCCCGCCAGGACCCTGGTCTCGGGCCGGGTCAGCAGCGACAGCGCGTGGTCGATGCTGTTCGCCCGCTCGTACTCGACGTGCGAGGGAACCTGCATGTATGCATCATTCGGCCTGCCCTGGCGCCGCGCAACCGCGGTTAAGGGATCGCTAATCCCGGGTGGAGTTCATGTCCCGGGCCCTCGCTGCTCGTCGGCGCCCGCGCCGGCATCGACCGCCAGCATCTGGGCAACCATGGCCAGCAACGCGGCCCGGGAGAACGGCTTGCTGATGACCTGGGCCTCCGGATCGGGCCAGTTTTCCCCGGCGGGATAGTACTGCTCGTATCCCGACATGAACAGCACCGGCAGGCCCGGGCACACGGCGCGGGCCTGGGCGGCGAACGCCGCAGCCGTTATGCCCGGCATCACGATGTCGGTCAGCAACAGGTCGGCGGCCGTCTGCGGGTCCCCGAGCAGGCCGAGAGCCTCGTGCCCGTTCGCCGCCGTCAGCACCCGGTAACCGGCGCTGGTCAGCACCCGGTGGGCGACATCCCGGATCGCGGCCTCATCGTCTACCACCAGCACCGTGCCGGCGTGCTCGATCGCCCGCCCCCGCTGCGCCGGCACCTCCCAACCGGACACGTCCGCGGCGGGCAGCACCACCGTGACGGTGGTGCCCTGGCCCGGTTCCGATCGCAGCCAGGCCTGGCCGCCGGCCTGCGTGGCGAACCGGCGAACGGCGGGCAGCCCGAGCCCCGCCGCCCGGTCCCCGCTTTTCGTGGTGAAGAACGGTTCGAAGGCGCGTTCCGCGGTCGTCGCGTCCATGCCGGTTCCCGTGTCCGTAACGCGAAATGCGACATAACGTCCGGGGAGCAGTTCGGCGAGTTCGGCGTCATGCCAGTCCGCCGGGCGATCCTCCGTATCGATATTTCCCGCGTCAATGGCAACCTGACCGCCTCCCGGCATGGCGTCGCGGGCGTTCACGGCGATGTTGACGATGGCCAGCTTGAGCAGCCCGGGATCGGCTTGCACCGGCCACAAACCCTCGGCCGACCTGGTGATCACGGGGACGTGCTCGCCCAGCACCTCACTCAGGAGCCCGGCGGCATCGCTGATCATCTGGCCGATGTCCAGAAGGACCGGCTCGGCCTCTTCGCGCCTGGCGAACGCCAGCAGGTGCTTGATCAGCCTCTTGGCCTGGTCGGCTGCCTGTTCGATCTGCTCCACGTCCCAGCGGACGCGTCCCCACTTAGCCGCGCTCTCTGTCGTCTCGGCGACGATCACCTTGTCGCGGACCAGGCTCGCGTAGTTGGCGATCACCGTGAGCGTGTTGCTGAAGTCATGTGAGATTCCGCCCACCAGCTGTCCCAGGCTCGCCAGGCGGCGCGTCTGCTGCAGCTCGCGCTGAAGTCGCTGTATCTCGGCCTGCGCCTGCCGGGCGGCGGTGGTGTCCTGCACGAAGATCGCGAGGTAACGCGCGCCAGCGGGCGACAGGCGCACGGATCCGGCCAGGCGGGTCCAGACAATCTCGCCGTCAGCCCGGACCAGGCGCGCGTCCGCGCCGATCTGACCCGTGCCACCCGGCATGATGTCCCCGATCAGGATCTCGAGCGCGGGCTGGTCTTCGGGGTGGAAGCAACTCAGGAACTCACTTCCCAGTAGTTCCTGCCGTGAGTAGCCGGTCAGCTCGCAATACGTTTCGTTCACCGCGATCTGGCCGCAGCCCCGGCCGGCGGTCAGGCCGACCGTGACCAGTCCGACGGGCGCGGGGCCGAACTCCCGCCAGAACTGCTGCTCACTGGCCCGCAGTGCGTCACTCCAGCCTCCGGCCGTCGCGTCGGCAGCGGCCGACCGCAAGTCCGCAGCAGCATGGTCGGCGCGTGTCACGAGTGCCCCCCTGAACCGGCCCTACCCGCGCACACGTCGATCTGGTCCAGCGGGCATGACCCACATAAAGTAACTGACTCAAATCTATCTGTAGTCAGAACAAGCAAGATCAAGAATGCACCCCGGCCGCAGATCGGCGCAAGATGGAGGCCAGCGGGG
>Ga0335074_10010292_pt1 | contig 13074 bp, 10 predicted proteins | sample Lox_Sample_23_FD_206715 | JGI IMG/M metagenome (GOLD analysis project Ga0335074, IMG submission 206715) | Soil microbial communities from Loxahatchee National Wildlife Refuge, Florida, United States - Lox_Sample_2.3 | ecosystem: Environmental > Terrestrial > Soil > Wetlands | place: USA...
GATGTGGGTTTTATTTGCATGGCGGCGTGCCAAGAGAAGAGTATGCTGGATATCCCCGCGGGCATCCGCCGCCAAGGTCGCAGGGCCGGACCGCAAGCCACGGGTGTCGATCTATAGCTCGCATGCCAGCCTCATCACGCGCGCCCGCTTCCGTATATGAGCTGCATCGGCAGCGATGGCTGCGCGACCGGGCCGCGGCGCGGACCCTGCGCAGCGCCTTCCCTGGTGTCGAGCGGATCCGTGTGGATCTGACGTTCCACGATACCGCGGCGCTGTCCCCAGGCGCCCAGTCTCACGCGGTGCATCCTGCGGCGCGAGCGTTCTTCGAGTTTCTCTGCCCCCACGCCGACTGCGACGGCACATTCGATCTCACTGCCGCAGTCCGTTCAGCGATGACGGACGCGTGTGCGCACGCGGACGGCACGCTCGACTGCAAGGGCATGCGTCCTCGTCCGGGCCTGACCAGGGGCCCCTGCGGGGTAAGCGTCAGTTATACCATCGTCGCGCACTATCGCGCGCAATCCGGCTGACCCACGGCGTCGCAACATCTACGCGCGTTTCGATCTCACCCGCGCATGCGCGTTGGGCGCTAGTATCATCGTTTTGGGCGCGGTGCGAACATGACGCGCGTTCTGATCGTCGATGATGATGCGGTTTCGGTGCAGACACTCGTGCGAGTGCTGCACGAGTACGGGCAGCGCGAGATTCGCGTGGCAGCCTCTGCCGCGCACGCGCTGCGCGCCGCGGTCGAGTTCCGACCGGCCATGATATTTCTGGACATTGAACTGCCGGACATGGGCGGCTACGAGCTCGCGACCCTTCTGCATCAGCATCCTCAGCTTCAACAGGTGAGACTGATCGCGTTGACCGGCGAGGGCGGCCATCCGGCGCGCGAGCATGCACGTGCCTCGGGCTTCGAGCGCTACATCGTGAAGCCCATCAGTGATTCGGCGGTACGGGAGGTGCTCGAGCGCTAACACAGGTTGCGCCAGCGCCCGTCGAGAGGCAACACGGATCGAGGCAATGCTGCTATGCTCGCATCTAACGGGAGTATTTATGGCATTCGACCCTGCAATTGGTGACCGCTATCGTGAGTCGGTGGCAGCATCCGGCGGCAACTGGATGACGGACCACCGGGCGCGAATCGCCCTGGAGGAGAGCGAGCGGCTGGAGCGCAAGCAGCAGGAGCTCGTGGAGCAGACGTCCGAGCGCAATACCCCCGCGGAACGCATCCGCATATGGGAGCGGCGACACGGATTGACGCTGCCTCGCGACTCGAATCATCGCTTGCTCGCCATTGTCGCCGATCAGACCGATCTCGCCCTCGATCAAGTGCGCGAGGAACAGCAACGCCGCTTGGCGCGCGTCAGCGGCGAGGGGGCGGTTATCCCGTAGAGCCTCGAGCCGAAGGCTCGAGGCTCTGCGCTCGGGCGCCAGCACGGCACCGGCGCCGGGGATTCCCGCGCCGAGACGGCGAACTCGGCGCGCTGGAGAAGCTCAGTAGCGCCGTGGGCCGCCGCCGTTGCCGCCGGAACGTTCGCGCTCCTGCGCCTCGCTTACCTTGAGCGAGCGACCGTCGAGGTCGGTGCCGTTCAGCGCCTGCATGGCGCGCGCCGCATCCGAATTTGACATCTCCACGAACCCGAAGCCGCGGGGCCGGCCCGTATCGCGATCGCTGATGAGTGAGACCCTCTCGACGGTGCCGTGCTGCGAGAAGAGCGCGCGGACGGATTCTTCGGTCGTCGTGAAGGGTAGATTGCCAACGTAGAGTTTGGTCACTGAGAAATACTCTGAAAGTGATGATGTTGAAACGGCAGACGAGCCTGCCTCGTGGTTCGCTGTACTTTGCGAGGGTGGCAGACGTTGGCCGCGAGGAGCGCAAGAGCGCGCAGTGGCCAAGGCAGACAAGCCGTAAGGTGACGAGCGGGGCGCACGTTAGCACATCCGGGATCAAACTGCTCTGAATTGTTCGCTCGGCGGGGCAGCGGGTTATTGGGTGGCGCGGCGTTATCGCGAGGACCTGCCGCGCGGCGCGTTTGGCTCCACGCGTGTGTTGCTGCGCTCGGGTCCCGGTGTGTTTGCGGCGAACGCGCGCAGACACTCCTTCGAGCAGATGATCACCGGAGGCTGCTGCTGGTCGATCGCGCCTGGATTGGGATGGCGGCTCACGCTGAAATGCTCGTACGGCCGGCGTCCGTCCTCATAGCCGATGTCTCGTCCGCATACATCGCAGGTCAGCACCAGGATCTCCTCAGCCGGCCGATATTGACCTGTCCTGCGCGAGCCCACGGGTATCTTTACGCCAACTGCTCCGAGAAGTGGAGGATTTCACCTTACACGCTTTCGTGCCGAACCGTCGTACTTTCAAGCTCGCGATGCACCGAGCTTGACGGTGCATGGCGGGCGGGCAAACACGTACCCAGGTAATACAGGTATGCATTCCCCGCACAAAGGCTCACAATGCTCTTCGACGGCAACCGCCCGGAGACCCTCTACGACTCCGGCGCCCGCGCGCCGACGGCGGAGCCAAAGCTCAGCCGACGCGCTGCGAGAGTATGCGCTCCTCCGAGCGGCTCCGGGTGCTGCGCCGGGTGCAGCGGCGCGTGTGATCGCGCGCGTGGTCGGCCTCAATATCTCCAGGAGCTCGTATCGGCTCCCTTCGGCGCCGTCGCCAGCATGTGCTTCACCATCTCGGGTAGCACGCGCTGCGCCCACGTCCCGCTGTTTTCCTGCATCGTGTACTCCGCCGGCCCACCCGTGTAGCAGTGCGGCATGCCAGGCCCATACTGGAAAGTCGCATCGGAGTGCGGGTTTCGCGTGGCCGCGAGCTGGCGCTGCAGCAGATGCACGGCGTTGTTCAGGAAGTAGGTATCGCCGTCCCCCACCGCGAAATGCAGCTTCCCTTCGAGCTTCGGCCCGAGCGTCGGCCAGTCCCGCTGCAGAATCGCCGCCAGGTCGTAGTGCTCGTGCCAGTACGCCACCACCTTCTTGTCGATCGCTCCGGTCATCGGATCAATGACCTGCGCCGGGTATCCAGCCCGCCCCGCCGGTGAGAATACCGCCTGCCAGATGTCCCACTGCTGGGTCGAGCGCCCGTGCGTTCCCAACACGTACTCGTAGCCGTACTCGCCGCGCATGTCCGCGGTGATCGTTCCATCCGGCTTCCGGTCCGCCGCGATCGGAATCTCGGCGAAGTCCCCCGAGCGCTCGAACGCGTTCGAGTCCTGGTAAAGATCCACGTTCTGGTAGGCGTGGAAATCCACCGGGTCCGGGCAAGCCACCCAGGCGCCGTTGTACTCCTCGGGAAAGAAGACCTGCGTGGCGAAGGCCTCCCAACCGCCGGTCGAGCCGCCGAACGTCGCGTGTGCCCATCCCTGCGCAATCGCCCGGTACCTCTTCTCGATGACGGGCAGTAGCTCTCTGTTGATTGCCGTCCCATACGGTCCCACGTTGGCCGAGTTGACGTCGTACGAGTCATCGTAATAGGGGTTGGCATTCTGCACGTAGACCATGATCACCCGCGGCAGCCGCCCCGAGGTCCAATCCTGGAAGAATTCGTAGCCGTACATCTGCCGCGGGTCGGTCGGGGATTGCCGCTTGGGCCGCGCGGTCACGAACGGCTCCGGCCCGAACCCCGGGTGAAAGTGATCCTGGTAAACCACCAATGGAAAGCGTGCGTTGGGGTGCTCATCGAACCCATCCGGCAGCAGGATCCAGGCGCCGAGGTACACGTCGCGCCCCCAGAATCTGCTCAAAGCGGGGCTGCGGAACCGCATGTATTTGAGCCATCTGTCAGCGGGCGAGCGTCTCGCCAGAACCTCCGGATCCTGCTCGGTCCCGGCGATCGAGCGGATTCTCAGACCGAGCGTCAGTTTGATCGTCTCGCCGCTCTTCGGATCGAAGTGAATCGTCACCGGCTTGTCGTAAGGATTTCCCGGTTTCAGGTTCCACTGCTGCCCCTCACCCTCATCCGGCGGCAACCACACCGTCTTGCCGCTCTCCAGATGAAACGGCTCGTAGACGTTGAAGACCGCTTGCACGTAGTAATCACCCGCCTGCAGATCGTCGAGCGACCGCCGGGGATTTCCAAACGTTTTCGCATCCACCACGATGGGTGTTTCCGGCTTCAGGTCCGTTACGTCGACGCCGAACCCCTGCGCGGAAAGATAGTCCTCGGACAGCTGAAAGCGCGGTTCCGGCTCGGCCTTCTTCGCAAAAACGAGCACCAGGTGTCCCGTCAGCCGCTGCGTCGCCGGAATCGTCACCTCGATGCGTTGCGCCAGGCAAAACGGGCCGGGAAGGAGCAGCAGCGCCGCGGCGAGCAAGGAGTGTTTATGCATTCGAGTCCGAGGACCGGTGGGGTTCATTTCAGTTTGATCTGGAAGGACCCGATAAGTCCAGCCTTCGCTTGCGGTGCGCAGGCGGGCGGACGATGCCTTGGGGGCGCCGTCATGGCCGTTTGGTCGGATGACGCTCGAGCGCCGCCCGAAAGCCGGTGGATGAAACGAGGTCGGAACGATGGCGCGCGTGAACGACCGCGGGCCGGGCGTGGCGCTCAACGCGCGGCGACAACCGCGCTCAACGGAGACGGCCGCTGCGCAGCAGATTCATCAGGCCCACCAGGACCACCGCCACGAGCAACGACAGGAGGCAGAGGAGGCCGCTCTCGGCGTTCAGGACGCTCTGGCTCGACATGGCAGCCAGATGCGCGGCCAGCAGCCGGCTCGCCCAGAGCGCGCCGATGGTTCCGACGAGTACGTTCATGAAGCATCCACGATCCGGATCGGCGCTCAGGATGAGGTTGCCGAGATAACCGATTGTCAGCCCGAGGATCAGCCACATGAGAAGACTCATGGCACGGCACCGAAGTCTGTTGCTGCGGCAATGTGTAGCAGACATCGTGCCCGCTGTGTCGGTGCCGGGGCTCATGCGGCGCGGTGCGCCACGGGTTGGGCCGCGCTCGCTAACATGTTGATCCTCAAGACAGCAAGTTGGTGGCGCGCTCGCTCACGAGCGCGCGCGGCTCGGGCTTCAGCCAACGAGCCGCAAGCGGTGGCACGAGCAGCAGGCTGACGATGGTCGAGGACACCAGACCCCCGAGGATCACGACCGCCATCGGCCCTTCGATCTCATGGCCGGGCTGGTGCAGTTGGATGGCGACCGGCAGCAGCGCCAACGCGGTCATGAGCGCCGTCAGCAACACCGGCGTCAGCCGTTCCTCGGAGCCGCGCAGCGCGGTTTCCAGCCCCCAGGTCTGTCCTTCGGCCCGCACCAAGTGGTCGTAATGCGACACCAACAGGATAGTGTTGCGCGCCGCCATGCCGAACAGCGCGACGAAGCCGACCATCGCGCCGAGCGTCAAAGTGGCCCCCGTCAACGCCGTGGCGGCGACGCCGCCGAGCAGGGTGCTCGGCAGCGCCAGTAGCACCAACACCACGTGTCGCGCGTGGCCGAACGCGAGCCCCATGAGCAGCACGATCAGCACCAACGCCGCCGCGGCGTGCAGGTAGAGCTGATGCGCGGCCGCAACCTGGGCCTCGGCCGCACCGCCATAGCGCAGATACACGCCCGGCGGCAGTTTTACCCGCGTGGCGATCGCGTGGCGAGCGGCCGCGGCGAACCCCGTTTGGTCGGAGGTGGTCGGGTTCGCGGTCACGACCTGGCGCCGCAGTCCATCCTCGTGATCGATCAGGCTGCGGCCGGACTCGACCTCGACGTTCGCGACCGCCGAGAGTGGCACCAGCGCGCCGTCGGAGCTGCGCAGCAGCAACGCGCTCACCGCCTGCGGGGATGCGCCGGCCCCCGCGATGCGCACTGCCACGGGGATGCTGCGATCGGACTGCGCCAGCTCACCGACGATGGCCCCCTGGTAGGCCGCGTTCACCGCCTGCAGCACGTCGCTCGGCTGTAAGCCGTACAACGCCAACCGCTCGGGGCGCAGTTGTACGTGCAGCTCGGGTTCGCGCGGCGGGACCTGCAGGCGTACCTCGCCGGCGTGCGGCAGTTTTTCGAGCGCCGCGGCGATACGGGTCGCCACCGCGTCGTCGGTGTCCAGATCGTTGCCGAACACGCTGACGAAGAACGGCGAGGTTTCACCCGACAACGTCTCGCCGATACGTTCGGCGAGCACCGAGTAGATCTCGGTGAGCTGGTTCGGGAAGTCCTGGAACACCTTGCGGATCCCCGCCTCGATCTGATTCGCCGTGTAGCCACGGGTCGGGTTGATCTGGATGTCGAACTCGCTCTTGTTCGGCGCATCCGGGTCCTGGCCGTTGACCGCGCGGCCGATCTGCTCGGCGGCGGATTCGACACCGGGGATCGCGATCAGGCGGCTGGTGATCCGCTCGCCGATCCGAGTGGTCTGGCGCAGCGAGATGCCAGGGCGCAGACTCGCGTGAGCGATCAGGTAGTTCTCGCGGAAATCCGGTAGCAGTCGCTGACCGAACAGCGGCAGGAGCAGCGCGCCGGCGACGCCTGTACCAAGCAGTAGCGCCAGCACCGCGCGCGGGTGCCGGTAAAGCGATTCGATCGTGCGCCGCTGGAAGCGCTTGCAAGCGAGGAGGAAGCGAGCCTCCGGGGGCGCCTTGTGTCTGCGCATCAGCACCGCGCACAGGGCCGGCGTGGTGCTCATCGCGACAATCAGCGAGATGCCGACGGCGAGCAGGAAAGCCAGCGACAGGGGTCGGAAGAAGGCGCCCTGGATGCCGGTGAGCATCAGGATCGGCAGGAATGCCACTGCCACCGCGGCAGTCGCATAAAACACCGGCAGCCGCACTTCCAGCGAGGCGTCGACGAACAGCTGCCGGGCATCCAGTTGCGCCCCCCTGGCGGCGGCGTTGCGGCGTCTGCGGGTGATGTTCTCGACATCGATCACCGCGTCGTCCACCACCACGCCGAGGGCCACCACCAGACCGCCGATGCTCATCGTGTTGAGCGACAGCCCGAACATCTCCAGGATCCACACGGCTGCAAGCAGCGACAGCGGTATCGATGAAAACGAGATCAACGCGCCACGCCAATCGCGCAAGGTCGCGAGCAGCAAAATCACGACCAGCACCGCGCCGATCAGCAGCGAGGCGCGCAGGCTCACCAGCGCGCTCTCGATGAAGCTCGCCGGCCGCAGCAGCGCCGGGTGGTAGATGACGCCCGCCTTTCTCAACGCGGGGGCGATCTGGTTGAGGCGCTCCTCGAGCGCGCGGGTCACCGTCAGTGTGTTGGCGCCGTATTGCGTCGAGGTTTCCACCAGGATGCCGGGCTCATCGCCGATGATCGCATCGCCGAATCGCGGCGCCGGACCGTCGCGCACGGTAGCCACGTCACCGAGTCGGATCGGCAAGCCGTGGCGCGTCGCGAGCACCGCCTGCGACAGCGCCTGCGGGGTGGCACCGGGCGCTTGCGCGCGCAGCACCATGCGCTGCGACGGCGTTTCGATATAGCCGCCACCGATCAGGCGGGTGGCGCGCCGGGTGGCGCGAAACACATCGTCCAGGGTCAAGCCGTCGGCGGCGAGTTTCTGCGCGTCGACCATCACCTTGCGTTCGCGCTCGGCGCCGCCGTAGAGCATCACCTGCGCGACACCGGGCACCGCGAGGATCTGCGGCTCGATCACCCAGCGCACCACTCCGCGCAGCTGCACCGGTGTCAGCCGCCGGCTGGTGAAGCCGAAATGCTCGAGATATTGCATGGACGAGGACAGTGGAGACAGGAGCGGCGGGCCAACCCCGGCGGGGAGGATGCCGGCGGCGTCCGCCAGCCGCTCGGTGACCAACTGGCGCTGCAGGTAAGGGTCACCTCGGCGGTTGAACACGACCTGAATTGCCGACAGGCCCTGGCTCGAGGTGGAGCGTACGTTCCTGACATCATCGGTGCCGGCGAGCAGATCTTCCAGCGGTCGTGTCACCAGCGCCTCGACCTGCTGCGCGTCGAGTCCCGGCGCCTCTGTCTGCACCAGCACCTGCGGCGGTGCGAAGTCCGGGAAGACATCGAAGCGGGCGTGGAGCAGCGCGCCGAAACTCAAGACCGCGATCAGTATCGAAAGCGCGGTGACGATGCGCGGATGCGCCAGCGAGGCGCGGACGATGGCGCTGAGCATCAGTCGTCTTCGTCGGAGATGTTGTTCAATCCTTGCATCGACCACAGCGCGCCGGCACCGCGAACGACGATGCGGTCATCGGCGTCGAGCCCGGTTACCAGCCAGCCGTCGCCGAGCGGCTGCAGCAGGACAACGGGCGCCGGCGCGAACCGCGTGTCGCCGCCCTGGGTCTTGCCCGGCAGCGCGCGGTAGACATAGACGCCCCGTGGACCGTAGAGCAGGGCTCCATCCGGCACCACTCGTCCCTTGCGGTCGCTGCCTTCGAGCATCACCGGCAGCTGCGCGCCGGGACCGAGCCCGGCCGGAGGATGTGCTATCTGCAGCAGCAGGCCGACGCTCTGCATTTGTGGGGCGGCCCGCGGCAGGGGCCCGAGGACGCGCGCCGGCACCTCGACCCCATCGACATCGACCAGTGCCTGCTTTGGCGGCAGGCTGCCGAGGGTGTGGCGGCCCGGCAGATCGGCGCGCAACAGCAGTTCACGACCGGCAGCGAGCCGTTCGATGAGGCTTGCGCGCTGTGAGTGATCGAGCTTCGCCAAAGGTCCCCAGCGCAGCTCGAAATCGGTTTGCGCCTCTCGCACGCGTGCCTGAGCTTCGATCCGCCTCGCCTCGCCCGCTTGCAGCGCTTTCAGCGACGCCCCGGCGCCCCCGCGATAGAGCCCCTCGAGCCGCGCGCTCTCCGCCGCGGCTGCCTCGGCGGTGGCCCGCGAGACCTCGAGTCGGCCGGCGTCGGCCACCAGCTGCGACGGGTCGAGCACCCGGCCGTAGGCGGCGATGTGCTGCGGCGTCATCGCCGCCGCGGCTGCGGCGATGACGATCCCGACCGCCCGTTGCTGCCTCGCGCTGAGCGTCGGTAGCTCATCGCCCTGATCGGCTGCGGCCGGCGCCGGACTCCGGTCATCGGCCGCATGCAGCGCGGCGGAGGACAGCAGCACGGCGCAGGCGGTGAGCAGCAGGTACTTCGGCGATCTCATCGGTGGCCTCCCATGTTGGATTCAAGGCGTCCCATGCCAAGCTCCGGTCCGGAAAGCGGGGCGCGCAGCGCGTCCTCGAGCGCATCGCGCGCCGCCTGCCAGCGGGTCTGCGTTTGCAGCAGGTCGAGCTGCGCGCGTCCGACGACGATTCGGGCGGCGAGCTGCTCGCTCCTGTCGATGGCACCGAGCTCGAGTCCGAGGCTCGCCTGGCGAAGCTGCTCGCGCGCATCACGCAGTCGCTGCCGGGCCGCATTCTCGTTGTCATGGGCGATCGATTCGGCGCGCTCGGCAGCGGTGATCTCATCGTAGATCGAATCCTGCAGCGCCAGCATGCGTTGCCCGGCCAGTTCGCGACCGGCACGCGCCTCGGCGATCTCGCCCTGATTGCGGTTGAACAGTGGCAGCGTGAGATTGACATCGAACGGAAATTTGCGAATGCCATGGTCCCAGTAGTAGCCCGGCAGCAGCGTGAGCTGCGGATACTGGCGAGCGATCGCCTGGCGGAGCCGGTTCTCGGCTTCGGCATAGTCGTCGATCGCGGCCGACAGGTCCGCGCGCGACAGCAATGCGCGGGCACGCGCAGCGTGCAGCTGTTCGGCGCTGACCGGCGGCGGTGTACCCCAGTGCGACCAATCGAGCCGCAGAGCATCGAGCGCCTGCGGCGGTAGGCCGAGCGCCGCGGCGGCATCGCTTTGTGCGCGCTGCGCGGCGGCGAGCGCCTCTCCCCGCTGCAGTTGCGCCTGCAGCAGCGCGTCCTGCACCGGCACGAGGGTCGCCGGCGCGTCCTCTCCGGCGTGCACGCGGGCGCGCTGCTCTCTCAGCAGCAGCTGCTGATCCGTGATCAACGCATCCAGCAACGTGCCGCGCCGCAGCGCGCTCTGCCAATCCGACAGCGCGCCGATGAGCTCGCTGCGCACGGTCCAGGTCGCGTCCATCAGCTGCCAGCGCGCGTGGCTGGTGGCGATCCGTGCCTGGGATATCGCCAGGCGCCGCAGGGTAGGTGACCGCAGCGGCAGCTCGAAGCTGACGCCGTACAGCCATGGGTGGACGTCATCGAGCGCGTACTCGCTCTGCAGTCCGACGGTCGGATTCGGCAATTCGCCCGCGGTGATCTGATGGGCAAGGGTCCGGCCGACCTCGGCGCGTGCGACCGCGAGTTGTGGATTGTCGGCCAGCGCCACCGCCAGAAGCTCGGCGCGATTCCACTGCGACGGCGGCCATTGCGATGCGGTTTGCGGCAACAGCCGGATGACCGCAGCCCGCTGCGGCGGCGAGTCGAGGCGGCGCGCGGCGAAAATCCGTGCGCTCTGTTGCGGATGCAGCGGTTGCGCGTGATAGCTCGCACAGGCGCCGAGCCCGAGGGCGATGAGCGATGCCGCGACCACAGGCCGCCACGAAACGCTCGCCAGTCGCCAGGCTGGCCGCGGTAGGGTGCTGATTGCCATCGGCGTCGCTTTTCTAGCACATCCCGGGCGGGGAACGCTCACGTTTGTCGACGCGCTGCGCTTCCAGCGCGGCGGGTGTATCGTTACTGCTCATGGGAATACGCGAAGCCGCGGACACCCCGCGGTGACGACATCCGATGCCAATGGATCGGCCGATCTCATAACGAAGATGGACGGCCTGCGGGCGCGGCTGCGGCAGCGGGAATTCGCGGCCGCGTACGAGGCGGCGTGCACGCTGCGGGCGCAATATCCCGGCGATCGGGACGTTCTCTATGTACTTGCCGTTACTTTGCGCTGCCTCGATCGCATCGCGGAAGCACTCGAGGTGCTGGAGGAGCTGGAGCGTCAACACCCGAGCTTCGCCAGACTGTACGAGGAGCGCGGGCATTGCCACCTTGCGCGAGGGGCCGCAGGCCCGGCGATCACCGCGTTCGCGAAAGCCCTGACGCTGAACCCTTGGCTGCTCGAGAGCCTGAAGGCGCTGCAGGGTCTTTATGGCACCAGTGGCCGACGGCCGGAGGCGGCTGCGGCCGCAAGATTGTCTGCGGATCTTGAGAGGCTTCCGCGAGAGATCAGGATGGCGCACAGCATGTTCGCCGACGGCGAGACCCTGGCCGCCGAGCGATTGGTGCGGCGTTATCTTGCGACCCATGAGGATCATCTCGACGGCCTGCGGCTGCTCGCACGCATTGCGATGGCGCGCGATGCGAGGGATGAGGCCGAGATGCTCCTCGAGCGCGCGCTGCGGATCGCGCCGAATCACCACGCTGCCCGTTATGAGTACGCCGAAGCATTGTTCAGGCGCCTGAAGCATCTCCGCGCTCGGGAGGAGCTCGAGAAGCTGCTGGCCGTCGATCCCGAAAACCGCGCGTATCGCCTGGCGCATGCGCACGCGTGCGCCGCCCTCGGCGATCACGCGCAGGCGCTGCCCGCCTACCAGGAAGCGCTGCGCGAGACGCCCGAGATCGCCGAGCTGCATCTCGCGGTTGGTTTCGCACTCAAGACTCTGGGCCGAACCGCCGAGGCAATCGAATCCTACCGCGCGGCCGCCGTCCTCCGCCCGGCCAGTGGCAGTGCCTACTGGAACCTCGCCAATCTCAAGACGTACCGGTTCGAGGATGCGGAGCTCGAGCGGATGATCCGCTACGAGGCTGACGAGGCAACGATGCCGGTGGACCGCTACCAGCTGTGTTTCGCACTCGGCAAGGCGCTCGAGGATCGCGGTGAGTACGAGAGATCGTTTCGGTACTACGAGCGAGGCAATGAGCTGAAGAAGCGCGAATGTGGCTACCGACCGCAACTCCTCGAGACCCATGCGCGGCTGCAGGCTGCGACCTGTACGGGTGAGTTCTTTGCCGCTCGCCAGGGCTGGGGATGTCCGGATGCGGCTCCCATCTTCATCGTGGGACTACCCCGCGCCGGCTCGACTCTGATCGAACAGATTCTCGCCTCGCATTCTCAGGTGGAAGGAACGATGGAGCTGCCCAACATCCAGCAGCTCGTGAAGGAGCTCTCGGACGAGGCCCGACCGGGAGACGGCTCGCGTTATCCGGGCGTGCTCGCGAAGCTCACCCGAGAAGACTGCGCGCGACTTGGCGAGCGGTATATCCGGGAGACGCGCGTGCACCGTCATGGAAGACCCTTCTTCACCGACAAATGGCCGAGCAACTTCCGCGACCTGGGCTTCATTCACCTCATCCTGCCCAATGCCCGGATCATCGATGCGCGTCGAGAGCCGATCGCCTGCTGTTTCAGCAATTTCAAGCAACTCTTCTCGGCTGATGATGGACCACGGTTCGTCTATAGCTTCGAGGACCTCGCACGTTACTACCGCATCTACGTGGAGCTCATGCGCCATTGGGATAGCGTGCTGCCGGGCAAGGTATTGCGCGTGCAGCACGAGGATCTGGTCGCGGATTTTCCGGCCAACGTGCGGCGCATTCTGCAATTCTGCGGCCTGGAACCGCAGGCACCGTGTTTCGAGTTCTACAAGACCGAACGCGCCGTCATCAGCTCGAGCTCCGAGCAGGTGCGTCAGCCCATCAATCGCGAGGGACTCGATCAGTGGCGCCACTTCGAGCCATGGCTCGGCCCTTTGAAAGAGGCGCTCGGGGTGAGCTAGCGCGCGGCCAGCGCCCGCAGCTGCGCCGTGGTCGCGCGGCTGCCGTCGTGGCTCCACCCCGGCGGGCCGAAGAAATACGCGCAGCGCTGCCGCCAAGTTAGATCGCGGCGAAGAATATCGCGCGCGATCGCGTAATACTCGTGCAGCGCGATTCGCAGCGGATTGAACGAGCCCAGGTTGTGCACGATCCCGTACCGCGGCGGATCGTCCCGGCGCTCGGCGACGAACGAGCCGAACAACCGGTCCCAGATCATGAATACTCCGGCGTAGTTCGCATCGAGATAGCGCGGATTGCTCGAGTGGTGCACACGATGGTGAGAGGGAGTATTGAGGAGCCACTCGAACCAGTGCGGCATCCGATCGACGCTCTCGGTATGGATCCAGAACTGATAAAGCAGGTTGAGCGTGAACGCGAGCGCGACCAGCCCAGGATTGAAGCCG
>Ga0335074_10010293_pt1 | contig 13074 bp, 22 predicted proteins | sample Lox_Sample_23_FD_206715 | JGI IMG/M metagenome (GOLD analysis project Ga0335074, IMG submission 206715) | Soil microbial communities from Loxahatchee National Wildlife Refuge, Florida, United States - Lox_Sample_2.3 | ecosystem: Environmental > Terrestrial > Soil > Wetlands | place: USA...
CTTCGGACTCCAGCCGGGCGACCGGGTCGGCCTCGGGATCAGGTGTCGCCTTGAGGACAAACGTTCCCCGCGTCGATTGCGTGGCGACCAGGCCCTCATCGCGCAGCTGCCGCAGCGCACGGCGGACGGTCTCCGAGGCGCTGCTGTACTCGGCCGTCATCGCCGGTAGGGACGGCAGCCGGTCCCCCGGCTGGTACTTGCCGGCACTGATCTTGCGGCGCAGGTCGTCGGCGATCTGCACGTACGGAGGCCTTGGGTCGGCGAGGTCAGGAACTGGCACAGACCCAAGGCTAGAGCAGCTCACTCACTTAGCAAAGTCTCTCTCACCTATCTAAGTTGACTCTACTAGTTGAGACGCTTAACTTAAGAGAGTCGTAGTTACTCAGTCACGCAGTACGGGAGGGGCACATGACGGCAGTACCGGAAGCACCGGCACCAGCAAGGCAGGCCCGCGTCGCTGCGGAGGTGCCCGGCGACGTCTACCGGCGGCTGCGCACGTGGGCGGCCCTGCGCGGCCAGCCCGTGGCGCACGTCGTCAGCGAGGTGATCTGCCGGGCCGTGCCCAGCGCCGACCAGCTCGCCGCCCAGATGCACGAGAGCGGAGCTCCCAATGACAACCAGCGCTGACCGCGGGCTGCTCGCGGAACTCGATGGTCACGAGGTCATGGCGGGCCGGGCGAACCGTAGCCGCCTGACATTGCTGACCCGGCAGCGACGTTCCGGGGCGCGGCCAGCCCGACGCCAGCGGGAACCGGGGGAGAGGCGCCCGGGCTCGCGCCTGATCGCTGTCGCAGCATGGCTCCTGGTCCTGGCTATGGCTGCGATCTTGTTCGTCACCTACGCCGCCCAGTACGTCTACGTCGACGACGCCCGGCACCAGCACCTCGCTGCGCGGATCGAGGCCGGGATACCAGACGTGCTGCTGGTGATCTTCTCGCTGCTGGCCATCGGCCTGGGCCGGGGTGGCCTGTCATCAGCCGTCGAGCGCGGTGCTGTGCTCGCCTGGGGCGGCGTGTCGGCGGTCATGAACTACGCCGCAGCTGACGTGACCAGCCCGCGCTCGGTGCTGGCCTATGTGATGCCGTCGATCGCGTTCGCGTTCACCGTCGATCGCGTTGCCAGCGTCTACCGGCGCCACTATCTCGGCGAGAAGGACGGCCGCTCTCCGTGGGTGATCGCCGGGCGCGCGATAGCGAAGGTCACGCGCGGCGCGGCAATGGCCGTGCTCTACGTCCTGCGGTTCTTCATCGACCGGCGCGGCACGTGGGCGGGCGTCAGGCAGGCGATCATCAACGCGACGCCGCTGCCAGCACCGGCACCTGCCGCCTCGCAGAACGCCCCCCGCGGCGGGCGGCCCAGCCGTCCCACACTGCCCGCGCCGCTGCCAGAGCTAACGCCCGCAGCAAAGGCGGCGCTTGCCGCCGGCGAGCGGGCCGGAAGCAAGAAAGCCGCCCTGCTGGGCCTCTACCGCCAGCACGAGGGCTACGGCGATCGCAGCCGGGTCTCCCCGATCGCGGCCGAGCTCGGGCCCCAGGCCGGTCTCCAGGCCGGCACCGCACGCACCTACCTCTACGAGCACCTGGACACCGGTGAGGGTGACGCCAAGTGACCCGGCATCTGTTCCTCGTCGACGCGATCCGCCTCCTGGTGCTCCTCGTGCTCCTGGCGCTGGCGCTGTACGCGGCCCGGTGGGCGTTCTTGCCGCAGCGCCACGTGCCCCGGTTCCGGGTCATGACCATGCGGCTGCGTGTCCGGCTGCGTCTGCATCCAGGGCGCGGCTTCGCGACATTGCCCGAGTTGTGGGCGAACTGGGGCCGCTTCGCCTCATGGCGCGAGTCTGGCCGCGCCAGGCCGGCGCTCCCGCGGTCGCAGCGCATGGTCCGGCCGTCCAGCCATGCCATCTACCTCGGCCGGGCCCACTACCGGCACCGCCTATGGCAGTCGATCCAGGAGAACATCCTGATCATCGGCCGCTCCCGGTCAGGCAAGTCCGGCTGGCTGGCCAAGGTGATCATCCGCTACGGCGGGGCCGTGGTCAGCCTGACGACCAAGCCGGACCTGTTCGCGCTGACCAGCGGCCTGCGGCAGCTGCGGTGGCGCCCGGTGCTCACGTTCGATCCGCAGGGCATCGGGGGTGGGCGTACCCGGTCCACGCTGCGGTACGACCCGATCCCCGGCTGCCAGGTCCCCTCGGTGGCGATGCGCCGCGGCACCGCGTTCACCGACGCGGTGCGGACCAAGGGCACCGAGGGCGGCGATTTCTGGTCCGAGCAGGCGTCGGTGCAGATGCCGGCCTTGTTCTGCGCGGCCGCGCTGGCCGGCCTGGGCTTGCACGCCGTCTACGGCTGGGTTATCGGCGGCGACACACGCCAGCCGGAGCGGATCCTGCGGGCGAACGGGCGGCACACGTGGGCCAAGTCCATCGCCCAGATGCGCGGCGCGGCCGACAAGACCGCGGCGACGGTCCGCATGGTCCTGACCGCGGCGCTGAAGTTCCTGGAAGACGACGAGCTCGCCGAGTGCGTGACGCCAGGGCCCGGTGAGAGGTTCGATATCCCGGAGTTCCTGCGGCTGCAGGGTGCGCTGTACATCCTGGCGGACCCGCGCAACGACACCTCGCCGGTGGCGTCCGTCACGTCGTGCCTGGTGAACGAGATCCACTGGACGGCGTGCCAGATCGCGGGCTCCTCGCCCGGCGACCGGATCGACCCGCCGCTCCTGCTGCAGGTCGACGAGGCCACCAAGACCTGTCCCGGCCTTCCGGTCCCGTCACTGCTGGCCGACTCCGGCGGCCGCGGCATCACCATGATCATCGCGTGCCAGGGCCTCGCGCAGATCGAGGAACGCTGGGGCAAGCCCGCCACGCGCATGGTGCTGGACACCAGCAACCAGATGTACGTCAGCGGCATCCAGGACCCCGACACCCTCAAGATGGTGTCCGACCTGTGCGACACCGCCACCTACCACGTCCGCGGCAAGGACGGCGCGACCGCTGACTACCCGGCGGCCACGCCAGGCATGATCCGCCGCCTGCCCCGGCGCCGGGCGCTGATTCTGCGCGGCGACTGCGCACCGGTGATCACGCACCTGCCGATGGCGTGGTCCGACTGGCGGTACCGGTGGGCCAAGCTACAGCACCGCGCAGTGGCCGACCTCACCGTGGCCACGCCGGTCCCGGCGTCTGTGCCAGCGGCCGCGCCCGTCCTTGCGCCCGCCGACGATCCGGCACCCGCCGCACTCGCGGGCGTACCGGACTCGAAGTTCGGCAGTGTCGAACTTCCGGCCCTCCCGGCGAGCCGCCACACCCCGCTCGGCCAGTGGCCACCGGCTGCCCGCCCGGCGCCGCGGCGACGCAACCCGGCAGACCGGCGATGAGCGCCGGCCAGGGCGGCGAAAGCCCGCTCGACGCGGTCCTGGCGCAGCTTGCCGAACTGCGCGACCAGGTGTCGCTCCTCGAGGCCGCGCACCAGCGTGACGCGGAACGCATCGACAAGCTCACCGCAGCAGCCGCCAAGGCTGCCGCAGAGGACGAGGACGGCGAGAAGTACAAGCCGATCCCGTCGCCGCGGTGGTGGGAGCAGCGCAACGGCGAGCGCGGCGACGCCGCCGCGCGGCTGCGGCTGTGGGTGGAGACGGTCTACAAGCCCGGCTACGGCCACCTGGCCGCCAGGCTCGGCCCGTGCTGGCCGCAGCACGACCTGTGCCTGTACCTCCTGGACTGGCTGTCGGAGATGCACACGTACCTGTACGTCAACAAGCGCACCTACGGGTTCCTGACGGCGCAGGCCGAGTGGCACACCAGGTTCCTGCCCGCTGCGACCGCGCAGATGGAGGAGGAGACCCACTCCTGCGACCACCTCAACCTTGAGGACCTCGGCGCCGCCGCCGGTGACCCCTGGGCGGGCACGCCGTGAGCGCGGCCCGCGGCCCGCAGGAGAAGGCGGCGCACCAGTACGCGGATACCGGCTGGCCGGTCATGCCGTGCCGGCCCGGCTCCAAAGAGCCCGCCACCAGGCACGGGCTCTACGACGCCAGCACCGACCACCGGCAGATCGAGCGCTGGTGGTCGGCGGACCCGGCGCGGAACGTGGCGATCGCCACCGGCGCCCCGGGCCCGGACGTGGTCGACGTCGACAACCACGGCGAGCACGACAACGGGTTCGGCACGCTCAACCACCTCAAGCGCCAGGGCCTGGTCGACGGCTACCACGCCGTGGTGCGCACGCCGAGCGACGGCCTGCACTTGTACTACCGCGGCACCGAGCAGGGCAACGGCAGTGCCCGGGGCTACCGCATCGACTTCCGCTCGAAGGGCGGTTACGTCGTCGCGCCGCCATCCGCGACACCCGCCGGGCAGTACGTCGTCGCCAGGCACGCGCCCGTTGCCGAGGCCAGGACGGTCTCGTGGGACGCGATCCGGAACGAACTCGCGCCGCAGCCGCAGGCACCGGCCCGCACCGCTGAGCGGCGCGAAGAGCCATCGACGAGCGTGGACCGGCTTGTGGAGTGGACCGCGCGCCGTCAGGCCGGTGACCGGAACTTCCCGCTGTTCTGGGCGGCGAAGCAGGCCGCGATGGCGGGCCAGCTGGACGGTGAGGCCGTGGAGCGGTTCGTCGACGCGGCCCGGCGCAGCGGCCTGGAAGGCGGCGAGCGCGAGGCACGGCGCACGATCGGCAGCGCCCAGAGGTCCGCGGACCGGGAGGCGCGCCCTTTCGTGCCCGCGCTGCGGCCGGCAGGCCCGGAGCCGGCACCGCCGCAGCCCGGGCCCGCGCGAGCGCCGCAGCGCCAGGCGGAGGCCGTGTGACATGAGCGCCTGCCCCGAGAACTGCCTGTTCGGTGAGGCCCCGCTGCCGCCGGTGCTGGTCACCGCCAGCCGCGACGGCCTGACCCGGGCCGACGTCGAGGGCGCTCTGCAGCCGCATTTCGTGCCCGGGCGCGTTCTGATCTCGGGTGGTGCCCGCGGCGGTGACCTGCTGTCGGAGGAAGTCTGGGAAGGCTGGGGCGGCACCGTGGAGCGCCGTGCCGTCAAGCAGGAGGCCTGGCGGCGTTCCCGCGGCGCCGGGTACCAGCGCGACGCGCAGATGGTCACCGAAGCCCGCTCGCGCGGCGGGGAGTGTGTCGCGATCATCGCCCGCTGCGCGCGGGCCGAATGCACGGGCGCGTCGCCGCACGGCAGCCACGGCACCGTCAGTACCGCCCGGATGGCCGAGGCCGCGGGCATGCGGGTCGACCGCGTCAAGGCCGGCACCGTCGCCCAGACGTCCGCGGCCGCGGAGCCGGAGGCGCGCCGGCACGGGCGCCACTACCCGCCGGAGATGGAACTGCCGCCGGGCATCTGCCCGGGCTGCCGCAGCGCCACGCTGACCAGCGGCCGGGCCGCGTGCCAGGGATGCGACATGGCGCGCGGCTACCAGCCGGCGGCGGCTACCTACCCGGACTTGTCCCACGGACAGCTCGGTCACATGTGCGTCCTGCCAGGCGCCGGTGCTGGGCCTGAGGCGGTGGCCTGAGATGGGTGCCCACCGGCGCAGCCAGCGGCCGCGGTCACAGGCCAGCTACGGGCCCGAGACCGGCACGACCTACTTACTGCATTTCGAGCGGCCCTACCGGCACGCACGCCATTACGTCGGCTGGACGCAGAACCTGGCGGCGCGGCTTGAAGCGCACGCCCGCGGCCGCGGTGCTCGCCTGGTCGAAGTGGCCGCCAAAGCGGGGATCGGGTTCACGCTGGCCCGCACCTGGCCCGAGTCCACCCGCGACCGCGAGGACCTCATCAAGCACGCCGGCGGGGCCCGGCGCTACTGCCCCGAATGCGGCGTCACGCCACGTGACCAGGCCACGCCCCCGATCCCGGCGCCGGACCGGCGCCCGATGTGGATGGCGGACCGCGACGGCCAGTGGGACGACGGGACGCCGATCATCTACGACCCGGACCAGACGTGGGAGCAAGCGCGGGCGATCCGGGCCGCCCTGCAGATACCCGAGCCCGGCCCCGCCGCCCAGGCGGAGCTAGCCGCCCTGGACCAACTCCAGCGGCAGTGGACCAGCCAGGAGGATCACGTGGGACTCAAAGATGCCGTTGCCCGGGCCGCTGGCGCGGTGCACGGCCACCGCCACGCCCGCGAGTACGAGGCGGCGCAGGCCGAGGCGGACCGCTTGTGGGCGATCGCCGACGAGCTCGACAAGCAGATGGGCCGCCGGCCAGGTCACCAGTACGAACTCACCGCCGAGCGGGCGGCGCGGATCCGCGAGCAGATCGGCGAGGACCTCGCCCGGGACGCCCAGGCGCAGCGCAGCGCGGAGGCCCGCTCGCACGAGCCGGAACTCCAGGGCGCCGAGATCGACGCCGAGATCGACCGGCTGACCGCGCAGTTCGGCGAGCCGGAGCCGGCGCCGCTGTTCGGCCCGCGGCCGGACGGCACGTACGCCGGGGTGATCGACAGCGACACCCGGGCGGAGCCAGGAGTCACTGATGAGTGGGACGAGCCGAGCGGCGCAGCGGGCGGGGCCAGGGATGCGGAGCCTCTGCAGGGCTACCCCGGGATAGAGCGCGAGTTCACGCCTGAAGAGGCGGCAGAGTTCGCGGCGGAGCAGGAGGAGGCCTGGGCTATAGCCGACCGGGGCAATGCTCAGGAGGCTCAAAGGTTCGTCGATCAGTACGGGCCCTACGCGGCCGATCTCTACGGGATCGAGGCGCCGGGCGCAGACGCGGTCCACCCGCCAGACTCGCCCGGCTGGGAGTTCGGCGACAGCGCCTCGCGGTCAGCGCCAGGCCTGCAGGCGGAGCGGCTCGGCGATGAACTGCAGGAACATGCCGACAGGGCAGCGCACCTGCAGCGCCTGGAATCGCGGGCCAACGCCCGCCACGCCGTCGCAAGCGCAGCGGGCGACGCTGCCACCGCGGTGGCAGCGCGGGAGCAGGCGCAGCGCCTGCGGGCCAACCGCCTGGCGGCCGCGGCCGAGGCATATGACACCGCTGCGGCGCTGCAGGAGGACGCCGCGCAGGCCGACGAGGAGCGCGGATGGGCACCGCTGACTCGTGCGCAGGCAGCGGAGCGCGACCCCGACTTGGCGGAAATCTTCGACCGCGCGGAGGAACTGGCTGCGCGGTCCGCGGAGGCTGAGCAACTCGCGGCCGCCGCGCACGCCGAGCTGGACGGATACGAGGCCGACACGCCCGATCACCTGTACGGCGCGCCGGAGTGCACCGAGGCCGACCCGGAGGGTTCCCATTTCGGCCGCAGGCCCGGCGACCCGCAAGACCGCGGAGAGGCTGCCCCCCACGGCACGCCAATCCTCGAACTCGACCGCGAGCTGCCAATGGGCTGGGAACGCGAGGAGAACGCCGGGGCCGGCCACGCCATGAGCTACCCGGAGCCGTACAGGGCTCAGCCGCAGTACCAGGCCGAAGCGTCCTGAACCCCCATGCCGCGGCGCGAGGCCAGCCCCGGACGACCCTCGCGCCGCTCCACGGGCGCTCAGGACGCGACCCGGAACCGATCGGAGACACGCATGAACATGGACATCGCCCGGCAGCTAGGCGAGCCGCTGGCTTCCGACGCCGGCCCAGAGCCCGGGCTGGACTTCCTGCTCGCCCCGGCGCCGGCCGCAGTGGACGAGCACAGTTTCCTGCTGGCACCGGCGCCAACGGCGGTCAGCGACCTGGACTTCCTGCTTGCCCCTGTCGGGGCGCCCCCAGCCCACAAATCGAGGCGGGGTCCTGACGGCACGTCCTGAACTCCCATGCGTCCGGCCGGGACTTCCCCGTCCGACCGGGCCACGGGCGCTCAGGACGCGACCCGGACACAGAGGAGGCAGCTATGGCACTGTTTGGACACGATGCGGACTGGTGGGAAGCCAGGGCCGGCAAGGAACTCGCTGAGGGCGGCCTCAGCCCGTCGACGTGGTCGCGATGGGCCAAGGCGGAGTCCCGCGAGCTCGACCGCGAGATCGGCTCCGGGCCGGGGCGCCTGGACCCGTTCACCGCGGTCTCGCGAGGCGCGGACCTTGAGGCGGGGTCCTGACATGGCCATCGAACTCAGCGGCAAGCCGGGAAAGCCGGTCATGTCCATCAGCCCGGTCGAGGTGACAGCGCCGAGCGCGGCGCTCGCGGACGGCCCGGGATTTCTCGTGGCGCCCGTACCCGCAGGCGCCCCCAGGATCCAGATCGAGGCGGGGTCCTGATGACGACCTTTAGCCCCGTTCCTGGGCCGAGAGTCCCCGCCGATCCTCAGGCCCTCAGCATGCGGGTGGCATCCCTTACTGATGCCGAGAGCCAGCAGGTACTGCAATTCCTCGCAGGCCTCAGCCCAGGCACGGTGGACATGGCCATCAGCACGGTCAAGGCGCTGCAGGGGGAGCCGCGATGACAGCGGGATGCATCTGCCCTGGCTGCGGCGGTCTCACCCCGCAGCGCGGCGAGCCGTGCCGCGGCTGCGAGATCGCCGCGATGCCGCCCGGCATCGGGAAGGCGGTCAGCGCCGCGGCGCACCGCCTCCTGTACGGCGCGCCGGGCGGGGCGGTCGAGAGGTTCGGACCCTGCGACACCAGCCGCGGCGCGGAAGCGGGGTCGTGATGCTGCCCGCAGCGGTCCCGCCGCCGAAGGACGACGCGACAGCACGTGCGCACCTGCGGGCCAACGTCCAGGCCGCCGCGGCCGCGGACCGCCACCCCGGCGACTGGCAGTCGCACGCCTGGCACGCCGTCGACTCCCCGGGCGACTTCACACCGGTGCAGGCACCCGAGTACGCCGAGCTGCGCGACGGCGTGCCATCACTGGGCAGCCTGCTCGAGCACCTCGGGCTCTGGCTCGCTCCGGACCACGCACAGGCGATCGCTCAGCGAGGACTGGAGGCAGGACAGTGACCACGACACAGAACGTCTCCGAGGCAGACATCACGCCCGAGGTGCACCCGCCCGCTGATTCCGCCGGAATCGGCACGATGGTGCCGCTGGCCGCGCTCGCGGCACATCCGGAGAATCCGCGCACCGATGTCCTGCGGTTCCTCGGCATCGAGAGCCCGGAGCCGAGACGAAGCAGAACTGAGCGCCCACCTCTGTCAACCCTTCCGGCGCAACCCAGGAGGGAAGCTGGATGACGACCAGGCGCGGCCGTGCGCGGCTATACACGTTGTCCCGCCCGGGCAGATTCCCGACGACCGCGCGAAGATCGTCCGGGCCCTCCTCATCCGATACGCCCCCACGGAGCCGGTCGTCTCTAAACGAGATGCTGGCGTTCCTGGGCATGGACGCGGCCGCGCTGGACGAGCTCGAGCGTGACTCGCGGTACCTGATCGGCCGGCTGACGCAAGCTCTCGCCGAACTACGGGCGGCCGAGACGCCGCCACTGGACGCGACGTCGCAGCTGCTGGTCAGCGCGATCACCGACGCGATGGCCTGCCGGCGGCGCGGATGCGGCAAGTGCCCGCCGGAGGGTGACTGCCCGGTGTGCTGGCCGGACTGGCAGCAGGCGATGCGGTACGAGGCGCTGTTCGGGCTGCTCGGGATCGTCGACGAGAAGCCGCGGGCGCGGCCGGACCTGAAGGCGACGGGCCGGTGAGCGCGACGACTACGGACGCGGGCGGCAGACGGCCGCACTCACTGCCCGGCCTCAGGTTCGCCGGTCATCTCGCGGAGCGCGGCGGCGTCGGCGTCCCACGCCGGGCCCACGTGATCCAGGAGCTCGCCGAGGCGGTCCAGGCCCGCGCGGTTCAGCGTGAACATCTCACTGATGCTGGCGTCGCTGACTGCCGTGAACTCCATGTAGGCCTGTCGCTCACGCTCCACCGCGGCGGCGATCTTCTCGGCGCTGCCGTCCTTGCGGGCGCGAGTGACGCCGCCCTTCGCAGCGATATGGCGGCGCCAGGCGGCATCCTGCGCGGCCTTGAGGTCGGCCATGCGGACGTCGGCCACCGTACGCTCGGCCTCGCCGACCGCCATGAGCTCGTGCAGCCGGGCGTGCGCGTCGCCCCGGTCCTGGCTGGGATTCAGCGGCATCACGTACCTCCCAGCGCTTTCCAGATCTCCCTGGTTCCGGCCGCCTTGCGTGCACCGGCACGCTGACGGTCGGCCCGCTGCTTGCGCTGGGTGAACTCCGGCGCGGCCTCGGCCGTCTCCGCCCGCTGCAGGCGCCACAGCCGCATCGGCCCGGCGCTCTTGTAGTGCGGGTTGTCCACGTAGCGGTCCGGTTTCCCGAGAAGGTCACGGATCATGGCTTCGGTCCAGCCGCGCTCTTTCAGCCCGTAGGCGCCAACGCAGCGCGACGCGGCCGAGATCTCCGGCCAGCGCTCGCGGATCTTGTCCACGAGCACAGCAGACCAGCGGCGGCCGCCGCCGCGGTCCGGGTCCGGCAGCAGCCCGAAGTACCGGGCATTGTCGACGCTGCCGAAACCCGGGCCGTAGACCTGATACAGGTACTCGGCCAGCTGAACCGGGCCGTAGTCACGGCGGGCCGGCGAGGCGGCCCGGCCCGCGCTGGCGCTCACCGGGCACCTCCCGGCGGGAGCGCCCGGTAGCGGCGGCCGCGAGCGGGCCCAGCTGTGCTGGCGACGTGCACAGCCGGCGCGTCGAGCCGGGCCTCCACGAAGACGCGCACCAGCACCGAGGCGCCGCGGTCGGCGTACGGACCGGACACGCTGACCACTTCGAAACCGGGCGCGTGGATCAGCAGCTGCGCCATCTTGCGACATTCGTCGGGCGTGCCCCACAGGCGGATCTTCACAGCCCGGACCGCCCTTCAGCGCGGTGCCTGGCAGCAAGGTAGGCCTCCCGCAGCGCTAGGGCTGCCAGCCGCTCAGTGACGTCCAGCTCGGCGCGCTGCGCCTCGTCCAGCTCCGGGCCGACCAGGAACAGCCCGCACCCGCTGCACTGAACGCGCGCGGCGCCCGATGGGTAGGTGACCGAGGCCGCGCAGCGCTTGCAGACCATGGTCGCGTCGGCGTGGAGGACGTCGGCGGCGGTGATGTCGTAACGGGCGCGGCAGATCATGCAGCTGACATGCACGGGCTGCGACCAGTCAATGCCGCCGTCTGGCGGCGGCCCGGTCAGCGCGTAGTCCATTGAGCCCGGCAGCCCGATGAACTTGCAGTCCGGGCACCGGGTGTACGGGTCGGGGGCTGCGCTCACTGCCCTGCCTCCGGTTCGTGCTCGATCTGGCCGTCGTCCAGCACCGGGTAGGCCATGCCTCGGTACATGGGCATCGCGCCTGGGGTGCCCTCGGCATCGTGGACATAGGCGTTGCGGCGGCGGGCGTCCTCCAGCGCATTGGTGATGCCCTTGATCGTGTAAGCGCGACCGCCGTACTCGACGGTCATGCCCTCGGCGATGTCGGCGCCGTCGACCAGCTGCGGCTCGCCGCTCACTGCCCGGCCTCCGGCGCGTCAATGATCCCCTGGTGCTCGAGCAGCTGCCGCAGGCCGGGGGAGTCGGCCAGGCGCCGCGTGGCCCGGATCTCGGAGGCGTCCCGGAAGCACTGCGGAAAGAGCAGGTCCTCATCCGGCGTGCCGTCCGGTGCCGGGCTGCCGTCCTCGAGCTCGGCCAGGCGCCGGTCCTCGATCGTCACCAGCCACTCGTCCGGGCCGCACTGCTGCTCGATCGTCCCTGGCAGCCACGGCCAGGTCTCGCGGTCGGCCCGAAGAGCGGCCAGGTGCTCCTCGTCCGACTGGCCGGGCTGCCGCTCAGGCCATCGCTGCAGCGGGTAGCGGACCAGGACCTCGGACTCGTCGGGGAACCGGCCGTCGTTCTCGTCGATCATGACGTTCACCGCCCGGCCCCTTCGCGCTCCCGCAGGCCGCGGACTACGGCCGCGTAGCAGGGCTGGTCTGGGTCCAGGTCCGCGCAGACCATGCAGCCCTCAGACTCTCCCGCGTGGTCACGGAACTCACCCCGCGTGCACAGGCCTGGCGGGCAGACGCATGCCCGGCGCGTCTCCTCCCACGCCTCCCGCTCGCGCCGCAAACGGCCGAGTTCATCCTTCAGTGCAGCCCGGGCCGCGGGCTGGGCGGTGTCCGGCGCGGCGCCGGCGTTGCGCTGCATGACCCTGCGGGAGCCTGCGCAGCAGGTGCCGTCGTGGATCTCGTTGCCGCACCACTCCGGGTCGCCGTCAGGGATCCGGTAGTACTCGGGGTGCGCGGCCTCGGGCTGGCCGCAGTCGGGGCACGGTCCGCATCCGCAGTTCGTGCCGTAGCGGTGGGCGCATCGCAGGCAGTGATCCATGGCCTTGATCCGCGCGCCGGCACCCAGGTCAACCCCGTCGTGCTCCCAGACGGTGCCGCAGTCCAGGCAGACGCGATCCTCGGTCCTGGTCGGCCAGGGCATCGGGGTGCTGCAGCACTTGAACGTGTCCTGGCCGATCAGCGCGCGATGCGCGGGCGTGTCCGGGCACGTCTCGTCGCACGCCGCGACGCCGCGAGGGTGCGCCTCGGCCAGCATCTTGTCGACGCGGGTGTTAAGGGCGTCCTCGTTGGCGCGCAGCTCGCCGACCAACTGCTGCCGCAGGCGGTACAGGTCGCGAACGGCCTCGTCGATCGCCTTGACCGCGTCATGCCCGGCCTTGATGTTGTCGGCGCTGCGCTGGCCGAGCGGCGGTATCGGGTGCGCAGTCTCGAAGGGCAGCGGCTCCGGGTAGCCGTTGTCATTCCAGATGCCGACGAGGACGGCGATCAGGCGGCCCTGATCTTCCGCGCCTAGCCATTCGGCGGTGGTCTTGGCCGTAGGGTCGTTCATCGGGTTGTCCTTCCGGTTGTGCGGATGGGTGATCAATGGGCCGCCGGATGCGTTCGCGCGCATGCGGCGGCCCGGGTTGTAAGAGGTGGGAGCCCTGGGAGCCAAGTCCGGGAGCCAGCCGGGACGGATCGGACCGGACCTTGGCGGCCTGGCGCGGACACGAAGGCCAGTTACGGCAGACCCGGGCGGACCGATGAGGCCGGCCTTGGACGGCCTGCCCGTACCCTGCGGTTATGGGTGAAATTCTGGTGGGCACGGCGTCGTGGACCGATCGCACGCTGCTGGACTCCGGCTGGTACCCGCCGGAGGCGGACACGCCGGACAAGCGGCTGCGGTACTACGCGCGGCAGT
>Ga0335074_10010294_pt1 | contig 13074 bp, 2 predicted proteins | sample Lox_Sample_23_FD_206715 | JGI IMG/M metagenome (GOLD analysis project Ga0335074, IMG submission 206715) | Soil microbial communities from Loxahatchee National Wildlife Refuge, Florida, United States - Lox_Sample_2.3 | ecosystem: Environmental > Terrestrial > Soil > Wetlands | place: USA: Florida...
CGGCGCTCGGCTTCGAGACCCTCGCCGTGCACGGCGGCGGCGGCTCGGATCCTTCGACCGGGGCCGTCAACACACCGGTGTACCTCTCCTCGACCTTCGAGCAGGACGGCGTCGGGCGCTCGCGCGGCTACGAGTACGCCCGCTCGGGCAACCCGAGCCGCGCCAGCCTCGAGGCGCACCTCGCCGCCCTCGAGGGGGCGGCGCACGGCTTCGCCTTCGCCAGCGGGCTCGCTGCCGAGGACACGGTGATGCGCCTCCTCGCCCCGGGCGACGAGCTCGTCATGCAGACCGACAGCTACGGCGGCACCTACCGCCTCGCCGCACGCGTCCACGAGCGCGCCGGCGTCGTCGTGCACAGCGAGCCCCCCGCCACGATCGTCGCCTCGAGCGCAACCAGGCCGCGCATGATCTGGATCGAGTCGCCCACCAACCCCCTCCTCGAGGTGGTCGACATCGCCGCGCTGGCCGCCGCGGCACACCGCGCAGGCGCGCTCCTCGTCGTCGACAACACCTTCGCAACCCCGGCGCTGCGGCGCCCGCTCGCCCTCGGTGCCGACATCGTCGTGCACTCGACGACCAAGTACCTGGGAGGGCACTCCGACGTCGTCGGCGGCTTTGCCGCCACCGACGACGCCGAGCTCGCAGAGCGCCTCGCCTTCCTGCAGAACGCTGCCGGCGCCGTGCCCGGCCCACTCGACTGCTACCTCGTCCAGCGCGGCGTGAAGACCCTCGCCCTGCGCATGGAGCGCCACTGCGCCAACGCCCTCGAGGTCGTCGCCCTCCTCGCCAGCCACCCCGCCGTCGCCGCGGTGCTCCATCCCTCACTCCCCTCCCATCCGGGCCACGAGGTCGCCCGCCGCCAGATGCGCCGCTACGGCGGGATCGTCAGCCTCCGCCTGAGGGGCGGCGAGCAGGCGGCGGTCGAGCTGTGCGAGCGGACCCGGCTGTTCACCCTGGCCGAGAGCCTCGGGGCGGTCGAGAGCCTGATCGAGCACCCGGCGAGGATGACCCATGCCAGCACCTCGGGCACGAGCAACGAGGTGCCTGCCGATCTCGTGCGCCTGAGCGTCGGGATCGAGGCCGCCGACGACCTCGTCGCCGACCTCGAGCGGGCCCTCGACGCACTCGGCTGAGCCGGCGTCGATCCGGAGCGCCGGCGTCGCTCGGGTGGGCCGGCGTCGCTCGGGTGAGCGGGCGGCGCCGGGCTGACCGGCGCGCCCGCCCGGAACGTGCGCAGGTCGCCGCCGCGCCTCAGGTCACCGACACAGCGATCCTGCGTGCCGTCCTCGCGAGGCGCAACAGCACAGCGAGGTGCAGCACGTGCCGCGCGCTCGCTGACGCCAGCACGGACCGGCCGTAGCTGTCGAGCACGATGCGCACCTCGGCGCGGCGACCGGCGGCAAGGGAGAGCCTGGCGCTGCCGAGCACCCGCCAGGCGACCTCTCGTCTGGCTTTCCTGCCGTGCCCGACGCTGCGCACGACACGCTCGAGTCGCAAGGTCCCGTCGCAGGCCGCCGCGGCACAGGAGATGTCGACCCGCAGTCGCCGGGCGAGGTAGGCGAGGCGGGTGGGCCGCAGGTTGACCACGGCCACCGCGGCGGGCTGTTGCGGCGGCGGCGACCCGCTCGCGGCCGGGGTGGAGCTGGAGCTCGACGACCCCGAGCTCGACGACCCGGAGCTCGACGAGCCGCCGGCGCCGGGCGAGCCGCCGGCAACGACGGTCGTGCTCGCCTGCGCCGAGGTCGGCAGCGCCCCGCCGTTGCCGACGTTGTCGGTCGCCGTGGCGATGAACGAGTAGCTGTCGCCGACCGTGCCGCTGAAGCTCGTCGAGGTGGTCGTCGTGTTCGTCTCGAGCGGCACGTAGGCGCCGCCGTTCGTCGAGATCCAGACGTCATAGGAGGCGATGCCTGCTTGGCTCGGAGCGTCGCTGCCGCTCCAGGAGAGGGTGAACGGGCTCGTCGTGCTCACCGGCAGGGCGCTCAGGCTGGCGCTCGGCGTGGCGCCGTCGATGGTGTTGCTGATCGTCGAGGTCTCGATCGGGGCGTTGGCGTCGAAGACGACGCTCGCCGCGGCCGAGATCGTCGTCCCCGTGGCGGCCGAGGCGAGCGCCGCAACCGAGTAGGAGACGAAGCCCTCGCCCTCGGGCGGCGCCGCGTCCGGAGGGAGGAACCCGGAGGTGGTGTCGGTCGTCGGTAGCCCCGTCGAGGGGTCGATCGAGGTGAAGCTCCAGGTGACGGTGCGCCTCGACGAGTCGAGGTCGGCGTTCACGTCGACGTCGAGCCCGCTCACCGCGCTGTCGTCGATCACCGCCGAGTACGAGCGCGCACCGGGCGGCGGCGTGACCGTGTGGTCGGCGAAGCCGAAGCTGCCGAGCGAGAAGGTCGACAGGTCGAGGCTCGGGTCGAGCTGCTCAGTCACCGTCACGGTCTGTGCAGGAAGCGAGGCGCTGGACTCGTTGGCGAAGTCGATCTCGTACGGCAGCGGCTGTCCTGCGGGCACGTAGCCGGCCGTGCCGTACCCGGAAGGACCGACGATCTCGTTCGGGTCGCTCGAGGTGAGCGAGTTGCTCGTGCCCGGCGGGTAGGTGGGCGTGAAGCTGACACCAGGAGGTACGCCCTCGATGTAGTTGAAGAACGACTTCGAGCCGTTGTCGAGGGCGGCCTCGCCGCCTTCGATGAGAGCCCCCGCGATCGGGGCGAGCGGCCCGCTCGCCCCGCCGGCGGCCAGCTCGAGCGGGACGTTGATGGCGTGGACGACCAGGTTCCCCCAGCTCTTGTCGCGGTCGACCGCGCTCTTGGCGTTCGTGACCGCGTAGATGTCGGTGCCGACATTGATCACGCCGTTGGCGATCGTCAGCCCGTTGCCGAGGTTTCCGAAGAACTTGCCGCCTGTCGCCTCGACCGGCTGTGCTTCCCAACCCGTGCCGGTGAACACCATCGCCGTCTCCGGCTCAAGTCCCTGCGCCTTGGCGAGGGCGTCCGTGGCGAGCCCGGCCACTGTTGCGGTGGTCCCGAGGACGCTTCGCGTCGATGCTCCGGCGTTCTGCAGCGTGTTGCCGCTCTGGGATCCGAAGGCGCCCTCACTGGCGGCAGTGATGGTGTCGTCGATCGTCCCGGTGGCAGCCGTCGACACCTCGACGAGGCCGGTCTGGACGGTCTGGGCGGCGCTCGACTGCAGCTGCCCGGCGGGCACCGACACCGGGGTTCGTCCGTTCACGTCGGTGTTGTCGATCGGGTCGTTGGCGGCGTACTCGTAGGGGTTGGGCCCCGAGAGCAGCGTCGGGTCCTGCGAGACGAACCGGCCGAGGCTGGGGTCGTACTCGCGCGCCCCGTCCACGACGAGGCCGCTGGCGCCGTCCTCACGCAACCCGTACTGGCCTGCGAACAGGTACGGGTTCGGTGTGCTGCCCGTGCTCGCCTCCAGGCTGCCCCAGGGCAGGTAGCTATACGTGTCGGTGACGTCACCGCTCTCGCCGGCGAGCGAGACGACGTCGGCGCTGCCGTCGAAGCCGAACGAGGCGCTCTCGCCGCCAGGGACCGAGAGCCCTGCCACCCCGTCGCCGAGGAGGTAGTGCTCGATCGCCGTGCCGCCTGGGCCGTACTCACCGAGCAGCTCCCCGCCGGCGAGCGGGTCGGCGAGCAGATCGGTCGTCGTCGAGCCGGTCGTCTCGCTGAGCGGCGTGCCGAGCGCGTCGTAGGTGTAGCTCGTCGTCCCGGAGGGCCCCGACACCTCGACCAGCTCGCCGAGCGCGTTCCACTCGTAGTCGGTCGTCCCCGCGGCGTCGCTCACCGAGGTGAGGTCCCCGTTGGCGTCGTAGCTGTAGGTGGTCGAGCCGGCGGAGGTGTACTCGTCGTCGCCGTCGACGGCGTAGCCCGTCGTGCCGCTCGACGAGTCGGCCACTGCGGTGAAGTTGCCGTCGGCGTCGTAGGCGTAGGTGATCGTCCGGCCACCGGGGAGGCTGGCGGAGATGAGCTCGCCGGCGGCGTCGTAGGAGTAGTCGGTCGTCCCGCCGGGGCCGGAGACGCTCGTCGCCTCGCCGAGGCCGTTGCGTGTGTAGGTGTAGCTCGAGGAGGGCGTACCTCCCGCTGCGGTGTTCGTCACCGACGCCACCTCGCCGAGATCGTCGTAGGTGTAGCTCGTCGCCGTGCCGTTGGCGTTGGAGATCGTCGAGAGCTGCTCGTCGGCGGTGTAGGTGTAGCTGACGAGCGGCGTCCCGCCCGGCGAGGACGAGACCGAGGCGATGAGACCGGCCGAGTCGTAGGAGTAGGCGAGCTCGTAGCCGTCGGAGGCCGTCGCAGTCGCCAGCTGCCCGGCGGCGTCGTAGGTATACGAGACCCCGAGCCCGTTCGGGTACTCGATCCCGGCTAGCTGCCCGCCGGGCGTGTAGGTGTAGCTCGTCGTGCCCGCGGCGTCGGTGGCGCTCTCCAGCTGGTCGTTCGGGCCGTAGGCGAAGCTCTCCCCGCCGCCGCCCGAGAACGTCATCCCGGTCGGGTCGGCGCTCGAGTCGTAGGAGAGGCCGATCGAGGTGCCGTCGCGCTCGGTGAAGCTCGAAACGAGGCCAGCCGGCGTGTAGGCGATCTGCTCGGTGCTGCCGTCGGGGAACTCGACCGCCGTCGGGTCGCCGGCGCTGTTCGAGCTGAAGGCCGTCGTGTTGCCGGCAGTGCTCGTGAAGCTGGCGAGGTCGCCGGAGCCGTCGTAGGAGAACGACGTGCTCTGACCGAGCGGGTCGACGACGCTCGTCAGCTCGCCGGCGGAGTCGTAGGTGAAGCTGTTGGTCGAGGTGCCGATCGTGCTCGAGGTGACCTCGCCCAGCTGATCTGTCGCAGCCGTCTCGACCTCGCCGCCGGGCAGCACGGCGCGCAGGGACTCGCCCGCGGCGTCGGGATAGTAGGTCGTCGTGCTGCCGTCCCCGTCGGTCACCGAGACGGACCCGTCGGAGTTGTAGGCGACCTGTTCGAGCGCCGTGCCGTCGCCGCGCCGCATCGCGGTCAGGCGGCCGGAGCTGTCGTAGCTGAACTCGTACGACAGCCCGCCGGGCTCGCTCACAGAGGCCAGGGTGTTCTCGGCCGGTGGGTCGGAGTTGCCCTCGTTCCAAGTCATGTCCTCGGTCTCGCCGCCTTCCTCGACGTTGACGAGATGCCCGGCGGCGTCGTAGGCGTAGACGACGACGTCCCCGGAGAGGGCATCGCTCATCGAGGCGACCAGGCCGTCGCTGCCGTAGGCGAAGCTCACGACGTCCCCGTCGGGCTCGCTCATCGTCGTCAGCCGGCCACTTCCGTCGTAGGAGTAGGTGGTGGTCTGGCCGTAGCCGTCGCTCGAGGAGACGAGCTGACCGGAGGCGTCGAAGGTCGCCGTCGCGCCGCCCGGCTGGGTGAGCACGAAGCCCTGCGGCGGTGAGGAGGTGGCAGCCAGCGACGACGTGATCCCCGGCTGGGCGACGTAGCTCCCCGATGACGTCTCGGCGAACACTGCCTGCGCGCCCGTCGGGTCGGTCACCGTGACGGTGCCATCCTGACCTGCGCCGAGCGTGTCGACGAGGCCTGGGAGTCCGAGCCCGAACGGGCCGCTCGTGTAGTCGGTGACCATCGCCCCGTAGTCGTCGAGCTTGTTCAGCTCGAAGCCGAGCAGCATCGCGCCGTCGCAGAGCTCGCTCGCGCTCTCGCCGAGCCCGGCGAGGTAGGTGACGTCGGCGTCGAGCGTGGTCTGCAACGCCTCGATCGTCGTCTGACCGCCCGTTCCCGCCTCGTCCTCGACATAGCTCGTGACGGCCGGCGGCGCGGCCGGCAGCATCGCTGCGAGCGATGCCCCGATCTGCACGGTCGCGTCGAGGTCTGTGATCTCGTCGACGGTGAAGGTGACCGTCTGGTGCGCCCCGAGGGTCGAGTCGAAGATCGCCTCGACGCTACCGCTCTGCCCGGGGCCGAGCACCGCCGGATCGCCGCTCGGGGCGGTCCCGACGAACAACAGGCTCGAGCCGACGCCTGCGGACTGCGTGGCGTAGTGCAGCGTGGCCCCGTCGGCGCTCAGCTCGAACAGCGGCGCGGGGATCTCGTAGCCGTAGGGGTTGGTGTAGGTGACGTCGACCGTGCTGTCGAAGCCGGGCCGGTTGACCGACGGTGTCTCGATCGAGAAGCTCGGGACGTTCTGCGGCGGGGAGTATGCAGGCACGCTGGCCCCTCCACCGCCTCCTCCGCCTTGGCCGGTTCCGAAGGCCACCTGCTCTGTCACGCCGATCTCCACGGCGCCGGCGAGCTCGGCGCTCTGCGAGCCGCTCTCGACGCCGACACTGCAGTAGAGCGGGCCGCCGTTGCTGTCCGAGGGCAACGAGGCGAGGCTCGAGAACTGCGCGTAGACCTCGCTCGGTCCGGCATAGGTCACCGAGGCGGCGTCGATCACGTCCGATCCGCAGGTGAGGCTCGCCGACATCCCGGGGGCGAAGTCGCTGCCCTCGATGGCGAGTGCGAGCGACGTGCTCTCGATCCCCCCCGGAACGCGGTCGACCTGCTCGTCGACGCTCGGGCTGACCGAGGAGACGACAAAGGCCGGCGCGCTCGCCGAGAGCGAGTAGCCGACGGGGCCGGAGTCCGGGTCGGCGAGGTCGACGAAGTAGTCGCCCGACAGCGTGCCGCTCACACCGATCGACTGCGTGTCGGCCGAGAGGTTGGCGGCTGCCTGCTCGTAGTCCGACGGCGAGGGGACGCCCCCGTAGGACTCGAGCAGCTCACCGCTCACCACGCGGGCGAAGGTGGCGGACAGCTCGAGGTTCGATCCGGCACCGGGCTGCACCTCGAGGTAGACGTTGCCTCCTCCCGGGATGGTGCCGCTCGTCTGGCCCCCCACGGCGAGGGTCTGCATGCTCACCGGCAGCGGGCTCGACGCGGCGACGTCCTCGGCGCGGTCGCCCTGGAGGACCTGGTCGCCGGCGTCGGCCTCGACGACGAGGTAGTACGTGCCGGGCACGACTCCAGGTGTCGTCGCCTGCACGGCGCCGTCGTAGCTGTCGTCGAGCCCGAGGCCGCCCGAGTGCTGGTCGATGCCGAGCAAGATCGCGCCCGGGCCGAGGGTAGGAGTCGGGGAGAGGTAGGCGGCATCCTCCCAGCCGGCGGCGTTGACGGCCTCGGTAGCCTCGACGCTCCAGCTCACGGAGAGCTGGCCACCGACGGTGGCGCTCGAGGGCCCGGAGACGCCGGAGGCGACGAGCTGGCCGCTCGTCGGGGCGACCTCGAGCTCGACCGAGGTCGTGGTGTAGCTCGTCGCGTACCCGAGCCCGCCCCCGAGGGAGGTGCCGGTGACCGAGGAGAACTCCCCGCTCAGCGGGGACGAGACCGTGAGCGGTGTGTAGGTCGCGCCGCTCGCCGGCGTGAAGCCCGCAGTCGTCTCGATCGCGAGCGTGCCGGCCAGCGTGGCGGTGTCGTGGGCGTCGAGCGTGCCGATCTGGTCGCTGCCCGGGGCCCCGTCGATCCCGATCGAGAGGGTGCCGACGGAATCCTCTGTGTAGCTGCCGATGACCTCGAGCGAGGCGGCCGGGGCGAGGTCGATCGTGCCGTCGTCGACCAACGTCTCGGTGAGCGGGGAGACGGAGAGGCTGGCGCCGGCGTCGAGCCGCAGCCTGCCGTCTGCGTCGACGCTCTCGAGCGGACCGAGGTCGTTCTCGTCGGTTCCCGGGCTGATGCTCCCGTCCGCGCCCAGCTCGACGGTGGCGTCGAGATGCTCGATGTCCGTGGGGGACGGCAGGGCGAGGCGGGCGGTGTCGGAGACGCTCGTCCCGATGATCTCGTAGCTCCCCCCGCTCAGCGTGTCGTTCGAGGAGTCGAAGTTGGTGAGCCCGCCGTTGAGCGACAGCGTCCCGGTCGAGACGGCGATCGTCCCGTCGTTGGTCGTCTCGCCGGTGACACTCACCGCGCTCGAGGCGCCGACCTCGATCGTCCCGCTCGAGGTGTTGTCGAGCGTGGCGTCGATCTGCTGCAGGCCGGTCGACTCGCCCGTCTCGCCGCCGAAGTCGATCGTCCCGTTGTTGGTGAGCGTGCCGCTGACCGCGAGCTCGTCGGGCTCGCTCGGGCAGCCCGAGTCGATGTCGATCGTGCCGGAGTTGGTGAAGCCGGCGCCGGCGGTGACGTAGGTGCCCGTGCAGCGGATGTCGACGGCGAACTGCTCGATGATCGTGAGCGTCTGGGCGGGGGCGACGTTGCCCGAGAGATCGATCTCGTCGCCGTTGGGCACCGCGAAGCTCGCCGCCCCCGAGCCGGCGAGGTCGAGCGAGCCGCTCACGATCTCCGCCGCAGCACCCGAGGTGTCCCCGCCGCTCTCGGTGAAGGAGTCCGTCGACTCGAGCGTCCCGGCGAGCTCGATCGTGCCGCTCTCGTTGGAGATCGGACCGAGCCCCTCGAGCGTGCCCGAGACGATGTCGAGGGTGCCGGCATTGGTGAGGGTGTCGCCGCTCGGCAGGACGAAGTAGGGATCGAGCGCGCCGCTCACACCGACGTCGAGCGTGCCGTCGTTCACGAGGCTCGCCTCGATCAGCTGGTCCTCGCCGAGGTCGGAGGGGCCTTCGTTGCCGCTGTCGTCGCCGGAGACGACGAAGGAACCGGTGTTGGTGACGGTGTCGCCGCTCGGCAGGGCGAGCACGTCGCCTCCGCCGAGGTCGCCCGGCGCGGCGCCGTAGTAGGCGTAGGAGATCGTGCCGGCGCTCGTGAAGCTACCCGCGGCGTCGAGGGTCGTCGTGTCGTAGGCGCCGGCGTTCTCGATCGTGAGGCTCTGCCCGGCCGCGAGGTTGCCGCTCACGTCCACCGAGATGGCCGCCGCCGAGGTGAGGCAGTCGAGCGCCTCGAAGGCGCCGGCGCCACTGCCTGTGAGGTCGAGCGAGGAGTTGTCGAGCAGGTCGATCGGGTTGTCGCCGCTGCCGGTGGCGACAATGCCGGCGCCCTGGGCGAAGATGCCGGGATCGCCCGAGGACCCGGCGACGTAGAAGTCGCCGTCGTTGTCGATCGACCCGCCGCTGTTGCTCACGCCAGCACCCGCCGCGACGTAGAAGGTGTCGGTGGCCGAGCTCGACGGCGACGAGCGTCCCTGTGTTGTCGAGCGTGTCGCCGGGCTCGAGGACGGCGAAGGGAGCCGGCTCGGCGCTCACCCCGACGTCGAGCGTGCCAGAGTTGTCGAGGTTGGCGTCGATCACCTGGTCCTCGCCGAGGTCGGAGGCGCTCTCGTCGCTGCTCGAGTCGCCGAACACCGTGAGCGTCCCGGAATTGGTGAGCGTGTCGCCGCTCGGCAGGGCGAGGGTCACGCTGCCGCCGTAGGCGCCCTGCGACGAGCCGTAGTAGCCGAGGGTGATCGCGCCGGCGTTCGTGAAGCCGGCGGTGGCGTCGACCGTCGTCGTGTCGTAGCCACCGGGGCTCAGGATGGACAGGCTCTCATCCGACGCAACATCCCCGCTCAGCGACATCGCGATCGTCCCACTCCCGCCGCTGCGGTCGAGCACCTCGAAGGCGCCCGGCCCGCTCACGAGGTCGAGCGCGGAGCCGTTCAACAGGTCGACCGGCCCGTCGCCGGCGGAGGTGGCGACCTCGCCGCCGTCTTGCTCGAGCTCGCCGCTCACCTCGAGCGCGCCGGCAGCGAGCCCGCCCGAGGCCGGCTCGATCGTGATCACAGCCCCCGCCCCGTCGACGAGCGTCGCTGCGGCGCCGACGGTGAGTGTTGTCCCGGCGTCGAGGGTGAGCGTGCCCTCGAGGCCGGAGTCCGCAGCCCCGTCCCCACCGGAGAGGGCCAGGCCGCCGCCGGCGAGGGTCAGGCTCGTCCCGCCGCCGAGCAACAACCCCGCAACAGTTGCCGTCGAGGTGATCGTCACTGCAGCATCCGAGGTCGTGATGCACACGTAGCTGCCGGACTGCGGCGTGCCACCGCTCCAGTTGCCCGAAGCCGTCCAGCTGCCCGTCCCCGCTCCTCCTGTCCAGAGGTCTGCAGTTCCCGGGCAGCTCGGCACCTGCTCGGGGGCGGCGTGGCGAGCGGCGGGGCGCAGCACGGCGGGCGCCCGGCCGGCGGCGACGCGGCTGGTGGCCGACCGTACGGCGGCTGCTCGACGGACCGCCGCTCGCAGGATGGGGCCGGAGAGAGATGGTGGTGTCGAGGCAGGGCCCCGGCGCGAAGGCGAGCCAGCCACCGGAGGGAGCGTCTCGGAGCTCGCCGTGACGCTCCTCGCGCCGACCCCGCCGAAAGCTGCGCCGAGCGTCGTGAGCCACCGGGCAGGTGCCGGCTCGGGCGTGTGCTGTCGTGTGACACCGGCGGGTCGGGGCGACTGTGCCGGCGTCGCCGCGCCGGCCCCACCCGCTGCGGCAATCGAGGTCCCGACCACGACGGCGATCGCTGCGCTCCCCCTTCGGGCAAGTCCGCTCGACCTCATGAGTCCCTCCCCGCATCTGGTGCCGCCGGCGCGCGGCGCGCCGCCCCTCGTGCGAGGATCTCGTCGCGCCGTGACAGCGGCGTGACACTCCAGGTCGCGACGCCACCAATCCGTCGCCGCCCGCGCTGACGATCCGGGGCGCCACTGAGCGTGGCAGCAGCACCGAGAGCGCCGGTGGAGCCTCGTGTAACGTTGTGGGCGAGGTTCGACGTGTACCGCTTGCCGCCGCACCATGTCCCTCGCCCCCGCCTCGTCGATCGGTGCGCCGACCGCCAGGTCGTGGTCGTCGAGGCCGCCGCCGGCTACGGCAAGAGCGTCCTCGGCGCCGAGCTCGTCGACAGCTGGCGTGCAGTCGGCATCGACGTCCAGCTCGACCATGCCGGCGTGCCAGGCCTGCTGTTGGCGGCTCGCTTGCAGGTTGCGACGGCACAGGCCGGATTCACCGGCGCGGCCGCGGCCGGTGAGGTCGGCGACGATCCTGCGGCCGCGGTCGACGCCATCGTCGCGTCGCTCGCCGGGGAGCGCTGCGCGTTCGTCGTCGACGACGCCCACCACGCCGCAGCGAGCGCGGCGGGCCTGATCGAGTACCTCGCCTGCCGGCTGCAGGCCGGGCAGCGTCTCGTCGTCCTCTGCCGCCGGCTGCCCGACGGAGCGCAGCGCCTGCGGCGGGCGGAGTTCTTCCATCTCGGCGCGGGCGACCTCGCCGTGAGCGCCGAGGAGGCCCTGGAGATCTGCTGCCGCTTCGGCCTCGAGATCGGTGCCGAGGCGCTCGAGGCGCTCAACCGCGCCACGGGGGGCTGGACGGCCGCCACGGTGCTCGCCGCCTCACGTGCGGCACGGACGGGAGAGGCGTTCGCCTCCGTCATCGAGGCGGCCTCGGGGGCAGGCTATGCCGGCGACGCCGTCGCAGCGATCCTCGAGGAAGCCCTCGCCTCGCTCGGGCCGGCGAGCATCTCCCAGCTCGCCCAGATCGCCCGGCTGCCGCTGCTCGATCGCGAGGTGGTCGCTGCGGCGACGGGCGAGGAGGGCCTGTTCGAGCGGGCGATACGGGCCGGGCTCCCGCTCGCCCCCTCCCGCGGGCCTTGGTTCGACCTCCCCGGTCCGGCCCGTGACCACCTGGCCAGCTTGGCGCCACTCGATCGGGACGCGATGCGCCGCGCGGCGCAGGCGTACCGCCGCCGCGACCAGCTCGGACCCGCCCTCGAGCTCCTGCTCGCCTCGGGCGATCCCGCCGAGGCGGCCGCCGTGCTCGCCGAGACGCCGCCCGAGGCGGCAGAGGGGCTCGAGCTGCGCGAGGTCCGCGCCATCTTCGACCAGCTGCCCGACGACGTCCTCGACGCCCACCCCGCCGCCCTGCTCACCGTCGCCTACCGGTTGCGTGCCGCCGACCGCTACGAGGCCTGCTTCGCGCTCGCCGGACGAGCCAAGGCCATCGCCGGGCGGCTCGACGACGCGGTCCTCGACCGAGCAGCCGACGTCCTGCTGCTCGACCAGCACATGATCCAGCTCGACAAGGAGACAGCTGAGGCGGCAACCCGGCGCATCCTGGCCGCCTGCGGGCCGGGCGAGGAGCTGACGCGTGCCCGCGCGCTGCAGGTGCTCGGCTACACGCTGGGCTGGCGCCTCAACGATTCGGGCCAGCGCGACGAGCAGGCGCTGACCGAGGCCGTCGAGTCCTTCAGACGGGCGTCGAACCTCTTCCGCTCGCTCGGCATGACGTCGATGGTGTCGAGGGTGGCGATCCTTTGGGCGATGCTGATCGAGTTTCCCCGGGGACAGGCCGCGGCGGCGCTCGAGCGCCTCGAGGAGGCGCTGCCGCTCGTGGCGAACCGCCCACGCCGCTGGGCCTACCTGATGACCGTGCGGGCCCTCGTCGCGGCCGACGCCGGCCTCGACGAGCTGTGCGAGGCGAGCGTCAACGAGGTCCTCCGCGTCGCCCAGCTGCTGAACGACGAGAACCTGCGCGCCCAGGGGCAGTGGAAGCTCGCCATCCTCGCCTCCCAGAAGGGAGATGCCGACGCCACGCTGGCGCACCTGCGAGAGGCCGAGCAGCACCGGGACACGTGGTGGGGCCCGGCGTCGGGCGATTTCCTGGCCGAGGCTGCCGACCTCGTGGACCGCGTCGGGCACGTCGCGCTCGCCCGCGAGTACCTGGCGCGGGTGCAAGCCGAGCCGAAGGACGCCGGGCATCTCGTCGCTCTCGCCGAGGGAGCGCTCGAGGCGCGCCACGGTGACCCCGGGGCAGCCGAGGAGCACCTCCTCGCCGCGTCCCGCCGGCGCATCGATCCGCGTGAGCAGTGGCGGGTGACGCTGCTCCGGGCCTACGCCGCGTACCGCCGAGGGGAGGACGGCGCAGCCGCCGCCCTGGCGGCGCAATCCTTCGAGGAGGCGGCGCGCCTCGGCCAGCCGAACGCGCCGGTGATCCGCGAGCGACAGCTCACAGAGCAGCTGCTCGGGCTCGCCGCGGCGACGGGCCAGCCGGCGGCCGTCGCACTGCAGAGCGGCTCCCTGCCCGTCGCCATCGCCGTGCTCGGCCGCTTCGAGCTGACGGCGGCGGGCCGCCGTGTCGAGCTCGGCGCCGGACAGGAGGTGCGGCTGCTCAAGCTCGTGGCACTGTCCTCGGGAGGCGTGCACGCCGAGGCGGCGATCGAGACGATCTGGCCCGACGTCGCAGGCGCGGC
>Ga0335074_10010295_pt1 | contig 13073 bp, 11 predicted proteins | sample Lox_Sample_23_FD_206715 | JGI IMG/M metagenome (GOLD analysis project Ga0335074, IMG submission 206715) | Soil microbial communities from Loxahatchee National Wildlife Refuge, Florida, United States - Lox_Sample_2.3 | ecosystem: Environmental > Terrestrial > Soil > Wetlands | place: USA...
CCTGCTCATCATGAGCGTGTCTCGCGTCATTCCAATCTGTCTTACAACAGTCGGTTTGGCCCTTCCCGATGGCAACGCTGATGCCATTGACGGAGCATACGGGGATACCGCGATAGCGGACCGTGACGTGTGACCGGAAGTTCAGCGATCGGCGGCTCGCTACCTGAAGCAACTGGGACGGCCGGCGCCGGAGGGTTTCCGGCAGGTTCGGGTGCACGACCTCAAACACACGTGCGGGCGACGGTTGCGGGCGGCCGGCGTGGGTTTCGAGGATCGCCAGGACATCCTGGCCCACAAGAGTGGTCGGATGACGACGCACTACAGTGCGGCGGAGCTCGGCAACTTGGTGGCAGCCGTGAACCGGATTGGGAACTCACACGGAATTCACACCGGGACCGTGCTGCGACTGGTGGCGTGATGCGTAAGGCGTTGAACCTGAATGGTGGAAAGGGAGGGACTCGAACCCTCGACCCCGGCATTATGAGTGCCGTGCTCTAACCAGCTGAGCTACCTTTCCACGGCGCGGTCCAGAAGGGGCGGGCATTGTCCGTGGCCGTCGATTCGCGTGTCAAGAAAGCGGGTCCGCGGTAGCGCGCGCGAGTCGCCGCTCTCGGATCCGCAAGCTCGGTGAATCCGGACGCCCCTCACACGTTGAAGCGAAAGTGCATCACGTCGCCTTCGGCGACGATGTATTCCTTGCCTTCCAGGCGCAGCCTTCCCGCCTCCTTTGCACCGGGTTCTCCGCGATGTCCGATGTAGTCGGCGAACGAGATGACTTCCGCGCGGATGAAGCCATGCTCGAAATCGGTGTGAATCACACCTGCCGCCTGCGGCGCCGTTGCACCCGCACGCACGGTCCAGGCCCGCACCTCCTTGGGGCCGGCAGTGAAGAAGGTTTGCAGGCCGAGCAGCCGGTACGCCGCGCGGATCACGCGGTTCAAGCCCGGCTCATCGAGGTTGAGCTCCGCCAGGAACTCCGCCCGATCGGCCTCTTCGAGCTGGGCGATTTCCGCCTCGATCGCGGCGCACACGGGGACGACCTGCGATCCCTCGCGCGCCGCGAGCGCTTCCACGGCGGTGAGATGCGGGTTGTTCGCAAAGCCGCTCTCGTCGACATTGGCGACGTACATGACGGGCTTCGAGGTGAGCAGGTGAAGATCACGCAGGTCGCGCTGCTCCTCCTCGCTCAGTGCGAGCGCGCGGACGGGCTTCGCCTGATTGAGCTGCGCCTTCACCCGCTCGAGGAGGTCGCGCCTGCGCGCGGCGTCCTTGTCGCCGCTCTTCGAGGCGCGCGCCGCACGATCGAGCGCCTTATCGACGCTCGCAAGGTCGGCGAGCGCGAGCTCGGTATTGACGGTCTCGATATCGGCGAGCGGGGCGACCTTGCCGCCGACGTGCACCACGTCCGGATTCTCGAAGCAGCGCACGACGTGGGCGATCGCATCCACCTCGCGGATGTGCGCGAGGAACTGATTTCCGAGGCCTTCGCCCTGGGAGGCTCCGGCCACGAGTCCCGCGATGTCCACGAACTCGACCGTGGCAGGAATGATCTTCTCGGGCTTCGCGATCGCGGCGAGCTCATCGAGTCTTCCATCCGGCACCGGCACGATCCCGACGTTCGGATCGATGGTGCAGAACGGATAGTTCTCGGCCGCGATCTGCGCGCGCGTGAGGGCGTTGAAGAGCGTCGACTTTCCGACGTTCGGCAGGCCGACGATGCCGCATTTGATCGCCATGTGCGGGTAAGCCTGCTAGGACTCGCCGTCCGTTGATCCCGCGCCAGCATCGAGCGACTGGGCAGGAGCGTCGCGCGAGTGCAAGCGATTCATCGCAACCTGCGCCCCCTGCTCGAGCATCACGGCAACCGCATCGACCCCTGCCTCGATGGTCTCGCGGATCAACCGCTCCTCCTCCTCCGTCGGCCGTGACAGGACCCGATCGATTCCTGCGCCCTTCGTGCTCGGGCGCCCGATGCCGATCCGCAGCCGCCAGAACGACTCCCCGAGATGTGTCACCACATCGGTCACGCCGTTGTGGCCCGCCGTCCCGCCGCCCTGCCGCAGGCGCACTTTCCCCGGGGGGAAATCGAGCTCGTCGTAGGCGACGAGAATCTCCTCGGGCTCGACCTTATAGAAATGAGCGACGCTGCCGATCGCCATGCCGCTCGCGTTCATGTAGGTCGTGGGCTTCACGAGCCATAGCTCGGCCGGGCCGATGCGCACGCGGGCGATCTCGGCCTGATGCCGCGCCTCGAAGCGAAACGTACCCGCGTGGCGCCGCGCGAGCTCCTCGGCGAACCAAAACCCCACGTTGTGGCGCGTGCGGACGTATTCCCCGCCGGGATTGCCGAGGCCGGCAATCAGCTTCAGTGGCACACCTGACATCGGAGCGGGCCGAGGTTACTTCTTCCCCTCCTTCTTCGGGGGAGCGCCCTCTTTCTTCCCGGGCGCGCCCTCCTTCTTCGCCTCCGCAGCGCCACCTGCCGCAGGTGCGGCGGCGGCGCCCGGGGCGCCAGTCGGTGCAGCTGCAGCTCCGGCAGCGCCCGGAACGGCAGCGCCTTCGGCGGGCGCGGCAGCCGCTTCGGCCGCAACGGCCTCCGGCTCCTCGGCGCGCGGGCTGTGAATCGAGACGACGGGGCGGTTCTTGCCGTGCACCAGATCGGTGATCACGACGCCCGTCGGGAGCGGAATGTCGGCGAGGAACTTCGTCTCGTTGAGATTCATCTCGACGAGATCCACCTCGAGAAACTCCGGCAGGTCCTTCGGCAGGCAGGCGACCTCGACGTCCGTCTGCATGTGCGAGACGATGCCGCCCTGCGTCTTCACACCGGGCGCCACGGTCTCGTTGCGGAAGTGGATCGGCAGGCGAATGCGGATCTTCTCGGTCTCAAGGACGCGCTGCAGGTCGACGTGCACCACGACGTTGCGCGCCGGGTGCATCTGCACGTCCTTGATGATCGCCTCCTGTGACTGTCCGTCGATCTTGACCTGCACGATCGAGGAATAGAACTTCTCGCTGCCGATCATCGTGAGCAGATTCTGCTGATCGAGAACGAGCGCCTGCGGCGGCTGGCCGCCACCGTAGAGGATGGCGGGGACCTTGCCGCTGTGGCGCAGGCGGCGGCTCGCACCTTTGCCTGGCTTCTCGCGGCGGTCCGCGCCGAATGTGAATGACACGCGCATGTTGACTCCTTGATTATCATCACGCCGTCCCGCGACCAGGACGGCGACCAGAAAAACTACCTTACTCTTTACTCGAACCGCGGGGTCTCTGCCCCTCAATCGACGTAAAGCGAGCTCACCGACTCCTCGTCTCTGATGCGCCGAATGGTCTCGGCGAGCAGCGCCGCGACCGACAGCTGGCGAATGCGCCCGCAGTCGCCTGCCGCCTGCGAGAGCGGAATCGTGTCCGTCACGACGAGCTCATCGAGCGGGGAGCTCGTGATGTTCGCCACGGCGCCCCCGGAGAGCAGCGGATGCGTGATGTAGGCAACCACCTTCACCGCGCCTTCCTCCTTGAGGGCTCGCGCGGCCTGACAGAGCGTGCCCGCCGTATCGACCATGTCATCGACCATCACGCAGGTCTTGCCCTCGACGTGGCCGATGATGTTCATCACCTTCGATTCGTTCGGCCGCGGCCTGCGCTTGTCGATGATCGCCAGGTCCGCATCATCGAGACGCTTCGCGATCGCGCGCGCCCGCGCAACGCCGCCCACATCCGGAGACACGACGATCATGTCGCGATAGCCCTGCTTCCACACCTCTCCGAGCAGCACCGGGGAGGCATACACGTTGTCCACCGGAATGTCGAAGAACCCCTGGATCTGGTCCGCGTGCAGATCGACCGTGAGCAACCGATCGACTCCAGCGCCCGAGATCATGTTCGCCACCAGCTTCGCGGTGATCGCCGAGCGCGTCGCGCGCGGCCGGCGATCCTGGCGCGCATACCCGAAATAGGGCACCACTGCCGTGACGCGCGCCGCCGATGCGCGCCGGCATGCATCGGCCATCACGAGCAGCTCCATCAGGTGATCGTTGACCGGCGGGCACGTCGGCTGAATGATGAACACGTCGCGCCCGCGCACGTTCTCCATCAGCTCGACGTTCACCTCGCCGTCGCTGAAGCGACCCACCTCCGTGCGGCCGAGCGGGATCGATAGATTCCGCGCGATCTCCATCGCGAGGAGAGGATTCGCGTTGCCTGCGAACACCGCAATCGTGTCATCGCTCATCGCGCCGCCCCCATGGCTGGGGTGGAAGGATTCGAACCTTCGTATGGCGGGACCAAAACCCGCTGCCTTACCACTTGGCGACACCCCAGCATTTGGGACCTCTGCGGGTCAAGCACAGCCGCTCCGCCGTGCTCCGTGACTCACCCGAGCCGCTCGTGCTCGTGCACGGGCGAGAGATTCAAGCCGCGCGCGACGAAGCTCCGCCAGCGGTCCGGGACGCGGGCGGCGTATCGCTCCGCATCCGCCGCAGTTGCAAAAGCGGCAAAAACACAGGACCCGGTGCCGGTCAGCCGTGCCGGCGCAGAGCGCGCGAGCCAGTCCAATGCCTCACCGACCTCAGGATAGCGGGCGCGCACGACGGGCTCACAGTCGTTCCGGCCACCGGACTCGAAAAAGGCGCGTATTGTGATGAGGGGGGTATTTCGTGTCAATTCAGGGCTCTGGAAGATCTCGCCCGTCGGGACGTGCACCCCCGGATGCACGATGAGGTACCAGCGCTCGGGCAGCTCGACCGGGGTGAGCTCCTCGCCCCGCCCCGCGCCCCAGGCAGAGCGGCCGAGAACGAAAACAGGCACATCCGAGCCGAGCGCAAGCCCGAGCTCGGCAAGGCGTGCGCGCCCGAGCTTGAGGCCCCACAGCCGATCGAGCGCGACGAGCACGGTTGCAGCGTCGGAGCTGCCACCCCCTAAGCCTCCCCCCATCGGAATCCGCTTCCGGATCGCCAGGGAGGCCCCGAGCCGCGTGCCGGTTGCGGCCTGAAGGATACGCGCTGCCCGTACCGCGAGATCGGCATCGGGGGGAACCCCTGCGGGGCCTGCGGTGCGCTCGATGACGCCGTCCGTGCGCACGGTGATCGCGATCGCGTCCTTAAGCTCGATCAGCTGAAAGAGCGTCTGCAGGTCGTGATATCCGTCGGCGCGGCGGCCGGTCACGTGCAGGAACAGATTGAGCTTCGCGGGCGCGGGCCAGACGGTCTCCTGCCCGGCACCCCTGGCGTCATCCTTCACAGCATCGCGCATCGCAGCATCAAGGCTGCCACTCATCCACGATGAGGCGCACGCGCACGTCACCCCGGTGCAGCGCGAGGCGCTGCGGCAGCCAGTTGCCCCCTGCGCTCATGTAGTCCGAGTAGATGATCTGCCAGCCATCCTGCTCGAGCGCCTCGAGCCGCTGATCCGCGCCGATGGTCTCCATGGAGGGCATGCCCGGATCCGGCACTCCGAGCACCCAGTACCGCAGGCTCGTGAGCGGGGGATCGAACCCGAGCTTGGCTCGGAGCTCGTCGCGAGCCTCCGCGCTTGCAAGCTGCCGGCCCTGCGCATTCTCGACGTTGAGCGTATCCCCCTCCGCCACGACGTGAATGCCGCCGATCCCGAGCGGCCCGTTGAGTTGCACGGTGCTGCGCGCCCCGCGCTGCTCCCAGGACAGGTGTGCGCTGAACCCCTCGCGGCCCGCAGCCACGGCGACGCGGCCCGAGAGCCCGAACGGGTCGAGCGTCTGGAGCTGGGTGCGGCGCTGCGCCCACGGCATCGACGGCGGAGGCTTCGACGGTGGGGCGCTCACGCAGCCGGCGAGCGCGACGAGCAGAAGGGAAGCGGCCGCCCGCGTGCGGGTTCGCGGCTGCGCGCCCGCGGCCGGTGCGCTACGCATCAGCCCGTTCCAGGCCGCACCAGACGATGCACGGTGTCCTTGAGCGCCCTGAGCCCTTCGGTGTCCGGATTGCGCGCGAGTGCATCCGCCCACACCTTGCGCGCCTGGGTCTGCTCGCCGCTCATCCACAGTGCCTCGCCGAGGTGCGCTGCGATCTGCGCATCGTGGCTGATGAGATAGGCGCGCTCGAGCGGGGGCAAGGCACCGCGCACGTCCCCGCGGCGCAGCCGCACCCAGCCGAGGCTGTCGAGGACGGCGGGGTGGTCCGGCGTTGCGGCCAGGGCGCGCCGGATCAGGCTTTCGGCACGCCCGAGTTGCAAGCCGTGGTCCGCGAGCGTGTAGCCGAGCGCGTTCATCAGCGTGGGATCGCCCGGACGCTGGTGCAGCAGCTGCTCGAACGCCGCGACCGATTCCTCGACGTGCCCGGCCCGCTCGAGGAGCGTCGCCCGCTCGTACTCGAGACGCGGGTGGGCCGGGTACTGCTGGAGCGCCGTCGCGATGAAGGAGAGGCCGCCCTGCGCATCGCCATGGTCGGCGAGCAGGTCTGCCTTGGCGAGCGCCACCGAGATGCCCTCCTCGGGGTGCTCGCTCTCGTAGCTGTCGAGCAAGTCGAGCGCCTCGCCGCGCTTGCCGCGGTCGAGCAGGATCCCTGCGGCGCGCGTGCGTGCAGTGAGCGCCATCGGCGTATCGCTCAGCTGGCGGTAGTCGGTGAGCGCGCCATCGACGTCTCCCGAGCGCGCCGCGATATCGCCGAGGTACAGGAGCGCGGACTCGCCCGCCTCGCCGCGGTCGATCAGCGCGTTGAAGCGGCGCCGTGCATCGGCGATGTCGCCGCTCTGATAGGCGAGCAGCGCGAGCCTGCGGTCGATCTCCCCGCCCGAGACGTCCGTCGCGCGCAGCCGCTCGAGCTCCTGCCTCGCCTCCTCGAGCCGATCGAGCCCGATATAGGCGTCGGCCAGCTCGAAGGCGCTGCCGCTCGGATCGGCGCGCATGGCCTGGCGGGCCACTGCGATCGCCCCGTCTGCATTGCCTTGCAGAACCAGCGTCCGCGCGAGCAGGCGCAGCGCGCTGCCGGAGGTGGCATCGCGGGCGAGCACCTGGTGCGCCCGCAGCACGGCCAGGTTGAAGTCATAGGCCTCGAGTGCGAGCGCTCCGAAGGCCGTGAGCACGAGCAGGGAGGAGGAGTGCGGATCGACCGTGTTGTCGAGCGCCGCGAGCGTCGGAGTCGCGCCGATATCCGGATCGTCGCTGAGGAGCTGGATGATCGAGAGCGCATCGCGGTCGGCCTTGGGACCGCCTTCCTTGAGGATCGGCGTGAGCGCATCGCGCGCCTGCCCGATGTGGTAGAGGGTGAGCGCGACGGTGCCGTAGACGAGGGAGGCATCGCGGTCGCTCGGCGCGAGCGCTCGCCAGCGCTCGGCGGCCGACCACGCCGCGGGAATGTCCTGGCACTCGAGCGCCACTTCGCTCGCGCGCCGGGCGAGGTTCACGGTGCCACCGCTCGCCGCGTTTGCATAATCTTCCGCCGCCGCCCGGCAGTCGCCCTTCTCCAGGGCGACCTCCGCCATCACGGTGAGCGCGTTGGTGTCCTGCACGGTGTGCGCGGCATGCGCGGGGGGGTGCTCGGCGGTGGCGGGGGGTGCCGTGCGGCAGCCCGCAAGCCCCGCGAGCGCGAGGGCCGCGGCAGTCGCCGCGAAACGTTGCAACTGAGACATACCGGTCAATATAGCCTCTCTAGCCTCTTTCGCGGTCGGCGATGATCTCGCAGAATGCCCCGCGACTCGCATGAAGGATTCCATTCGCCAGCGTCTGAACAAGGTGGTCGATCGGTTCGAGGAGGTAGGCCGCCTGCTCGCCGATCCTGCGACGGGTGGCAGCTCCCGAGAGTTCCGGGACCTCTCCCGAGAGTATGCGCGCTTGGAGCCCTTCGCGGAACGCTACCGTGACATGCAGCGCCTCGAGGGGGAGCTCGCCGCCGTCGAGGAGCTGCGCTCCGACCCCGATGCGGCACTGCGGGCGCTCGGGGAGGAGGAATTCGTGCGCCTACGGGGCGCGCTCGATTCCGCGCAGGACGAGCTCAAGCGCATGCTCATTCCGCGGGATCCCCGCGACGAGAAGAACGTCTTCCTCGAGGTGCGCGCCGGGACCGGCGGGGACGAGGCCGCCATCTTCGCCGGCGACCTCGTGCGGATGTATCTGCGTTATGCAGAATCGCAGGGCTTCACGGTCGAGACGCTGAGCGAGAGCCTCGGTGAGCACGGGGGCTACAAGGAGATCATCCTGCGGATCGCCGGCGCGGGCGCCTTCTCGCACCTCAAGTTCGAGTCCGGTACGCACCGCGTGCAGCGCGTGCCGGCGACCGAGGCGCAGGGCCGCATCCACACCTCCGCGTGCACCGTCGCGATCTTCCCCGAGCTCGACGAGGCCGAGGAGATCGAGATCAACCCCGCAGAGCTGCGGATCGACACCTTCAGGTCATCCGGCGCGGGCGGACAACATGTCAACAAGACGGAATCTGCGGTCCGGATCACGCACCTTCCGACCGGGATCGTCGTCGAATGCCAGGATGAGCGCTCCCAGCACAAGAACCGCTCGCGCGCCATGGCGCTGCTCAAGGCGCGACTCGAAGCCGCGCGCGAGGAGCGTCAGCAGAGCGAGCAGGCACGGTCGCGCCGGCTGCAGGTCGGCAGCGGCGATCGTTCCGAGCGCATCCGCACGTACAACTTCCCCCAGGGCCGGGTCACGGATCACCGCATCAATCTGACGCTCTACAGGCTGAGCGACATCATGGACGGCAAGCTCGAGGAGTTGATCGGGGCACTCGAGCGCGAATACCAGGCGGAGCAGCTCGCGGCCGAGGGCCTCGCGTCGTGATCAGCCCCGCCGCCGCAGCCGACCTCATCATCGAGAGCGCGACGGGAGTCGATGTCCACATCCGCCTCGCGGGACCCGGCGCGCGCTCCCTCGCCTACCTCACCGACTGGGTCATCCGGGTGATCCTCGCGCTCGCCTGGTACGCCGCCGCTGCGCTCATCTACAACGGCGCGCCGAACCTCGCGGCACACAGCGCCGATGCGCGCTGGCTCGCAACGGTGATCGCCCCTGCTGCAGCCCTCTACGTGCTCTATCACTGGGTACTCGAGCCTGCGATGCGCGGCAGCACTCCGGGCAAACGCATGTGTGGCATTCGCATCGCCTCGCGCGATGGCAGCGTGCCCTCCCCGGGGCCCCTGCTCGTACGGAACGTCTTTCGCCTCATCGACAGCCTGCCGCTCGCCTACGGTGTGGGCCTCCTCGCGGTGATGCTGACCCCGGAGCACGTGCGCATCGGAGATCTCGCGGCGGGTACGCTCCTGATTTATGAGAAGCCCGCGCCGCTTCCGCCGCGCGCGGCCGTGGGCTTGACGGATCGCGCGCGCGCCGAGGCGATCGGTGAGCTCCTCGAGCGCTGGAGCGAGCTCGGTCCACACTCGCGCCGGCGCCTGGCACGAGCCCTCCTTTGCGAGCGCAGCGAAGCCCTGGCGCCGCGTGAGCGCGTTGCCCCAGCGGCCGGCCGCGACGAGGATGGCGCGCTTCGCAGCGAACTCGAACGGTTGCTCGCGGGGTGTTCCCGCTGAGCACCGTCGCCCCTCCCTCGGCACCCGGTCGCGACCCGGCCCTCGAGTCCGCGCTGCTGCGCCGAACGGAACGCTGGCACGCCGCTTCCGCCCGTGCGAAGCGGCTCGCCACCCGCCGCGCCCGCGACATCGACGACGCACTCGACCTCGTCGAGGACTATCGGCTCCTCGCGCGCGACCTCGCGATCGCGCGCCGGCTCATCCCCGACAGCCGCGCCCGAGAGTACCTCGAGAGCGCGTACGCGCAGGCGCATGCAGCGCTTCATCGCTCGAGGGCGCACCCGCTTCGGGCGCTCGCAAGTCTGCTCCGCGACGGAATTCCCGAGGTCGTGGCGGAGCTGCGGCCCCACATCGGCTGGGTCACGGCGCTCCTTGCGCTCTCGGCGGTCGCCGGATTCGCGCTCGTGCATGCCTATCCAGACCTCATCGCGCTCTTTGCCTCTCCCGAGATGATCGCAGCGGTCGACCGCGGCGAGCTGTGGACGGCCGGCCTGCTCAGCATCGCCCCCTCCTCGCTCATCTCGGCTCAGGTCCTCACCAACAACATCGTCGTGAGCCTGTTCGCCTTCTGCGCCGGGTTCCTGTTCGGCCTCGGAACCTTCTATATCGTCGCATTGAACGGCCTGACCCTCGGGGCCGTCTTCGCCTTCACCGCGCAGCACGGTCTTGCCGGCCCGCTCTTCGCCTTCGTCCTGCCGCACGGCTGCGTCGAGCTCTCGGTCATGTGCCTCTCCGGAGCCGCCGGCGCCGCGGTCGGGGAGGCGCTCATCCGCCCGAGCGCCGCATCGCGCGCCCGGTCCTTTCAAATCACGGCCTTGCGCGCGGGTAAGCTCCTCGTCGCCTGCGTGCTGCTGCTCGCGGTCTGCGGGGTCATCGAAGGCTACGTCTCCCCCGATCCCCGGGTGCCCCTCTGGGTGCGCGCCTCCCTCGGCGCAGGCTACTGGCTCCTGATGGCCGCATGGCTCGGGGGGTGGCTCTGCGGGAAGCGGTCGGGCCGGCCGCAGGAGGTGAGCGAGAATGGCACCCGCGAGAATTATGTTGTCTAGTGCAGAGAGGGAGCTTGCGCACCGACACGCTTCTGCTATGGTGCCCAACCAAAGCGCGCCGCGCTTCAATAACGTCGGTTTCCGGGGGCATTCCAGGTCGCACGCGTACGGCTTTGCCAGGCCGTACCGAGGGGGATCGTTTGCCCGTCAATAGCGGGGTGACGCCAGTGCAGCACTCGAAGCTGCCAAGCGCGTCAGAGCGTCAGATGCGCCGAGGCCTGCCACGTCTTCGAAGTGGACGGCGCCTCCTTCCCCTGTCCCACCTTCGACTTGGAGTCCCTGATGCGATCGCAAATCGAGCCGCGCCGCCGTAACACATCGACCAATACTACTCGTACCACTTCAACCGCCAACGGGGAGCCTGCGGAGCACGGCAGTATCGACATGCGCGAGCTGCTGCGCGCCATGCAAGCGGTGCGTGATGGGGACTTCTCGGTGCGCCTCCCGACCGACGAGGTGGGTCTCACCGGCAAGATCTCGGACACCTTCAACGAGATCGTGCGCTCGAACCAGCTCCTTGCGGAGGAGCTCAAGCGCGTGGGTCAGGTCGTCGGCAAGGAAGGCAAGACGCAGCACCGCGTCGCGAGCGGTCGCTACGGCGGAGCCTGGCGCGACATGGAGGACTCGGTCAACACGCTCATCCAGGACCTGCTCTGGCCCACCGCCCAGGTGACTCGCGCGATTACGGCGTTCGCGAAGGGTGACCTCTCGCAGACGGTATCGCTCGATGTTGACGGGCGTCCCCTCGAGGGCGAGTTCATGCGCGCGGCCACGGTCGTCAACGCCATGATCGCGCAGATGAGCGCGTTCACCTCCGAGGTCACCCGCGTCGCCCGCGAGGTCGGCACCGAGGGCAAGCTCGGCGGCCAGGCCGCGGTGCCCGGCCTCACGGGCACGTGGAAGGACCTGACCGACAACGTCAACTACATGGCGAGCAACCTGACCGGCCAGGTGCGCAACATCTCCGAGGTGACGATCGCGGTCGCAAGCGGGGACCTCTCCCGCAAGATCACGGTCGACGTGCGCGGGGAGATCCTGCAGCTCAAGGAGGCCATCAACACGATGGTCGATCAGCTGCGCTCCTTCGCCTCGGAGGTGACGCGCGTCGCGCGCGAGGTTGGTACCGAGGGCAAGCTCGGTGGTCAGGCGGTCGTGCCGGGCGTCGCCGGCACGTGGAAGGATTTGACCGACTCGGTCAACGCCATGGCGACCAACTTGACCGGCCAGGTGCGCAACATCGCCGAGGTGACGACCGCCGTCGCCCGCGGCGACCTCTCGCGCAAGATCACGGTGGACGTGAAGGGCGAGATCCTCGAGTTGAAGAACACGATCAACACCATGGTCGACCAGCTCAACGGCTTCGCGGCGGAAGTCACGCGCGTCGCGCGTGAGGTCGGCACCGAGGGCAAGCTCGGCGGCCAGGCAACGGTACCGGGCGTGGCCGGCACCTGGAAGGACCTGACCGACAACGTCAATTCCATGGCGAGCAACCTGACGGGCCAGGTGCGCAACATCGCCGAGGTCGCCACCGCGATCGCCAACGGGGACCTCTCGCGCAAGATCACGGTCGACGTGCGCGGGGAGATCCTGCAGCTCAAGGAGACCATCAACACGATGGTCGATCAGCTGCGCTCCTTCGCCTCGGAAGTCACGCGCGTCGCGCGCGAGGTCGGCACCGACGGCAAGCTCGGCGGCCAGGCTTACGTGCCGGGCGTCGGCGGAACGTGGAAGGACCTGACCGACAACGTGAACTCCATGGCCGGCAACCTGACGGGCCAGGTGCGCAACATCGCCGAGGTGGCGACCGCCATCGCCCGCGGCGACCTCTCCCGCAAGATCACGGTGGACGTGAAGGGCGAGATCCTGCAGCTCAAGGAAGCCATCAACACGATGGTCGATCAGCTCAATGCCTTCGCCGACGAGGTGACGCGCGTCGCCCGCGAGGTCGGCACCGAGGGCAAGCTCGGCGGCCAGGCCGAGGTGAAGGGCGTGAGCGGGGTGTGGAAGGACCTGACCGACAACGTCAACTCCATGGCGAGCAACCTGACGGGCCAGGTGCGCAACATCGCCGAGGTCGCCACCGCGATCGCCCGCGGCGACCTCTCCCGCAAGATCACGGTGGACGTGAAGGGCGAGATCCTGCAGCTCAAGGAGACCATCAACACGATGGTCGACACGCTCAACGCCTTCGCCGCGGAGGTCACGCGCGTCGCCCGCGAGGTCGGCACCGAGGGCAAGCTCGGCGGCCAGGCGGAGGTGAAGGACGTGAGCGGGGTGTGGAAGGACCTGACCGACAACGTCAACTCCATGGCGAGCAACCTGACCGGCCAGGTGCGCAACATCGCCGAGGTGTCGACCGCGATCGCCCGCGGCGACCTCTCGCGCAAGATCACGGTCGACGTGCGCGGGGAGATCCTGCAGCTCAAGGAGACCATCAACACGATGGTCGATCAGCTCAACGCTTTCGCCGCGGAGGTCACGCGCGTCGCGCGCGAGGTCGGCACCGAGGGCAAGCTCGGCGGCCAGGCG
>Ga0335074_10010296_pt1 | contig 13073 bp, 11 predicted proteins | sample Lox_Sample_23_FD_206715 | JGI IMG/M metagenome (GOLD analysis project Ga0335074, IMG submission 206715) | Soil microbial communities from Loxahatchee National Wildlife Refuge, Florida, United States - Lox_Sample_2.3 | ecosystem: Environmental > Terrestrial > Soil > Wetlands | place: USA...
TCCCTAGCAGCAGCAAGCTGCCTGTGACGGCGCTGAGCAGGAAGTCGCTGCCGACTCTGGCTACGCCGTAGTAGTAGAGCACGACGATTGCCATCAGCAGCAGGTAGCCGCCGAGAGCGTCGGTGAGAACGTGCAGGATGAACGCCGGCCAGCCGCGATCGCGCCGACCGGTCAGCCGGGTCATCGGCTTTCCGGCAGCCACCCGGCGGCGCTGCGTCCGGAGGCCGACAGCCAGGATGATCATCAGGATCAGATAGCCACCCAGGATCGGGTCCAGGTCAGACCTGATCAGATGGGACGACATGGCCCGCCGCCCCCCGGCCGTCGTCGCTGCCGGGCCGGCCCTGGCCGCCCCGGCATGCTCGCCTGGCCGGTCATGCCCGCAGCAGGAAGTGCCAGCCGCGCACGAACAGGTGCCAGCCGAGCCAGAGCCACAGCGCGAAGAGCGCCCACCGGCCCGGCGGGTACCGCATGATCGCCCGGAACGTCGCGCTCAGCGTCGGCACGCTGCCGCTGATCCCGGACAGGGCGAGCCCCTCCCAGGCAAATACGGCGCCGATGAGCAGCGCCCATACCAAATATCCCAATACCGGATGATTGGCCACGTCGACCTCCAGGTCACGCTGCGGCATGGCAAGAGACCCTATGCCCGAAGCCCGTCCGCACTGGTGGCGGCAGCGCCGATATGTCCATCGCATGACCCGGCGATGGCACCGGATCCATCGGCAGGGCGCATGGATCGCCCAGCTAGCCCCGGTATCGACCCAATGTATTTGGCGTGCTTCGCCCCGGCTTGTTTAGTCTCCGCCATTGACAGGTACGACCTACTTGCGGAGCCTTGTTAGCCTCGAAGGATTACCCCCGTGGGCCCGCGCGCCCTCAGGGACTTAACTCCGTATCACCCAAGGAGTACTCGTGACCGAGACCCGCGACGACACCCTTACCTGGCTTACCCAGGAAGCGTACGACCGGCTCAAAGCGGAGCTCGACTATCTGTCGGGGACCGGCCGGATCGAGATCGCGAAGAAGATCGAGGCTGCGCGGGAAGAGGGCGACCTCCGTGAGAACGGCGGCTATCACGCCGCCAAGGACGAGCAGGGCATGCAGGAAGCCAGGATCCGTCAGCTCACCTACATCCTGGAGAATTCCCGTGTCGGCGAGGCCCCGCGCACTGAAGGCGAGGTCGGCCCCGGTATGACGGTGACGATCAGGTTCAACGGTGACGACGACGAGGTGACCTTCCTGCTGGCCTCACGTGAGGAGGTCGGCTCGCCCATCGACGTTTACTCACCGAAGTCGCCGCTTGGCAGCGCGATTATCGGCAAGAAGGTGGGCGAGACAGCCACCTACACCCTGCCGAACGGCCGTGCTACGACCGTCGAGATTCTCGAAGCGGTGCCGTACACCGGCTGACCGCAGACAGCCCATCTGACAGCGAAGGCGACGCCGGCTCAGCCACCCACGTGGTGGCAGCCGGCGTCGCCGCGTCTGGGCTTCCCCTGCACTGTCAAGCTCTGGGTGCAGGCCCTCGGACCGCTAGGTTCCGCTGACCAGCTCCGGCTCGCTTCCGCTCACCAGTTCTGGCTCGGGCGGAGCCTGCTCGGCTGGCCGCTCGATGTGCGTGCGGAGCGGGATCTCCTTGACGAACAGCGCGAGCAGGAACACCGCGACGGTCGCCGGGATAGTCCAGAGCATGACGCCGTCCAGACCGCTAGAGATGCCGTGGAACGCCGCGTCCCTGATGAGTCCCGGCAGTCTGTCGATGGTCGCCGGGTCGATGCTGTCGCCGCTGCCCACGGCCGTGTGGGTGTGCAGCGTCGCGCTCACCACGTCGGCGAACCGCCGGAAGAAGATCACTCCGAACAGCGACACGCCCAGCGACCCGCCGATCTGCTGGAAGAAGGCCCTGGAGCTGCTGGCCACGCCCATGTCCGACTGGGGCACGCTGTTCTGCACGATCAGCGAGGTGATCTGCATCAGGAAGCCCATGCCGATGCCGAGGACAACGAAGCACAGCGCTGAATCGAGCCTGGTCGTGTGCACGCCCAGATGCGAGAGCAAGAAGATGCCAATCGTCATGATCACGGCACCGATGATTGGCAGGATCTTGTAGCGGCCGGTCCTGCTCGTCACCTGACCAGAGATCAGCGACGTTACGGTCGAGCCGAGCATCAGCGGGATCAGCGCCAGGCCGCTGCCGGTGGGCGAGGCGTGCTGCACGGTCTGCTGATAGAGCGGCAGGAAGGTCAGAGCGCCAAGCATGGCCATGCCGAGCAGGAAGCTCATCGACGAGGCGAGCGAGAAGTTCCGGTTCTTGAACACGTGCAGCGGCAGCATCGGCTCGGCCGCCCTGGACTCGACCGCGAAGAACGCGGCCAGGGCAGCAGCGGAGATGCAGCCCAGCATGATGATCTGCCAGGATCCCCAGGCGAACTGGCTGCCGCCCCAGCTGGTCAGCAGCACGATCGCAGTGGAGAAGATCGCTATTACCGCGGCACCCAGATAGTCGATCTTGTGCTCGACTCGCTTCTTCGGCAGGTGGAGCGTAGCCCACAGGTAGACGAGTGCCGCACCGCCGATCGGCATGTTGATGTAGAAGATCCAGCGCCAGGACCAGTGCTGGGTGATGTAGCCGCCGACCAGCGGGCCAGCGATCATGGCCACCATCATCGCGGCCATCATGTAGCCCATGTACTGGCCGCGCTCGCGGGGCGCCACCATGTCGCCGATGGTGGCGATCGCGCCCACCATCAGGCCTCCGGCGCCCAGACCCTGCAACGCTCGGAACGCGATGAGCTGGTCCATTGAGTGCGCGAGGCCGGACAGCGCCGAGCCGACCAGGAAGATCACGATGGCAATGACCAGGAACCGCTTGCGCCCGTACATGTCGCCGAGCTTGCCGTAGAACAGCGTGGTGATGGTGGAGGCCAGGATGTAGGCGGTGACCACCCAGGCGAGGTGGTTCAGGCCGCCGAGGTCGCCGACGATCCGGGGCAGCGCAGTCGAGACAACCAGCTGGTCCAGCATCGCGATGATCAGGGTCAGGAGCAGACCGGGCAGCACGATGAGTACCTCGCGCTTGCGCTTCTTCTGCGCCGCGATGTCCGCGAGGGCGTCAGCCTGGCTGTCACCGCCGATCGCGCTAGCCTGGCTGTCGCCCGCGGCAGCGGCCGCCTGGTTGTCCGTCATGAGATCTTGCTCCCGTCCCCGCGACTGCCGGCACATCGCCGTGCCGTCTCGTCAAGCACTGTCTGGTGAAGCACTGTCTGGTGAAGCACTGTCTGGTGAAGCACTGTCTGATCAAACGCTGTCAAGCACTGTCTGGCTGAGCATGCCAGCCGGGGCCTTTTCGGCAAGCGCGCGGCCTGGTCAGGCACGGAACGGTTAGGTGGTGCCCGCTCACGGGCCATCGGTCACGCGACCGCGTGTCCCATGCTGCGGCGCTTCCAACTTACCTGCCGACCGGCTAGCATCCTGCCAGAAGACAGGCTATGCTCGTTACTAACCGGCCGTCAAGTAGATTTATTCATCAGATTGCACGGCACCAGCACCGATTTCCCCGGAAGGACAGGCGCACGAGGACGATGGGAGAGACCGCTCGCGGCGACGCACACGATCGCGGTCGCGACACCCGGTCGCGACTGCGCGAACTCGCCCTGCAGCTCTTCGCCGAGCAGGGCTACGAGAAGACGTCTCTGCGCGAGATCGCCGAGCGGCTCGGCGTCACAAAGGCCGCGCTGTACTACTACTTCAAGTCCAAGGAAGACATCGTCGCGAGCCTGGTCGAGGACTACATGGCGGAACTCGACGAGCTGATCGCCTGGGGCAAGGACCAGCCGCGGACCGCCGTCACCAGGGCGGAGATCGTCCGCCGGTACCTGCATATCGTGGCGAACGGCGCTGCCGTATTCCGGATGCTGCATCAGAACCAGGCGGCAGTCAGCAGTCTGGCCTCGGCCAAGGAGCGCGGCGAGCTCTTCCGGGAGCGCCTGGATGCCCTGACCGGGCTGCTCACGGAGCCGGGCGCACCGCTGCATGATCAGGTCAGGGCCGCATCGAGCCTGATCAGCGTGAGCTTCTGCTGGATGCACTACCAGGATCTGGCGGCCAGTCCGGCTGAGCTGGAGAAGGCTGTGCTGGACGTGGCGCTCGAACTAGCCGACGCAGCGCCCGCCGAGGCCTGACCGAGGTCATCGATCCGATAGTCGGGGAGTTTGGGCGGTCATAGCCACCCAAACTCGGCAACTACGACGAGAAACGATCATGAAGAGCGGCCCGGCCCCTACCGGCCGCTGGCTGCCGCGCGCACGAGTGGCAGCACGCGGTGCGGGAGCGGGCTGGCCAGCGCGATGACCGTCGAGGTCCGGACCACCCCGTCAAGCTCGACCATCGCGTCGATGACCCGCTGCAGGTCAGCGTTACTACGGGCAACCACCCGGCACAGCATGTCACCGGCGCCGGTGATGGTGTGCGCTTCGAGGACCTCCGCAATCGCGGCGAGCCGCTCGGCCACCGGGTCGTGACCGCCGGCCTGGCGGATTTCCAGCGTCACGAAGGCGGTGACGCCATAGCCGAGCGCCGCTGGATCGACATCCGGCCCGTATCCGGTGACCACGCCGCGCACCTGCATGCGGTCCAGCCGGGCCTGCACGGTTCCCCTGGCGACGCCGAGGCGCCGGGAGGCCTCCAGCACACCCACCCGCGGCTCGGCGCTGAGCAGCTCAAGCAGCCGCCGGTCGAGATCGTCAATCAGCTCTGATCACCCCATTACAACCTGTACAAGGGTCAGTGCAAGTGCTGCTCAATCCTATGCAGATTGCCTAGCTAAAAGTCTGGCGGTTGCGCAGCATGCCTTGCTGGTCGATTCTGCCGTCAGTGCTATCCACGACCGCGAGGAGCCAGCCGTGCCAGCCGAGGCAACCCAGCAGCAGGTCAGGGCCACCGACGAGTTCCCGGTCACGGGCATGGACGCGGCAGTCTTCGCCGTCGGCAATGCCCGGCAGGCGGCGCACTACTACGCGACCGCCTTTGGCATGCGCGTCGTCGCCTACCGGGGCCCGGAGACCGGCTGCCGGGACGAGGCCGCCTACGTGCTTGAGTCGGGTAACGCCCGGTTCATCCTTCGCGGCCCGGTGCGCTCCGGCACCGCGCTCGCCGCGCACGTCGCCGATCACGGGGACGGCGTTATCGACCTTGCCATCGGCGTGCCGTCGGCTTCGGCCGCCTACGACTACGCGCTGAGGCACGGCGCGCGCGGGCTCGCCGAGCCGGCAGTGGCCGAAGACGAGCACGGCAAGGTCGTTCTCGCCACTATCGCGACCTACGGCGACACCCGGCACACCCTGGTTGAGCGGGCTGACTATGCCGGTCCGTACCTGCCTGGCTATGTCGCCGCCAGCCCGGTGATTGCCGAGCAGACCGGGCCGTTCTTCACTGAGATCGACCACTGCGTGGGCAATGTCGAGCTCGGCCGGATGGATGAGTGGGTGGAGTTCTACCACCGGGTCATGGGTTTCACGAACATGAAGGAGTTCGTCGGCGACGACATTGCCACTGAGTACTCGGCGCTGATGAGCAAAGTCGTCGCGGACGGCAGCCGCAAGGTGAAATTCCCGATCAACGAGCCGGCTGTCGGCAAGAAGAAGTCGCAGATCGACGAGTACCTCGAGTTCTACGGCGGCGCGGGGGTGCAGCATCTAGCCCTGGCCACCGACGACATCGTGGGCGCCGTGCGCGGCATGCGGGACCAGGGCGTGCAGTTCCTCGACACCCCCGACAGCTACTACGAGGCCCTTGGCGACTGGGTCGGCGACACCAGGGTGCCGCTCGGCGAACTGCGCGAGCTGAAGATCCTGGCAGACCGCGACGAGGACGGCTACCTGCTGCAGATCTTCACCCAGCCCGTCCAGGACCGGCCCACCGTCTTCTTCGAGCTGATCGAGCGGCACGGGTCCGAGGGGTTCGGCAAGGGGAACTTCAAGGCACTGTTCGAGGCCATCGAGCGGGAGCAGGAGCGCCGCGGCAACCTCTGACGCCCTTACGGCCGTGCGCTGCTGGCCGCGAGGGGATCACTGCCTTTCCAGGACCGTGATCGGCGACTCTCGCCTTAGCGCACGATGCTGTTCGCGCGTCCGGCTTTCTATGCGTGCCGCGGCTGGATAGGGCATCATGTGCGCGTGACACAGCCTCAGGAGCAGGGCCCGCCCACCGGATCGGCCTACCAGAGCTATCCGCAGTCGGGGTACGGCCAGCCTTATCCCGCATACGGCTATCGGCCGGCCGGTAAAGACCCGGCGCTGGCCGCCTGGTGGCAGCGACTGCTCGCCCGCGTCATAGACGGAGCGATCCTTGCCGTCGTGTTCTCACCGCTGTGGATCCCGCCGTGGAGCTCGTTCGTGAGCTCAATCCGGGCGATCGTCAACGAGTATCCGGCCGGGACGACCCTGAGCAGCATTCCGGCAGCGCGGAATGCGATGACACATGCTGAGTCGCACCTCGTGGCGAGACTCTTCGTTGTCGGTCTGCTGTTCTACCTGGTCGCATTCGGCTACGACTGGCTCCAGCACGCAGTGTGGGGCCAGACCATCGGCAAGCGCGCCCTCAGGACCCAGGTGGTGACGGTCTCCGCGCGGGGCAAGATCGGCGGCGGCGCGGCGGCCGGCCGGGCTGCCATCTACGCGCTGTCCCCGGCCGTGCCATTTATCGGCGGACTGTTCGACCTGCTGAATGAGCTCTGGCTGACGTGGGACCCGAACAGGCAGTGCCTCCACGACAAGGCTGCGCATACAGTTGTAGTCAGGAAGGACTACCCAGCGTCGCAGCCGCAGGCAGGCCGCTGGTAGCCGGGCACAACCGGGCCTGGCCGGTCGTTACCGGATTAACAGGATCTGGCAGGTCACGCCCGCCAGGACGATCCGGGTGCCGCTGGCATGCCAGACCGGCCCGTTCGAGGAATCGCCGCGAGAATGACACAGCAAGACGAAGCCGACAAGCGGTCTGAGCAAGCTGAGCCGCCGCGGCCGTCGCCCTACCTGGAGGCCGGCCAGGCGGTCCCGCAGGCGTATCTAGCGCCGCCGCAGCCAGACCAGCCGCGCTACGGCAGTCCGCCCACCACCGGACCAGGTCAGCGCCCCACCGGCTGGCAGTCTTTCCGCCGTCCTGGCTACCCGCAGCCGGGCTCTCCCCCGCAGGGTTACGGTCAGCCGGGATACGGCCAGCCCGGGAGCGATCAGCCGGGATACGGCCAGCCCGGGAACGGCCAGCCCAGCAACGGGCAACCCGGGTACGGCCAGCGCGGGTACGGTCAGCCCGGATACGGCCGGCCGGGCGGGGCTCGCCGGGCTTTTGCGCCACGCCGCGACCCGGTCATCGCCGCCCCGTGGGAGCGGCTGCTGGCCTCGGTCCTCGACTGGATCATCATCACGGGGGTGTCGATCGCCATATTCGCGTCGCCGCTGCTGCGGATCTGGCGCGAGATGGACGCGGTCTATACCAGATTCCAGTACAACATCAACTCGCCTACCGCCAGCGCTGCCATGGACGCCGTCGTGCGCAACCCGGCGAATGAGCATGCACTGCTGTTCTGGTTCCTCACCATGTTCGGCATCGCGCTCGCGTACTACTGGGTGCAGCACGCCGTCTGGGGAGCCACCCTGGGGAAGCGACTGCTCGGGATGCGGGTCGTGTCCGCCTCAGACCGGTCCCGGATCAGCGTCCGGGCAGCTGGAATCCGCGCGGTGACGTTCCTGGTCGGTCCTGCCATCTGCCTGCTGCTGCCATACCCGATCAACTGGATCGGCGGCGCGCTGTGGCTTGCGGATACAGTGATGCCGCTGTTCGACCCCCGCGCGCAGTGCCTGCACGATCGGCTGGCCGGGACGATCGTGGTCCGGCAGCGCGTGCTGGACCAGCAGGCCCGCCCGCCAAGCCCTTGGTGAGCGCCGAAACCAGCACCGCTGACAGCCGGCCGACGGCACCGCCAGACACCACCGCCAGCCGAGCCGCTAGCCGAACAGCAGCGTGTAGCCCGCCTTACGCAACTGGCTGACCACCGAGTCGGCGTGCTCCTGCCCTCTCGTCTCCAAGTGCAGGCTGACCGTGGCCTCGTCCACCCGCAGATCAGCGGTCACGCGCTCGTGAACGACGTCGAGCACATTGGCGCCGAGCGACGCCAGCTCCATCAGCAAGGTCGCGAGCGCGCCGGGCCGGTCTGGCAGCCGGCACCTGAAGGCGAGGAAGCGGCCGGCCGCGGACAAGCCGTGGCGCAGAACCTTGGACAGCAGCAGCGGGTCGATGTTGCCGCCGGAGAGCACCAGCACGACCGGCGGCTCGAACAGCGCCGGGTGCTCGAGCACGGCGGCCACGCCGGCCGCGCCGGCTGGCTCAACAACCTGCTTTGCTCGCTCCAGGCAGAGCAGCAGACCGCGAGACAGGTTCTCCTCCGTCACCGTGACGACCTGCGCATGCAGGCTGCTCAGCAGCGCGACGGGGAGCTCGCCGGGCCGCGCCACCGCGATCCCGTCCGCCATCGTGGGGGCCGGCGTGACGCTCACTGGCTGCCCGGCTTCGATGGAGGCCGGCAGCGGGGCAATCGCCTCGGCCTGCACACCGATCAGCCGCGCGCCGGGTAGCACCCCGCTCGCCGCCACGGCCACCCCGGCCGCGAGGCCGCCGCCGCCGACCGGCACGGCGATCGTGCGAGCGTCCGGGCACTGCTCGGCGATCTCGAGACCGACGGTGCCCTGACCCGCGATCACATCGGGATGGTCGAACGGGTGGATGAACACGGCGCCAGTCTCCGCCGCGAGGTCGCGCGCCATGGCCAGCGCATCCTCCACGGCCGTGCCATGCAGGATGACCTCCGCGCCGTACGACCGCGTGGCGGCGACCTTCGGCAGCGCCGCGGTCGCGGGCATCACGACGGTCGCCTTCGCGCCGAGCGCGGACGCCGCGAGGGCCACACCCTGAGCGTGGTTGCCCGCGCTCGCCGCGATCACGCCACGGGCCCGCTCAGCCGGAGTCAGCCTGGCTATCCGCACGTACGCGCCGCGGACCTTGAACGATCCGCCGCGCTGCAGGTTCTCGCACTTGAGATAGACCGGGCCGCCGAGAAGCGCGGACAGCGCGCTGGACTCGAGCAGCGGCGTCTGCCGGATGGCCGGCTCGGCCAGCGTCCGGGCAGCGGCTACGCCGTCGACTGTGACTGCCTCGACCGCTGGCTGCGACGACATCTGCTTCAGTCCCCCGCCCAGTACTGGTCGGCCGCGAAGATCAGCGCGGCAGCGCCAACCAGGCCCGCGTTCTGCCCGAGCGCTGCGGGCACGACGCTGACATTCCGCGCATAGTCGAGCCTCGCATGCGCGCGCAGGGCCTCCTCAAGCGGATCGAACAACATGGGCCCGGCTTGCGAGAGCCCGCCGCCGATCGAGACAACTTCAAGGTCGCACAGGCAGGTGGCGGACGCGATGGCGATGCCAAGCGCCCGGCCGGCCCGTCGCATCGCTGCCAGCCCGACCTGGTGGCCCTGCGCACCGTCGTCGGCAAGCTCCTTCGCGGTCGCGTCCTTCTGCTCTGGACGCCAGCCCTCGGCCTGCGCCCAGGCAACCAGCGACGGGCCGCGTGCGATCGCCTCAAGGCAGCCGCGGCCACCGCATTCGCACACCGGCCCGGTGTCCGGGTCCACCACGACGTGGCCGATGTGCCCGGCATTGCCGGATGCGCCTGCCACGAGCCGTCCGTCGAGCACGAGACCGCCGCCGACGCCGGTCGAGACGACCATGCCAAGCACGTTGCCGCGGCCCCGCCCGGCGCCGCGCCAGTGCTCGGCCGCGACCAGGCAGATCGCATCGTTGTGCACCCGGACGACAAGGCCGGGCAGGCGTTCCGCCAGCCGGTCGCGCAGCGGGAAGCCGCGCCAGGCCGGGATGTTCAGCGGAGACACCACGCCGGACGGCCACTCCATCGGGCCGCCGCACCCGCAGCCGCAGCCGGCCAGCTCGGCCGGCGTGATGTCGGCCCCGGTCAGCACGCTGGTGATCAGCGCATCGAGCGTGCGCCACAGCTGGTCGGCGTCCAGCCCGTCAGGAGTCGGAACTTTTGCCCAGGTAAGGACGCGGCCGGCTGGCTCGACGAGGCCGACGGCCAGTTTCGTGCCGCCGATGTCCACCGCGAGCGCCGGGCGGAGATCCTCCATTCGCGCCTCCCAAGGTGCGGACTGCGGCCGCCCCGACATAGTGTCGAATGGTGCAGCAGCCTACGACTCGCAGTCAGCCAGCCAGAGACCAGCCGACCTCGCCCGCCCCGCAGATCAGCACGCTGGGCGAACTCCGCGCCAGCGGGCACCAGCATCGCACGGTCAAGGCGGAGTTGCGCCACAACCTGCTGCAGCGGATGCGAGCGGGCGAGGACGCGTTCCCCGGCATCATCGGATTCGGCCAGACGGTGCTGCCGCATCTGGAGCGAGCGATCATCGCCGGCCACGACGTCATCCTGCTCGGCGAGCGCGGACAGGGCAAGACGAGGCTGATCCGGACCCTGACCGGTCTGCTTGACGAGTGGACGCCCGCGGTCGCGGGCTGCGAGATCAACGACCATCCGTACGCTCCGGTGTGCGCGCGATGCCAGCGCCTGGCTGCCGAGCAGGGCGACAGCCTGCCCGTCACGTGGCTCGCTCGCGCGGACCGGTACGGGGAGAAGCTCGCCACCCCGGACACCAGCGTGGGTGACCTGATCGGCGACATCGATCCGGTCAAGGTCGCCGAGGGCCGGACGCTGGGCGACCCGGAGACGATCCACTTCGGGCTGCTGCCGCGAACCAACCGCGGCATCTTCTGCCTCAACGAGCTGCCCGACCTGGCCGAGCGGATCCAGGTCTCGCTGCTCAACGTGCTGGAGGAGCGCGACATCGGCGTGCGCGGCTACGCCCTGCGGCTGCCGCTCGACCTGGTCCTGGTGGCGAGCGCGAACCCGGAGGACTACACCAACCGGGGTCGCATCATCACTCCGCTGAAGGACAGGTTCGGCGCGGAGATCCGCACCCACTACCCGATCACGCTCGAGGCCGAGCTCGACCTGATTGACCAGGAAGCACAGCTCGCGTGGGACGGCGCCGACCCAGGTGCAGTCGTTCCCGCCCATCTCATCCAGGTGATCGCGCGGTTCACGCGCCTGGTGCGCGCCTCGCCTGCAGTGGACTCGCGCTCGGGTGTCTCCGCCCGGTTCGCGATCGCGGCTGCGGAGGCGGTCGCGGCCTCCGCGGTACGGCGTGCCGCGATCACCGGCGAAGACCAGCCGGTCGCCCGGGTGTGCGACCTCCCGGCGATCGTCAGCACTCTGCGCGGCAAGGTCGAGTTCGAGGTCAGCGAGGAGGGACGAGAGCAGGAGGTGCTCGAGCACCTGCTGCGCCGGGCCACCAGTGACACCTTCCGCGCGCTACTCGGCAGCGCCGATCTCACCGGCCTGCTGGCCAGGTTCGCCGACAACGGCGTGGTGGAGACCGGCGATCTGGTCCCCGCCGCCGATCTGCTCCGCCGGATCGGCGAGGTGCCCGGCCTCGCCCGGGTCATGGACCGGCTGCGGATGGACGGCAGCGAGTCGCTCGGCCAGGCGGCGGCGGCACTGGAGTTCGCCATGGAAGGCCTCTACCTGATGCGGCGGCTGTCCAAGGACACGATCGACGGCGGCGCGATTTACCGGACGTGAGTCGGCGGCCGGCGACAGCCGCCATCGCGCGGGCAGGCGCAGCACGATCATCAGGGAGGTAACGTGGCAGGCTTCCGGTACGGGCCGTACGACGGCGGGCCGGACCCGCTGGAGCCGCCCTACGACGTCAGAGGCGCGGTCGACGCCATGGGTGAGTCGGTGCTGGACGGCACGGATCCGGCCAGCGCGCTCCGCGACCTGCTGCGCCGCGGCATGTCCGGCCACCGCGGCCTCGACGACTTGCTGCGCCGCGTCCGGGAACGACAGCGCGAGATCCGCAGCCGCGGCCGCCTCGACGGCATCCTCGATCAGGTCCGCGCGATGCTCGACACGGCCATCGGGCAGGAGCGGGCCGAGCTGTTCCCGAACCCGGACGACTCAGCGCGGCTGCGCGAGGCCGAACTCGACTCGCTGCCGTCCGACACCGCCCAGGCGATCCGGCAGCTAGCCGACTACGACTGGCAGTCGGCGGCCGCCAGGGAGACCTTCGAGCAGCTGAAGTCGCTGCTGCGCAGCGAGGTGCTGGACAGTCAGTTCCGCGGGATGCGGCAGGCACTTGCCAATCCTGACCCGGAGGCCATGCAGCGAGTCAAGGACATGATGGCGGCGCTGAACCAGATGCTGGCGGCGGACGCCCGCGGCGAACACACCCAGCAGGACTTCGACAACTTCATGGCTGCCTACGGCGACATGTTCCCGGACTCGCCGGCCAACCTGGAGGAACTGGTTGACTCGCTGGTGCGGCGCATGTCAGCGGCACAGCGGCTGCTGGACTCGCTGACCGACGAGCAGCGCGAGGAACTGGCCGAGCTGATGGCGCAAGCGCTTGACGACGCCGGGCTGGCCGCCGAGATGTCCCAGCTGGCCGATGCTCTGCGCGCCCGGCGACCGGACATGGATTCCGGCTGGCCGCAGCCTGGCATGACCGGCAGCGAGCCGCTCGGGCTGTCCGATGCGACGACCGCGCTGGCCGACCTCGCCGACCTGGCCGACCTCGAGGACTCGCTGCGCCAGGACTACCCGGGCGCGCGCCTGGACGACATCGACGAGGAGGCGGTCCGGCGAGCCCTGGGCCGCCAGGCGGTCGACGACATGGAGGCCCTCCGGCAGATCGAGCGCGAGCTGGAGCGCCAGGGCTATCTGCAGCGCAAAGACGGCAAGCTCGAGCTGACACCGAAGGCCGTGCGCAGGCTCGGCCAGACTGCGCTGCGGAAGGTGTTCGCCGAGCTTCCAGAGGGTGGCACGGGTGACCACGACCAGCACGACGCGGGTCAGGCCGGTGAGTACACGGGCAGCACCAGGCCATGGCGGTTCGGCGACGAGCAGGCTATCGACGCTGCCGCCACGGTCCGCAATTCGCTGCTACGCCAAGC
>Ga0335074_10010297_pt1 | contig 13073 bp, 15 predicted proteins | sample Lox_Sample_23_FD_206715 | JGI IMG/M metagenome (GOLD analysis project Ga0335074, IMG submission 206715) | Soil microbial communities from Loxahatchee National Wildlife Refuge, Florida, United States - Lox_Sample_2.3 | ecosystem: Environmental > Terrestrial > Soil > Wetlands | place: USA...
CCCGACCTCCCGCAGCAACGGATCATGCGCCGTCTCGCCTGCCCGAGGACCAAGAAGTCGCGCGCAAATTACTTGCGCAAATCCCTCGTCCTTTCGCCGCTGGAAACCACCTCCTGCGCGCGACCGCCACGCCGCCCGACCGCCTCAAATCCATCGCGGTGAGGCTCACCGGCCACCAGCCGCTCGCCCGCGCCATCTCCACCGCAGGCGGCATCTCCTTCGCCCCGCTCGACGACACGCTGATGCTCAAAGCAATTTCCGGCACTCACGCCATCGGCGACATACTCGGCTGGGAAACCCTCACCGGCGGCTATCTGTTGCAGGCGTGTTTTTTGACGGCTATGTTTGCGGCGCGCGGTGTTATTGTGGGAATGGCGGCGGGAAATAACGGGCGGGTGCTGTCGGTAGCTGTGTAGAACGATTCTTGAATTCTCGGCGCAGCGAAATGCGGTAAATGTTGTTGTCATAATTCATGTTTTATGGAAAATTCCAGGCTAAAGCCCACAACTATTAGTTATATGCCGGCTTCTTTACTGAACAAAGGAAGTGCACCCATGGCCGATTATTTGCACACTCGGTGGACCGACGACATGTCTGGTGAGGATTGGATACCCATGGAGTGGTTTGAGAGGGAAGACCCTAAGCATGGCCTCGTGCACGACTGGTATTGGAAAGGGAAATGGCGTCTAGCCAAATGCGACATTAAGTGTGAAGGAGCTGTCGTCACAATTGATTATTCAGGATACAAAACAATTAACGAGAATCAAAAGGCGGAGATTGGCGTAGCCCGAGTACGTTTTCACGATCCAGAGCGTCGCAGGCCGATTGTAAATGAACTTCAATGGGCAGTCAGTCCCGGCGATGAATTTCGAACGTATCCAAAATCACGAGTTTTCGTGCAAGATGATGTCGAATTTGATATTAAAAAAATCGAAAGAAAAAACCTTCCTCCTACCACATCTAAACAGCTCGTTGATGCCCGCCGTGGGCATGGTCAATATCGCAGCGAGGTTATGGCACAATGGAAGAGAAAATGTGCCGTCACCGGCATTGCGAACGGCGCGGTCCTCAGAGCCTCGCACATAAAGCCGTGGCGTTATTGCGAAGATGATGAACGACTCGACCGCTTTAACGGGTTGATCCTGTGCGCAAATCTGGATGCCCTGTTCGATAGATACCTCATTACATTCTCGCCCAAAGGCGAAATGGAGATATGTGGAGTTATTGACGAGTCGGACCTAAAGAAACTTGGATTACCGCAGACCCTCCGACATGCTCTAACGCCTCGTCAGAAAAAGTTCATGGAGCATCACCGGCAGCGTGCGCTTGGCGATCCAACTTGAATATACGGTGACAGTGGCAGCGAACCCCAGACCGTTCACACGAGTTCCGGCTGCCGGTTAGGCGGGCATGACATTGCCGCTGACAATGCATTCAAATTCTCACGCCTCCGCGCCCCCTCGCCGGCGCCCGACCCGCGAGCAAGACGATCAGCACCGCAGCATTCAGCAGAAAGAACCTCGCGGCGGCGGCGGAGCCGGTCCAGGTCTGCGATTGCCACATCAGGAACCATTCGCCGCCGACCGCTATGAAGCCCGCGCCGTATAGGAGCATCGCGACGGTGAGCCCCGCGACAGGCAGCGCAAGCGCCCGGTCGAAGCCGCGCTCGCTCCGCGCCTGCCGGAACAGACCCGCAGCACCAAGCATGAGCAGCCCGGCGCTCAGCGCCTCGGCCCCGATGATCGCCAGATAGAAGAGCTGCTGCGCGTGCGCCGAATGGATCGCCCGCCAATGCTGGGTCGAGCCGGGGAAGATGGTGTCCATCCCCATGACGTGCTGCACGAAGCTCCAGTTGTCGCCGTAGTCCACGATGTTGTTGAACGCGACGAGCCCCATGAGCAGCGCCATCGCCGCGACCAGGCTCGCCTTGCAAAGCCGTATCACCATCCCCGGATCGATCTTGCCCACGCCACCGGTGCCCTGCCCTTCGACGACGACGTTATAGCGGTCGATGAGATCGGCAAAGTAAGCAGCGGTTCTTGGAGCAACTGCGCAGGAAAGGTTGCCACTCACGACATGCAGGGCGAAGCAGCAGCCTGGATCGCGCGCGATGCCGGTACAATCCCGACTCTGCTATCCTGTTTTCCCTTCGGCCAAGCGTACTGGCGATCAAACGCGAGACGGCATACATTGCCGTCATAAGAGATCTCCTGTTCCGCATCACGATTCGGACCGAACAGTGCCATGGCCGGCCCTGCATTCGCGGCATGCGCATTGGCGTGTCGGACATATTGGAAATGCCGGCAGCCGGTTCGAGCGCGGCCGAAATCCTGCAGGATTTCCCCGATCTTGAAGCCGATGATATCCGTGCCTGCCTCGCCTATGCCGCGGGATTGGTAGGTCATCCCGCTGTTGTCGCAGCCGAATAGGTCCGCTCCGTGAAATTCGTCGTCGATGCCCAGCTACCGCCGGCGCTCGCGGCGTGGCTGCGGGCGAAAGGCCACGATGCCGTTGCCGTCCGCGAAATCGGGCTCCGATGCGCGCGTGCTCTGGGTCAGGACGGGTGATGTGGTCGATCGCGTGCTGCTTGTTCAGTTCGAGCGCGCGTGGCCCGAAATCCTTGTACGTCTTGAAGAAGGCGCGCAGGTCGTAGAGATCCGCTAGGCGCGAGCGGCTGGCTTAAGTCCGGCTATTATTTCGCCGCGGCTTTCGTCGCACGGCCTGCGCGCGGCTTCTGTTCCTCCGCCTTGAGGACCATCGCGCCCTTCGCGTCCGGATCGAGGCGGAGCTTTGCGAGCTTCACCGCAGCGGCGATCAGCGCGTTCTGGTTCTCGTACATGTACACAATCTCGGTAAGACCGGGCAGCCGCGCCCGCAGCTTCGCGCGCAAGGCCTTGCCGAGTTTGGCCATCGCCGGTTCGTATTTCGCAAAATAGCCGGCAAGCTGCGTTTCGGCATTTGTCATGGGCAGGCACTTTCGTTGGGCAAGCACGCAGCGTCGTTGCCGCGACCCCTTGCCCGATTTTTCCACTGCCGAAGCAATCCGGGCAATCGGCAATACCAATACGGTTGACAATGACCCAAATTGGTCGTATTCTTCCTGAATTCGAATTCCAGCGAGGCAATCATGACCAAATCTACCTGCACCGTCGGCCGCGGCAGGCCGCCACTCCATACCGGTTTCAGAAAGGCCAATCGGGAAATTCCGCCTGCGCAAGGGCTTCGGCGGACGAGGAGATTCGCATGATCCGCCGAAGCTTCAGCGCAGGCGGGCCGAGCGGCAAGCCCGGACCGGCGAAGCTCGCCAAACAGCGGTTTCGGCGCGCGCTTTATGCGGCGCTCAGCGGCAGCGAGGCCGAGCTTGAGCTTTCCAAGGCGGACAACGTGATCGCCGCAATCGCGAGGCGCATGGCGCGCGACGCCGCCGCCGGACGCGTATCGGCAACGCGGCTGCTGTTGTCGCTGCTCGACAAGGCGAGTGCCGCGGACGCCGAAGATGATGTCGCCGAACAGCTCTTCACGGGAGCTGAACTGTTTTCCCTGCTGCAGGGAAAAATCCAGGGAAACGAAAAACAATGGCTCGAAGAAATTCTACGGCCGGATACGGATGAGAAACCGGCAAGGATCGACTCCCCCCACCCGAAAAACACGCCCAGCCAATCTCGGTCTGCGATATCTACGAGCACGCGTTTTTCGACCTCCCCGCAAGGGCGAGGTACAACGAGCGCGCTTTCCCTGGTGCAGGGAAAAACTCAGGGAAAACCAGAGAAGAAAATTTGTCCGGTGTTACATGCAAGCCCAAGACCGCCTGCGGCGCGGGCTCAACTCATGACAGGCACGGCACCTGGCTTCGGATAATTCGGATCGGAGTAACAACTTCGCACGTTGCCCCTCCCCCTCGCGACCCGCCTACGCCGTGGCTTCGGCGGGCCGCAAGGAGGAGGCGCAATTTACTAATTCGCTTCCTCGAGATCGGGCGGCAGCGGGGCTACGTCGATGCCCTCTTCGATCAGTTCCTTCGCTTCCTTCAGCGATGCCTCGCCGTAGATCTGGCGTTCCTCGGTTTCGCCGTAATGGATCTTGCGCGCCTCCTCAGGGAATTTCGGGCCGACATTCTCGGCGTTCTGTTCGACGTATTTGCGCAATCCCGTCATGAACTTTCGCATCTTGCGGAGTTCTTCCGGGGCGGAATGGCGCTCGGCGGGCGCGCCTTTCAGCGCCGGCGCCATCATCGCTTTCTTTACCGAATGCGATTCGCATACGGGACAAACAAGCTTGCCGTCCGCTTGCTGTTCGTCAAAAGCGGCGCTGTCGCGGAACCAGCCTTCGAAGCCGTGCCCTTCCGAACATTGCAAGGCATAAACAATCAACGCGTTATCTCCGGAACGAGCGTGAAAGCTGGTGGCGAACGGCGCGTTTCACAAGGTCCCGGCTTTCACGGGCCCGTGTAATCGCGATCGTGGCGAAGGCTCGGGATCCGCACGCGTGCATCCGCGGAAGCCGCCGGATCGATTTCGGCGATAATAAATCCCGGTTCCGTTCCGGCTTCGGCAAGAATATCACCCCAGGGCGAAACGATCAGGCTGTGGCCATAGGTCCGCCGGCCATTTGCGTGCAGCCCGCCTTGCGCCGGTGCGATCACAAACGCGCCGTTCTCGATCGCGCGGGCGCGCAGCAGCACATGCCAATGCGCCTTTCCGGTCGTTTCCGTGAAGGCCGAAGGAACAGTGAGCGCGAACGCGCCCGCCTTCGCAAGCGTGCGATAGAGATGCGGAAAGCGCAGATCATAACAGATGGATAGACCGACACGCCCCCACGGCAAATCCGCTGCGATGGCCGCTGCTCCGCCGGCCACCGTGTTTGACTCGCGATACTGCTCGCCGGAGGGCAGATCGACATCGAACAAATGAATCTTGTCGTAGCGCGCCGCGATCGTCCCGCGCGGATCGATCAGGAGGGAACGGTTCGCGGTCTTTGTTTCGCTGACCTTGATGGCAAGCGAGCCGATGAGCAGCCAGATACCAAGCTCTTCCGCCAGCGCGGCAAAGGCCGGCAGCGCCGTATCGTTTTCCTCCCGCCGGCTGAGCTCGAGTTTTGCACCGCCGTCCGGCGCCATCAGCGTGGTGTTTTCCGGCGTGGCGATGAATTGGGCACCGGCCTTTCGCGCGTCCCGGATGAAGCCGCACGTCGTGCGAATGTTCTCACTTACGTCTTCGGACGAGCGCAGCTGGACGCAGGCGGCGAGAAAACGGCTCACGCCGCTACTCTTTCAGCAACGGATCGAGCCGGCCCATGCACTCCAACGCGGCGAGATCGTCGCAGCCGCCGACATGCACATCGCCGACGAAAATCTGGGGCACGGTCCGCCGCCCCGAGCGTTTTTCCATTTCCACGCGCGCATCCATGTCCATGAACACGTCGACCTCTTCGAAGGCCGCGCCCTTCTTCTTCAGCAAGTCCTTGGCGCGAACGCAATATGGGCAGATCGGAGTGGTGTAAATCGTGACGCGACGCATTCCGGTACGATACTCGGGACTCATTTCCACGAACTTTATATCGGGTTCTGCATGGGCCGGACAACGCGTGCAAGCGCGAGGACAAAAACACGCACTGCGCCGGCGCGCTTCAGTGCCCGCGAACAGGCTTCGACAGTTGCCCCGGTGGTAAACACATCGTCTATCAAAAGAAGGGTCTTTCCGGCGACGCGCCCGGCACCCGGACCGTCGGCCCGGAAGGCACCCTGCATATTCCGCCGGCGCGCGGAAGCCGAAGGCATTTCGCCCTGACTGGGAGTTGCCCGCACGCGGCTCAACGCGAGGCAGTCGACTGGCTTGCCCGCAATCTTTCCGAGCGCCGTCGCGATCAGTGCCGACTGGTTGTAACGCCGCTGCCACAGGCGCCCACGATGAAGCGGAACGGGAACAATCAGTTCCGCGGCGTCGAGAAATTCGCGGCCCGGCCTTTCGAGCCAATTTGCGAAAGCCGGCACAAGGTCGAGGCGATCCGCCCGCTTGAGCGCCAGAATGGGATTGCGGCTTTCCTCGTCGTAGCGCATCAGGGCGCGCGCACCGTCGAAAGCGGGACGACGCCGACGACAGCCGGCACAGAGCGTACCGGAACCGGCATCGTATTCGAACGGAAAACCACAGATTTCGCAGAGCGGCTCCGACAGGAAAGCGATACGACTCCAGCACGCACCGCAAAGACGATGCGCGGCGGAAACCGGCGCCCGGCACGCCGCGCAGAGCGGCGGGAAAACGAAATCGAGCACCCCGGGTCCCAGTTTCCGGGCCGCGGCTCTGGCGATTTCCAGCGCGTCCCGTGGTACGGCGCGCCCTCTCTTCGGCGAATTTTCCGGCGGCTCCGGCATAATGGGATCATGCCGGCGATCCTGAAGCGACGTTTGTCGAAACTGTCCCTTGGTCCATTGTGGGGACGGGACGGAACAAACCTGCAAAATCGCCGATGAGCGCTCCCGTCATCTTCGATCGAAAACTCTATGCCGCGCGGCGTCTCAAGGCGGCATTGGCAGGCCGGGAGAGTTTCCTTGCCAGGCACGCAGGCGAAAATCTTGCGGAACGTCTTGTCGCACTGAAGCAAGAGTTCCCGCGCGCACTCGACCTGGGGTGGCGGGCAGAAAACCTGGCATGGATGGCTCCGGTTACCGGTCGCTGGGTTCGCACATTCCCTGTTGTCGGGGCGACCGGCACGACTGTCGTGGCCGACGAAGAATCGCTGCCATTTGCGCCCCACAGCTTCGATCTCGCGGTCAGCGTTCTCGCGCTGCACGCGACCAACGACCTGCCCGGAACGCTTGTGCAAATTCGACGCGTGCTGGCGCCTGGCGGGCTGTTTCTTGCGGCGATGTTTGGAGGAAGCACGCTTGCCGAATTGCGGCGCGCCATCGCGGCCGGTGAAGCGGAAACGACCGGCGGCGCAAGCCCGCGCGTTGCGCCCCTCACGGATGTGCGCGATGCCGGAGCACTTCTTCAACGCGCCGGATTCGCCATGCCCGTCGCCGATCTGGACCGCATCACGGTGCGGTACCGTTCCTTCGCAACGCTTGTGGACGACCTGCGCGCGCTTGGCGAAACAAATGCACTTGCCCAGCGTCGGCGATCGATGCTGTCGCGCCGCGTGCTGAACGCGTCGCTCGCACATTACATGGAAGAGGACGGCGATGCAGCCGGACGACTGCGCGCGACGTTTGATATCCTTTATCTGACCGCGCGGGCGCCGGCTTCAAACCTCTGACGAGGCACTACATCGAGTTCGCGACTTTCTGGAAGAGTTGCGTGAGTGTCTGGCTGCCGAGCGTGCTGACCGCGCCAACAATAGCCAGGGTCATCAGGGCGACCAAGATACCGTACTCGATTGCCGTCACGCCGTGCCTGTCGCGCAGATACTTCACGAGAGAAGGTCGCAGAGCATGGGGATGAGAGGCAAATCCGCGGGCGGCATCGGGTACCGGTTGAGATCCCTTGGAAACACCCATTTCAGAGCTTGATGGTGATGCGGGCATGGCAAACCTTCCCATTTTCGACAGACATAGAGCGGCATAAGCAGATGGAACGCGGGGTAGGCGTGGGATGCGAAAGTAAAGGGCGCCAGGCAGTCTTCCTTGACTGCGATGCCCAGTTCTTCGCGAAGCTCGCGAATGAGCGCCTGTTCCGGTCGCTCGCCCGCCTCCAGCTTGCCTCCAGGAAACTCCCATAACCCCGCCATGTCCTTCGATACCGGACGCTGGGCAATCATCACCCGACCGTCGGCATCAATCAGTGCGCAGGCCGCAACAAGCAGGAGATGCTCTTGTGCCATTGCACCTTAGACAGTTTGCAGAAGCCGCATTAAAGCGTCGTTAAAGGATGTTCATGAATTCGGAGCCATCAACTCCGATAGGCGCCGTTGATACGGATATAACCGTCGGTCAAATCGCAAGTCCAGACGCGCGCGCTGCCTTGTCCCATTCCGAGATCGACTTCGATGCCAACCTCCCGGCCCGAAACCGCGCGGGTGGCGGCCGACTCGTCGTATTTTTCCGCGCGCTCGCCTTTTTCAGCGACAACATGCCCGCCGAAAGCAATGCGCAATCGATCGCGGTCCGCAGGTTCGCCGGCCTTTCCGACTGCCATCACAACACGGCCCCAATTTGCGTCACCTCCCGCGATGGCCGTTTTGACCAGCGGCGAATTCGCGATCGAAAAAGCAACACGTCTTGCCGATTCCTCGCTTTCGGCGCCGCTGACATCCACACGAATGAGCTTCTGTGCGCCCTCGCCATCGCGAACGACCTGAAGCGCCAGATCCTGCAGTACGGCATTCAGCTTCTGACTGAAATCTGTGAGCCGCCGGTCGCCGGCTCTGCCGATCGCGGGATGTGGAGGACCCTTGCCCGTTGCGAAAAGCAGAAGCGTGTCATTGGTCGAAGTGTCGCTGTCGACCGTGATGGCGTTGAACGAATTCCGAACTCCGGCAACGAGCAACTCCTGCAATACCGCAGCGGGCAGATTGGCGTCGGTGAAGAGAAATGCCAGCAGGGTGCCCATATCGGGCGCGATCATTCCGGAACCCTTGGCGATGCCGTTGATCGTAACGCGATGATTTTCTATCGTTGCGCGCGCCGTGGCCATTTTGGGGAACGTGTCCGTCGTCATGATGGACTCGGCCGCGTCCCGCCAGCCGCCAGCGGCTCCCGATTCCGCCAGCGTGCCGAGCATGCGGGTGATGTTTTCCGCCGGCAGCGGTTCCCCGATCACGCCGGTCGAGGCAACGAAGACTTCCTGTACCTGGCAATCGAGGATCGCCGCGGCGGAGCCGGCGACTGCACGCACGGCATCGCGGCCGGCGACGCCTGTGAACGCGTTTGCATTGCCGCTATTGGCGACGAGCGCCCGCGCGGATTGGTGGGACAATTGAGCACGGCACCACTCCACCGGCGCGGCCGCCGTCCGCGAATTGGTGAAGACGCCGGCAACCTGCGTTTCCGGGGCCAGCACCGCAAGCATAAGGTCGTTTCGACCGCGATAGCGGATGCTGGCGGCACCCGTCGCAAGGCGCACGCCGGCCAGCGGAGGAAGCGCGGGAAAACTCTTGGGCGAAAGTGGCGATACTGGCGGCGCGGAAACGGTGCGTGCCGCAGGCTTCGAAAGCCGCAGCCGTGCGGTTTTTCGTTTCTTGGCAGGCCGAGGCTTCCGGCTGACCGCTTTCGCCCGCTTGATGGCCATTTCAACCCTCCCCACCCGACACCAGATGCCCGACCGGCCGAGATCGGACAGGCCGATTAGGCCGGTTTGACGCGATTTGACAAGGGGGAATGCTGTTCTTATCTGTCGCGCGCGCGGCCGGCGCAAATCCATACGACCGGCGATATCAGCGGTTTCGCGGGGCATTCGGCCCGGCGAAAATGCGAACGGCCGTCAGGCCCATCGAGGACTATTCATGCTCGGCTTGAACGGTATTGCTCAACGGTTTTTCGGCTCATCCAACGAGCGAAAGCTGCGTCCACTGACGCGGCGCGTCGAGGCGATCAACGCGCTCGAGCCGACATTCGAGGCGAAGAGCTCCGATGAACTCAGGGCGCTTACAGGAGCCTTCAGGGAGCGGCTCAAGGCCGGGGAGTCGCTCGACGATCTTCTTCCCGAAGCTTTTGCAACCGTACGCGAGGCCGCCAAACGGACTCTCGGCCAGCGGCATTTTGACGTGCAGCTCGTGGGCGGCATGGTTCTCCATGGCGGCAACATCGCCGAGATGAAAACCGGCGAAGGCAAGACGCTGGTGGCCACCCTGCCCGTCTACCTGAACGCGCTCGCCGGCGATGGCGTGCATGTCGTCACGGTCAACGATTATTTGGCCCACCGCGATGCCGAATGGATGGGCCAGATCTACAAATTCCTCGGTCTTACCGTCGGCTGCATCGTGCACGGGCTGACCGACGAACAGCGGCACGCGGCTTACGCCTGCGACGTGACCTACGGTACCAACAACGAATTCGGCTTCGACTATCTGCGCGACAACATGAAATACAGCATCGCGACGATGGTGCAGCGCGGCCATTCCTATGCGATCGTCGACGAAGTCGACTCCATTCTCGTCGACGAGGCGCGCACGCCGCTCATCATTTCAGGTCCGACCGACGACCAGACCGAAGTCTATCGCGCGGTTGACGCGCTGATCCCGCGGCTGCAGGTCAAATCCGATTACGAACTGGACGAGAAGCAGCGCACCGTCACGCTCACCGAGGCCGGCAACGAGCACATGGTACAGTATCTGCGCGAGGCGGGACTGCTCGAAAGCGGCGATCTCTACGACATCGAAAACATCAACATGGTCCATCACGTCAACCAGGCGCTGAAGGCCCATTCGCTGTTCCAGAAGGACAAGGATTACATCGTCAAGGACGGCAAGGTCGTTATTATCGACGAATTCACCGGCCGCATGATGGAAGGCCGGCGTTACTCCGAGGGATTGCACCAGGCGCTGGAAGCCAAAGAAAATACGGCCATCCAGGCGGAGAACGTCACACTCGCCTCCATCACCTTCCAGAATTATTTCCGGCTCTACAAGAAACTCGCCGGCATGACCGGCACGGCCCTGACAGAAGCCGCCGAGTTCATGGACATCTACAAGCTCGACGTACTCGAAATCCCGACCAATCTTCCAATCAACCGGCCGGACTACGACGACGAGGTCTACAGGACGGCAGACGAGAAAAATGAAGCCATCATTACGCTCGTCAAGGATTGTCACGACCGCGGGCAGCCGGTGCTCGTCGGCACGACCTCGATCGAGAAGTCGGAGCATCTTTCGGACCTGCTCAAGAAGCGCAAGATCAAGCACAACGTCCTGAACGCGCGTTATCACGAGCAGGAGGCGATGATCGTGGCGCAGGCGGGCGTGTCGGGCACGGTCACGATCGCGACCAACATGGCGGGCCGCGGCACCGACATTCAGCTCGGCGGCAATGCGGACATGCGCATCCGAACCGAACTCGGCGGCGTCATCGACGAGACGGAGCGCGCAACGCGAATCGCCGCGATCAAGGCGGAAATTGCGGCCGACAAGGAACGCGCGCTGGCGGCCGGCGGCCTTTATGTGGTCGGCACCGAGCGCCATGAAAGCCGGCGCATCGACAATCAACTGCGCGGACGTTCGGGCCGACAGGGCGACCCCGGCGCGTCCAAATTCTTCCTCAGCCTGCAAGACGATCTGATGCGCATCTTTGGTTCGGAGCGTCTCGATTCGATGCTGCAGCGGCTGGGCTTGCAGGAGGGCGAAGCGATTGCCCATCCCTGGGTCAACAAGGCGCTCGAAAAGGCGCAGCAGAAAGTCGAAGCGCGCAATTTCGAAATGCGCAAGAACATTCTGAAGTTCGACAACGTGCTGAACGATCAGCGCCGCGTGATCTTCGAGCAGCGCCGCGAGATCATGTCGGCCGACGACGTGAGCGACCAGATCGCCGATATGCGCGAGCAGATCGTGGACGAATTGGTGGCTCGCCACATTCCGGAAAAAGCGTATGCCGAGCAGTGGGACGCGGCCGGGCTCCAGACGGAAGTCGAGAAGATCTTCGCCATTACGCTTCCCGTCGTGGACTGGACCAAGGAAGAAGGCATCGCCGAAGAGGAGGTGCGCGAGCGCATGCTGAAGGCGGTCGAGACGCGCGCCGCGGAACGCACGGCCAATGTCGGCCAGGACATCATGCGCTATGTCGAGAAATCGGTGCTTCTGCAGACGCTCGATCATGACTGGCGCGAGCACATCGTCAGTCTCGATCATTTGCGCCAGTATGTGGGATTGCGCGGCTACGGCCAGCGCGACCCCCTGAACGAATACAAGAGCGAGGCCTTTGCGCTGTTCGAAGGGCTTCTGAGCAAGCTCCGCACCGACGTCGTGCGAACGCTCATGCACCTGCAGATCAATGTTGAACAGCCGCCGCCCCGGATGGAGCGCCCGCTGCCAAGAATGCAGGCGAGCCACGTCAACCCGTTGACCGGCGAAGACGACATGAATCCCGGGCCTGCGCCGGACGACCAGACGCTGCGCACGATACGCGGCTACGATGGTCCGGTCGATCCCAACGATCCCGCCACCTGGGGCAAAGTACAACGCAACGCGCTCTGCCCTTGCGGTTCGGGCCGCAAGTTCAAACATTGTCACGGCGCGCTGGTTTGAATCATCACTCCTCTTCACCACGAGAGATGGACAAATCAGTGCCTGCTAATTTGTGTGCAAGTAGCGTATCAGAAGATGCCGCAGACGCTCCCGCACGAATGCAGTGTCGAGCGAATTGTTCGCCGCGGCGATGAAATACCACGGGATATCTCTGCGGCCCCAGTCGGTGCGGCCATAGGGCCGGCCCCAAAGCGTGAATGTCTCGTAGCCGAGACCGGCGAAGAAATCGAACCATTCGTCTTTCGAATAGCCGTAGGCGCGCGCCGAATTGTCCTGGTCGTTTTCGAAGACGATCAACGGACGGGAGGTGGCCAATATGTTCCGGGCGCCTTCGAGCGCGCGCAATTCTCCACCCTCGAGATCGAGCTTGATAAAGCGCAAAGCCCGACCAGGCTGTTGCGTCATCAGGAAATCGATCGTCGTCGCCTCGACTTCCACTATCTGCACGCTCTCTTTGAAATCATAACGCCGCGCTTGGATGCCGCTATAGGCGGGATGTTGTTTGGTGCAATGGAACGACACGCGGCCCATTCGATTGTAGAGCGCCCTGTCGATAACATGCACTTGCGGCGTGCGGTGTTTCCTCGTCCGGTGAACCAGTCTGCGCGCCAGTTTGGGATAGGCTTCGACGGCCAGCACCACGCCTTCCGGCCCGACCCGCTCCGCCATCGGAAAACTGTGGCGGCCGACATGCGCGCCGCCGTCAAGCGCAAGATCGCCCGTATTCAGAGTATTTGTGTAAATATCTTCGATGACGCTCTCGAACAGATCGCCGGGCGCCGGAAAACGTTCGCCGCCCCGGCTGCCGACCCGGAACAATTCGGCACAGGCATTTTCATCCAGCACAGGCATGCCAGATATCAGCTGCCGAGGCTTCGGCCGATGGCGAGATATTTGTCGCG
>Ga0335074_10010298_pt1 | contig 13072 bp, 13 predicted proteins | sample Lox_Sample_23_FD_206715 | JGI IMG/M metagenome (GOLD analysis project Ga0335074, IMG submission 206715) | Soil microbial communities from Loxahatchee National Wildlife Refuge, Florida, United States - Lox_Sample_2.3 | ecosystem: Environmental > Terrestrial > Soil > Wetlands | place: USA...
CTGCCGGTGCACCCGCCGCGGGCAGCCCGCGCGTGCGCCGCGGCCGCGGCTTGCGGACCGACGCCGGCGCACGTGTTGCGGCGGCGAAGTCCGCCGGGCTCGGCGCGCGGAGCGCGCGGGCCCAAGCACGGCTTGCGGCCAAGGAATCGAAGCCTGCGGCCAAGAAGCGCGCACCGGCGGAGTTCTCGGCGCGAGCGCCGTCCAAGGCCAGATCCAGCCGCGCGAGGCGGACGAAAACCTGACGCATGGCGGACACCCCGGGCACGATCGTTTCGCCGCCGGATGCCGCCGCCGTGCGCAGCTACCTCGGGCAGCTGCACGATCGCATCACCCTCGCCGTCGAGGCGCTCGACACGGTGAAGTTTCGCCGCGATTCATGGGAGCGCCCCGGCGGCGGCGGCGGCGAGAGCCGCGTATTGAGCGGCGGTGCCGTCTTCGAGCGCGCCGGCGTCTCCTTCTCGCACGTGCACGGCGACAAGCTGCCGCAATCCGCGAGCACCGTTCGTCCCGACATCGCGGGCGCGGCATTCGAGGCCATGGGGCTGTCGCTGGTCCTGCACCCGCGCAATCCCTTCGTCCCCACCACGCATTGCAACGTCCGCTTCCTGCTCGTGACGTCGGCCGACTCGCCCCGGTCGTGGTGGTTCGGCGGCGGCTTCGATCTGACGCCCTACTACCCCTTCGACGAGGACGTGCTTCATTGGCATCGCAGCGCGAGAGCCGCCTGCGAGCCGTTCGGCGCCGACCTCTACCCGAAGTACAAGCAGTGGTGCGACCGCTATTTCTTCCTGCCTCACCGCGATGAGACGCGCGGCGTCGGCGGATTGTTCTTCGACGACCTGTGCGAGGGCGGTTTCGCCCGCTGCTTCGAGTTCATGCGCAGCGTGGGCGATCACTTCCTGCCCGCCTACCTGCCGATCGTGGAGCGCCGCAAGCTCGAGCCGTGGGGAGAGCGCGAGCGCAACTTCCAGCTCTATCGCCGCGGGCGCTACGTGGAGTTCAACCTGTTGTACGATCGCGGCACGCTGTTCGGGGTGCAGTCGCGCGGTCGAACCGAATCCATCCTGATGTCCCTGCCGCCGCTCGCGCGCTGGGATTACGACTGGCATCCGGACGCGGGCTCACGTGAGGCGCGCCTGTACGAGTTCCTGCGCCCGCGCGATTACCTGCAGGAGCTCTCGCGCCCCGCCTGACGGGCGCCGCGGCTAGGCGTGAGAAAAGCGGGTTAGCGCCGGCGCAGATCCTCGAGCAGGGTCCCCGCCGCCAGAATCTCGGCCTCGTGCGGCTCGTCGCGAAACGTCTCGGCCAGCGCGTCGGCGTACCACGCCCGCATCGATGGCAGCTCGAGCAGCCGCGCCGCGTAGTGCGCCGCCCGCGCTCCGAGCTCGAGGCCATAGGTTTGCACGCGGAAGGCGACCGGCGCGAAGAATGCATCGACCGCCGTGAAGGTATTTGCGGCGAGAAACGCCCCGCCGAAGCGCGCCAGGCCGTCGTTCCAGAGTGCTTCCAGGCGCGCAAGGTCGCGCTGCAGCGCCTCCGGCGCCTCCTTGAGCCGGATGCGCACCCCGCAGCTCATGGAGCAGCGGTTGCGCAGCTCGGCGAATCCCGAGTGCATCTCCGCCGCGGCGCTGCGCGCCCATGCCCGCGCGCGCGGATCCTGCGGCCACACCCCGGCGTGACGCTCGGCCAGATACTCGACGATGGCGAGCGAGTCCCACACCGTGGCCTCGCCATCGAACAGGCAAGGCACCCTGCCGCTCGGGCACATCGTCCTGAAGTGTCGCCAGCTCGGATGCCCGAAGGGGATCAGCTGCTCCTTGAATCCGATTCCCGCCTCGCGCATGAGCACCCAGGGACGCAGCGACCAGGACGAATAATTCTTGTTGCCTATGTATAGCTCGTACATGGATTTGCTCTCCTTCCGAAGGACCGGCTCAACTCCCCCATACCTCGCGCGCGAAGCGCAGGAAATTCCGGCCGAGTATCTTCTCCACGCGGCTCGCGCTGTAGCCGCGCCGGCTCAGCCGGTGGGCCAGGTCGTGGAATTGCCCCACGCCGCGCAGATCGACCACGAAGGGCAGCGTATCGGGCCGCTCGCCGGCGGCGCTCACCCCCGCCTGGCGTCGCGCCGCCACCTCTTTCGCGAGCACCGCCTTATACGCCTCGAGATCATCGATCGGGGTCACCGACCCATCGGTGCCGATGCCCACGTGGTCCTCGCCGCAGACGTTCACGGCGTGATCGATGTGTGCCACGACGTCCTCGGCGCTCGCGTGGCCCGTCGGGCTCAGGAACGGCATGAAGAAGATGCCGATGAAGCCGCCTCGGGAGGCGACCAGCGCAAGCTCCTCGTCGGTCTTGTTGCGGGGCAGATCGTTCAGGGCACGGCAGCCGGTGTGATTGATGGACACGGGCTGGCGCGAGGCGCGCGCCGCCTCCAGGCAGGTGCGCTCACCGCTGTGCGACAGGTCGACCATGAGGCGCTGCGCATTGAGGCGCTCGACCACCTCGCGCCCGAAGGGCGTGAGGCCGCGGTTGCCGGGCGCCACCGATCCGTCGCCGATCTGATTGGCGGGATTGTAGGTGAGCTGGATCACGCGCACCCCGAGGCCCGCGAACAGGTCGACGCGCGACACGTCGCTCCCGAGCATGGCCCCGTTCTGGAATCCGTAGATGATCCCGATGCGCCCTTCAGATTGGGCCCGCAGGATGTCGTGTGCCGTGTAAACCCTCAGCAGGTCCCTCTCGCCGGTGCGCACGAGCGCATCCATCTGCGCGATGCTGCGCACGCTCTGCTCGAAGGGATCCGCCTGCCCCGAGACATAGCCGAGGGTGATGTTGACCGCCGTGAGCCCCGACGCGTGTGCATCACGCAGCACGCGCGGCTCGAGCAGCGTCGGATTCGCGCCGGATCCGCTGTCGGGCTGGTTCGGGTCCTCCAGCCCGCCGAGCGCGTTCACGACGAGCATGCCGCCCGAGCCCCGCATGCGATCGCGTGGCAGCTCGTCAGCCGGCGCGCCGGGCGCCCGCGGCGCCGCGAGGCTGGCGGCGGCGAAAGTCATGAAGGTGCGTCGATCGAGGGTAGGCATCGGCTTGGCGCGGCATTGTCCTTGGGCGCGCCGGGCGGGTCAAATTGAGCCGCCCCCCCGCTGGACCCGCGCCAAAAAGTCTCGAGCGCCACCCGGCGAAGCCAAGCACAATGCGCCGCGATGAATTATCGTCATATCTATCACGCCGGAAATTTTGCGGACGCGGCCAAGCACGCGGCCCTGCTCTACTGCCTGGACGCCTTGAGGCGCAAGCAGACTCCGTTCTTCGCCCTCGACACGCACGCCGGCCGCGGGATTTACGATCTGCAATCGGCGCAGGCGAGAAAGTCCGGCGAGGCCGAGCGCGGCGTGCAGAGCTTGCTGCGAGCCTGCCCCGGGGAGCCGTCTCTCGCGCCTTACTTCGCCGCCATCGGGGCGCGGCCCGGCAGGCGTCTGACGCGCTACCCGGGGTCGCCGGCGCTCATCGCGGCGGCGCTGCGCCCCCAGGACCGCGCCGTATTCACCGAGCTCGAGCCCGCCGAGGCGCGCGCCGCCGAGCGCGAGATCGACTCCGCCGGACGCATGCAGGTGCAGCTCGCCGATGGCTATGCGGCGCTGCGCGCCCATCTGCCGCCCGCCGAGCGGCGCGGGCTGGTGCTCATCGACCCGCCCTACGAGAATCTCGAGGAGCTCTCCTGCCTCTGCCGCGCTTTTGCGGACGCCTACCGCCGCTGGCCCACCGGGCTGTATCTGCTGTGGTACCCCATCTCGAGCGCCGCACAGCGCCGCGCGGTGCACGCCCGCTTTCAATCCCTGCGCATCCCGAAGATGCTGCTGGCCGACCTCGCCGTGCATCCGGACGATGCCGCGGTCGGCCTCGCCGGCAGCGGGTTGCTGATCGTCAATCCCCCGTACGGCGCGGATGAGCACCTCTCGAGGGTATACGGCGCCATCCACGCCGCGCTCGCGCAAGCCGATCGGGGCTACGTGGAAGTCGCACGCCTCACGCCCGAGCGGATGGCACAATGAGGGAGCGGCCGGCGGCGGCGCGCGAACTGCGGAGGAATGAACATGGATCCCGATGATCTGCGCGATCACCTGAGCAAGCTGCACGAGGAGCTTCACAAGGTCAGCCCGGCCGATCCGCAAACGGACCAGGTGCGCGGCGAGATGCTCGAGGACGTCAAGCGCCTGCTGGAAGCCCCGCGCGAGGTCGACGATTCGCTCGCCGACCGGCTGGAGAGAGCCGCCGTTCAGTTCGAGGCGAACCACCCGACGCTGGCCGCGAGCTCGCGGCGGCTGATCGACCTGCTGGGCAAGGCCGGAATGTGACTCCTGCCGGCTGGCCTGGCTAGCCCGTCCAGACGATCGCGTCCTTGACGCGCGCGGCCACGCTCTCGACCGCCGTCAGATCGGTTTCCCCGTCCTTGGCGAGCACCGCAAGGCTCCCGTGTCCGGGCACCGGCACGATCACGCCGCGGTAGCCGCCCTCCTCGAACGGCTCCTCCCGGCGGACCGACTCGTGCTCGAGCACCATGACCGTGATCGGACCGTTGCCGGTCTGTACCACCAGGTGCGGCACGTGGTGGCCGCGGAACAGACAGCTCTGAGCGTAGCTCACCATGCCGGCCTCGGGGCGCAAGCGCATGTGCGCCTGCTCGAGCACCGGCGAGAGCTGCGGCGAGGGGACGGGCACGTCGGTACGCGCCCACGCCTGCGGCTCGCCCGCCATGTGCGCGACCACGTCGGCCGCGAGCGTCGCGTGCGGCGCACCGAGCCACAGGCCGCCGGCGACCGTCAGGGCGAGCAGCACGCTGGCCGCCATGGCGAGCCAGCCGCCGCCCCAGCGGCCGCGCAGCGGCGCGCCGCCGCGTCCGCCCGCGGGCGCGATGGGCCGCTCCATCGGCAGATCGGCCCGCAGCGCACGCTCGATGCGCGCCTCGAAGCGCAGCAGCCGATCGGTGTACGCCGGGCACTCGCCGCAGCTCGCCAGGTGCGCGGCGAGCTCCGGGCTGGTGGAGCGCGGATCCGCAAGAAGCGCCCGCCGATATTCCGTGCAATCGATCATTCTTCGGGATCCTGGCTGGTGTCCTCGCCGCACAGCGCACGCAGCTGCTTGCGGCCGCGAAACAACCGCGTCAGCACCGCGGCATTCGACAGCTCGAGCTCGGCGGCGATCTCCGCCGTGGTGTAGCCCATCAGCACCTGCAGCACCAGCGGTTCGCGGTACTCCGCGGGCAGCTTGAACAGCGCCGCTCGCAGCTCCGCGAGCTCCTGATCCTGCGCCGCGGCCAGCATGGGCTCCTCGCGCGCGATCAGCTCGTCCACGTCGACCGTCGGCAAGCGCTTGCGCTCGAAGCTGCGGGCATACTCGCGCCGGATGATGGTCAGCAGCCAGGGCTTGGCCGCCGCTTCGTCCTTGAGGGAATGGCGCGCCTTCCAGGCGCGCAGCATGGTCTCCTGCACCACGTCCTCCGCCAGCGCGAGGTCCCCGGACAGCCAGTAGGCGAAGCGCAACAGGTCGGGCCGCAGCGCTTGACATAGCGCCTGAAAGCGCGCGCGCCCGACATTTCCGCCGACGTCGTCATTCATGTATAAATCAGCCTGCGGCTCGCGGTTCGAATGCCGCGATCTTACCGCGCCGCGCCGCCGACCGCGCGCAGCCGGTCGGAACGCGCGCAGCGGCGGATCGGGCCCACGCAGGGCGCCGCAGGGCACCGCGCCCGGGCTCGCACGCAGGCGCGCGTAGCACAAGCTGTCAGGAGTCATGGTAGAGATGACCGGAAATCGCGCTGATTCATTTCCCGGCACGCGCCTGCGGCGCATGCGCCGCGACCAGTTCTCGCGCCGGCTGATGCGTGAGACCCAGCTCAACGTCGATGCGCTCATCTACCCGATCTTCGTGGTCGAGGGCAGCAAGCAGCGCCAGACCATCGCCTCCATGCCGGGCATCGAGCGGCTGTCGATCGATGAGCTGCTGCGCGAATGCGCCTCCCTGGTGCAGCTGCGCATTCCGGCGATTGCGCTCTTTCCCGTCGTGCCGCCCGAGAAAAAGAGCCTGGATGCGCGCGAGGCCTGGAATCCGGAGGGCATCGCCCAGCAGGCGGTGCGAGCGGTCAAGAGGGAATTTCCGGCGCTCGGCGTGATCACGGACGTCGCGCTCGATCCGTTCACCACCCATGGGCAGGATGGGCTGATCGACGCGACCGGCTATGTGCAGAACGACCTCACCGTCGAGACCCTGGTGCGGCAGGCGCGCTCGCATGCGGACGCCGGCGCCGACGTGGTCGCCCCATCGGACATGATGGATGGGCGCATCGGTGCGGTTCGCGGCGCCTTCGAGGCGGCGGGCCTGGTGCATACGCGGATCCTCGCCTACGCCGCCAAGTATGCCTCGAGCTTCTACGGGCCCTTTCGCGAGGCCGTCGGCTCCGCCAAGCAGCTCGGCGGCGCCGGCAAGCACACCTATCAGATGGATCCGGCGAATTCGGATGAAGCGCTGCGCGAGGTCGCTCTGGACATCGGCGAGGGCGCCGACATGGTGATGGTCAAACCGGCATTGCCCTACCTCGACGTCATCCGCCGCGTCAAGGAGCGCTTCCGTATGCCCACCTTCGCCTATCAGGTGAGCGGGGAGTACTCGATGATCATGGCGGCGGCCGCGAACGGCTGGATCGATGAGCGCGCCGTTGCGCTCGAGGCGCTGATGGCCATCAAGCGCGCGGGGGCCGACGCAATCCTGAGCTACTTCGCCAAGCGCGCCGCCGGGTGGCTCGAGCCGTGAATCTGCCGCACGAGGCCGGCCCCGTACCCCACGAGGCTGGCCCCGCAGACCAATACGGGGTCGTCGGGCATCCCGTCGCGCACAGCTGGTCGCCGTTCATTCACGGCATGTTCGCCAAGGCCGCCGCGCAGAACCTGGTGTACCGGCTGTTCGACATTCATCCGGACGATTTCCGCCGCGAGACGCTGCGGCTCCTCACCGGCGGCGTGCGCGGGCTCAACGTGACGCTGCCGCACAAGCAGGCCGCCGCGGAGCTGGTCAACGAGCTCACGCCGCGCGCTGCGCGCGCGCAGGCGGTGAATACCATCGCCTTCTTCGAGGACACGACCTTGCTCGGCGACAACACCGACGGCATCGGCCTGGTGCGCGATCTCGAGCACAATCTGCAGATCGCGCTGGCGGACAAGCGGGTGCTCATCCTCGGCGCGGGCGGCGCGGCGCGCGGCGTGATCGCCCCGCTGTGCGAGCGGGAGCTTCGCTCCCTCACCATCGCCAACCGCACCCCGTTCAAGGCGCGCAAGCTCGCCGAGGAGTTCGCCGACGTGGGCCAGATCGAGGGGTGCACGTTCGGCGAGATCGCCCGCGGCGGCTACGATCTCATCATCAACGCGACGGCGGCGAGCCTGCAGGGAGTGATGCCGGAGCTGCCGCACGGACTCGTCACCGAGGAGACCGTCTGCTACGACATGGCCTACGGGCGCGGCCCGACACCCTTCACCCGCTGGGCGAGCGGACTGCGCGCCGGGCGCATCTGCAAGGGATGGGGCATGCTGGTCGAGCAGGCCGCCGAGTCGTTCCTGCTCTGGCGCGGCATTCGCCCGAGCACGCATCTGGTGCTGGCCGCGCTCACCCAGGAGGACTAGCCGCGCCGGGCGGCAAGCGCGCTCAGCGCATGGTCACGAGCTCCTCGGCGCTGGTGGGATGAATGGCCACCGTGTCGTCGAAATCGCGCTTGGTCGCCCCCATCCGGATCGCCACGGCGAAGCCCTGCAGCATCTCATCGGCCCCGGGGCCCATGAGGTGGCAGCCGACGATCTTCTGCTCCGCGCCCACGCACACGAGCTTCATGTCGGTGTGCGGCTTGCGCGTGGTGAGCGCATGGTACAGGGGGGTGAAGTCCGCCACGTAGACCTTGACCGCCTCGCCATGTTGCGCCCGCGCCTCGGCCTCGCTCAGCCCGACCGTCGCGATGGGCGGGTGCGTGAACACCACGGTCGGGATGAGCTCGTAGGACAGCCGGCGATCGCGCTCAGCGCCGAACAGCCGGTCGCTCAGGCGCCGGCCCGCGGCGATCGCAACCGGCGTGAGCGCCGCCCGTCCGGTCACGTCCCCGATGGCGTAGACACCCGCCACGTTGGTGTTCTGGAAGGCGTCGGTCGCCACGTAGCCCTGCGCATCGAGCAGCACGCCTGCCGCGGCGAGATCGAGGCTAAGCACGTTGGCGCAGCGGCCGATCGCCCACAGCACGCAATCGAAGCCCGCGAACTCGCGCCCGTCCGCCGCGACCAGGCTCTTGAGGCCGCCGTGCTCGGCGAGCGCCGCGGGCGCGACGCCGGTGTGGAACACCATGCCCTCGGCGAGCATCTCGCGCATCAAGGACTTGCCGAGCATGGCGTCGAAATACGTGAGCGGGTGGTCCCTGCGGATGAACAGCTCGGTCTCGCTGCCGAGCTCGCTGAAGGCCGACGCGAGCTCGCAGGCGACGTAGCCGCTGCCGACCACGGCCACGCGCCGCGGGCGGCGCTCGAGCTCGAAGAAGCCGTCCGAGGTGATGCCGAGCTCGGCGCCGGGAAGCGCCGGCACCGTGGGCAGCCCGCCCGTGGCGATGACCACGTGCGCCGCCGAGTAGCGCGCACCATCGACCTCCACCGTGTGGGGGTCGAGGAAGCGCGCTCGGCCGGCGATGCAGGCGACACCCTTGGCGGCGAGGTTGCGCGCATAGATGGCGTTGAGCCGCGCCACGTAGGCATCGCGCTTTTTCTTGAGGATCGCCCAGTCGTTGCCCGGGACCTCGCCCCCGCCCGCACCGAGCCCGAAACCGTAATCCGCCGCATCGGCGAGCGACTGCGCGATGCCGGCCGCATTCCACATCACCTTCTTCGGCACGCAGCCGACGTTGACGCACGTGCCGCCGAGGCGCCCCGACTCGATGACCGCGCTCTTTGCGCCATACTCGGCCGCGCGCTGCGCGCAGGCGAGGCCGCCGCTGCCGCCGCCGATGCTGATGAGGTCGAAGACGTCGCTGGACACGAGTGAGCTCCCGGTGCTCGATCCAAGGCACCCGCTCCATGATATACCGGCCGCGCAGCGCCGGCCGCGCAGCGCCGGCCGCAGCGCCCCGGCCCGGAATGCCGCGAGGCTCTGGTAGAATTCGCCGGTGCAAGCTCGGCCCATGCAAAACCCTCTCCTGCAACTCGATGCGCTGCCCGCCTTCGACCGCATCGAGGCGTCCCACGCCCGCCCGGCCCTCGAGCACCTGCTCGCGGACAACCGCGCACGCCTCGCGGAGTTGACGGCCCAGCCCGATCCCACGTTCGATTCGCTGGTCGTTCCCGCCGAGGAGCTCAGCTACCGCTTGAGCCGCGTATGGAGCCCGATCGGGCACTTGAACGCGGTCGCCAACTCCGCCGAGATGCGCGAGGCGTACAACGAGTGCGTGCCGCTGCTCACGGCCTACTCCTCGGAGCTCGGCCAGAACGAGGCGCTGTATGCGGGCTATGCGCACGTGCTGCGCATCGAGGGCGAGCGGCTCGATCCCGCACAGCGCAAGCTGGTCGAGAATTCGCTGCGTGATTTCAGGCTGGCGGGGGTCGACCTGCCGCCGCAGCGCCAGGCGCGTTACCGCGAGGTGGTGCAGCGTCTCGCGCAGCTCGCGACGAAGTTCTCTGAAAATGTCCTCGACGCCGCGCGCGCCTACACCCGGCGCGTGACCGACGAGTCCGAGCTCGCCGGCTTGCCGGCGAATGCCATCGACCGGGCGGCCGCGAATGCCCGCGAGGCGAACCAGAGCGGCTGGCTGTTCAAGCTCGATCAGCCCACCTACATGACCGTCATGACCAGCGCCCAGAGCAGCACGCTGCGGCGGGACATCTACGAGGCCTGGGTGACGCGCGCCTCGGAGCTCGGGCCGAGCGCCGGGCGCTTCGACAACAATCCGCTCATCGCGCAGATCCTGCCGCTGCGTCACGAGCTGGCCCACATCCTCGGCTATCCGAACTTCGCCGACTACGCGCTCGCCACGCGCATGGCGAAGAGCAGCAAGCAGGTGCTGGGATTCCTCGAGGACCTGGCACGGCGCTGCCGCCCGGCCGCGCGCCGCGAGTTCCAGGAGCTCGAGGAGTTCGCCGGGCGCAAGCTCGAGGCGTGGGACCTGGCGTACTTCAGCGAGCGTCTCCAGGAGAGCCGCTTCAAGGTCTCGCAGGAGGCGCTGCGCCCTTATTTTCCGCTGCCGAAGGTGCTCTCGGGATTGTTCGCGGTGACCGAGCGGCTCTATGGCATCACGGCGCGCGAGCGACCCGCAGTCGCCGTCTGGCACCCGAGCGTGCGCTACTACGATCTGGTGGATGGCGGCGGTCGCATCGTCGCGGGCTTCTATCTGGATCCGTATTCCCGGCTCGAGAAGCGCAGCGGCGCGTGGATGGACGAATGCGTCGTCGCCCGATCCCTGCCCACCGGCAGCTCGCTGCCGGTGGCCCAGCTGGTCTGCAACTTCACCGCGCCGGTGGGCAATACCCCATCGCTCCTCACGCACGACGAGGTGACGACGCTGTTCCACGAGTTCGGGCACGGCTTGCACCACATGCTCACGCGCGTGCCTTACCCGAGCATCGCGGGCATCAACGGCGTCGCCTGGGACGCGGTCGAGCTGCCCAGCCAGTTCATGGAGAACTTCGTGTGGCGGGTCGAGGTGCTGCCGCTCATCTCGGCCCACGTGAGCAGCGGTGAGCCGCTGCCCGCGGACATGCTGAAGCGCCTGCTCGGCACGCGCACCTTCAACGCGGCGCTCGATACGCTGCGCCAGATCGAGCTCGCGAGCTTCGATTTCGAGCTGCACGCGAACTTCGATCCCGGCGCCGGCGCGAGGGTGGCGCAGACGCTGTCGCGGGTCCGCGAGCGCGTGGCGGTCGCCCCGACCGCGGCGTTCAACCGCATGCCGGCGAGCTTCTCGCATATCTTCGCCGGCGGCTATGCGGCCGGATACTACAGCTACAAGTGGGCCGAAGTGCTGGCCGCGGACGCCTTCGAGGCATTCGAGCAGGCCGGTGTGTTCGACGCCGCCACGGCCGCGCGCTTTCTCGATTCCATCCTCGCGCGTGGCGGGAGTCTCGACGCCATGGACGCGTTCGTGCGCTTCCGGGGACGTCCACCGGACGTACGGCCGCTGCTCAAGCAAACCGGAATCGCCGCGTGAAGTTGCGCGCCGCGCTGGCCCTGGTGGTCGCTGGCGCATCGCTCGCCTGCGCCGCCCGGGCCGCCACGGCCTATGTGACCGATCAGCTCGTGCTCAACGTCTACTCCGGGCAGAACCAGCAAGGAGAGCGGCTCGCCACTCTGCATTCGGGCGCGAGCGTCGACACCCTCGCGAGCAGCGGTGACTTCACGCAGGTGCGCCTCGCCGACGGCACCACCGGCTGGGTCAAGAGCTCGTACCTCACCACGCAGGAGCCTGCGACCGTGCGCGTCAAGCAGCTCGAGGAGGAGCTCGACCGGGCTCACTCGACCAGCCCCGGTCTCGCGGAAGCCGCGGCCCGCAGCGCCGAGGCGGCCGCCCGCGCGCAGGTGCAGCGCCTGCAGGAAGAGCTCGCCGCCAAGCAGGCGCAGCTCGACCTCGCCGCGCATGCCGGCCCGCCATCCGCCCGGCCGTCGCTGATCGGCGCGGGCCTCGCGTGCTGCGCGGCGCTCGCTGCGGCGGCGCTCGGCTTCTGGCTTGGATATGTCACTCTCGCCCGGCGTGTGCGCCGCAAGTTCGGCGGTCTGCGCGTCTACTAAGCCGGCCCGCGGGTCGGCTCGCGGCAGGGTACCGCGAAACTCGCCGTCCGCCTTTGACATATGGCGCCGAGTGAGAACTGCGCACGTGGCGCCCGCCAGGCCGACGGCTTAAACTTCGTCGATGTATGACCTGCGCCGTAACGATTACGACGTTACCAACTCCGTTCAAGTCAGCTCCACGCCGGCGGTCACCCAGGCGGTACGCGAGCTGTTCACCGTCGGTTGGCCGGGCGAGCCCTTCGATCGGCTCGCCATAGCATTCGAGGAATTCGAGCGGCTGTTCTCCGGACGCATGCCCGGATATCACGGCGTCGACACCGTCTACCACGATCGCCAGCACTCGCTCGACATGACCCTCGCCATGGCGCGGCTGCTGGTCGGCTACGAGAGCAACGTCGATGCGCCGCATCGTGTCGGTGCCGAGCGCGCGATCATGTCGATCGTCACCTCGCTGTTCCACGACTCGGGCTACATCCGCGAGTTCGACGACCGCGTGCACCGCAACGGCGCGGAATTCACGCTCTATCACGTGACGCGCAGCGCCCGCTTCCTGGCGCGCTTCCTGCCGAGCATCGGCATGGAGGCGTGGGTGCCGGTGTCGACCCGCATCGTGCATTTCACCGGATATGAGATCAAGCTCAGCCAGATTCATCTGTCGGACGGCCGTGATCGCAAGTGCGGGCACTTGCTCGGCACCGCCGACCTGATCGCGCAGATGGCGGATCGGTGCTACCTCGAGAAGTGCCGCGACCGGCTCTATCCGGAATTCGTGCTCGGCGGGGTCGCGGCGGCGCCCGGCAGCGACGGCACTCTGCACGTGCGCTACAGCTCCGGACTCGATCTGCTGCGCCAGACGCCCACCTTCGTTCGCGAGACGCGCGTGCAGCGCCTCGATGGCGAGTTCGAGCAGGCCTATCAATACGTCGAGCCGTTGTTCGCGGGGCAGAATCCTTATCTTGAGGCCATCGAGCGCAACATGGGCTACTTGCAGCGCATCCTGCGCGCCGAGCGCTGGCGCATGCTGCGCCGGAATCCGCCCCTGTTCACCTCCGAGAGCGACCAGCTCGGACAGGTGCGCGGGTTGATGGTCGATCGCCTCAAGACTCTCTGGGCATAGGGCGCGATCCGGCCGGGCATAGGGCGCGATCCGGCCGGGCCCACGCCGCGATCCGGCCGGCAATTTCAGGGAAAGTCGATGCTCGCCACGTAGCGGGCGTGGATCTGCGCAAGCGCCGCGAGCACCTCCTGCTTGCCGCCGAGCGGCGCCTCG
>Ga0335074_10010299_pt1 | contig 13072 bp, 10 predicted proteins | sample Lox_Sample_23_FD_206715 | JGI IMG/M metagenome (GOLD analysis project Ga0335074, IMG submission 206715) | Soil microbial communities from Loxahatchee National Wildlife Refuge, Florida, United States - Lox_Sample_2.3 | ecosystem: Environmental > Terrestrial > Soil > Wetlands | place: USA...
GACACGTCATCCACTGGGACGCCTGGACCCGCCGCCACCAGGCCCGCGCACGCTGGCACCACCAGCGCGCACGGCTAAAACGGGACTACGCCCTGGCCAGCTAGCAAAGTGCGGCTGCCGTACTAGCGCGCAGACACAGGGTTCGTTCCGTTTCTATGCCCTCGGTTTCGGGCTGGGCTTTGCGATCGCCGTGTTCAACGACGCAGGAAGCTACGGGATCTTCGTTTCTATGCCCTCGGTTTCGGGCTGGGCTTTGCGACATGAAGTCAGATAGGGTTTTCATGAGTTTGAAAGCGTGGGTTTCTATGCCCTCGGTTTCGGGCTGGGCTTTGCGACATGAGTAGCGCACTGTACGTAGTGGATTCCCCTAGCGTTTCTATGCCCTCGGTTTCGGGCTGGGCTTTGCGACGGCATCTACGCCTCGGTGCCCGCGATCTTCGTCTCGTGTTTCTATGCCCTCGGTTTCGGGCTGGGCTTTGCGACTCCAACACCTGGGTGCTCTGGTACATCATCTACTTGTTTCTATGCCCTCGGTTTCGGGCTGGGCTTTGCGACCTGGTACATCAACCGTGGCATGGGCATCTTCTGGCTCGTTTCTATGCCCTCGGTTTCGGGCTGGGCTTTGCGACGGACGCCGACCACGAGGTCGTGTTCAGCTTCAGCAAGGCCGCGTTTCTATGCCCTCGGTTTCGGGCTGGGCTTTGCGACCTGACCTGGGGATTTGACAAACTCCAAAAGTCAGGGTTTCTATGCCCTCGGTTTCGGGCTGGGCTTTGCGACGTGATTGGCCACCTGTACCGCTGCAGCAAAGGTCAGTTTCTATGCCCTCGGTTTCGGGCTGGGCTTTGCGACCCCACCGTGGTGTATGTTGGCACCTTCATCGGTTCGTTTCTATGCCCTCGGTTTCGGGCTGGGCTTTGCGACGGATGCGCTGTGGAGGATCTCTTGACCTGGCGTTTTGCGGGTCTGCGCGCTGACCGTTCGAGGACGGCGGTTCTGGCGGCCCTGATTCGGGCTGATCCGGGAAGGCAGGGCGCTGACCAGCAGGTTTCCGCGCGCCAACCACAGCGGAAAACGGGTGTCCGGGGTGGTGGCTGTACCGGGTCATGTCACGATCCAGAAGTCCTGGCGTTCCTCGATGACCCGGGCGCCGATCACGGCTACTTGCCGCGCCGCGCGGTCATCGAGCGGGTACAGGCGCACCTGGTCCTCGACCGGGTCGATCAACTCGCGGAGCTTGGACCGCAGCGCCGCCGCCTCCGGCCGGGTGCGCAGGTCGCACTCGAACACGCTCAGCTGGACTCGTGGTCCGTAGCCGGATAGCAACGTCGCGACATCCTCGCGACGCCGGTCGTCGGCGATGTCGTAGGTCACCACGTACCTGATCATCGCCGACCAGCCCGGGATCTGGAGCGGCCGCTCATTTCCACCGCACCGGCCGGTAGACGCGGTCGGGATCCACGGCGGCGCGGGCAAGCGCCTTGGCCTGCAGGCTCAGGCCGACCCGGTAAGACACCCGGCGGCCTGATGGTTCATGCGTGAACACGGTGAGCATGCGCCGCTCGTAGGCGGCCAGGAACGCCTGCCGGGCGCGGGCGTTCATCCGGCAGCCCCTATCCGGGGTGGTCTCGAAGTCCTCGAACCGGACGATGCCCGTGGTCAGGCAGCGCAGCACCACCGCGTCCACGATCACTGGCCGGAGTTCCTCGATCAGGTCCAGCGCCAGGCACGGCCGACCCCAACGGGCCCGGTGGAGGAAGCCCACGGCAGCGTCGAGGCCGCTCATCTCCAGCGCGGCGATGCCTTCCTGCACGAGCAGGGTGTAGCCGAACGACAGCATTGCATTCACCGGGTCCGGCGGCGGGCGGCGCTCACGGGCGGCAAAGCCCCAGTCGTCTCCGATGGCACGGCGCCAGGCGCGGAAGTACTCGCGGGTCGCGGTCCCCTCATGGCCGAGGATCACGTCGTAGGAGATGGCATCGGCCAGCACCAGCCTGGTGATCGCCAGCGTCTCGGCCGTACTGCCCACCGACGGGTCAGGGACCCGGCGCCCGGCACGCAGCAAGGACACCCTCATGTTGGCGATCTTCCCGTCCACGAACGCTTTCGCCAGCTCACGGGCGGCCGGTTCGTCGTCGGCGATCCGGTACTGCGCCCGGCGGACGGTCGGGTCGCTGTGCGCCAGCGACGTCAAGCGCCCGCCGGGACCGCCGTGCTCGTCCAGCAGCATGACGTCGATCCCGTCGCGCACGGCGCGATGCAGGAACGGCGTGGTCATTCCCGTCCGGCCGACAAGCACGACCTGGCGGATGCGCTTGAGGTTCAGCCGGAACAATGTCTCGCCCTGATGCTCCACGACCATCCGCTCCCCGCGGCTGCGGATCAGGCTGCCCGGCCGGTCCACGTAGACCACGGTCTCCAGCGGATGCGACAGGGCCAGGGCCCCCGGACTGGTCAGCGAGGTCACCGTCGATCCGAGGAACAGCACGCCCGCGTCGAACGAGATGACCTGGCTCTTGACCGGGTCGAGGTTCAGCCCGAGGTCAGCCAGTTCCCTGGCGGCATCCGATAGGGCCCGTTCGGCGGCGCCGCGGTCGGTGACCGGGATGGCGATGTCGTCCGAATACCGGATCGCGCGGTAGCCGGACCCGAGCATGGCCCGGTCGAACCCATCCAGGTACAGGTTGCACAGCAACGGTGACAGCGGGCTGGCCTGATGCAGGCCCAGGCCGCGTTCTGGCCGGGCAATAACCATCTCAACATCACGGTCAACGCGCTTGTATGCCCTCGGTTTCGGGCGGGGCCTCGCGACAGCCCGGACGCGTCGTGGACCGACATCTATCTCAGCCTGTTTCTTCCCTCGGTTTCGGGCTCGGCTTTGCGGCTTCGGCCGTGACAGCATGGAGTTGTCAAGTTGCGGAAACTGCATGTGGTGGCTTTAGCCGCCGTCCTGTGGTATCTGGTGGCGAGGGGCGGAGATGCTCGTGGCGCCGAAGCCGTGGGTGGTCTGGGCGCCGGTGCCGCAGAATTCGGCGAAGCGGGCAAGGGTGCCGAAATCGCGGCGGGCGGCGGGGGATGCGGCCTTGTTGAGGCGCAGGGTGGCGGTGCCGGTGAAGCCGGGCTGGTCGTGGCCGTGGCCGGCGTCGCGGGACTGGGTGTGCAGGTCGAACGCGGCTAGGTGCAGGGCTTGGTGGATCGCGCGCCAGTGATCGTCGCAGATGGCCAGCGGGTCTTGTGAGGGCAATGAGGCGTTCCAGCGGCGGCGCCAGGAACCGACGATGAGGCGGGGGTCGGGGAGGACGACGTGGGCGCCGTTCTGGGAGAAAAAGGTGGGGGAATGGAACGTGGGCTGTGCCTCGCTGAGGGGCGGGCCGGAGGCGAGGTCGGCGTGTGCCGCGGGCCGGAGCGCAAGGTCGCTGACTGTGCAGGCAACGGGGCCGAGACGGAGCTGACCGCAGGCGGCCAGCACGCTGTGCGGGAGGCTGGATGAGAGCCATGCGGCCCGGAGCAGCCAGCCGTCCGGGCCGGGATGGAGCGGCCAGATGGTGAATTGCTTGGCCTGGCCGAGATGGTCGGCGGAGTAAGCGCCTTCGAACAGGGTGCAGGCCAGGCCGTGGAGCTGGCGCGTGGGGGGCTGGAGCGGGCGGCTTGGCTGCAGGCGCAGCTCCACGATGGCTGGCATCGCTCAATCATCTCCCGCTTTGCCGTAGGCCGTGCCCAGGTTGAGGTGTGGCACGACCAGCGTGTCCGTGCTGGCATGGTAGACGAGGGGCCAGAGGTTCTCCGGCCATCCGGTCCGGCGGACTTGCCCGGCGGTGATACCCAGGCCAAGAGCCGTTTCGGGTGGCATAACGGTTCCTAGGAGCAGGGTGTGGCGGCCGTCCAGATCGGCGGCCTTGCGCTCGATCCAGTCGGCGCACGCGGCGACCAGTGAGGGAACGGCGGGCCACGGGAACTGGCCGTCCGGCGGCGGCAGGCATCGCAGCTCGTGGACGAGCGCTTCGGACGACCTGCCGACAACGACGCCCGCCGCATCGTCGATTTTCAGCTCATGCTCACCGTCTGGTTCGGGCTCGGCAGAAACCTCGCGCAGCGGTCCCCATGATTGCTGCCCGAGCCGAAGCAGCAGTACGCTGACGGGTTTTCCGGCCGGGGCTTCGGGCACGGCCGATCGCCGGGTGACTGTGAGGTTTACCGGCCAGGTGAATTCGCGGGGCGCGGAGTCCGGCAGGAACTCGGCCAGAGCGACGGGGTCGGTGTATCCGAACCGGTGCGGACGCTCGGAGCCGATGACGGTTTCGACGTCACCGGCGCGGGCGTGACTTGGGCGATGCCAGACGTCCAGGACCAGGCCCCGGTCAGCGGCGGTGACTCGCAACCCGAACGCGGCGGCAACCACCCACCAGGCCCACATGAGGATGCCGTTCGGTGTCTTCGGGTCATCATCACTGCGGAGGGCCTGGAAAGAGCGGACCAGTTCGGTGACCTTAAGATCCCACCGCTGCGCACCGTCATCGAGGGGCCAGTTCCAGGAGTGGCCGAGCTGGCCCGGGCCCGGGACCTGGATGACGCGGGCGAAGTAGCGGCCAGCGGAGTCCAGGAATGCTCTTTCGTCCTGGCGGGCCCAGTCGGCCGCGACCTCCTGAATCACGTAGGCAGTGCCGTTCTGGCCGAGGACCCACCGGCGTTTGCGGCTGAGCACGACCGCTATCGCGCCGACGGCCAGGCCGACCGCGGCGAACCCGATCAGGACCCAGGTCTGGTCCCGGGTCTGGGAGTCGTGCCAGCTGCCTGCCAGCAGCGCGGGCAGCGCGCCGAACACAGCGCCGAGGATAAGCGTGACCGATGCCGACAGCGCGGTGATGACCCAGGCCCGGCCGACTGTCCAGGACCAGCCCGGGTGCAGCCAGTCTGGTCCCCGCCGACGTTTGCCTGGCATACTCATGCCGGGCGCAGGAAGGTGACCGGTCCTACTCCGTCGCTGATCCCGTCGACCACGACCTGCTCGTAGCTGGCGCCAGCACCGCCGAGATCGGGGGAAGGCCCGCGGTCACGGCTCGCGGCGACCCGCAAGTCCCCGTCGGAGGTCCCGTCGCCGACGTTCCACGGCACAGTGCGGGCCAAGCCCGCGCCGTCGTGGACGGCGACGAACGCGATATCGCCGTCCAGTCGTGCCCGCACCAGCCAGGAATCCGGGTGCCAGCCCCACAGGATCGACGTGGGTGGGGGAGCATCTGGCGCCGGTGAGACATGCAGGCCGTCGAGGTCCTGCCACAGGCAGGTGGCCCCGGCCAGCGGGCCGGTGATCGCCTGGGCCCAGGTCATGCGGCCATTGGCCGGTGCCGTGCTCACTGTTCCTCCACCATCTGAGCCAGGACGCGGCGGGCCTCGGCGGCGCTGGGCAGCCCGCCGTGAGCTTCGGCATCATCGAAGGCCGCGCAGACCGATCCGTATCCGCGGGCGACACCGCCACCCAGGCCGATGATCCCGTCGTTTATGTCCTCGAGCACGAGCCGGAACATCGCGCCGATCTCACCCGCCCGGCCCGGATCCAGCTCGGCAAGCCGCTCCACCTGCACGGTGAAGGTGCCCGACTCCAGCGCCTCCATCGTGTACAGCGCTCCCGGCAGGACCCCGCCAGTGAACCGGTCGATAGCGATGTGCGTACGGGTCACCGGCACCGGATCGCGCACGGTCGCGTCCGCGATCCGGATCGCGGACCGGACACCCACCGACGCGGACGCCATGTCCTGCCCGCCACCGGAGCCGAACACCCGGCAGGTCCAGCACGTACCGCATTGCTGGGTCCGGCATGGTTCCGGGGTGGCTCCGACGCTGCGCAAGATGAATTCCGCCCGGGACCGGAACAGGCCCTTGAGCCCCGTACCCGGCAGGACCGGCGCGCCGTCGACCCGGAAGATCGGGATGAGCTGGTCTTCCGGCTCCTCGCCGCTGCCCGTCCGGCACGGCCCGGCGATCGACATCGTGACCCGCAGCAGCGATTCGTCCCCTCCTGCGTCAGCGGGTGCCGCGACCGTTTCAGCCGCTACGGCGCGAGCCAGGTCCGGGCCGCTCATCGTCAGCCAGCGAAGCAGGTCACCGGGCTGCTCTAGGCGCAGGGTGCCATGGCTGACCTCGTCGACCGCGCACCGGCCGCGGCCGCGGCTGACCCCGCGTCCGATCACCGGCCGCCACGTCGTCAGCCGTTCGGCGAACTCCCGCACCGCATCGGCGGGTGCGTCGTCCCAGCGCAGGAACACCTCGAACCGGCTCCCGGCCGGGAGCACCTCCTCGGTGCGCAGGGTGTTCGCCTCGGCCGCGGCACGCGAGCGGCTGATCTTGGTGGAAGCCCGCACCTGGGCCGACGAGGTGCCGAGCGGCCGGCTGCCTAGAACCCAGACCTGGCTGGCCTGGGCATCGACGTCTTCGCTGTTGCCGGGGGGCAGGAGCTGACCGAACAGCGCCGCTGCAGTGTCCTCTCCGCGTTCGTCGCGGATCATCTCGCGTAGGGCCCCGGCCAGAGAGGTGCCCGGCAGCTGCGGCCTGCCCTCCGGGTCGGTGTCGAGCAGCAGAAGGGCCTTCTGGTCGGGCCCGCCGGGGACCGTGACACCGCCCGGCTCAGCGAAACGAAGGACAAAGACAATGAAGGACACCGAACGATCCCGGGTGATCAGCTCCCGGCCGCCTGGTGCCGTGTCCCTTCCGGTGAGCGTCATGGCCGGGCCAGCTCCCCCGTCACGTAGGCCGCATCATGCGGCGAGAACTCCAGGAACTTCGCCAGCGCGGCCCCGATACCCGGGTCCGGCGGCGTCTCCGCGATACCGCGCAGGCGCCGGGTCGCGGCCGGGTCGCCGTCAGCGTGAGCGGTCATGGCCGCCAGCAGCGGCGGCCAGCGATCAGGGAACCGGACCGGCACGCCGCGCAGCGGCGCTACCGCGTCCATCAGCTTCCGGAGACGGCGTGCCTCCTGCTGCCTGGCCCGCAGGCCCGGCTTCAGGTCCGGGGGCGGAGCCAGGTCCCCGAATCCTTCGTACCGGCGCAGGCCCAGCCCGCGGCGGCCCAACTCGTCCAGGGCAGCATCAGCCAGGGTCCGTTCGGCCGAAATGACATAGGTGGAGCCGGCCACCACCGCCACTTCCGCCGGCTTGGGCAGGCCGCTGGCCACATGCCAGCCGCCGACCTGCTGCCATCGGGTCCAGCGATGTACCACGTGCGCCGGGGTTCCCAGCACCTCGGTCAGCTCAGAGGGGTCGGGATCTCGGCTGGGGCGGCCCTGCGCGTCGGTGAAGATGCCCGGCGAGCGTAGCCGGATCACCAGCATCCCGTCGTCGCGGCGCTGCGCTGCCGGCAACGGTGAACCGTCGGCCTCTTGGCGGATGCCGACGTCGGCCAGGCCGTGAGTGGTGCGGCGGCCGCCGATCCGGATCGGCCCGAGCCCGGCCAAGATGGCGAGTGATCCAGGGTCAGCGGCGACCAGGGTGCCGCGGAATTCCTGTCCGGCGTCGAGGGTCTCCCGGGTGAACAGGACGCCCCGGCGTGCCACGCCCGATTCGCCGATGGAAACGCTGGTGCGGCGGCGGACCTGCGGCCGGCCCCCGCGCAGGGTCTTGACCTGGTCCAGCGGGGAACCGCAGTCCGGGCAGCGCAGCGGGGTCTCGCCGGCCAGCGCCCGGTCGTACTCCACCTCGGCGCAGGTTTCTTTTTCCTGGTATTTGTGGGTGACCACGGACAGCGGCAGGAACTCGGTGCCCGGACGCAGCAACGGCCCGAACCGGACTCCGCCTTCGAACAGCTGGAGGAACTCGCCGCGTTCGGGTGTTCCGGGGGCTGACACCCCGTTCTTGGCCAGCCAAGCTCCGGCGAACGCGCCGCGGACGACGGTTCCCGGCACGTGCTCCTGGGTGCCGAGGACGAAATCCTCGCGGGCCCGGTCGCCGATCTGCGCGGGCTGGCGGAGCGTGAGGACCAGTTCGCTCACCGGGCACCCTCGGTCAGGGTCAGCAGCCGCCCGACGTCGGCAGCGGAGACCGTCCCGTCGTCCGGGGTGATCCCGACCCAGCCCAGCCCCCGGCGTCGCCAGGCCCCCAGGCCGTGCACGGCCGCCGCCGCGCAGCGCAAGACCAGCACATGGTCGGTCTCGGCCAGCGCACCGGCGTCCAGCAGGCCGACCCGCGAGATCTGGAACCGGCCGGCGGGTGCCCAGGCCTGTTCGCCCAGCACCAGGTGGTCCTTGAGGGCCGAGTGCGTGCCCGGGTCGATGGTGACCCGATGCCGTCTGGTGATCGACCACCCCTGCCCCGCGGGACCGGCCGGGACAGCCGAGGACCACGACCACGGCGATGGCGCCCTCGGGGAACCGAACACTTCCCGCACGGCCCGGTGATCCAGCTTGCTGTCGGCCCGGTCCTGGCCCAGCAGGCTGACGGCCGCGGCGCGCATCACGCCCTTGAGGTGATCGGGCGGCAGCGGATCATGCTCATCCAGGGCGGCGTCCACCCCGTCTCTGGCATAGGCCGCTCCGACCCGGAACGGGCTGTAGAACGACACGGTGAAACCGAGAACCGTCATTGTGCCAGCACCGCCTCTCGCTCCTGGCGCGCGGGCTGTTCTCTCGGCTGAGTGTGCCAGTAGCGGGCCACGTCGAGCAGCCGCCGTAGGTCGTTCAGCTTCTCCGGCCGGCCGGTCAGCGCCTTCCGCGCACCGGCCGCGGTGGCGCCTGGTCCTGCTGCCGCTTCCCACAGCGGCGTGTTGTCCAGGTCGGTGAGCCTCCTGATGAACTCCTCGCCCGGCGTTTCGGTGCTGTCGGCCGCGACGCTGGTCTCGAAGGCCTGCCGGTGCAGTGCGACCAGGGTTTCGCGGCGGCTCTTGGGGATCTGCTCGATCTGCTCCAGCAGCCCGGCGTTCCCGTTCAGGTAGGCGAGGGTTACCGGCTCGCGGCCGGATGGCTGCAGGCCGCCATCAGCGGTCAGGTCGAGGAACGCCACGGTGGGTTCGGTGCCCCTCGTCGCTTGCTTTGCTGCCTTCAGCTGGTCCTCGGCGATCCGGACTACGTCGGAGAACGGCGCGGTCGCGTGGTGGAAGACCAGGCCAGCCGACAGTGAGGGAAGCTGGGCGCGGACCGATTCGGGCCAGCGGCGGGTCGCCGTGTCGACATGCTGGCCGAACGCCTCCAGCAGGGTGCGCACGAACAGCCACGCGTCGATCGCGGGCACCGAGACCAGCAGATCATCGCCTCCCGCCAGGTTCGCCAGCACCGGTGGCCGGGACCAGCCGGTAAACCGGTTGACAATGGCATCCGCCAGCGCGCCCAGGGTGGCCTGGTCGATGGCGGGGACGATGTCGGCCTTGGCCGGGCGGCCGCCCTGGCGGGCGGCCTTGGCCGCCTCGCTGAGGAATGTCCCGACCTTGTTCCCGTCGGCGTAGATCAGAGCCAGCTGGGTGGCCGTGTCGTCCCGGTCCAGCTGACCGGCCGCTGCCATCGCCTTGAAGTCATCCGGGAACCCGGTAACTTCCATACCCGCTGCCCGCAGCGCCTCCCGCATCCGGCGCTCCGGCCGCGGGGACCGGCGCACCTTGTCACCTTTCGTGCCGCCGGCTGCCTCGAAACGGGCATGGCAATCCAGGCACAGATCCTGCTTCGGCTCCGCGGCGACAACCGTGATCCCCTGGCGCACCGCGGCTGCTGACCGGCACTGGTCACACGGCTTGGCCACGATCACTTCCGGCGGCGCTGGCGGGGAATCAACCAGGAACCTGCCCTCCCGCCGGGCTTGCTCCATACCGTCGTACGCGGCGGCGTAGCCGTCGCCGGTTCCGCTGACCGCCTGCACCGGACAGTAAGGCATCACCGCCCGCATACGAAGCGCGACCGCGCGGGCGGCGTCCGCAACGAAGCTGCTGGCGTCGTCATCAGCGACCGAATCGTCCACCACCAGGGCGACGACACCATCGACCTCCCCGGCCTCGTCGTTCCAGCGCACACCCGGCGGGAGCTCGTCCCAGGCATCCCGGGCCGTCGCCTCGGTCAGCAGCACCGACGCGCCACGCCGGAACTTCAGGTCAGGCGTCCGGGTCAGCCAGTCCTGGATCCGTACCGCCGAGACATCTAGGTAACGACGGACCTGCATGCCCGATGCGGCCTGCCCGGGCCCGGCAGGCTGCGGCACCGCTAGCTGCACGCTCCGGTCGCGCCCGGCGGCAGCGCCAGCGCCGTGCCGTCTGGCCGCGGCTTCCTGCTGCTGCTGTGCGCGAGATACCTGACTGCCTTTTTTACGCGTCTTCTTACTCACGCCGGTCCCGCCTCCCCCGGCCCTGCTCCCCAGTCCCTTGCTCCTTGCGCCGTTCCCCGGCCCGTGAATCAAGCACCTGGGCATCGGGCGACGCCGCGGCATCCGGAAGCTCCACCAGGTCCCGGATCTTGTCCTTCAGCTCCAGTCCAGCGGTGCGGGGGAAGAACTCAAAGCTCTTGTCGAACTCCTCGCTGCCCTTGGCCCCGTCCGGGCCGGGCGGATACCAGACCAGGTCATCTGAGACGAAGCCGAACGTCAGGGCGTGCCGGAGCGCCTGCCACGTCGCCGACACCGGTTGCGGCACCCGGCTGCGGAAGACGCCGACAGCATCGGCCATGCCGGGAGCCTGTGCAGCCACGCCCAGATAACGTGCTTGTGCCGATTGCACCGACAACGGCTCGACGTCAATCGTCACAGCCCCGAAGCCGAACGGCTTCCCGCCCCCGGCGCTCGTCACGACACCGTCCCAGTCCGCGGAGTCCGCCCCGGCCAGCAACCGCGGATCAAGCGCGGCCAGCAGCGACCCGTAGTCGGCCAAGCTCAGGTTGTCGAACGACACCCGGCCGCTGAAGACCGTCCCGGCCGGGATCAGCGCGACCTGGCTGCCCAGCTCGCCGGCCTGGTGATCACGGTACCGCCCGCGCGGGAACGGTTCCCGCGTCGGGTCGGTGGTCCGCCAGTAGAACTTCCGGCCCCGGACCGGCCGCAGCCCAGGAGTGTCAGCCTCCGATCCCCACGTGGCGGCGGGCCTGGTGTCCTTCCTGGCCACCCGCCTGGCAGGCGGCACCGCCTTGTGATCCAGGTAGAACTGCCCGGCACTGGGCCGCGGCGACGCCAGCGGCGCCAGATGCCAGGCCAGCGGCTGAACATCCCCGGCCGCGAGCAGGTCATCGACCCGCACGTGCCCGCGGTAGGAATTCTGCACCGCCAGGTCATCTGCGCCACGCGCTTCGGTGTCCGCTGAGCCGAACACCTGGCACGACCAGCACAGACGTTCCGGGTCAGTGCACGGCCCGGCCGAGCCGACCCGCTCCCCTACCGATCCCGCGCCTTGGTAGCGCCACAGCTGCGACACGCGGATCTCTGTGACGTCCTGGTGATCGTCGCTGATCCGCACCCATACCGGCTGGCCGACGTGAAGATAGGTCCGGACCCGCAGCCGCTGCGCTACTGCTTGCCTTTGATTCTGGCCGCCCTCGGTGTCCTGCGGTGGCCACCAGATATCCTCGTACTCTGGACGGACAGAACCCCAGGCCGGCTCCTCCCCGTCGGCGAACCCGGCCTTGACCAGCCGCGCGGGCCGCAGGTCATCCGCGCCCGCCACGACAGCCTGGTAGCCCTCCCAGGTCTCCAGCGGAACCTTGCAGGACGAGGCACCCGGCCCGATCCGGCCCGCGACGAAATAAGCCGGGCGGTCCGCCGCCCGGGCGTTGGTGTCGGTGATCAGCAGAACCCAGCACTCACCGGTCACGGTGCCCAGCTCCCCGACCCGGACGATGCTGCCCGGGCTCACGCCCTGCGGATGCCGGTCGCTCCTGGCCAGCAGCACCTGGCGAGCGCCCGTGCCAGCCAGCGCAGCACGGGGTGGCGGCTGCGATTTCCCCTCATCCGAGCGGTACTGCAGGTGGTCGCCAGTCCGCGGCAACTGGTCTTCGCCGCAGGGCAAGAGTTCTTTCGCGATCCAGATCCACTCGTCGCACAACGCGACCTGCGTCGCCCTCCCATCCGCAGTCACCTGGGCGACCACGGCTAGCCGGAGATCCCTGGTCTCGTACGCGCTGGCCGGGTGCCGGTGAACAGGAACCCTTTCAACGTCGAGGACACGCAGGCAGCCGCCCGCCAGCGCCTCATGCACCGACCGGACCGCCCCCATTAACCCCGAGCCAGGCACTATCACCGTGCCATCCGCTCGGCGCGGCACATCATCCTGCTGACCGCCGTTGGCGGCACCAGAAGCTGGGCGGCTGAACCCGCCGATCAGCAGCGGCGTCCGCGCCGTCAACGTGATCTTCAGAACCCCGGACAGGTGGTCAGCGCCCATCGCATCATGACCAGCCGGACGGATGCGCTGCGGCTCTGGCACATGCGGGACGAACGTGTACGGATTGACGAAACGAGCCATTCCCGATCCCCCAAGGACAACTAGCCCACCGGCGCCAACCGGGAAAGAGTACCGAGGCCGGCGGAACCACGCAGCAAGTTTGCGAGAACCCGGTAAACCGCCAAGTCGACCCAGCCAGCACGCCGCGGTCAAGGCGCAGCATCATGTCCGCCCAGCACCTGACGCCCGCGCTCATCAGGGCTGGCGCTTGGAGGACGACGGTTCTAGCCACGAAGAATCCCTGCGCGTCCTTACACGATCGGTATCGGGGCCCGAGCCCAGTCTGATCATTACTGCTGGCCATCCCTCGGCATTCTCTTGTTTCAGGGGTTGCCTTTCGGCCGCCATCGGATTCCCGCCTCTAGCCGGTTGTTAGCCTCGTTATCGAGCTGGCTTTACAGTGGGATGGTCGTGCGAGGGAAGCCATCCTCCTCTTTCTATGCCCTCGGCATCGGGCTGGCGTTCACAGACGGAATCGGAGAGGTGGTCGTGACCGTCCTATGAGCGTTTCTATGCCCTCGGTATCAGGCTGGCGTTCACAGCCGCTCCGTCCCCCTGGAGCCGGGCCCCGGGCCCAATGGCCTTGCTTTAGTGTCTGAAGTGGTATTGTTGCCGTTTCGTGGCGCATGATGGTTCTGAGGGGCTGTCTCCGGACGGGTGGCTGCCGGACCGGATCTCGGTC
>Ga0335074_10010300_pt1 | contig 13072 bp, 9 predicted proteins | sample Lox_Sample_23_FD_206715 | JGI IMG/M metagenome (GOLD analysis project Ga0335074, IMG submission 206715) | Soil microbial communities from Loxahatchee National Wildlife Refuge, Florida, United States - Lox_Sample_2.3 | ecosystem: Environmental > Terrestrial > Soil > Wetlands | place: USA: Florida...
GCGCCCGGTGGACGCGGCGCTGAACGAGTCCTCCTGGTACATCAATGCGCTCGGCGACGGCTGGTTCGACGAGCAATGGCGCCCGATCTTCAACGACCCGAAGGGCGTCGCCGCGATCGACATGTTGAAGCAGATTACCCGCTACGCGCAGCAAGGCTTCACCAGCGCGGCCAACGACGAGTGCATGATCGCCCTGCAACAGGATACCGCCGCCATGGGCCTGCAATGGGCCACGCGCGCTCTGGCGATGGACGACCCCAACAAATCGCGCGTGGTCGGTAAGATCGACTGGGCCGTGCCGCCGCAGGGACACGAACCGTTCGGCGGCGACGGCTACTGCATCTCGGCCTTCACCAAACAGGATCCTGACCTGCTGTTCCGCATCCTGGCGATCGCCACCAGCAAACAGAACCTGCGGGGTGCCGCCGGACTGATGGTGCCGACCCGGACATCGTTGCTGCAAGACAAGCAACTGGCGGCAAAGTACCGCTTCTACCCCGCCGCGCTCGCGTCCATCGCGGTCGGCACCGGCACGCCGCAGTTGCCCGAATTCTATTCTGTCGGCGATTTCATCACTCGCGGTATCCAGCAAGCCGTCACCGCCGAGATGGAGGTCAAGCCCGCGCTCGATGCCGCCGCCGCACAGACCCAGGCGTTCCTGAAGGGCCACGGCTATTACCGCTGACGGCGTCACCGCATCGGCGGCGCTCCCATCCCCCCGGATCGGCACGCGGCGCCGGCGGCGCGCCGGTACACACGCCAGCGCATGGTTGTTCCTGATACCGAGCGCCACGACGCTGGCGGCCGTGCTGCTCTACCCGCTCTGCTACGCCATCTACCTGAGCCTGTTCAACTACGATCTTGGCGCCGGTATTGAGCGGTTCATCGGCCTCGGCAACTACGGCGCGCTGCTCTCCGAGGCGCGGTTCTGGGATTCGCTGCAACGCACCGTCGGCATCGTCACTGCGGCGGTGGCGCTGGAGTTCGGCCTCGGCCTGCTGGTGGCGTACGGGCTCTATCGCCTGAGCTTCGGCGTGCGCACGCTCAATCTGCTGATGTTCATGCCGAACGTCATCACTCCGGTTGTCGCCGCGCTGTTCCTGCGCTGGATCTTCATCGGCCGCTGGGGGTTGTTATCCGGCATCCTGATCAGCTTGGGCATCTTCCCGCCCGACTTCCTTGGTGATCCGGCCTGGGCGCGCGTCACCGTGGTGTTGGCGGATGCCTGGCAGTTCACGCCGTTCATGATCCTGGTGCTGTATGCGGGGCTCAATACCGTCGATCAGAGTCAGATCGAGGCGGCGGCCATCGACGGGGCCGGCGCATGGACGCTGCTGTTCCGCATCATGGTACCGGCGATCCGGCCATTGATCCTGTTCGTGCTGGCGATACGGCTGATGGATGCGTTCCGCTTCTTCGATCAGATCTACGTGCTGACCGCGGGGGGGCCCGGCACGGCCACCGAGACGATCACGCTCTATACTTATTCGCTGGCGTTCCGGCTCCTGCAGGTAGGCAAGGCATCGGCGCTCGGCGTGCTGACTCTGCTGATCGTCGCCGGCGCGATCGCAACGATGATCGCTGTGCTGTACCGGCGCGAGAGGGGCAGCTTCTGATGCGCCTGCGCCGCCGGGTCGAGGTCCCGCTGTTCCTGTTGCTCTGCGCCTTCACCGCGGTGAACCTGACGCCGGTCGGGTGGGCGGTGCTGACCTCGCTCAAGCATCCGGTCGATGCCTTCGCGGTGCCGCCGAAGCTGATCTTCACTCCAACTTTTGAATTCCACTACGAAGTCTGGGTCGAGAAGGCGTTCTGGCACTATTTGATAAACAGCGTAATCATCTCGGCGAGCACGGTGGTGGTCTCGGTGTCGATCGGCACCATGGCGGCATACGGCCTGTCGCGACTCGCCAGCCGCACCTCGCGCGGGGTGCTGTTCGGCATTCTGTCGATGCGCATGTTCCCACACATCCTGCTGGCGATCCCGTTCTTTGTGCTCGCCAAATGGTTGGGCCTGATTAACACTTATCCCGCCATGATCCTGGCGCTGATCGCGATCAACCAGCCCTTCACCATCTGGCTGATGCGGAGCTTCTTCCTGGATGTGCCGGCCGAGATCTACGAGGCGGCCGAGATCGACGGCTGCGGTTCCTGGCAGGTGTTCGCCCGCGTGGCGGTGCCGCTGGTGCGGCCGGGCGTGTGGGTGACAGCGCTGTTCAGCCTGCTGCTTGCGTACAACGAGTTTCTGCTCGCCCTTGTGCTGACCGGACCGGCGACCAAGACGCTGCCCGTTGCGCTGGCGGAGTACGGAGCGGAGGATATCAACTACTGGACGCTGTCGGCCGCGGCAGCGGTGGGGATCATGCTGCCGATCCTCGTGTTCATGATGCTGCTGCAACGGCACCTGGTGCGTGGCCTGGCGCTGGGCGCGGTGAAGGGGTAGCCACTGTTCCCGTTGCGGGAAAGGTCGGATCGTGGACGATCCGGGTGAGGGTCGGGCGCTGGTCAGCCGACTTTCGTAAGGTCGTCGGCGCTCCACGCCTCGCTGCCAACCCCGTGGTGGATGAAGAACAGGCCGTCAGGATCATAACGGTCCTTCACGCTCTTCAGACGTGGTGGGGACGAAAGGATCGGCGGCGAGGCCGGCGAGTGAGGGTGCGCACGCACGGGGTGCTCTCACCGGTTCAAGTGCAGGGGAGGCTCTCGCCCGCAGGGCTGGAGAGATGAACGTTACGTCCCGGGCGCGCCCGCACTGGTCGGCGCCGACTGGATGACCTGCGAGCCGCCCGCCTGGAGCTGAAACACCGCCAGACCGCGTCGGACGCCGCCATCCGAAAGCAACGCCAGCCAGCCATCGGCTCCGGCGAACCCGAATTGGTTGGTGAGCGAGCCTACTCCGGTCATGACCACGCGCGCGATGGAGGCCGCATCGAAGGCGAGATCAGCCGCGCCCGGCGGCGGCGCGCCGTAGCGTGCGGTAAAGGCATGCACGAAGGGCGCCCGGGCGGCGGGGTCGGGAGCGGCGTACCAGGCGCCGGAAAGCTCGGCCGCACCGCTGCGCGGATCCGCCCACAGGATCGGCCCGATGAACTGCACCGTCGGGGGGCTGACGAAGTAATACGGAAGCACCGAGGCAAGCTCGGCAAGCGCCTCACCGGTATCGCCGAGCAGGAGCACGTCGAAGGGTGGGGGCGGCAGCGCGGAATGCGAAAGCTGGTCCGCTCTCTGCCGCCCCTCCGCCGTGCCCTCGGCGCGCGCAGCGCGGATCTGGTCCTGGATCGGCGCCCAGCGTGCGTCGTAGTCCGACAGCGCTCGCACGGACTGGTCGATCCCCCCCATGCCGTGCCCGTGGAACGTGATGTTGGGCGGCGCCAAGCTGTCGGCGGAGGCTGCCTCGGTCAACGCCGACCCCAGTGCGCGGCCAAAATCGGTGTCCGGCAAAAGCGCCGCGAATCTGGATTTGCCGGCCTTCTGGGCGGCGCTGACCAGGCGGCGCACCTGCTCGGCTGGAGTGATCCCCAGCAGCCAGACACCGGGCGCGGCCACCGCCGGATCGTTGGAGAACGCGAGCATTGGAACATTGGCACTGCGGGCGGCCGGCGATGCGGCGGCGACCTCGGGCGCGGTAAGCGGGCCTAGAATCATCGTGGCGCCCGCGGCGAGTGCGGCATGTACGCTGGCTGCGGCGCCTCCGGCGGTGCCGCCGGTGTCCTCCTGGATCAGGACGGGTGAGCCGGGCGCCGCCATTGCGAGCTGAGCGGCCTGCAGCATCGGCTGCCCTATCTCGGCCCGCGGACCGGTCAACGGCAGCAGAATCGCCACCTTACGGTTGGACGCGATAGTGGGGGCCGGCGAGCCGCCATAATATCCCGGGGTGGTGGTGGACGCGCAGCCGGCGAGGCCGGCAGACCCGGCAAGGAGCAGGAATGCCCGACGAAGCATGCGCCGCACCTCCTCAGGACCAGGGGTCGGACCGGGCCGGCCGAGGCGATCTTGTGCTGGTTTCCACGCCGATCGGCAACCTTCATGACCTGTCGCCGCGAGGACGTGATGCGCTGGCCACCGCCGATCTCGTTCTGTGCGAGGATACCCGGCACACCGCGCGCCTGCTGGCGGCGGTCGGTGTCGGGACCAAGGCCGAGCCGCTGCACGAACACAACGAGGATGCGCGCATTCCTCACGTGCTCGCTGTGCTGCGCGCTGGCCGGCGTGTCGCGCTGGTCTCCGACGCCGGGACCCCACTGGTGTCCGATCCCGGATACCGGCTGGTTCGCGCCGCGATCGCCGGAGGGCTGTCAGTTACCGCGGTGCCCGGGCCGAATGCGGCCGTGACGGCGCTGGTGTTGTCGGGGCTGCCTCCCCTGCCCTTCCTCGTGCTCGGCTTCCCACCGCCGCGGCAGGCAGCGCGCCGGACGGCGTTCGGGGTATTACGCGCGGCCGAGCGTGCCGGACTGGCAGCGACGCTGATCTGGCACGAGGCGCCGCATCGCCTGCGAGAGACGCTGGCTGACATGGCCGACGCTTTCGGCGACCGGCCGGCCGCCATTGCGCGCGAGCTGACCAAGCGGTTCGAGGAAGTGCGGCGCGGGTCGCTTGCCGACCTGGCGCGGCACTACGCTGCCGAGCCCGCGCGCGGGGAGATCACGGTGCTGGTCGGGCCACCGGCCGAGCAGGATCCCGAGGACCTCGACGGTCGGCTTCGTGCCGCACTCTCGACGCATAGCGTGAAGGATGCCGCCGCCCTGGTGACGGCTGCCACGGGTCTACCACGCCGGCTGGTCTATGAGCGCGCACTGGTGCTGTCCGGGCGCGATCGGGCCACGTGAACCAGAAAGGGAACCGCGTGCAGCTTCTGACCTCAACACTCGACCTGGGCGCCTTCTTCGACCGTGTTCGACGGGCGGCGGATCGGGTGCTGTTGCTCGACTACGATGGCACGCTGGCGCCATTTAATGTCGATCGGACGAAGGCTGTGCTGTACCCGGAGGTGACGACGGTGCTCCGCTCGCTTCTCCGGCTACCAAACTGCCGGACAGTGATCGTCAGCGGGCGCGCGATAACGGATTTGGCCAGGCTGATCGGCGTGCAGCCGCTGCCGGAGATTTGGGGCTCGCATGGTTGGGAACACCTCTCCGCCGATGGAGAGTATTCTCTGACGCAACTGGATACCGCATCCCTCGCTGTGCTCGGGCGCGCCGGCGAAATCCTCGATTCGCTCGGCACACCTAATCTGCGAGAGGACAAGCCGGTCAGCGTGGCAGCGCATTGGCGCGGGTTGCCCGCTGCCGAAGCTGACTCACTACGTCGCCATGTGCAGCACGCGTGGGTTGGCCTTGTTGGCGTCGGCAGACCTTTGGAGCTCCATCCTTTCGACGGGGGATTGGAACTACGTGCAAAGGGCAGGAACAAGGGATCGGTGATTACCGAGGTCCTGGCAGGGCTATCCGATGACGCTGCCTCGGCGTATCTCGGCGACGATCTCACTGACGAAGACGCGTTCCGGGCGATGGCAGGCAAAGGCCTGCGGGTGCTGGTGCGCGCCACATTGCGGGATACACTCGCTGATCTTTGGCTGCAGCCGCCCGACGAGCTTGTTGAGTTTCTTGGGAGGTGGAAAGGGGCGTGCAGTTAGGGCGGATCTGAATTCTGCGTAGCATCGGTTTTATATCAGCCGACGAAAAGGTTGACTCTTCCCACCTCGTCATGGCCGACCCGCAAACCGTCATGGCCGGCCTTGTGCCGGCCATCTCGTGCCCGCTGTGGCACCTCTGCGCGAACCGGCAGGAGATGGCCGGCACAAGGCCGGCCATGACGTGATTGGGCCGCCAGCCGTACGTCATTCTTTCGGGTGCGGCAGTATCAGGCGTCCGTCTTCTCCTGCCGTCAAGCTGGCTGCCCGCCTCATCACAAGGCGTGGGCGACTCCGTCCACAAGAATGAAATTGCGCGTGAGGGCCCGATCACGGACCTCGAGGGCAGATGCGTACTCGGTTGAATGGTACCAGGCACGGGCGCGATCCATATCGGGAAACTCTGCGACGATAAGCATGCGCGGAGACCAGTCTCCTTCCAAAACTTCGATTTCGCCGCCGCGAACGAGGTAACGACCACCGTGCTGCACGATCGAGGCAGCGGCGCGGGTGCGATAAATCTCGACCGCCTCCGGGTCTCGAAGTGTCGCATCTGAAATGACATAGGCCGACATACTCACTCCTTCGCTCGGACCCTGACGCCCTCGTGCCCCTGCTCCCAAGGCGAGGTTCAGTAGAAGTAGCCTTGTGCCCGCGGGTAAGTCTTCGCCTGGGCGGCGAGACGGACGGCGGCGTTTGCCGCACCGTACTGCTCGTAGCGGCCGCCTCGCTGCACAATCTCGAAGAAAAATCGATCCTCAAAGCTCTCTGTGTAGGCCTGGAAGTACTCGCCGGCAGCATCGCTGTCGTATAGCAGATTGTGCTGGCGAAGCATCGAAAGTCGTGCATCGTCGAGCCCGAAGCGCGCGCCAAGATCCTCGTAATAGTTGGACGGGACCGGCAGCAGCCTGGCGCCCAGCAGTGTCATGCGCTCGATCACGGCAACAATGTCGGCGGTTGCGAGCGCGATGTGATGCACGCCGGCACCCGAGAAGGTTGTCAGGAATCGCCCGGTCGCGGTCTGGCGGGTCTCTGAACTGTTGAGCGGCAGGCGGAGGCTGCGATCCCGGCTGACCATCGCCCGACTCCGAACCAGGCCGTACGGATCGGCCAACTCGAACAGTTGCTGGGGTTCCAGTCCGAACACCGCGCGCCAGAACAGCACGAACGCGCCCATTCGGCCGAACGGCACCGCCTGTGTCACGTGATCGATGACGGTGAGCGGCCCTTCGGCCGATACCGAGTCGGGGAACATTCGAAAATCGTCATCGTAGATGGTGCGCCCGTTGACGTCCGGAGTGACCAGATAGATCAGCGTGCCGTCGGGCCCGCGTAACGCCGGTATGCGCCGCTCGCCTGGGCCGACCCGCTCCTGCCATTCGGGACAGAACAGGGCACCTGCTCGCGCCAGCGTCGCCGCTATGTCGTCCACCCGAAGCGCCATGGCGCAAACGGATGGACCGTGTAGCTGGAAGTGCTCGGCCGCGGCACTGTCTTGCTCGGAGTTGAGCACGAAGTTGATCCGCCCCTGCCGATAGAGATCGACGGATTTTGACCGATGGTGCCCGGCGTGGCGGAAGCCGAGTCCGCGCAAGGTCTCGCCCAGCCGCCGTCCGGTTTCGTCGTCGACAGCGAATTCCAGGAACTCGATGCCGTCGAATACGGGAGGTTGCGGCAGCTTTGGTCCCCCCGCGGCCCCCTCGACCAGCACGAGCGAGCGAAGTCCGTCGCGCGCGGTCGGGCGTGCCGGACCTGCACGGAAGTCATCATTGAAGATCTCGAGCGAGAGCGGGCCGCGGTAGCCGGACGCCAGCGCCGACCGGAGGAAGCCTGTCACGTCGAGCTCGCCCTGGAATGGGAAGTTTCGGAAATGCCGGCTCCAGGAAAGCACGTCCATCGCAAGCCTCGGCGCATCCGCAAGCTGAACAAAGAAGATGCGGTCCGCCGGAACGTCCGCCAATCCGGCCGGATCATCGTCGAGTGCGAGAGTGTGAAAACTATCGACGATCAAACCGAGCGCCGGATGTGCGGCGCGCTGTACGATCTGCCACGCGTGCCCCCAGCGCCGAACATGCCGTCCCCAGGCGAGCGCCTCGTAGCCGACGCGCAATCCCCGACGCGCTGCCCGCTCGGCCATTTCGGCGAGATCGGCGGCGGCGCGTGCGTCGTCGTCGATCGCCGTCTGCTGCACGTTGCTGCAGACAAGGACGAGATCAGTGCCGAGCGCCTGCATGACATCGAACTTTCGCTCCGCCCGAGCCATGTTGCGAGCCCGTTGCGGCTCCGGCATCGCCTCGAAGTCGCGGAACGGCTGGAACAGGGCGATCGCCAGCCCGAGCCCCTCGGCGATGCGCCGCACATCCTGCGGCGAACCATCGAACGTAAGCAGGTCGTTTTCGAAGACCTCCACACAGTCGAAGCCTGCGGCTGCTGCTGCTTCCAGCTTCTCCGGCAGCGGCCCGCTGAGCGACACGGTGGCGATCGATTTCGGCAACGGATGGGGCTCGTCTGTCATGTAGCTGCCTCCGTTCCGCGCTCGATGAACCGGCGCGCTTCTGGCGACGACTTGCACAGTTCATCAGGCCTGATCAAGGGAGCGGCTACGTGCCTGTCGGCATCGAGTTCTGCGCCGTGACTGGCGCCCGCAGCAACGGCGCAAGTTCGGGCTTCAGCGCCTTCAAGAGCTGTACCGTCAACGCGCTGCTGAAGTCGAAGCCTGCTGCACGGGGCCCTGGCACATAGGCGGTGACCGAGCCGAAGAATCGGTCGCCGAGGAAGAACACGAACGTCGCGGTGCGGTCCACCACGCGCTCGCCGCGGAGGTATCCGCCAGGGCCGTAGATGTGATAACGATTGTCGCCGCTGCCGGTTTTTCCGCCGACCGGAACCGGGCTGCCGTCTGCCGCCTGATAGGCGCCCTTTACCGCGATGCCGGTGCCATTGAGAACGACGCCCAACAGCGCCTTCCGCACCGTCTCCGCTACCAACGGGTCCAGCACGCGCTGCGGACGGGGGCGGGCCGCAAAATCGGTTTGATAGGGCGTGTCGTCTGCGAAATCGAGCCGGGTAAGATCCACGGTGGGCTGGCGTACGCCGTCGTTCACGATGATGCCCATCAGGTCGGCCAGCGCGTCCGGCCGATCGCCGGAGGCACCGAGCGTGGTGCCCAGGGACGGCACGAGGTGATCAAACGGATAGCCCTGGCGCCGCCAGTCCTGCCAGATGAGTTTGAACGCCTTCTGCTCGAGCACCATCCTGATGCGGGTATTCTGCTGGAAGGTCTTGTCAGGCCTGAACAGCCAGACATAGGCTTGCTGGATCGCGCCGTGGCTGGCTTGAACGACGTCATCCCAGCTCGCGGTCGGATGCGTCTGCAGATAAAAGGTGAGCCAGAGCTTGAGCGGATGGATGCCCGCCACGTAGCCTTCATCGTTCAGCGATAATTTGTTGGCGCGGAATTCGCGATAGAGGTCGCTCAGCCGGTCGTAGTCGAGCTCGGCGAATGTCGCCGCCGGCATATGGGCTTGCAGATACGCCGTCATCGCGTCTTGCGTGGCATCGGGGTGGACTGCCAGGAACGTGACGGCGAGATGGCTGGCCAGTGGTTTCGCCTGCGTTGCCAGTTTGTCGAGCACCTGGGACGGCGTCAGACCTTCGTCGGCGGTGTAAAATTTGTAGAGATAGGCAAGGCCTTCCTGTCGGGCGAACTGCCTGAGATAGGCGACCCGCGCGGGGTCGTGCGGATCGGACAGCAGCGTCTTCTCATCGACGCCGAGCTGGGCGATATAGTAATCCCTGATGTCGCGCATGAGCCGGACAAAGGCGCAATTGACCGAATTTTCGAACGCGTACTGGACGGTTGGATCCAGAGTGTTCTCCCACGGTTGGAAATTGCCGAAGGAGTTGTCGCCGCCACCGGTGAAGAAAGTGACAGGCGCAGCCGAATACTTGCGTTGCATCGCGGCATCGAGCATCGGCGCCAGCCGGCGATCACCGGCACCGGCAAGATAACCGGCTGCCCAGCGTGTAAGAACATCGGGGGCGGTGGCCGCGATATGCCGCAACTCCGTGACGGGCTGAGAAGCAAGCTGATGATTCAGGGCGACCACGATGTCGAGATAGGTGATCACCGTACGCAGCTTGGCTGTCGAGCCAAGCTGAAGCTCGGCCCCCGAATTGATGTCGAACGGCTCATTCAGGCTATCGGCATGGATGCGCACAAAGTTGGCGCCGGAGCCTCGCTCGTACAGTACAAAGCTCCAATTGACGAGCGCGGGATTGCCCTCGTTCAGCATCTGTTTGCCGACCAGCCCTAGCGATCGATCGTACGCGCGATCGCCAAGACGGCTGATAACATCGGTCAGCCGCTGTTGCGCCGCATCATCGATGCTTGAGGAAACTGTAAGGTCGTAGCGATCGAGAGCCCACAAACTCTTTACGCGCAGAAGCGACAGAAGTTCTGACTGCACCCAATCGGTGGCCTTGTTGTCAACAAAAGAGAAATGCGGCGGTGGCGGCATCTCGTTGTCGAATTGCAGACTGCTCGCTGCCGCGGCATCACGCAGCTCCGGTGAAATGACGCCGGCACCGGCAAGTGCTGGTAGATAGGCGTTGACCAGCCTTTCAAGGGCGGCGTGATCCTGAACCAGATAATAAGCCGGACGTTGCCCGGCCAGGATCAGGCTCAGCACCTGGCGATACACCTCGGCCTGGCGCGCGAGTGCTGACGACGTGCGTGCAGGCTGCGTTAATACTCGATCGGCCTCGGCGAGATCGGTGCCGTACCATACCCTGAGAGCCTCCGGCACGCCGATGATCTCGCCATAGCCGGGACGGGAGGCGAGCGGTGTCGAATTCAGATAGCGCAGAAGAATCTCCCGGCGGGCTGCCATGGTGTCGGGGCCGCCTCGGTAGGCATCGGCCGCGGCGGTCAGCATCTGGCGCAGTTTCTCACCGATGCTTTCCGTCTGACCTTCAGGCGAATCATCGAACTTTACGATCTGGGTGGCCAACGTGCTGGCGCCGCCGCGTTGCCAGCGATGATTGATCAGCCCGGCAATGCGGCCCCCCGCGGCCAGGGCGAAGCGCTTCCATTCGGCCGCCGGATCGCGCAACGGATATTTTGTATCAAGCAGATCGCGGTCTTCGATAAATGTCAGAGTATTTGCAACGACTGACGGGATCTCGTTGAAATCATCGTAAACACGCTGCGGATACCGGGCCTTGAACAACTGCACGCCATTCCGGTCAAAGATCTGCAGCCCGGTCTGCAGTTTTGGTGTATAAAGCGTATAGCCGCCATCGCCGACGAACCAGCCGAGCCGTGATGACCACTCCGCTTGCCGGACGATCTGGAACTGGTGTGCTTCGAGCGATGAAATGATGGCGGGCAGTTCAGCGTAGCCCAATCGTACGGCAAGCGGGCCGTACTGCGGAAACCGGATCGACCGGCTGGCGCCCGGCGCAACCCGATAGCCTATGCCGCTGTCGAACCAGGTGAAAAAACGCGCCTGCAAGTAGGATGTGCGGGCCTCCCGGGCGGCGCCCAGACCCAGCACGGCCAGGATGGCGGCCCATGTGAGCCAGCGCAGCGCTCTCCCCACGCCAGGCAGAACCCGATATCGACGGTTCGGCCTTCGTTCGGCTCCGCGACTGTCATGGGGGAGCCGCCCCCACGCCGTCACACCCATCGGTCTTTCCCTCTGCTCCGGGACAGGGATTATTCCCGGAGCGATAACCTTAGATGGGACTTGCCGCTCAGGTTGCTACTCTGCCGGTGCCGACCTCGGCGCTTCGCCTGAACCGCCTGCCAATGTCGGACGAGGGGGCCACGAGATCGGCGGGAGGCCGTCATGAAAGCCGGGCCGATCGCCCTCGACGTGCCGTCGGTCCGGTCGGAATCCCCCGGTGTGGCCAACGTTCTGCACTTCAACAACGCGGGAGCGGCTTTGCCGCCGCGTCCGGTGCCGGATTCGGTGGTGAGCCACCCGTCGGTCAACTCGCGGTCGATGTGTGGCAGATCGGTTGCCACATGCTATCGGCCACGGGCCGCAAGTACCTGCGTGGGCCCCGAGGCATGGGCTTCCTGTATGTGCGGCGCGACACCATCGGGCGGCTCGGGCCGCCGTTTCGCAAAGACGGGGAAGCGCCAGGCGTGCATGCGCTCGACCTGCCCTCGCGCGGATTGGAGGCGCTCGTTCGCGCCAGCGTGCATTGCTACAACGATGAATTCGAGGTGGAGCGTTTCGTGCGGACCGTGGCGGGCCAGCCGCGGCTCCATCCACTATCGCAACAGTTCCACCAGCAACCGATCCAGCCGCAAGCGCCCCTCGGACGTGGCCCGCAAGCGTCCGTCGGCCCGCTCGACATAGCCGGCATCGATGGCACGGCGGAGCACGTCAGTATCCACCGCATCGTCGAGCGACACGCCCGTGCGGCGGGCGAACCGCTCTTCGTCGATGCCTTCGCGCAGCCTCAGGCCCATCAGCAGCATCTCGCGTGCGCGGTCGGCGGCATCGACGGGTTCTTCGTGCGTCGTCGCGTGGCCGTGGCGTTCGACCCGTTCCGCCCAGGGTTCCGGCGCGCGATGCCGCCGGGTCGCCAGAAGCGTGCCGTCGAGCGTGATACGACCGTGCGCGCCTGGCCCGATCCCGGCATAGTCGGCGTAGCGCCAATAGGCGAGGTTGTGGCGGCTCTCCGCTCCGGGGATCGCATAGTTGGAAACCTCATAGTCGAGCAATCCGCGGTGTGCCGCCTCCTCCGCGGTTGCCAGGTAGAGCTCCGCCGCTGTCTCGGGATCCGGGAGCATGATCTCGCCCTGCCGATGCAGCCCCTCGAACGCGGTGCCCGGCTCGATGGTAAGCTGATAGAGCGAGAGATGATCCGCCGCCAGCGACAGCGCCTGCCGCAGCTCGGCTCGCCAGGACGCCGTCGTCTGGCCCGGACGGGCATAGATCAGGTCGAAGGAGACGCGCCGAAACAGACGTCGCGCGATCTGCAGCGCGGCGATCGCCTGCGCCACCGAATGCTGGCGCCCAAGCATCTGCAGTGCGACAGGATCAAGGCTCTGCACGCCGAGCGAGACGCGATTCACCCCCGCCGCCCGGAACTCGGCGAGGCGGCCGGCTTCGACGCTGGTGGGATTGGCCTCCAGCGTGATCTCGATGTCATCGGTTGGCTCGAACAGGCGCCGCGCGTCGTCGATCAGCGCGGCGACGGTCGTCGGTACCATCAGGCTGGGCGTGCCGCCGCCGAAGAAGATCGAATGCAGCGCGCGCCGTCCGAGGCGCGCCGCTTCCCAGGCCAGCTCGGTCCGCAACGCCGCGGCGAACCGCCCCTGCGGGATGGTGTCGCGTACGTGCGAGTTGAAGTCGCAATAGGGGCACTTGGCCAGGCAGAACGGCCAGTGGATATAGAGGGCGAGCGGTTCCATCGCCCCAAAGGTCG
>Ga0335074_10010301_pt1 | contig 13071 bp, 15 predicted proteins | sample Lox_Sample_23_FD_206715 | JGI IMG/M metagenome (GOLD analysis project Ga0335074, IMG submission 206715) | Soil microbial communities from Loxahatchee National Wildlife Refuge, Florida, United States - Lox_Sample_2.3 | ecosystem: Environmental > Terrestrial > Soil > Wetlands | place: USA...
GGGTTGTGGGTTGGAAATAGCGCAACCCGGCGGGGCCGAGCGCCACGCCGCCATTCATCTGGCATAAGAGGTAGGGACCGTCACCGGAAATGACGCCCTCGAACGTCATGCTGGCGATGCTGACCTGATGGAAGGTCCGATTGCGCATTGTCCTTCAGCCTCGCCGGGTGGCCGCGATGGCCCACGTGGCCCGACCACGTGAGCCAGCGCCAGCAGTCAGCGGCGTGGTGCCAGCGTGTGTTCTCATACGGCAGGGCCTTCTGGTGCCGGCCGCATTGGGGCAGACGCCGGGGCGTGGCGATCGGCATCGAAGGTGCGGAGGTCGGCCGTCACGCGTCGCGCCGAGGCTTGGCCTTGGCGATCGGGCGCAATCGGGTTGCCAGGCGTGCCGGGAGCTTCAGCGGCTTCCACCCCGCGATCGTTCTGGCGCATTCCCGCGCCCGCTCATTGTCGGTGACGCCCGGGAACCGGCGGCGCAGCTCGACCGCCGCAGCGAACTCGCCGCCCTGATCGAACGCAGCGCGGATCGCGGCAGCCTCTTCTTCGGAGACAACGAACATCCCGCGAGCATGGAAACGCAGGCCACCAGGGGCAAGTGAATCATCGATTGCTGACCGCATCGATGACAGCATGCCTGCGCGTCTATCGGCAGCGATAGGGATGCCAGTAGCACCAGCGATAATGGGGTCCCGGACCGGGGCCAGGCACCACGACGCATCCGCTCAGAACGGTTACCGCCATCAGCAGGAGTGGCAACGCAATCCACCGTCGCATGAGCATCTCCCTTTCCTGTGTCGGCCGCTGCCGAGCGAACGTCGATATGGTGACGCGAGTGCCGAGCAGTCCCCAATCACTGGCGTCGTCCGGCATGGTGGACGACGGTGCGGTCGGATTGGCGAGCGTTTCGCTGCCCGCTTGTCCACCGTTCGGGGGACAACCCTGTCGATAACACGGAGGATATTGGGCGCCATCGAGCCCGGATATGATCCTCCGCCTCGGTTTTCCGGTGAATGGAATACTGACGAGATGACGCGTCTCCCTTGACTGGCTGGCGGGCCGCCGAGGGGCGGGCACATGGGCCGAGGACCGCGCCGACGCGTTGCGCACCTTGACGGACGCTACCGACCCGTGGAATCTATTGAGAGCGCCGTCGTCCCAAACAGGGGTAGGTTCAAGGCGGCAGGCTTGCCGCCCGGAGCCGGGTAAATCTGACATACCGCTGGGGCACCGTCGTTCACGCAGCGGTGATTTGTGACAATGGACCGCGGGATGGTCCTGGAAAAAGTTTCCGGTCCCATCATGCCCAAGCAATCAGACCCGCCCGGCGAAACTGATTCCCCCGATCGCCTGCGAGCAAGGGCCGCTCGGGTGCGGCGCGTCGCTCGCGCGCTTCTCGATGACCGGGCGGTGCCGGAGTTACTGCGGTGGGCGGATGAGCTGGAAACGTGCGCCGCCGCCCTGGAAGCGGCCCGAAAGTTACCCGAGTAAGTCGTGCCGCTCCGGCATAAGCCATTCGCTCGTTCGCTGTCTGGGATGAACGTGCGTTGTCATCGGAGATCCCGCTGCGGTGCCGCTGGCGGCCGGCGATTCCGCCATTCGGTCGCTTCCTCGGCCGTCCAGTCCCAGGTGACCCCTATAAAGCGCCGCGCTATCGGCGGGCGACGGGCTGCCCTGGTGCGGGATTGGTGCCCGCCGCCGCGCCAGCCGGTTCGTCATACTCGCCGTCCTGTTCGGCGGGGAAGGCGTCATGCCGCAAGCCATCGGCGGAGAAGTCAAGCTCGTCCGGCCAGGTCAGGCCGATACCGCCGCGCATGATGCTCATCTCGCGTACGAAGTAGTCCGGTTCCTGTAGCGCGGTGAAAAGCTCGCCGCGGGCGATGAACGGCGCGAAATCGACAACGCCATGCGCGCCATCCGCCCATGTGATGGTGACGGTGTGATCGGGATGAGCTACGGCGTCCTTGATCTCATAAAGCATGGTCAGTCCGCAATCTTCTGTGGCGGCTTACCGGCGCGGGCAAGCTGCCAGTTCAAGTATAGCTCATCCCGGTGCTTTTGTCCCCATGCCTCGATATCGCGAATATCCCGCCGCCGTATCCGACCCTTGCTCGATATAAGCTCGATGTTGGCAATTGTGAACTTGGCGGAGAATTCCGCGCCGACCACGTGGAAGTGCGGCGGGTCGTGGTCGTTGCGGAATATCATCACGTCGAGTGAGCCTATGCGGCCTATGGTCGGCATGCTCCCGGCTTACACGTTCGGCGCTGATTCGTCTCGCACATCAGGCATCAGATCGGCCGGTGTTTCTTCCCTACCGGAGATCGATCCCGCTGCGGTGGAACGGCGTTGCGGCGGCGTTCGACGGCCAGCGCGGCGTTGCGCGCGGTGAGGCCGGCATACTCGCGGCCGTTGGTGCGCGCCTTGGTGCTCTCCGTCATGCAAAACGGGGTGGAAGGCCCATCCGCGTAAAACTGCACGGTAAGAAACGTGAACACGGCCCCTATGATCTATGGGCATACGACTCCTGGCGATTCCTGCCTGATCGATCTGTCGTTCTCACGCTGGCGGCTTGTCCACCACGTCAATGGAGCGGATCTCGTCTGGCTCGCCATTGTAAATCACCAGCGCAACCGTCTCGATAGAAATGAATGCGCTATGCGGCTTGCCATTTGGATTCAGTCCATAATTGCCCTTTGCGCGCAGCCGTTCGCCCGCCTTCGTGCCACGGCCACCTTCGAGGCCAAATATGTGCTCATCTGACAGCGCTACAGCGACCACCCGTATCACCTTGCCTTCTGGCGGAGTGAACCGGACCAGCCAAGCAATCCCGCCGCCGTCAGTGCGGCGGTCGCTGAGGACCTTGAGTTCCACAACCGCCCTGCCCTCAAAGACTGCCCCCGGGCCGTAGAACGGGGTGCCTGGCATCCACTCCATATCTTCTGTGTTTACGCTGACTGATTGCATCGGGGTCCTCCGTTTTGTCACGTGACGAACGGACGATAATCGGGCCACCCTGACAGCGTTCTGTCAGTAATCTTAGCGCTGTGCGGTCGAGTGGAATGCTTTGCCGAGCCCGAACGGTCGTGCCTGGGGCGCCTGCCAGACTTTGTTCTCTCCTGGCGGCGAGGGTGTCCGCTTGTACTGCAGTCCCTGTGGCCCGCAGACAGCAGATACACTATGAGAAATAGTGTATCTGCCTGATCCCGCCCTGGCCCCGCCCCGCACAGCCGAAACCCACGTCTTTCCTGGCGTTCTGACAGCTAATACCAACCCACGAAAAGGGTTGACTCGTGCCTAGTTTACGACTGCTAATCTTTTCAAGGGTTTAGCCATACTGTCACGAGTCAATCTTTATGCGACATGGTATAAGTCCACCGCGCGGGTGAACCTCCCGCCTGCCAGAATGCTGTCGGCCGGGGGGCAGCGGAAAGAGGCTCATGCCGCGTGAACTATGCAAGCTCGGCGCAGGGCTTCGCCCCGCAATCGCCAGAAGACTGCGAGGTGCGCTTCGAGCAGCGCAATCTGATTGGCTATCCTGGGTTGTTGCGAAGGATAGCGGTGCTCAAGTGCCTGAAGCCGGGTGAGGCAAAACTCGGCCCGGCATATATGCCATCCTCCAGCACGGCGATGTGCCGATCCTGCATTGCCAGTTGCATCGTCTGCTATCCCTTGCAGAGGAAGACGGTTGGGAGGAAAGCTTGCCGGGTTGTCACGACGTTTGCCAAGTAGGCCCGGTGACCGCGAATCTGTGTAGGTTGGCCATCTGGGTCGTACAGCCTGACTTGACCTAGAGAGGCTCTTCGGTCGGTCTGACTTTTGACGGAATAAGCTTTTTGTCAAAAGTACGGGCATCCCGCCGCGGCTGTGCCTGGTGTTTTCGACGCTGGCGGGGGCCGATCGACCGGCAAAATGTCAAAAGCGGCCTCCTGAGTCACCTGGAGGCGCTGGTCGACGGCCTCGGAAACGCGCAGACAGACCATTTCCCCGGGGTGGCCAAAACGCACAGCTTCGCGGTCACTGGGCCTGCTCCGCCTTGACCAAAACTGATGAAACGTCCTTTTGGTACGCACAGCCGATCATGGCGGCCGGGTTGCAGCGCCAGTGTCGGTTCCCGACCAGCGGCAAACGTCAGGCGGCTGCTGGCAGAGGTCCCACATAGACAGACTGTGGGCGAATTAGCCGCGCGGCCTGCGTCTGTTCCAGTGCATGCGCCACCCATCCTGCCACTCGCGCACAGGCGAACACCCCGGTGAATGCGTCGCGTGGCACCTGCAGCGCTTCCAGCAACAATGCCGTATAAAATTCGAGATTGGTCTGCAATGACCGCGCAGGTTTGCGCTTTGCCAGTACCGCCAGCGCCGCTCGCTCGATATGTTCGGCGAACCGCAGCCGCCCAAGGTCGCGCCCCAGCGATGCCACGGTCGCCTTGACCACATCCGAGCGTGGATCAGTTACGCGATACACTCGATGGCCGAATCCCATCAACCGGTCGCCGCGAACTACCGCCGCATCCAGCCAATCCTCGGCGTTCTCGGGCGTATCGATCTCATCCAACATGTCGATCACGGGCCCTGGCGCGCCGCCGTGCAGCGGTCCCTTCAGCGCGCATAGCGCCGCGGTGACGGACGACGCCAACCCTGCTGCGGTGGACGACACCACGCGCGCGGTGAACGTCGACGCATTCAACCCATGATCCATCGCACTTAGCAGATAGGTCTCCAGCGCCGCAATTTCGTCCTCTGCCGCGGGTGCACCACGCAGCATCCGCAGCAGATCCGCTGCATGCCCGAGAGTTGCATCCGGCTGCACCGCCGCCGCACCGATCCTTACCCGCAGCACCCCAGCCAACCCGACCGCCACTGTCGCCGTCAGTCGCAGCGGTAAGTCCGGCGCGTCGTCGGAGATCGCAGCAACCAACAGCCGCAACGCTTCGATCGGCGCCAACCGGCTCGCTTGGGGCAGCAGCGGCAGGATGTCCCCAAATACCCCCACACGCATTGCCCCTAGGTCCCGCCGCACGGTCGGTTCCGATAGGTTCCCTTGAGCGAAGCCACGCCATAGCTCCCCGATCAGCCACTCGACGCTTTGCTGGCCGGCGATGTCCTGCAGCCGATGGCCGCGCAGTACCAGGCGGCCAGCCTCGCCATCGACCTCACTTAGCACGGTCTCTGCAGCGATGACCCCTTCCAGCCCTTTGTTGAATACCATGGCGGAGATCCGTATTGCCGTTGACCCGCGGCATGGCAGCGCCGCACTGGGTCACAGTCAATCTTGATCAAGATAATCAACATGCCCGCTCAATCGGTCTCCCCTGACTGGCTCTCCGCTGAGGCTGCCCTCGCCCGCCTCGGCGTCGCCCGCCAGACGCTCTACGCCTATGTGAGCCGCGGGCTGGTGCGGACATGCCGAGCCATGGACGATCCACGCCGCAGCCTTTACGACCCGCGTAGCATTGACGCTTTGCTGGAACGCCGTGGCCGCGGTCGTGCGCGTCGGGTCGTAGCGGCCTCGACCATCGATTTTGGCGAACCTGTCCTGGTGTCACGGATCACGCAGATCGCAAACGGCACCCTGCTGTATCGTGGACACGACGCCATCGCATTGGCCCAAACGGCGACGCTGGAGGAGACGGCAGCCCTGCTCTGGGAGGCGTCGCCATTGCCCGACCTTGCCGATTCGGGATTCGTGCCGTGCGACGGCCTGACGCCGCTCGCGCGGTGCCTGCACCGGATCGCCAGCCTGCCCAGCCCGAGTATCTGGTCACGCAGCCCCGCGGTTCTGATCGCCGACGCGGCTACGTTGCTTCGACGAATTGCCGAGGCCGCCACCAACACTTTTGCTGACGGGCCACTGCATCAAGCGTTGGCTCAAGCCTGGGGTGTTGACACGTGCGGCGCGGGCCTTATCCGCCGAGGCCTCGTGTTGTGTGCTGATCACGAACTGAACGCCTCGACCTTCGCCGTAAGAGTGGTAGCCTCGACCGGGGCGGCACTACCCGCCTGCCTGCTCGCCGGTCTCGCGGCACTCACTGGCCCGCTGCATGGGGGCATGACCGAGCGCGTGGCCGCTTTTTTGGCGGAACCGGGCATGGCTGCGGACCCGCGTGGGGCGATCGAGGCGCGCCTGTCACGCGGCGATCGCTTGCCTGGTTTCGGCCATCGACTGTACCCCGACGGCGATCCTCGCGCGGAGGCATTGCTGGCGGACCTGGAGCTGGGCCCGTGGTGGCGCGCTATGCTGAGGGGTGTCCGGGACCTGACCGGGCTACGTCCCAATATTGACCTGGCGTTAGTCGCGCTGGAGCGCGAATGCCGACTTCCATCTGGCAGCGCTCTGGCCATTTTTGCCATTGGCCGCGCGGTAGGCTGGATTGCGCATGCGTTGGAACAGAATGCAGATGGGCAGCTGATCCGACCGCGTGCGACCTATGCCGCGGCTTCCTCTGGCCGAGACCGTCAGAACCACACGAAGCATGAATAGCACGACCGGCACCGGGCGGGTGTTCGTCCTTTTTCCGGTCATACATGCCCGAGGCCGGCGAGCAGAAAACCGCAGAGTCCCGCCAGACCGATTGCACCCAAGCTCCCCAGGGTCCATGCAATCCGGACGGAGATCCGGCTCGCTCGCTCCACCCTGGCGGTTTCCTGTCGCAGCTCGGCCAGCATCGCGGCCGTTGCTTCCCGCACGGCCTCCCGGAATTGCTCCGCCAGGAACGCAGCGCCTTGGCTGATGACGGCTTCCGCGGTGCCCTTCGAGGCATCAACCGCCTGGGCGGCGGCGGCCGAGGTGCGATCGGCCGCTGCTTTCACGACGCCCTCGATCGCTTTCAGGGTGTCGCCCATGGCGGCGTCGCAGATCGCCGCCATGTCGAGGATCGGATCGCTTTCGTGGACGTAGATGCCCTGCTTGCGCAGCGCCTCCCGTGCCTTGTGCGGGTCCATTACACCACCAGCTCGATCTGTGGCCACACGGCCTGCTTGACCCGGAACAGGCGCGACTTCTGGACGCGCAGGATGTTGGTGTTGTCGGGGGCGAGGGCCTGCGTGAAGGTCAGGCGCTTGGAAAGCATGTCACGGAGGTCGGAGGTCGCTTCCTCACTCAGCGCCGCGAGCCGGACGAGGGCGAAGATGCGCTCCCGGTTCTCGGTATAGGCGGGCAGCTCCTCGAACGGCTTGCCGTTCGCGTTGACGATCGGGCCGAAATATTCGTTCAGCCACACAACGATCCGGACGCTCGGGGGGAAGTCCTGCACGATCGAGGCCAAGCCCTTCATCGTGTCCAGCATGCCGGGGCCGCCGGTCACCACCACATGCACCACCGGCTGGCGGCCTTCACCGGTCATCATCCCTGCCACGTCGTTCTCGATGAGGTACCGGCTGACCGGCACGAAGCTGGACGCACCGTTGTCCACCACGAAATGTGCGTCGGCGGTCAGCAGCTTTTCGGTGAACAGGTCGAGTGCGTGCGTGTCCACCTTCTTCCCGGCGAAGATCGACACCCGCTCGGGACTCATCGAGGAGAGACTCGACAGCGAGGCGTTAACCGGGTCGGTATCGACACAGATAACAGGCTCGCCCTTTTCCTCGATGAATTGCGACAGCAGCAGAGCGACGACGGTCTTGCCGACGCCGCCTTTGCCTTGCAGCACAAAATGCAGCTTGCGGGCGGTCTCAGTCTTCCCCGAGGAGTCGACGGCGATCGTCCGGCCCTTCGAGCGGATCGTGGTTGAAGGTTCGGGCAGGGCGGTGTCCGGCATGGTTGCTTCCTTCTGATGCGACGAGTCCGGCCGAAAGCTCCGCGGCGGGGCGGAGCATAGGCGGCGGCGGGGAAAGAGAGGGGCGGGCTTGTGCTGGGGTGCGCGCGGCATGCCGCACGATGCGATCGACGTAGCGGGTGAACTGGGTGTAGGAGATTCCGAGGCGTCCGCTCCGATTCTGGTAGACGACCTTCAGCGGCCATCCCGCATCGAGTTCGGCGGTGATCTCGGCGAGATGCGCGAGGAAGGTGACGCGGCCAACGCCTCTCATGCGCTTCTGGTCGGGCGGTTCGCTCATCCGATGCTCCGAAGGTGGCGGGCAGCGGCGTAGCATAATTATCTGATTCGTCGGATAACAGATGCGCGATTCAATGCAAATCAATGCAATCATGTGCGCGCGAATGCAATTGAAGGAAAATCAGCGCAATTCAATGCAATTGTAAGAAAACGGCCTGCGCAGACGCGTTCCGTTGCATACATTTTCCTGGAGTTCGATGGCGGGATAGGCGTTGTTGGCCAACAACGCGGACCTCACTCGCCTGCGGCTCGACGGAAGACGATTAGAACGCCATGGAAAGAGAAACGCGGGACCGTAAACGTCATCTCAAGGTGGTGGTATCGGCGCGTGAACGCGCGCTGATCGAAGAACGCGCCAAAGTCGCGGGGCTATCGGTTTCCGCTTACCTGCGCACCGCAGGCCTCGGTCATCCGATCCGGTCGATTCTCGACTATGACGCCGTGCGGGACTTGGCGAAGGTCAACGGCGATCAGGGCCGCCTTGGCGGCCTGCTGAAGCTGTGGCTGGTGGACCGGCCGGGACGCGGTGCGCCGGAGACCGACGTACGCCGGCTGTTGGAGCGCATCGGCGATCTGCAAGGCCAGCTCGCCGATGTGGTGGGTCGCGTGTGATCGCCAAGCGGATCATGAGCCCGCAGGGTGGTGCCGGGTATCAGCGCCTGGCGGGTTACGTGCTGAACGTGCAGCGCGAACACCAGCCGGCGGACCCCGCGAGCTGGACCCGGCTCAACGCGTACATCCTGGACACCGCGCACCAGGGGGAGAAGGTCGCATGGGCGCGGGCGACCAACTGCCAGGCGGACGATCCCGGCTGGGCGGTGAAGGAGATCCTCGCCACCCAAGCGCGCAACACGCGCAGCAGCGGCGACAAGAACTACCACCTGGTGGTCAGCTTCCCCGAGGGCGAACGGCCGACCCGCGCGCAGATCGAGGACATCGAGGACCGGGTGTGTGCCGCGCTGGGTTTCGAGGAGCACCAGCGGGTCTCCGCCGTGCACCAGAATACGGACAACTGGCACCTGCATGTCGCCATCAACAAGGTGCACCCGCGGACTTTCCGGAACATCGAGCCATTCCAGGACCACTACCGGCTGCAGGAGGCCTGCGCCGAGCTGGAAATCCGGCACGGCCTGACGCGCGAGCCGCACACGACCGAGCCGGAGCAGGGGAGAGGGGCCAGGCCGAAGGTCCGGGGCAGGGCGGCCGACTTCGAGGCCCAGCATGGCCGGCAATCCTTCCTGCGCTGGGTCCGGGAGACGGCGGGGCCGGCATTGTTGGCGGCGCGTGACAGCGGCCAGGGCTGGAATGGACTGCACGACGCAGCAGCCCGCTTTAACCTGGAGTTCAAACCACGCGGCGCCGGCTTGGCCATAGGCCATCGGGGCGACGCACGCTTGCATATCAAGGCATCGGACGTGGACCGCGGCCTTTCCCTGAAGGCGATAACGGATGCGCTCGGCCCATTCATTCCGCCCGACCATGCCGCGAGCGTCGATGTCACAGCCAGCTATACCAAGCCGCCGCGGACCGGGCCGCTCTATGAAGCATTCAAGCAAGAGCGGGATGCCGCCTTGGGGGCGCGTAGCGCAGCCCTTACGGGACTGCACCAACAGCATGTCGCCTATGCACAGCGACTCGCCGTGTACTACCGGAACCGATTCCGCCAGGAACGACAGACGGGCCTATCGGGTCATTTGAGGCGCGATGCGTTCCAACACATTGCGGACCAACAGAGAAAGGACCGCGGCGACAGAGTGCGGCGTGAGGCCGAGGAGCGGTGCCAGGTCCGCGCGCGACATCCGGTCCCCACCTGGCAGGGCTACCTTGAGGCGGAAGCCGCCAAAGGCAACGACACCGCGCTCGCCGCCTTGCGCGACCGCATGCAGCGTCGCACCCGCATGGAAACGCAGATCCTGCAAGCGCAGGACGCCGAGGATGCGCGGCACATTGTGTACCAACATCTGCGGCCGGCGGTGCGGCGTGATGGCCGCGTGATCTACCGCACGGCCGATGGTGGCGTCGTATCGGATGAAGCGCGCAGCATACGTGTCAACGAAGTGACAACTGGTGCGGCATTCCTCGCCCTGTCATTGGCGGCAGATCGATTCGGCCATCGTCCGCTGACCGTGAATGGCACGGAAGATTTCCGTATGCAGGTTGCCAGGCTGGCCGGTATCGAAGGTTTGAACATCAGGTTTTCCGACGACTCGTTGGAAAAGCACCGTGCATCGGCGCACAACGCACGCAAGAACGCTGTTGAACGTGACCGCGGAGGCGTGCATAGCATATCTGACAAATCGGATACCACGGTTCGGCAGGATCTCGGCAGGTGAACAAACCCGGCAGCGACGTGCCCGCGCGGCGACGCGCCGCGCTTCTCGGCTCGGCCGCGCTGATTGCAGGCGTCACTGCGCTCAGCAGTGCGGCCACGCAGTTCGTGGCATGGCGGGTCGGGTATCATCCCGCTCTTGGCGCACCTTGGATCGGGCATTTCTATGCGCCGTGGTCCTGGATCGCCTGGCAACGAGCGTCCTGGGCTCCGAATGCCAGAGCGACATTCCAGGTCATCGACTCGGGCCTGCTGGGCGTCACGGCCCTTGGCATGCTGACCTGCCTGGCCGTGTCGAACGCCCGGCGGCGGAAACCGAAGAAGCACGAGGGCGTCCACGGTACGGCACACTTCCAGTCCGAGCTGGAAATCCGGCGGAGCGGCCTGCTGCCGCGCGGCGACCGGCCGCATGCCGGAGTCTATGTCGGTGGCTGGACGGATTCCCGCGGCTCCGTCCGCTACCTCCGCCACGACGGCCCAGAGCACTGCATCGTCATTGCGCCGACGCGCAGCGGCAAAGGTGTCGGGAATATCCTGCCAACGCTGCTGTCGTGGCCGGCCAGCTCCATCGTCTACGACGAGAAGGGCGAGCTGTGGGCGCTTACCGCCGGATGGCGGGCGCAGCAGGCCGGCAACGTCGTGATCCGATGGGAGCCGGGCGCGATCGACGGCAGCGCCGGCTTCAATTTCCTGGAGGAGGTACGTCTCGGCACGCCGTACGAGGTGGCGGATGCGCAGAACATTGCGCAGATGATCTGCGATCCGAATGGCGAGGGCATCGAGGGCAAGGACCACTGGGGGAAGACCTCCTTCGACCTGCTGTCCGCGGTGATCCTGCACGTCATGTACAAGGAGAGGGCGAAGCGCCGGACAGCGAGCCTGGCCGACGTGGCGTTTGCCCTGTCCGATCCCGACGAGAAGTCGGATGCGCTGTGGGAGGAGATGCGGACCAACCGGCATCTCCCGACCGGCGCACACGCCGTCGTCGCCGCGGCCGGACGTGACCAGCTCGACCGCCCGGAGCGGGAGCGGGGCAGCGTCCTGTCCAGCGCCAAGACCTATCTGACCTTGGTCAAGGACCCGATCATCGCTGAGAACACGCGGCGCAGCGATTTCCGCATCATGGACCTGATGAACCATGAGCAACCGGTGTCGCTGTACATCGTCACGCGCGGCGGCGACAAGGAACGGTTGCGGCCCCTGGTCCGCCTGCTGCTGACGATGGCCATGCGCCAGCTCATGGGCGTGGCGCTGAAGTACAAGGACGGTCAGCCGCTGATGCCGCACCGGCACCGGCTGCTGATGATGCTGGACGAGTTCCCGTCGCTCGGCCGGCTTCAGGTCATTCAGGACGCCCTGCCGAAATGTGCCGGCTACGGCATCAAAGCCTTCCTCGCGGCGCAGAACCGCGAGCAGATGTTCAACGCCTACGGCGCGCACCAGAGCATCACCAGCAACTGTCACGTGCGCATTGTGTACGCGCCGAACGAGTGGGAAACCGCCGAGTGGATCAGCCGCATGATCGGCAACACCACTATCGTGAAGGAGGACGTGACCGAGAGCGGGACGCGGTTCGGGCCGCTGAAGAACGTCTCCCGCACCTATCACGAAGTCAGCCGGCCACTGCTGACGCCCGACGAGATCATGGACCTGAAGAAGCCGCGGAAGGATGCGGCCGGCCAGATCGTAGAGAGCGGCGAGATGGTGGTCTTCCTGGCCGGCGAGCGTCCCATCTTCGGCACGCAGATCCTGTATTTCATTGACCCGGTGTTTTCCAGGCGCGCGGCGATCGACCCGCCGGTGACGGGTGCGACATTGCGTGCGGCAAAGCCGTTTCGGGCAGTCTCGTGAGCCGGGCGATGTCTCGTATGCCGCCTATGCGCCGGCGGGCGCTGCCCATCGTGATGCTGCTGACCGGCGCTATGACGATGGGAGCAATCGCCGCAGCCGGCGCGGATGGTGTGCGCATCAATGCCACCGCCTCGATGCCACGCGGCGTGTGGCAGGTGCAGGCGGGAGAGCCGGTCGTGCGTGGCGAGGTCGTCGCGATCTGCCCGCCGAACCGTGCCGACATCCGTCAGGCGGCCCGCCGCGGCTACATTCCGGCCGGCCGGTGCCCTGGGGATTACGAGCCGCTGGTCAAGCCGGTCGCCGCGCTGGCGGGCGACCTGGTGACGGTCACGCCCGCCGGCATTGCCGTGGACGGCCACCCTGTGGCGAACACCAGGCCGCTCGCCATGGACGAGGCCGGCCGCACGCTGCACGCATTCCCGGTCGGGTCCTATCGGGTGCCGCGCGGCGAGCTTTGGCTTCTGTCGGGCCACGATCCGCGCAGCTTCGACAGCCGCTATTTCGGGGCGGTGCCGGCCGCCAACGTGATCGGCGTGGCACGGCCGCTATGGGTGCTGCGGTGATCCCGCCGGCCCTGCTGGCGTGCGCGCCGAACGTCGCACCCGTCACCGTGCAGGCGATCGCCCAGGTGGAAAGCGGCGACAATCCGCTGGCGGTCAACGTCAACGGCACCGGCGTGCAGCCGCCGCCGGCGGGCAATGCCCAGGAAGCGGCCCGCGTGGCCGAGCGCTACATCGCCCGCGGCTATAGCGTTGATATCGGCCTGATGCAGGTGAACAGCCGCAATCTCGCGGCGCTTGGCATCACGGTGGCGCAGGTGCTCGACCCGTGCCGGAAC
>Ga0335074_10010303_pt1 | contig 13070 bp, 10 predicted proteins | sample Lox_Sample_23_FD_206715 | JGI IMG/M metagenome (GOLD analysis project Ga0335074, IMG submission 206715) | Soil microbial communities from Loxahatchee National Wildlife Refuge, Florida, United States - Lox_Sample_2.3 | ecosystem: Environmental > Terrestrial > Soil > Wetlands | place: USA...
GGGTTTTGGGGAGTTCGGCGCGGATCTCGAATTTTCTGGGGACTTTGAACGCGGCGAGGCGTTCGGCGGCCCAGGCTTTGAGCTGTTCTTCGTCGAGCTCGGCGTCCGGTTTGGGCGCCACGAACGCGAGCACTTCTTCGCCGCGGATCTCGTCGGGCACGCCGATCACAGCGCATTCGAGGATGCCGGCGTGGGTGTAGAGGACTTCTTCGATCTCGCGCGGGTAGATGTTCTCTCCGCCGCGGATGATCATGTCCTTGGCGCGGTCGACGATGAAGAAGTAACCGTCGGGGTCGACGTAGCCGACGTCGCCGGTGTGTAGCCACCCGTCGCGGATCGTCGCGGCGGTGGCTTCGGGGTTGTGGAGGTAGCCGGCCATCACGTTTGGGCCCTTGACGGCGATCTCGCCGAGCTCCCCGTCGTCAACCGGACCGCCGTCGGGGGCGAGGATCTTCATCTGCTGGCCGCGGACGGGCAGCCCGATTGACCCGGGTTTGCGCACGCCATAGTACGGGTTCAGCGACGAGACGCAGGTCGACTCGGTCAGCCCGTAGCCCTCGAGGATGCGGATGTCAAAGCGCTCCTCGAACGCCTCAAGCAGCTCCCGCGAGAGCGGTGCGGCGCCGCAGATGATGTACCGCAGCGACGTCCGTCCGACCGGCGCGTTGGCGGTGTGGAGCACCGCGGCGAGGATCGTCGGCACCGCTGAGATTGCGACCGGCTTGAGCTCGGCGACCGTCTGCCAGAACGTCGAGGCCGAGAAACGCTCCCACATCGCGACCTCGCACCCGACCATCATCGGGATCACGCAGGTCACGATCTGCGCGTTGACGTGGAAGAGGGGGAGCAGCATCCCGACGCGCTCGCCGGCCACGAGCGGGAGTAGCTCGGCGCCCATCGCCGCGTTCGCGACGACGTTTGCGTGGGTGAGCATCGCGCCCTTCGGCTTCCCGGTCGTTCCCGACGTGTACATCAACGTGGCCAGATCGTCACCCCCGCGTCGGGCGGCGGGAACCTCGCCGCCGCGACCCGCCAGCGAGTCGAGTGTCACGTCGCCTCCGTCCTCGACCGAGATCAGATGCCGCAGCCGCGCGAGCTCAGCCGTCCCGGCCGCTCCCGCCAGTGTCCCCGCCCCCCGGGCATCGGTCACGACGGCGACTGCTCGCGAATGACCGACGACATACGCCGCCTCGGGCGCGGTGAACGCCGGGTTGATGGGGCCGAACACGGCACCGGCCTTTAGGATCGCCCACCACGCCTCGAGAAACTCGAGGCAGTTGGGCAGCATGACCGATACGACGTCGCCGGGCTTGATGCCCAGATCAGCCAGGCCGGCGGCCAATGCGTCGGTTCGGGCATCAAATTCCGAATAGCTGACCGATCGCCCCCGCCAACGAACAAACGGCTGGTCGGGAATACGCGAGGCCTGCGCTCGAAGCAGCTCGGGGACGGTGTTGATCGCGCTCATCGAATCGATCTCCTGATAGGTGCATAGGGACGACTCGATTGATACGCGCGACCCGCTCACAGATCACTGTCGTGAGGCGACAAACCGAGTGGCCGGTTCATGTGTCGAGCGCTCATAGGCTGCGCACGCTCCTGGGGATACCTTGCCGGCCATGCTCACCCCCAAGGTCATAGAAATCCAGAACTTGTCGGCCCACCGACGCGATGTCCCCGTGATCAGGCCGGCAGCGCAGACGTCAAAGGAGCGCTGATCCCAATGGCAGTCACCGTCACAGAGCAACAGGCAAGAGACGTCGTCGAGGCCGCGCGCGAGACCGAGTGGAAGCTCCCGAGCTTCGGCAAGGAGCTGTTCCTCGGCAACTTCCGCCTCGACCTGATCCACCCCCAGCCGCCGCTCGCTCCGATCGCCGTCGAGAAGGGCGAACGCTTCCTCCAAAGCCTGAGGGTCTTCCTGGAGGAGCATGTCGACCCGCTCGGGATCGAGCGCGACGCGAAGATTCCCGACTCCGTCATCGACGGCCTCAAGCAGCTCGGCGCGCTCGGGATGAAGGTCCCCGAGCAGTACGGCGGCCTCGGGCTGTCGCAGGTGTACTACAACCGCGCGCTCGCACTTGCGGCGAGCTCGCACGCCGCGATCTCCACGATGCTCTCCGCGCACCAGTCGATCGGCGTCGCTGAGCCGCTGATGCTGTTCGGCACCGAGGAGCAGAAGCGCGCCTGGCTGCCGCTGGTCGCTCGCGACCACATCTCCGCGTTCCTGTTGACCGAGCCCGACGTCGGCTCTGACCCGGCGCGGCTCGGCACGATCGCGACCCCGACCGGTGACGGCACGGGCTACGTACTCAATGGTCTCAAGCTGTGGGCCACCAACGGGGCGATCGCCGACATCGTCGTGGTGATGGCCCAGGTCCCCAAGCACGACGGCGGACGCGGCGGCATCACCGCGTTCGTGGTGCGATATGACAGCGACGGGATAACCGTCCTGCACCGCAACGCGTTCATGGGGCTGCGCGGGATCGAGAACTCCGTGACTCGGCTCGAGAACGTGTTCGTGCCGAAGGAGAACGTGATCGCAAAGGAGGGCCAGGGACTCAAGATCGCGCTCACGACGCTGAACACCGGCCGGCTCGCGCTGCCTGCGATCTGCGTCGGCTCAGCCAAGTGGGCAACCCGGATCGCCCGCGAGTGGTCGGGCGAGCGAGTCCAGTGGGGACAGCCAATCGGCAATCACGACGCCGTCGCCCAGAAGCTCGCGTTCATCGCCGCGAGCACGTTCGGGCTCGAGGCAGTCGTTGACGTCTCGAGCCGCCTCGCCGACGACAAGAAGAACGACATCCGAATCGAGGCGGCGATCGCCAAACTCTACGCCTCCGAGCTTGGCTGGCAGATCGTCGACGAGCTCGTGCAAGTCCGCGGCGGCCGCGGCTACGAGACCGCCGACTCGCTGCTGACCCGGGGCGAAAAGCCGATCCCCACCGAGCAAGTGCTGCGCGACATGCGGATCAACCGCATCTTCGAAGGGTCCACCGAAATCATGCACCTGCTGATCGCCCGCGAAGCGGTCGATCAGCACCTCCAAGTCGCCGGCGAGATCCTCCAAGGCGACGGGAACCTCAAGGCCAAAGCGAACGCGGCCGTTCAGGCCAGCAGGTTCTACACGAAATGGCTACCGCAGCTAACGGTCGGCGAAGGTCAGAACCCCCGCTCCTTCAGCGAGTTCGGATCCCTGGCATCTCACCTACGGTTCGTCGAACGCTCCTCGCGCAAGCTCGCCCGCTCCACGTTCTACGCCATGACCCGCTGGCAGGCCGAGCTCGAACACAAGCAGGCGGTCCTCGGACGGATCGTCGACATCGGCGCCGAACTGTTCGCAATCGCCTCCGCAGCCGTCTACGCCGACACGATCGCGCGCGAACACCCCGACCGGCGAGAGGCCGCCTACGAACTCGCGGACCTTTTCGCCCGCCAGGCACGCCGCCGCGTCGACACTCTGTTCGGTGCGCTGTGGCACAACGACGACACCGCCGGAAACGAGACCGCGCAGAACTTGCTCGACGGCCGCTACACCTTCCTCGAGGAGGGAGTCCTGTGACTGGCAGTGAACCGTGACCGGTGACCCCGTCGAGCGGCCGACTGACCGGTTCGTCGACGTTGGCGGGGTGCGCCTGCGCGTCCGGACCATGGGCGACGGGCAACCGCTGCTTCTGATCATGGGCGTGGGCGGGAACATCGAGATGTGGCACCCGTTTGATCGGGAGCTGAACCGCCGCGGTATCAACACGATCAGCTTTGATGCGCCCGGCACCGGGGATTCGGGCGAACTCGACCGGCCGCGGCGCATGCCGTCGCTGGCCCGGCTGGTCGAGCACCTGCTCGACCAGCTCGGCTACGAGCGGGTGGACGTGCTCGGCATCTCGTGGGGCGGCGTGCTCGCGCAGCAGCTGGCCCACCAGGCCCCCCAGCGGGTGCGTCGCCTCGTGCTCGCGGCCACGTCCGCCGGGATGCCCGGGCTCGGCGGGGTGCCGGGCAGCCCGACCGCCTTGATCAAGCTGCTGGGTCCGGGGCGCTATCGCGATCCTGACTATCTGACTTCGGTCGCCGGTCGGCTATATGGGGGTGAAGCGCTCGGCCTGCCCGAGGGACACCTCGCGGCACGGTTGGGCAAACCCCCGTCATCCGCCGGGTATCGACGCCAGCTCTGGGCCGTGCAGGGATGGAGCGGGCTGCCCTGGCTGAGGGGGCTCGAGCAGTCCACTCTTGTCATGGCCGGCGATGACGACCCGTTGGTTCCCGTGGCCAACGGACAGATCCTGGCCCGGTTGATACCGCACGCCCGTCTCGTCGTCGTCCGAGGTGGCGGGCACCTGTTCCTATTGCAGCTGGCGCCGCAGATGGCTGGCGTCATCGCCGACTTCGTTACCGAGTAGAGCCCGGACGGGGCTTTGTCGTGTCCCGCCAGCGGCGGCGGGATCCGTTGGTGTCGGCGTCCGTAGAAGCGAGATCTCGACCGCCGTACGTTGGCATCCCCGCGATCGCAGCGCTGGACCACCAGCCCAGCGCCTGCGACTCAAACGACCCGAGCCCCGCTTAGGAGGACCTGATGCAGTCAGACCAGCGCTTTGCCATTTGTTCGATCGTCATCACCATCATCTTGGCGCTCGCCGTTGGGATCGGAACGCTGACCTCAACGCTCGGCGCGCCATTGGGAGCCATCGTGCTCGGAGAGGTGTCGGGATTCGCGTGTGTAGTCGCGTTCACGCTGCTGATCTGGGCCGCAATTCAGGACGGCAAGCACCCCGAGCCTGCAGTCGCCGACTAGCGACTCCGTTGCCGAACCGCTGCCTGACCGAAGAGATAGCAGTCACCTGCGGCAGGCGGCGGTTCTCTTCATGCCGACACGATCCGATCTCCCGTGTTTCCGATGACTAGCCATACTGAGGATTCGACCCCTGGCGGGACTGGATAGCGTCCCGCGGACCGCTTATGCCGACCGAGAAGTCCTCTCCGCCGCCCGCGCGCTGGTGCGGGGTCGGTTCCGCCGATGCCTCCGCGGCCGATCCAGGAGCGAGCGCGGCGGACCAGGCGCTCCTCCACCACAACCCGAAGCTGGTGGTTGTCTTCTGCTCGGAGGCGCTCGACGTCGAAGGAGCGCTGCGAGCGATTCGCGCTCGCATCGACGCCCCGCTGATCGGATGCACGACCGCCGGCGAGATCGTTACGAGCGGCCCGCGCGACGCGAGCATCGTCGTGACCGTGTTCGGCGGCGACGGGTTCGCAATCGACACTGCCCGGGCCGAGGGCGCCTCTCACGACCTCCGCGCCGCGGGAGCGAATGCGGCGCGCTGCGTCCCCACCAGCGACGCTCACCCTCATCGCGTTCTTCTGCTGCTAACCGACGGGCTGGCCGGCGATCAGCAGGAGATCCTCCGCGGCGCGTACGGCGTGCTCGGCGCCACGGTGCCGCTGGTGGGCGGCTGTGCGGGCGATGACCTGAAGATGTCCAGGACGCTGCAACTCCACGGCGACCGGATCCTGAGCGACTCCGTGGTGGCCGCTGGAATCGCGTCGAACGCGCCGCTCGGAATCGGCGTCCGGCACGGATGGCGACGGGTCGGCGAGCCGATGCTCGTGACCGCGAGCGCTGGCAATCGGGTCTACACGCTCGATGACCGGCCGGCGCTGGACGTGTACCTGGAACGTATGGGCGCGTCTGCCGCCCCAGGGACAAGCGATGAGGGGCTCGCGCGCGTGGCGTTGACCCACCCGCTCGGGTTGAGCCGGCCAAACGGGGAGGAGCATGTTCGATTCATCGGCGGCGCCGACTTCGCCGAGCGCTCGCTGTTGTGCGTCGCGGAGGTCCCACAGGGCGCGCTCGTGTGGCTGATGACCGGCAACGCTGAGTCGATGCTGGCGGCAGCCGACGCGGCGTGCGATGACTCCCGGGCCGCCCTAGGCGGCCGCGCGCCGGTCGGAATGCTCGCGTTCGATTGCATCGCCCGGCGCGGCGTGCTCGGAGACGATGGCATTCGGACCGAGATCGACCGAATCGCAGCGTGTGCCGGCGGAGCGCCCGTGGCCGGCTTCTACACCTACGGGGAGATCGCTCGAACGAAAGGAATCAGCGGCTTTCACAATCAGACGCTGGTCGTTCTGTGCGTCGCGTGAGGGGACGCGCGGAGCGCTTCGCCCCAGCCGTCATCGCGACGTATCACGATGGCGATGACAATCCATGCAGCCGGGTTCGCGATGATGGCTGGGCTTGCGCCAGCTGCTCTCGCCACCGGGCCAGCTGAGCGCACTGGCAGCTGCTACAGGTGCCCACGTGGCGCTCATGGCCGCACGGCTTGTCGCAGGCGAGAAGAGGTGTGGTATCGCGGATTGCTGACATCAATCCCACTCCTGTGGGTCGTGGGGGAAACTTGCGAGAGCAAATCGTCCTGCGTTGCCCCCGGTTTGTCGTCATGCGTTTGCCTGATCTTTGAACTGCCGCGAGAGGCTTACCGGCTACCCCTACTATGTGGAGCGGTGGCTACGGGTGCTGACGAAACGCGACGCGCGGGCGAGGCAGAGGCAGAGGCAGCCAAGCCGATAAGCGTCGTGCTGGCCGAGGATGAGGTTCTACTGCGCGAGGGTCTCGCCAGCCTCTTGGAACGGAAGGGGTTCAACGTCGTCGCACAGGCCGGCGACGGCGCCGAATTAGTCGACCTCGCGCGCGAACATCACCCGGATCTCGTGTTAGTCGACATTCGCATGCCGCCCAGCCACTCCACTGAAGGCCTCGACGCTGCCCGCGTCATCCGAGCTGAGTCCCCTACCACCGGGATCGTGGTGCTCTCCCAATATGTGGACGTCGAGCATGCCATGGAGCTTCTCGCCGAAGGAGAGCGCACCGGCTATCTGCTCAAGAGCCGCGTGTCCGATGTAGAGGAGTTCGTCCAGACCCTGGGCCGCGTCGCCAAGGGCGGCTCTGTGGTGGATCCCGCCCTCGTGCACGAGTTGGTGGAGGCGCACCGTAAGGATGACCCCCTTGGCGAGCTGACCGAGCGCGAGCGCGAAGTCCTTGCGCTGATGGCGGAAGGGCGATCCAACGCCGGCATCGCGCACCGCCTGTGGGTGACCGAAGGCACGGTGGAGAAGCACGTCACCAGCATCCTGGCCAAGCTCACGCTCGATGCCACCGGCGAGGATCACCGCCGAGTGCTTGCGGTGATCACGTTTCTGAACACGCGTTAGCGTCCGTCCAGCAGTCGCTCGATCATTGCGACTGACAGGTCCGACTTCGCGATGAAGCCCACGGCCGGGTTCTCGGCGAGGAGCTCGGTGAAATCGTCTTCCGGATGCGTGGAAATCAGGATCACCTTCGGGGTCGCACCGTCTGCGTCGGTCAGCTGGCGAGCGACCGTAAAGCCGTTCTCCTCACCGAGGTCGACGTCCAGAAGGACCAGATCGGGGGCCAGCTCGGTCGCTAGTCGCAGGGCCTCGGCGCCGGTGGACGCGACCCCCACGACACTGAGCCCCTGCCGCTCGAGCAGTGAGCGTGAGGCGTCCAGGAACGAGGCATTGTCATCGACGATCAGGCAGCGCAAGACAGCTAGGGAGCATCCCAGGCAGATCTCCGCCGCGCATTGGAGCTAGCTGCAATTCGGCTTTAGGGTAAAGCCGACCTCAGAACCTCAGGTGGCTCCGATGACAAGCGGAACTCCTGCCGTCAAGCTCCACAGATCGTGCAACGTCATTCGAGCCCAAGGGATGCGACCTTGCAGGCGAGCGCACTCAGCGGCCAGCCGGGTAGTCGCTCACGACGACTCGTGTTGGTGGCCGGAGGGGGTCCGGACGAGTCGGACGCCACGCAGGTGGCGCCAGCGATCCGGGTACTTATCTCCCACCCGGAGACGTTGGTCCGCGCGAGTCTGCGTGCGCTCCTCGAGCAGAACGCCGACATCTCCGTGACCGGGGAGGCCGCAGATGGGCAGCAGGCGGTTGAGCTGGCCCGCACCAGGCGCCCCGACGTCGTTTTGATCGACATCCGCCTGTCTGGCCTCAATCCGCTCGAGGCCACGCGTCAGATTCTCGCCGAAGCTCCGGCAGGGGGTACTCGGATACTTGTTATCGGCCCGAAGGAATGCGAGGAGCAACTGTTGGGAGTGCTTCGGGCCGGGGCCGGCGGTCTCCTAGCTGGCGACACCGACCCTGGCGAACTGGTGCGAGGCGTTCGCGTACTCGCCCGGGGCGAGGCGGTGTTGTCGCCCGGAGCCACTCGCCGCCTGATCGAAGAGTTCGAAGCCGGTCCGGATCCGCAACGCCGGACCCCCGCCGAACTCGAGGAGCTGACTGCCCGCGAGCGCGAGGTCCTGACGCTCGTGGCGCTCGGCCTGGGCAACGACGCCATCGCCGGGCGCCTCGTCGTCACTCACGCCACCGTGAGGACCCACGTCACCCGCACGATGTGCAAGCTGCGCGCCCACGACCGGGCGAAGCTGGTCGCGATCGCGTACGAGAGTGGGCTGGTGCAACCCCGCCGCGCGCGCGCCGCGGCGGCGACGGTCCCCGCGCCCGTCGTCCCTACGGCAGCTGCGTAGAACGCGGGGATTAGCCGTGCTCGATCGACAGCAGGAGAAAGCAGCGCTCAATCACCTTTTGCGGAACGTTCGCGAGGGCGTGAGCGGGGCACTCGTGCTACGTGGTGAGCCCGGGATCGGCAAGACCGCACTGCTGGACTACGCGGTCACGGCTGCGGCCGACATGCAGGTTGCCCGGGTAGTTGGCGTCGAGTCCGAGATGGAGCTCGGTTTTGCCGCCCTCCATCAACTCGTCCTGCCCTTCGCGCCAGCCTTCGATCAACTCCCGCCCCCCCAGCGCGATGCGCTCGCGTGCGCGTTCGGTTTGGTCGCCGGGAACGCGCCGGACGGATTCTTGGTGGGCGTCGCAGCCTTGACGCTACTGGCCAACACGGCAACCCAGCAGCCACTGCTCTGCGTGATCGACGACGTACAGTGGCTGGATCACGCGTCCGCGGCGGTGCTCGCTTTCGTGGCGCGCCGCCTGTTTGCCGACCGGATCGGCATGCTCTTCGCGGTGCGCGAACCGGGCGAGCGCCGAGTGCCGCTGGACGGTCTGCCCGCGCTGCCGCTCGTGGGCCTGCCCCCGCGAGAAGCCCGCGAACTGCTGACCTCCGTCTCCGGGGTGCCGGTGAATCCGCGGGTCGGGGAGCGGATTTTCGCCCAAACGCAAGGAAATCCCCTGGCCCTGGTGGAGATCGGCGCCGAGCTGACGCAGGACGAGCTCTCAGGTGCGTCGCCTCTGCCTGAGCCCCTGCCGGTAGGTCGCCGGCTCGAGGAGGGGGTCAGACGGCGAGTCCGAGGCTTCCCACCCGAGCTCCAGAGGCTGCTGTTGCTCGCCGCCGCCGAACCCTCAGGAGACCCGGACCTGCTCTGGCGAGCATGCACGGTTCTCGGGCTCGAGCCCGAGGTAGCGGATTTGCCCGGGGTCGACCGGCTGCTGACGTTCGCGCCGCGGATCAAGTTCCGGCATCCGTTGATTCGCTCCGCGGTGTACCACGGCGCTGCGGGACTATCCCGGCAACGAGCACACAAGGCGCTGGCGGCCGCCAGCGATCCGGAGCGTGACCGCGACCGGCGGGCCTGGCATCTGGCCGCCGCAACGGTCGGTCCCGACGAGGACGTGGCCGCCGAGCTCGAGCGCTCAGCCGATCGCGCGCGTGACCGCGGCGGCTGGTCCGCCGCAGCGGCGTCGCTTCGCCGCGCGGCCGCGCTCACGCCCGACGAGCAGCGCCGCGCTGTTCGCCAGCTTCGCGCCGCGCACGCCGAGTTGGTCGCTGGGAGCCCGGCCGTCGCGGCCGAGCTGCTCGAACAGGCGACGCCAGCGCTCGCCGACCCTGGCAGTCGCGCCGAGGCGATGCGCTTGCAAGCGTGGACGCGCTTTCAGCTAGGCGAGCGCGACAGCATCCCGACCTTACTTCTGGATGCCGCCGAAGCCATGAAGCCGCTGGACCCCGGTCGCGCGCGGCAAATCCTGCTCGAGGCGTGGGGAACGGTGCCGTATGCCGGTGAGGCGGGAGTGCGTGACTTGGCGCGGGTTTCCCGTGAGACGCCGCGGCCCGTGCAAACGGCGCCGTCGCCGGGCGACATGCTCCTCGACGGCTTTGCCCTGCTCGACACCGACTACCCAGCCGGGGTGGATCTGCTGCGCCGCGCGATCGGCGTGCTCAAGGAGAGCGACGCCGCCGATGTGGAGAACCTACATTGGATGAGCCTCGGGTGCTTGGCCGCGCTCACGCTGTGGGACGACGAGGCAATGCAGGTCGTCTCCGCCCGTGCCGTGAGAAGTGCTCGCGCCCGGGGGGCACTATCTGCACTCCTCACGCGGCTGGGTTATCAGGCGCTCGCCCAGCTGATGTGCGGCCAGGTCCCTCTGGCCGACGCGACCCTTAACGAGCGGCGGACGATCTCGGCGGCGACCGGAAACGTCGGCGGATTTGGCTGCTCTGCCGTGCTCGACCTGGCGATCGTGGCCCGTCGCGGCCACGCCGGGCCCGCTCGAGAGTTGGGCACGACCGCGCTGCAGGAGGCGCACGAGCGAGGCCAAGCCGGCGTGGCTATGTTCGTCCGCAGCGCACTGGCTCTGCTCCAGCTCTCGCTCGGGGACTCGGCCGCCGCGCTGGATCACGCGCAGCCCGTATTCGAGACGGACTCGTTCCTCCACGGCACGCTGATCCTGCCGGACCTGATCGAGGCCGCGACAGACTCCGGCAAGCGGAAGACGGCGGCCGCAGCGCTCACGCGACTGACGGCGCGAGCCACGGCGAGCGGGACCCCACTCGCAATGGGGCTGCTAGCCCGCTCGCGCGCGCTGCTGGCGCCGGACGGCGACGCCGAGCGTCTCTACGACGAGGCGATCGAACGCCTCGGGCAATGCCAGGCGGCCGGTGAGCTGGCCAGGACCCACCTGCTCTACGGCGAGTGGCTCCGCGCCCGCCGGCGCCGTCGCGATGCTCGCGAGCACCTTCGGACCGCCCACGGGATGTTCGACGCGATGGGTGCGGAGGCGTTCGCCGAGCGCGCGCGGATAGGGCTGCTCGCCAGCGGCGAGCAGGCGGGGGCGCACGCACCCCATCGGCGGGACGCGCTCACGCTTCACGAGAGCAAGGTCGCTCTGCTCGCCAGCCAAGGCGCGTCGAACCAGGAGATTGCCGAGGAGCTGTTCATCAGCGCAAGCACGGTCGCGTACCACCTGCGGAAGGTGTTCGTCAAGTTCAACATCACGAGTCGTGCACAGCTGGCAAACGCGCTCGACGCTCAGGCCGGCGACGAAGCGGAGCCGGAAGTCCTGCTCCGCTCAGCTGCCTGATGTCAGATCACCTCGGCGAGCAGTCCGATCTCCGCCGCGAGCCGGTCGAGCCTGGCCTGAAGCAGCGCGATCCACATCGACGAGCCGACGTCCCACCGGCGCAGCTCGACCCGAATCCGCGCCGCCTCGATCGTGAACGCTCGAACGCGCAGCCGGAGGTGTTCGGCGAGCGAGTCGCGCCCAGCCGCGCGCGCGTCTGCGGCCAGCCGTTCGACGTCCCGGCTGCAGTCGCGCAGGCGCCCCAGGGCCGTACGTGCCGCGGCCTCGCGGGCGGCCAGCGTGGCCCGGGTGGCGTCGCTATCGCTCATGGGCGTAAGCATTCGGCCGCCGGGGCGCCGGCAACATACCGATTGCGGATCGACGGGATATCCACGGCGAACGGCCGTAGCGATCAGCGTTCGCTGCGAGCAGTTCGGCGCCCGGTGAGGCGCCCGGCAACCCGCGGATGCGCGGAGATCCTTAATCAATCCGCCTGCGCCTCCGGCGTGTACGGTGGTCGAGGCTTGATCCTGAAGGCCAGCACTTTGTGATCGGGGACCGCTAATAGGATCGGAAGACTCGTGCTGCGATGACGATCGGGCTGTTCATTGTCCGGCGGCTCGCCGCCCTGCTCGCGTTGCTGTTGCTGGTGAGCTTGCTGGTCTTCAGCCTGCTCTGGCTGAGCCCAGGATCAACCCTGGCCACGCTGATCGGGACCAGGCCGGCGACGCCCCAGACGATCGCGGCGATCACCGCGGAGTACCACCTGCACGAGGGGTTTGTCGCGCAGTACCTGCATTGGCTAGACGGGGCGATCCACCTCGACTTCGGGCGCTCGATTCAGTCCGGCGCCTCGGTCACCAGCGTCATCGCCGCGCACGCGCCGGTCACTCTCGAGCTGGGTGCCTACACGCTCGTGCTGACCGTGCTGGTGGGCGTGCCGGCTGGCATGCTGGCCGGCATTCGTCGTGACAGCGCGATCGACCGCAGCGTGTCAGGCCTGCTCGTGGTCGGGTTCGCAGCCCCCGGATTCGCCGTCGGGATCGTCCTGCTCTACGTGTTCGGAGTGGCGCTCGGTTGGTTCCCGGTCTATGGAGCCGGCAACGGGTTCCTGGGGCGCATCTACCACTTGACGCTTCCGGCCGTCGCGTTCTCGATGTTTCTCACGGCGATCGTGGGACGTCAGACCCGAGCCGCGACGCTCGACGTGATGGAGCGCGACTACATCGCGTTCGCGCGCGCCCGCGGGCTGAGTGAACACCGGATCCTGACCCGCTATGCGCTGCGCAACATCGCAGTCCCGGTCGTCAACGCCATCGGGGTGGTGGTGATCGTGGCCGTATCGGGCGCTCTCTTCATCGAGGAGGTGTTCTCCCTGCAGGGGGACGGTTACCTCATGTACCAGTCGGTGACCTCGCGCGACATCCCGGTTGTGCAGGGGCTCGCAATCTTCGTCGCGATGCTCGTGGTCATCGTCAATCTGGGGGTCGATGCGCTCACTTTGGCGGTCGACGCGCGCACGCGTTATCCGGCGAGGGCCGACCGGTGAGCGCAACTTTCGAGCTGTATGACGCGGAAGCCAGCCCCGGCCTTCGGCGGCGCCGGCGTCCGCCAGCGCTGACAACCGGCGCACTTGGGTTCCTCGCGCTCGTAGTCCTTTGCCTGATCGCGGGACCGTTGATCGCCCCGCAGGACCCCGACAAGCAGAACTTGCTGCTCGGCGCCGTTCCGCCGAGCTCGGCCCACCTGCTCGGCAC
>Ga0335074_10010304_pt1 | contig 13070 bp, 9 predicted proteins | sample Lox_Sample_23_FD_206715 | JGI IMG/M metagenome (GOLD analysis project Ga0335074, IMG submission 206715) | Soil microbial communities from Loxahatchee National Wildlife Refuge, Florida, United States - Lox_Sample_2.3 | ecosystem: Environmental > Terrestrial > Soil > Wetlands | place: USA: Florida...
GCGTAGAGAAGCTGCTGGCGCCGGTTGTCAATGGTCCGCTCTGCTTGCTCCAGTTCCGCAGTCGTTATGGCCGGCCGTGAGGTACGCGTTCCGATGACCAGGCTCAACTTCGCCGTCTTGACCGAACTCGATATTATGTCCTGCTGCACCCTGACCAGTTGGGACTCGGCAACCTGGGCTTCCACGTTGGTTCGAAATCCGCCGCTCGAGTCTCGTTGCACCGCCTGCATCTTGCGCAACCGGCTCTTGTAGCCTTTGAGCACTTTCGCTTGATCGGGAATTGTGACCTGCGCATTGATGACGAGCGGGAAATCGAGACCGACCAGTTCTCTCAGGATTCCGGGGAACGTGGCATCCGGGAGTTCTTTCAGGCTTACGAAGGAATAGAGGATTCCGCCGACATTCAGATAGGAGTCGGTTTCATCTGCGATGCTGGTGTCGACGATCTGCTCGCGGGCGCTCCTGTATTCGAGCGAATCCTCACCCCGCCGGTATGGCCGAGAATCCGCAGACAAGGGATTGAGAGCTCGTTTCGCCTCAAGAAATAACTCATCGTCGGTGAGCCGGCACGCGCCGAGTTCTGCCGCTTCTAGTGTCGTTTCGAGGCCACGCAGCAGACTTTCAAACTCTGCCATTAATTGTTGATGCTCCCGCGCGCTGCGCTCAATGCATTTGCGGGCCGATACGCTGAAGAGATTGCCCGTCGGTTTCAGCGGCTTACCGGCAATCCGGCGATGAACGACTGGGTCCCAGATGAAGTACACGTGCACGAGAGGCCGCATGTAGTGGCCGTTCGCCTCTTTCGTCCGCCATCGTTCGACGCGCAGTTCATCGAGTGCAATCACCTCTGACCGTTCCGATTCCTGGGCCTCTGCATAGTGCTCAAGCAGGTCTCCCAAATCCTCCACCACTTCGTAGCGGAACTGCACCCTCATGCTCTGTTCCGGCAGAGAACGCAGGAGCGCCTCGAGCATCAACTTCCCCCGATCTCGGCCTTCGTCGCTCGCGAAATACGAAGCCAATCCCCGCAACTCGTAGCCCGCAACGAAGGCGCCGTTCGTGCGAACCACAACGTTGTCCAGGTAGTCCCGGACCGGAAGTTGCTCGCACAGTGCCGGATCGTGGAGTCTTCGCTCATGTTGTTCAAGCGTCAGCGGCACTGCTAATCCTCCCTCAGATATGGAGTTCTGATTTCGCGATCATGGGCGAGGGCACAGTAAGCACGCGGTTTTGTGTACCAGAAGGCAAGATCCCGAACGTAGCCCCGCGGCTTGCCATACTTGAAGGCCATCAGCACCGGCACCATCAGGAGTGGCACGCCGTACTGGAGAACGAGATTCATGGGCATTCCAGCGATCTCACCACCAACAAAATGGCCCAAGACATTCATGACCGCCGCGGCGCCCAGTACGATAAAGAGATCCTCAAACTCAAGCAGCATGAAGGTCACTCGCGTCTGCAAATTGCGATTCACAGGTGTCACTTGCAATGGCATTCGTAGTCTCCTTCCTAGCGCACTCCGGCTGTTCCGTGTTGAATCCAGAACTCTCCCAAGCGCAACAGACCCGACAAACTAAAGCTGCACATCGCTGCGATGAGGTTGCGGACCCACGCCTCGCCAATCGTCATGCGCTCCAGTAAACCGGCAAAGTGCGCGACAGCGAGCACCACCTGGCCCGCGCCATAGAGCGGCAACAAAACATTGCCCACCCAGTTCACCAGCGTCAGCACAGAGATCCAGAAGCGGTCTGGGTTGTTCCAACTCGCCTGGTTGCTGAAGGACTCCATGGCGCGCAACAACCCCGAGCACATCAACGACGCCAGGGCTGCGTACCCGAAGTGTGAGTACGGGTGACTTTTGCTGAAGCGGTAAATGGCGGCGGCTGCGAATAAACCGGCCATGGTCGGCATGATGACGTTGCCCAGCCAGTTCGTCAGGTTGAGCAGCCCACTTGAAAGATTCACAGGATCACCTCCAATCCTCATCAGCCGGCCATGGCCCGAACAAGCTGCCAAATGGCCGAAACGCTCAAGAACGCCAATCCCGATCCCACCAGCGGCATGAAAGGCCGATGGCGCGCATAGTTGAAAATTGCTCCCACGATGGCCAAGCCTGCCGCCTCCGGCAGGATGGTCCCGGCAAGGAAGTTCCACGCCGACGTCAGCATGTCGGTGGTGGCAAACTCTGAGCCGCTGTTCCAGCTCTGCATGAGCTGGACAGTCCCAGAAACGGACAACAGGAAGATTCCCGCGATGACGGATGGCAGAGGGCTCTGCCCTTCGGCCGCATCGAGCGCCGCCTTCAACACGCAGAACGCGGCCAGCACAGGAATCAGTTTGGCAACCACGACGTTGGTAACAAAACCGCTCAAGCTCGTCTGCAAGCTCGCAACCCACGCACTGCCGATGCCTCCGCCTTGTGCCGGCATCGTGATACCCTGCGCCGCAAACCACGACAGGAACTGGGGCAGCGTCAGAAAAATCACCGACCACAGCACCCATCTCTGAAATCTGCCACCTGTCTGGAAGTTCACGCCGCCTTCCTGCCGTAATGCGATTCCGGCCAGCACCATCGTGCAGATGGCAGCGGGAACTGCCAGGTCGAATAGCAGTGTCAACAGATCGACGATGATTTGGGGCAACGTCATTGCCAGCGCACTCCGCCGCCAGAGTTCTTACTGGACACCTGCAGTACCGTTCTGAATCCAGAACTCGATCAGGCGTGTGAGACCGGATATGACCAGCAGTCCGGCGGCCGTGACTGCCCAGCGTGCCACGCCGCGCCCTTGCGAATAGGAGATAACGGCCATAACCACGGCCAGAGCCGCGCCCACCGGGGAGATCACGTTACCGACCCAGTTCACCAAATTAAGAACAGTTCCCTCAGGTTGAGCAGCGGTTTGTCCCTGCACAGCCTGGCCTGTCGCTGGCTGCTGCCCAAGGTTCTGGGCGTTGGACATCAATGGAAATAGCTGAAGTGAAATGACAATCAAGAAACTCCCAAGCGCAAGGCGATACCGCGCGTCTCTCCAACTCAACAATTTCATATGCTCCTCGCGTGCGGTCGCAGTGAGTAAATCTCCCGCGTCGCAGGCGAGAACATATGGCCATTTCAGATTTCGGGCAAGTCAGCAGACTCGTCTCGAAGCGCTTTCAGGGCGTTGTTAGCCGCGGACCCGGGTGGAAAGTGCGTATCGAAAGTTGCTGAGAGTCCTTGTTGCGGAGGGATTTCAAAAGCGGAAGCTCGTACTAAGAATCATTCGTCTCAAATGCAGAGAAGTCTTATGAGATGAACAAATGTTTGAGTTTGGTGCATCTCATAACGAACTTGCGGAGATAACGATCAGAATTCTCCTCGTACCTTCGGCAAAAACGGCAGGGCGCTGCTGACCTGGTAAATCCCGAAACTTTTCCCATCGGTCGTGAACCAGTGCACGCCGCTCTCGCGATGGTTCGCCCCTCAGAACTCAAGCTTGAGCGCCAGTTGGATCGAGCGCGGGCCGCCGATTTGATACAGGGGGTTGAGGCCGCCGTTTGCGCCACCCGAGCCGAGGCTGCTGTTCAGGGTTGCCGTTGAGAGGCCGAACAGGCTGTCAGTGATGGTGCTGTCGGGAGGGCCGAAGATCGGGTGGTTGAAGATGTTGAAGAACTCGCCGCGGAAGCGAAGCTGCATTCTTTCTGTCAAATGAAATTGGCGCTGGAAGGCGAGGTCCGCTTGCGCGGCTCCGAAGCCGCGGAGTTTGTTGCGCGGGAAGTCGCCCTGCCCAGAGGAGACGGGACACCATGCCCCTACCTGATTTAAACCTCCCGGACAGGCTCCCGGTATGACTGTGCTGTTGAGCGCCTTTCCCCCCGGATATTGTGAGCCGTAGAGGGTCTGCGGGACTCCGGGCACTACGTTCGGGCGCCGATAGAGCTGGACGCCGTCCTCAACAACAAGGCCCCCTGTGACATTAACAGGCGGGGCTGATCTCGCGAAGATGAAGCCATCTACGGACCAGCCTCCGAGGGCAGCGTGGGCGATGTTGTTCCATACGGGCGATGGTAAGTTGTAGGTAATGCCTGCCGTGAAGGCGTGACGAATGTCAAAATCGGAGCTGGCGCGGTCGATGTTCGGATTCGCTACCGAGCTTGGCGTGTTTAGATAGTTGTACGCGTCGGTTGAGGCGATGTCGATCGAATGCGACCACGTGTAGGATGCCAGCGCTTGAAGTCCTTGCGATAAACGTCGCTGGAATCTCGCCTGAAGAGCTTGGTAATTGGATGTGGCCGAGTTGTCCGTTACGTCGACGTTTATAAAATCTGAATTCGGATTCGACAAAACCGTTGTTCGAAGCAGGTCGCGCCCATCCGCGCCGATGTAGGTTAGGGATAAGCTTTGGCTCGTTCCTAATGACTGTTCGAGTGCGACGTTCCATTCATAAGTTTTTGGGAGCTTCAGCTGTGGATTCGGGACCACAATGGTGACTATGGGGAAATTTGTACCGAACGGAGGAGGGGAAGCATTTTGCGGGCTCAAAGGGAAACATACGCCGGTGTTTCCATTTGGACACGATGAGGGGGCGATAATCTTAGCCGCGTTAAATGGGAAAAAAGCTGAGGTTACTCCAAGCGAACCGTAGCCTTGATCGTAGAAAATTCCGAAGCCCCCACGCAGCACTGTGCCCCAGTCAGGTGCGGAGCCGAGTTGATATGCTACTCCGACCCGAGGCGCCAAGTTTCCGTACGTAGTGTCGTATAGCGGAGTGCCGGCAGGCGCCAGAGTCATCGTCGCCGGATTATTTAATCCTGTGACGGTGTAGGGCTGATTCTGCGAGTTCTTGCCTTTGAGCGGAAGATTGATCTCCCAACGCAGACCATAAGTGAGTGTCAGGCGTGGCGAGAGCTTCCACGTGTCCTGACCATAAAAGGAGAGATTGCGCGTCAAAAGGGCTGCATCCCTGAGCGCGGCGACATCGGCGAAAAGGGCCGTCCCAGAAAGGGCTCCTCCGGGGTTGCTATTCACTCCTCCAAATAAGGCAAACTGAATGTAGGACAGGGGGCTACTGAAGGGCGAGAGCCACCTGTAATCCACTCCGAATTTCAATGCGTGGGTGCGCTTCGTCCAAGAAAGATTGTCGACAAGATTTACGTGTCTTTGCTCGTCTGTTGCAAACTTGCCGGTTGCCCACACCCCGCCCCCTCCAGCTACGTCATATTCATATAATGCGTTCGCCGACGTGAAGCCCGATGGAAAAAGCGTGGAATCGGGAACCGGTACGGCTCCTCCGAAGCTGTCCAACGTGAACAGGCTGCTAACTCTCTGATTGCTGTAATTGGCTCGGAGTTCGTTAATCATGCGCGGAGTGATCGTACCGGTGAGCCCAACCGTGAAAGTGTGTACGGCTGTCGAAAGCGACTCGGTCGTGCTGAGGCTGCCGAAGGGCGCTCGGATGTTGCTATCGGAGGGAGAATAGTCGTAGCGCCCGAACAGGCTAACATTCGAGTTGATTGCGTGATCTACGCGTATGCTGTAGGCGTTGAGCGAAGAAGGATTCGAATAGCTACCGCTAAATTGCGCAGTGCCTAATCCGAGCTCTGGACCGTTCGGAAGAGGGTAGGCGTTCAGATATGGTTGAATTGTTGTTGGGGCCTGCAGCCGCGCAGAGTTGTCTGGTACGACTGTTACTTGCGTAGAGGGCTGGCGCAACCGGAGTCCTTCGTAGGAAAACAAGAAAAATGTTCTATTCTTGATAATCGGACCGCCGAACACGGCACCGAAATCATTCTGCCGCTCCTCTGCTTTGGCCAACGGTGGGTTGTTTGTGTATCCGTTGAACCAATTGTTCGCATCCAGTACGTCATTGCGGAAATATTCGAAGAGCGTGCCGTGGAAGTTGTTCGTACCCGAGCGCGTTGCAATCGAGATCTGCCCACCGGGAGTGCGCCCGAACTCCGGCGCGAAAGAAGATGTCTGTACCCGAAACTCTTGCATCGCCTCCACGGAGACGAGGCTGTTTGTGCCGCCTTGTGCGCTCAAGACAGGTAAAGCGCCGCCCGCCACCTGTCCGAGGGTAAGGGCGCCAGTGACGCCAAAATTAGCGCTCGCACCATCCACGGTGAAATAGTTGGCGTCGGCGCGTTGGCCGTTCACGCTAAACTGGCCCTGATCATTCGTACTCACCGGGGTCACGACGACTCCTGGGGCGAGCATGATAAGCGTCTGGAAGGTGCGCCCGTTCATCGGAAGATTATCTACGAAATGCGTGTCCACGACCGTGCTTACGGTGCCATCAGTTGTGTTTATGGTTGCGGCGCTCGCAATCACGGTAATCGCCTCAGACGCAGGGCCAACAACGAGCTTGAAATTGTGCTCCAAATTGTCCTGCACATTGACAGTGATTCCGGTCAGGCGGACGAGCTTGAATCCGCTTTTTTCCACTTCTATTTGGTAATGTCCGGGACGCACGCTGGCGAAGGTGTAAAAGCCGGCGTTTCCAGTTGCCACTTCTGTTTGAGATCCGCGATCAATGTCAATCAGACGAACCAAGGCGCTCTGGACGACCGCGTCGCTAGGATCGATGACGGAACCTCGAATGCTCGCACTTTCTGCCTGAGCATGTGCAGGAGAGGGCAGGCCAGGGATGATGGAGAAGAGAGCCGCGAGCACTGCTCTAAGAGTAGGTGCGAAACGAGTCATACGCCACCCCCAAGCTGAAGCCGCAAGCTCACACTTGCAGGTTAATTTGATGTCAACGATTCGTCAGTGTCAACATTTTGACACGCCGCGTTAGGAACTTAACGCTGCTTTTCGGGCCGGGCTATGATGTATTGACTTATGCGAACAGCGCACACGAGAGCGTGCATTTCAATCGCCATCCTGCTGGCGTGTTCCGCTTGCGCATCAGCGTTAGACCCCTCGCTCGACATAAGCCAATATGCGCACTCTTCGTGGAAGGTTCGCGACGGATTTACCAAGGGAGTAATCACATCACTTGCGCAAACTCCGGATGGGTATGTGTGGTTGGGTACTGAGTCAGGCTTACTTCGTTTCGACGGTGTTCGCCCCGTGCAGTGGCAGCCTCCGACTGGTCAGCAGTTGCCGGGTAGCCTAATCACTTTCCTTCTTGCTGCGCATGACGGAACTCTTTGGATCGGCACGTTCAGCGGGCTGGCCAGTTGGAAAGACGGCAAGCTCAGAACAATTCCGGAGCTGGCTGGCCAGAGCGTGACGTCCATTCTTGAAACCCACGACGGCACAGTGTGGATTGGCATTTACGCAGAGTCTGGCGGCGGAGTTTGCTACGTTCGTAGCGGAGTCGCACGTTGTGAGCACGAGAGCGACAAGTTTGCAACTGGCGTGATGGCGCTCTACGAAGATAGCAAGGGAACGCTCTGGCTCGGTTTACGGAATGGTTTATTGCGATGGAAACCTGGCAGTCCACAATTCTTTTCAATTCCGGAGGACCCCTTCGGAGTCACAAGCTTCCTTGAGGATGCGCAAGGGCAGCTCTTGTTCAGCAGTTACGCTGGAATACGGCGACTCGTCGATGGTCGCGTTGAGCCATATCCGTCATCAGGTTCGGTGTATCACTGGCAGGTTACACGAATGTTGCGCGACCATGACGGCGGCATTTGGGTCGGCACGGCCGAGCATGGTCTAGTACACATTCGCGAGCAGGGGAAAATCGATGTTTTGTCCATTGCAGATGGCCTCTCCGGCGATTACGTCACACGCTTTCTAGAAGACCGAGAGGGCAGCATTTGGGTTGCAACCTTCGACGGTTTGGATCGCTTTCGCGCGTACGCCATTCCCACTATTTCTACGAAACAGGGCTTGTCGAGTGCTACTGCTTTGTCGGTTCTCGCGTCGAAGGACGGTAGCGTTTGGATTGGGACCCGCACCGCGTTGAACCAGTCGAAGAGCGGACAAATCTCCCTGTTCGGCAGTCGCGGAGCAACAAAGAAATCTGACGGGAAACTGAATGGAAGGCCACCGGAGACGCTGTTCCAGGAGAGCGGTGGACGGATTTGGGTAACCACCAGCTTGGAGAATGGTGGCGAGCTTGGATATTTACAAGACGACCGGTTCATTCCGATACGCGGGTTTCCGGGCGGGACTGTGCGCTCGATAGCGGAAGTCCCGTCTGGACACCTATGGTTGGCTAGTCAGCAGTCCGGGCTCATTCACGTGTACGAGGGACGCGTGCTGCAACAGATCCCCTGGGCTGGACTCGGACATAGAGACTTTGCCCAGGTCCTCGTTGCCGATCCTTCGCGGCGTGGGCTCTGGCTAGGCTTTCAAAAAGGTGGTGTGGGCTATTTCGCGGATGGCGCCATACGAGCGTCATACTCAGCCGAGAATGGGCTTGGGCAAGGGCGAGTCAGTGATCTTCGTTTCGGAACTCGGGGAGCGCTCTGGGCCGCTACTGCAACTGGACTGAGTCGCATTAAAGACGGCCACGTAACCACGATTACAAGCAAAAACGGATTGCCGTGCGACCAGGTGGTTGCTACGATCGAAGATAATGATCACTCCATGTGGCTCTACTTGGCGTGTGGCTTGGTGCGCATCACCCAAGCTGAATTGGATGCTTGGGTCACCGATCCGAGCAGACTCGTAAGCACCAAGTTCTTCGATTCGTACGATGGTGTGCGGGCCCACTCCGCGGCTGGCGGATTCTCGCCGCTCATGACAAAATCGGCGGATGGAAAAATCTGGTTCCTACCGTGGGACGGCGTCAGCGTCATCGATCCGCATCACATTCCCTTCAACAAACTTCCGCCTCCAGTACACATCGAGCAAATCGTCGCCGACCGGAAAACCTACGATGCGGCTTCCGATAGGAGTGGAAATCTGCGCCTCCCGCCGCTCATTCGCGATCTGGAAATTGACTACACAGCGTTGAGTCTTGTCGCGCCGGAGAAAAATCGTTTCCGCTATAAGCTCGAAGGTCTAGACAAGGATTGGCACGACGTGGGCAACCGTCGGGAGGCTTTCTACACCAATCTCCCTCCGCGGCACTACCGGTTTCGGGTCGCCGCTGCCAACAACAGCGGGGTCTGGAATGAAGAAGGCGCGTCCTTAGATTTCGTGATTCCGCCCGCCTTCTACCAGACAAACTGGTTCCGCGCGCTGTGTGTGGTCATTCTTGCATCGATCATCTGGGCCGCCCATCGCCTTCGCGTCCGCGCTTTAGAAAAGCGCCAGGCATTGTTGGAGCAGCACCAGACCGAGATTCGCGCACTGAACGAACAGATGATCAAAGCGCAGGAGGCGGAGCGGATGCGCATCTCCGGAGATTTGCACGACGGCGTTCTCCAGCAGATCACTTCTCTTACGCTGAGGTTAGGGAAGGTGAGACGCCAAGTACCGCCGGATTCGGAAGCGACAGCAACGGTCAATAGTCTGCAGCAGCAACTCATTCAGATCGGAACAGACATCCGTCATATATCGCATGAACTCCATCCTGCATTACTGCAAGAAGCGGGCCTGCCCGCGGCCCTGTCGTCGTACTGCGAAGAGTTCAGCAACGTTCGGGGCTTCCCTGTGTCGTGTGAAACGGACGAGAGTGTGCGTGAGTTGTCACCTGGGGCGGCGCTGTGTCTCTACCGCATCGCGCAGGAAGCACTCGGGAATGCCGCCAAGCATGCGGCGGCAAAGAAAATCGAGGTTCGGCTGACTCGGGCGGACGGGCGCGTTCGCCTTTCTGTGTCCGATGATGGTGTTGGTTGCGATCCCAACCAGACCTGGAAATCGGGAGGGCTGGGGGTGATCAACATGCGAGAACGCGTGCTTCAACTGCGCGGGACGTTCGAGTTCGATAGTGCCCCAGGACGCGGAACCACAGTGAGAGCGGAAGTTCCTTTTCGACCCGCGTCGTAAGTTTCCGTGCGCCGGCTGCTGCAACGTTGCAACTGAGGGCTAGTGAGATGAACAAATGTTTGACTTTGGTGCATCTCACAAGCACTTTCAGAATTTGATCACGCGTTCCTGGAGACTCTAAAGCGAGGAAATCTTTGGTCTCGTGCGCAATGGTCTATTGCGCTGCTTGGCTGCCGGTAGCCGATTGGTTTAGCTCCTGCTGCAACTGGAGCAACTGGCGCAACTGGTCAGCATTGGACGAGTTGGACGTCGTGGTGTTCCGTGGGCTCGCTTGCGTCGAAGGTTGATTGGACTTGGGTGTTTGTTCAAGCACGACGTAGATGGGTGCCCCGGCTGAAACCGTCACTACGATCTGCTGGTTCACTGCCAATCGAGAAACCTCCTCGTCCCCGGTTTCACCGATATTATTGCTGACGCGCTCTCGCATCAGATCGGACTCACTCAGCGGCTGGCTTAGACTGCCTTGTCCCACGAACATTGCGCTGGCTTGTCCGATTCCTGACAGCGATCTGGCCAGGACGTTCTTCCCCGTGTTCTTGCCCGAAACTTTCCCTTTCAGCGGCCGTAAGTCCAAGTCTGTCGCGGCGGCTTCGATCGGAACGGACGCGCCATCGGGCATCAGCAGAGAGTCAAATTGGAGGTCCACATACCCTGAACGGTTGGCATCTCTGATGTGGCCGACCGCTTTGGCTCCTGCGGGAACAATACTTTCTCCATCGCGCTCGTAGTTGTACTCGATCACCGCAAGAACGGGCGCACGTACGGCCGTGCTTGCAGCCGATTCCAACCGGGCCCGCAAGCGTGTACCCGTCGCCAACCCCAATCCCAGTTGGGGCGGTGCCTCATTGAGGTTCTGAAAACCTGCAGGGCTAGCCGAGGCCTTTCGCACATACAATAGCGAAGGTTTCTCCATGGCTTCGCGCTCTGCCTTACCTAAGTCGGGAGTCTCAGCACTCGAGCCCGGCTGGTAGGGCGGCGCCTGCCATGCCTGGTCTCCAAAAGGTGGTATCGAACCCAGCGTTCTCGGTCCATTCGTCTGTCCTGTCTGCGAAGCATTCGATGCCGAACGCACTACCGTTCGCTGGAGGTCGCGTTCGTTTACAAAACCTTGGTGGGCTTCTTTTGCGGCGGGGCGCCCGGAATCAGTGATCGGGAACAGACTCTTGTCGTTGCTTTCGTCGCTGGTTCCCACGACCGACTCGGCCTTCGAGGCCGCACCACGAGTTTTCGCCTTCTCTGGCCCGCCTCGATGTGGCATGGAGATAGCAACAAAGATCAGAAGCGCCGTCACGATCGCTCCCGCGCCGATGATTACGAATCGGTTCTGTTGGATCTGCTGCCTGGCTCTCTGCTTGGTTCTGGTCGCAAACTCCGGCAAGGCGGCAGGGGCGAGCGGAGGCACAGGCACGTTGTTGAGGATTTCATTTCCGTCTGGCTCCTGCATCAATCCGGCGTTGCCGTTGTCACTGTGTCCGTTAGGGCGAGTCATTTCGCACCTCCCGCTACCGGAGCCACAAACGCGATCGGCGCCAAGACTGGACGATCTACCTCCTCCGCTTGGGCAACTGCCAGCAACAACCTTTCGTTTGATTCTTTGAAACTTGGCCGTTCGAATACGACCACTCCATCGGCCCTGGCGCCAGGCGCAAGTCTGCGCGTGGTCATCCAGTAATCTTTGATCGCCACTGGCTCAGCCTTGATCGCTTTCCGATGCTTGTCTCTCGATGTCCCGGCAAGCTGTATCTGCGGGGGCAACACTTCGATTGTTCGTGCGGAAGCGTTGAGAACGGCGAAAGGTACGGCCATCTGCTGTTCCTTTTCCATAGTTTGTCCCACCGCAACCCGCAACAGTTTGCCTTCCCAATGCGGGTTTTCAACGTGTCCCACTCTGAGCAGTTGCTGCTCTTGATTGACGGCGGGGTTGTCTGGCGGTTGGTTGGGCGTTCGGTCTTCAGGCGCAATATTCTTGGTGTCCCCGACCACAAAGCTCGAATGAGCGGAAGCGATCAGAAAACTGTGCGGCCGTTCGCAGTTGAGGACATAATCGACCACTTCACTATGGTCTGATTTTCCTTGGCTCACGAGGCTTAGCGAGATCTCGTGGCCGCCTTTGGTCGTAATCAGAGCGTTGGTTTGGACGGGCTTGGTACTCGTTGCTTTGAAAAATACAAGCTGCGGCTCGGCTTCGGAGTGTTCGGCCTTAAAGGCACCCGGGTCACCCAAGACAACGGAACTAACTTCCTCCAGCACTCGCACCGAGCTGACATATCCCGGCCGCACGTGCAAGACCACGACCTGTTCCGGGTCAACGTTCAAGCTCACGATCCGCGCTTGCGGCAATTCGGTTTGCGCCGAAGCCAAGGGCAACGGCAGCAAGCTGATCGTTATCACATGCACCAAACTCAAACATTTGTTCATCTCACATCTCTTTTCTGTTCGGTGTCCGGGCTTTTTGGTTCAATGCCGGCTTCGCGAAGGTAAGTTGTTCTAATTGCTGAGACGTACGCGACGACGTCGGGATTTCGGTAAGCCAGCCCCCGCCTGCCGATCGTGTCTTCGCCGGCGTAATACGCAGCGGCCACGAGCCTGAGGTCGTTATGGAACTGTCGCATCAACCAAGCGAGATAGCGCACGCCGCCCGAGACGTTTTGGTCGAGATTGCAGGGATTGGCCACTGCAAGCCGCTTAGCAGTCGCAGGCATCAACTGCATTAGCCCCACGGCACCCTTGGGAGAAATCGCGCAGGGCTGCCAATTCGATTCGCGCACAACAATGGCGCGCACCAATGCAGCGGGCACCCGATAGTGTTGTGCGTAGGAAGTGACGTAGTACTCAGCTTCAATCCGTGCTGGTGCGCTACTCGACTGGGCCCAACCGATCGAGGTCGCGCAAAGCATTCCTGCTACGATGAACACCGATTTCATGCCGCACGCTCTCGGAGGGCCTCGGCGCTGTACTGCTGCGCGTCGTAAATCAAGCTAGCAAATCCGTCGCGCAGAAGCAGCTTGCGCCGGTCAGCCTCGGTCTTGGCCAGCAAGGGCAGTAGGGTGTCTCTCATCTCCGCTGTAATTTGTTCGCTGCCGAGAACTTTGAGCGCCTGCGCAAGATCGAGAATTTCGGATACGGACGGCGGTTTTTCCATGCTCCAGCCGCGCAAGGCCTTCGCGAGTCCCGCCATGCCGGCGTGAAAGTCGCGTGTGGAATC
>Ga0335074_10010305_pt1 | contig 13069 bp, 9 predicted proteins | sample Lox_Sample_23_FD_206715 | JGI IMG/M metagenome (GOLD analysis project Ga0335074, IMG submission 206715) | Soil microbial communities from Loxahatchee National Wildlife Refuge, Florida, United States - Lox_Sample_2.3 | ecosystem: Environmental > Terrestrial > Soil > Wetlands | place: USA: Florida...
CGAAGACGTGGCGCCGCATTTCCGGCTATCACACCATCACGCTTGCAAACGAAAAGGCTGCATGAGATAATGCACGCAACGGACTACGCCGCTCCAAAACGTTTACACGAAAATCGGCGCGACCTCAGGTCGGAATCGAGAACATCTTTGTCGATGGGTCTTTTGTGGAGAAAAAGGCGCGCCCGAACGATATCGATGGTTATTTCGAGTGCAAGTTGATGAGTCTCGCGACAGGTGATCTACAGCGCGACCTCAACGCCATCGATCCACACAAATGCTGGGTCTGGAATCCGGCCGTTAGGCGACCTGACCCCTCCTCGACCAAGCTGCAACTGCCAATGTGGCATATTTATCGTGTTGAACTATACCCTCACACTGCAAGCCGAATGACGTCATCGGGTATCCGGGATGAGCACGGGAATGAGCTCCAGTTTCCGGCGGCATTTCGACGTCACCGTTCGAGCGGGCAACAAAAGGGAATAGTTAAGATTATCCGGGAGAGACGCAATGATTAAGACCGATTCAGCGTATAACGCTGCGGTAAAGCGCTTGAAAGACGATCGCGAGCACATGGATACGAAGCGCCAGGAACTGCTGTCAGAGGGTCTCGATGAGGATCAAGTGAATCGCGTGCTGGAGCCGGAGCTTTCGTTTCACTTGCAACTTCAAGAAGAAGTCGAATGGTATGAAAGCGTGCGGCGCGGAGATTTGCAAACCGCAACGAGTTTGCAAGAGTTAGGAAGGCTCTTGATAGCACTGCGAATTGCAGCTGGACTATCGCAGCGCGAACTCGCCGAGATGCTCGATGTCCATGAATCTCAGGTTTCGCGAGATGAGCGCAACGAATACTACGGCATAACTGCCGAGAGAGCGCAATGCATCATTGAGGCTCTAAAAGGTCAGATCGAAATCTACATTAGACCCAATGTCCATGATCGAGAACTCCAACCCGCTTGATACACATTGTGCACTTGACAGCGGATTGAGTTTGACAGCACCAGCTAATCTAACCGCTTGGTTGCACTGACCTTCGCCGAGAAGGGGATCGCCCCACCCTGGAACTGTCTGAGCGACGCTCGTAGTCCGGAAGGCCCGCAAGCATCCGCCGGGCTCTTGATCGAATACCCTTCTGATCATGGCCTCCGCTCAGACGGCGAACTTCGGGTTTCTCGACCGTTACGATCCGGCGTTGGCCCAGATCGGAGCGCTGGCTGAACGCTACTTCCCCGATGACCCGGTGACGTCGATCATGAAAACTCGCCAGCTCTGCGAACTGCTGGCAAAGGAGATCGCGGCTCGGGTCGGGGCCTTGGTAGTGAAGAGCGAGGCTCAGGTTGACTTGGTCGGCCGGCTTGGCCGGGATTACGGTCTACCTCGAGAGGCACTCCAGTTTTTTCACTTCGTCCGCAGGGTCGGAAACGCGGCCAACCACGATCGTGTAGGCGACCATGCTACTGCGCTATCCGCTCTGAAGGTGGCCTGGCAGCTATCGGTGTGGTTTCATCGTAGCTTTGGCGACGGTCAATTCAAACCCGGGCCATTTCAACCGCCGAAGCCTCCAGAAGATCCGACCGTCGCGTTACGCGAAGAGCTTGAACGCCTGCGCGATGAGTATCGGGGTACACTAAACGAAGCGCAACGCAAAGCAGCCGATGCCGAGCAACGCGCGGCGTCGGCCGAATCTGCGCGACTTACGACCGAAGAACGGAGCATTAAAGAAGCCGCAGATCGAGCATTCTGGGAAAACTATGCGGCCGAGGCAGAAGCAAGGGCTATTGCAAAACTTGAAGTTCTGCAACGTGAGACAGCATCACTTACGGATGCTGCGATTCGGAAACGGCGCGCGGCCATCGAAACTGCAGCCGCGAATCTTGTCGTCGACGAGAAGGCAACTCGCTCTATTATCGATGCGCAGCTTCGTAGCCGCGGTTGGGAAGCAGATTCCGAGAATTTGCGCTTTTCGAACAAAGCGGCTCGGCCGACCAAGGGGCGTAACATGGCGATCGCGGAGTGGCCTACAGAAAACGGGCCAGCAGACTACGCGCTCTTCATTGGCACAACATGCGTTGGGATTGTGGAAGCGAAGCGCGAGAACAAGAATGTCTACGACAAGATTGACCAAGCGGGCCGCTATTCTCAGGGTTTTCAGCAACGCGGCACTGAGTTAGTAGCCGGCGGACCATGGAGGGCGGAGCTGAAGCGCTCGAAAGAAGCTCTCCCCTTCCGCGTACCGTTTCTCTTCTCGACAAACGGCCGCCCATATCTCAAGCAGATCGAGACGCAGTCCGGTATCTGGTTCAGAGACACCCGGCAGCCAACAAATATACGACGCGCGTTAATGGATTGGCCGACTCCCGAGGGCGTATTGGAACAGATCGGTTCGGATAAAGCGAAGGCACATGCTGAGCTAGAAGCCATGCCGTTCGATTTCGGCTTTGCGCTTCGCGACTATCAAGAGAAAGCTATTCGTGCGGTTGAGCAGACGATTTACGACGACAGTAAACGTAGCATGCTCCTCGCGATGGCGACCGGAACGGGTAAGACCAAAATCTCTATTGCGATGCTCTATCGGCTCCTCACGACCGGAAGGTTCCGACGGGCATGCTTCGTCGTTGACAGGCGGTCGTTGGGAGAGCAGGCGCAGGGGGAGTTTAAGACCACACGTGTCATTCCAGCTCGAACATTCGCCGACATTTTCGGCATCAAAGAACTGAACGATGTCAAGCCGGATCCAGATACAAAAATTCATGTTAGTACTATTCAGGGACTGGTCAAGCGAGTTTTGTTTGCCGAGAAACCGGAAGACGTTCCGCCAGTCGACCAATACGATTTGATGGTTGTGGACGAATGCCACCGAGGCTACCTCCTCGATCGCGAGCTTTCAGACGCCGAGCTAACCTTCCGAAGCGAAGCCGACTACATCTCAAAGTATCGCCGAGTCCTGGAATACTTCGATGCGGTAAAAATAGGGTTGACGGCGACGCCTGCACTTCACACCACGGAAATCTTCGGCGAGCCGATCTTCACCTATTCGTATCGTGAAGCTGTGGCCGACGGCTGGCTGTGTGACGAAGAGCCTCCATACCACATCCATACGGCGCTTTCAAAGGAGGGAATTCACTTTAAGCAAGGCGAGGAACTACAGCTTCTTGACCAGCGCACTGGTAAGATCGATCTCGCACATGCGCCGGACGACCTTAACTTCGATGTAGGGGAGTTCAACAAAAAAGTCATCACCCGTGAGTTTAATCGGGTTGTAGCTGAGGAGTTGGCAACACACATCGACCCAAGTCTTCCTGGAAAGACGCTCGCTTTTGCTACAACGGATGGACACGCCGACATCGTCGTTGATGAGCTGAAGAAGGCGTTTGCTGCAAGGTATGGCGAGATCGAGGACGCTGCAGTGCAAAAAATCACTGGCAGCATTGACGCTCCAGGAAAAGCCATTCGCCGCTTTCGCAACGACACGAATCCAAGAGTTGCGGTGACGGTGGATCTACTGACAACCGGTATCGACGTCCCACAAATTGTCAATTTGGTTTTCCTACGGAGAGTTAACAGCCGCATCTTGTACGAGCAAATGTTGGGAAGAGCAACGAGGCGATCCCCGGACATTGACAAGCAAACGTTCCGCGTTTTTGATGCGGTGGGGATTACCGATGGCCTAAAAGACTTCACGACCATGAAACCGGTGGTGGTCAACCCGAATGTCACCATGGAGCAGCTCTTCGAAGAGTTTGTCCGGGTGAAGAATAATGAGCACCGTAAGCTTATTCGGGACCAGATCCTCGTTAAGTTACGTCGAAAAAGTGGTCGCCTGCACTGCGATGCAGCAAAGGAATACGAAGCCGTCGCAGGCGAGTCGCCGATCGAAACGCTTGAACGGATCAAAGCGGCTGCTTCCGAAGATCTAGCAACGTGGTTCAAAGCGAGGCCAACGATCGGGCCGATTCTGGATTGGCAATCGGACCAGCGTGTCTCTATGCTGATCCCAATATCAGAACACGTCGACGAACATCGTGGAACGATGCGGGGCTACGGCAGTGGCGAGAGACCAGAGGATTACCTCGCGGCCTTCGAGACTTTCGTACGGAATAACGAAAACAAGATTGTGGCGCTTCAAATAGTCATGCGCCGGCCTCGCGAGCTGACTCGAGCGGCACTGCGCGATCTCGCATTGGCATTGGACGCAGAGGGCTACTCTGAAGCTTCACTTCGAGCAGCCCTGCGAGATGCAAGGAACGAAGATATCGCCGCGACGCTCGTAGGTTACGTGCGGCAAGCTGCGCTCGGCGATCCTCTCACGCCTTGGTCGCTACGAGTCGAGCGAGCAATGTCGCGCATAATGAAAAGCAAACCATGGACGCAACCCCAGCGGCAATGGTTGGAGCGAATTGGAAGACGGGTGGCCGAACTTGGGGTAGCGGACAGGACAGCGCTTGACGAAGAACAATTCCAAGTCGCTGGGGGCTTCAATCGAATTAATAAGGTCTTTGACGGCCAACTTGAGACGATCCTTGGCGATATCAACGATGCAGCTTGGCGGGAAACTGGATGAAGAAAAACGGTAGCTCGAGGACGCACGGCGGTGCGGCGAACAGTAATGTCAATGAGAATGGCAACGGCACGAGAGCCATAGTACAAAAGCTCTGGAACCTCTGCAATATCCTTCGCGACGATGGTATCACGTATCACGAGTACGTTACCGAGCTGACCTATCTGCTATTTTTGAAGATGATGGAAGAGACGCGTCGCGAGACAGCTCTTCCCAGCGGTTACCGTTGGAGCGACCTCAAGAAAAATGAGGGAGAGAAGCTGCTAACATATTATCGCCGTCTGTTACTTCATCTTGGTACTGAAGGAAAGGGCACGGTTCGAGAAATCTTCGCCGATGCTCAAACAAAGCTGACTAAACCCGCAAATCTGAAGGAGCTGGTTACCCAAATAGACCGGCTCGACTGGTACTCCGCTAAGCAAGAGGGCCTCGGCGATCTTTACGAAGGCCTACTAGAGAAGAACGCAAGCGAAAAAAAATCTGGGGCTGGGCAATACTTCACGCCGCGTCCACTCGTCGATTGTATGGTACGGCTTTTGCAGCCGCAGCCCGGAGAGATTATCCAGGACCCCGCTGCCGGAACCGGCGGCTTCCTAATTTGGGCAGACGACTACATCAAGGAACGGACCGACGATCTCTTCAAACTGAATGCCGCGCAGCAGCGCTTCCAGCGTGAAGAGGCTTTTCGTGGATTGGAATTAGTCCACGATACATATCGCCTCCTTCTCATGAACCTTATTCTGCACGACGTTGGTGGCGGCCACATAAAAAATGGCGATACGTTAGGTCCTGATGGAGAGGCCTTGGGTCGGGCGGACGTGGTTCTCACGAATCCGCCGTTCGGAACTAAGAAGGGCGGCGGACGGCCAACACGATCCGATTTCAGTATCACTGCCGATATCAGTAACAAGCAACTCGCCTTTGTGGAGCACGTCGTTAGGGCGCTCAAACCGGGTGGGCGGGCTGGAATGGTTGTCCCGGATAACGTTCTCTTTGTAGACGGAGCAGGGCAAGAATTGCGGACGTGGCTTATGGACCTCTGTAATGTGCACACCATTCTTCGCTTGCCGACAGGAATATTCTACGCACAAGGGGTCAAAACAAACGTTGTTTTTTTTCAGCGAGGGAAGTCCGATAAAGAAAATACGCAATCGATTTGGATCTATGATATGCGCGCGGATCAGCCCGCATACGGAAAGACACGTCCGCTTTGTATCGATGACTTTGCAGCGTTCGAAGCTGCATACGGCACAGACCCGACTGGTAAGTCGAAAAGACATGATGAAGGCGCAGAGGGGCGATTCCGGGCCTTTACGCGCGAGTTCATACGCGAACGTTCGGAGAACTTAGATATTTCATGGCTTCGTGGTACCGATGAAGCGGCGGAAGAGGCCCTTGAAGACCCCTCCGACATTCTAGATGCCTTAAGTGAGCATCTGGAGCGTGCGTTGATGACCGCACGCGAGATTGCACTCACTAGTGATTCAGGCGCTGGTTATGCAAAGCGAGCGTAAGGGGATTGACGAACGCGGATGTTGGCGGCGTGTCTCGCTAGGCGACCTTGCAGAGTACGTCAATGGAGCTGCATTCAAACCCAGCGAAAGAAGCCCGACGGGGACGCCAATTATAAGAATCCAAAATCTGACCGACAACACGAAGCCGCTTAATCGTACGCGCCGGCGGGTCGATCCCAGGCTATTGGTGCAGACGGGTGACTTGCTATTCAGTTGGTCCGCTACCTTAGGAGCGTTTGTATGGGACCGGGAGCCGGCGTGGTTGAACCAGCACATTTTTAAAGTGATACCGAGAGAGGACCTTGTCGAACGCGCCTTCCTATATCATCTACTCCGGGCAGCGACGCTCTCTCTTGCTAACTCGGAGCACTTGCACGGTTCTACAATGCGTCACATAAACCGTGGCCCATTTTTGGCGCATGCCGTGATGCTGCCGCCAAAAGCTGTACAACGTGAAATAGTCGCTGAGCTTGAGCGTGAAGCAGCAGCACGCTCGCGGCTGAGCCTTGACTTGAGCCGTGCTGGGGCGCTAGCAAACCATCTGAAGGAAGCTGTTCTCGCTTCTGCGTTCAACCGCGCGGCTGCGGATCCGGAGATAGGGAGGACGACGATCGGCGATATTGCAGCGATCGTGACCAAAGGGGAGTCGCCACGCTGGCAGGGGTTCGAGTACGTGGAACGAGGGACTCGTTTCATCCGAAGCCAGAATGTAGGATGGGGCACCATGATCCTGACGGATAGCGTGTTTCTGCCTGCCGAGTTCAATCTGAAGCGAGAGAAATCGATACTTCGTGAGAACGATGTACTATTAAATATTGTGGGCGCTTCCATAGGCCGGACTGCAGTCGTCCCAAGCGACTTGGCAGGCGCGAACTGCAACCAGGCCGTTGCCATTATCCGACTCGGCGGAGACTATGTAGACGCTCGGTTTGTCAACCTGTGGCTCCTCTCTACAGATGCGCAAGAGCAGATCGCATTAGGTTCAGTTGACGTTGCGCGAGCCAATTTTTCACTCGGGGACATCAGAAAGCTGGAGCTTCCATGGCCAGCAAAGACAACGCGCCTTGCCGTCGTCAAGACGGTTGAGGCGCAGCTTGGGCAGCTGGGACAGTGCACCGCAGACATTGAGCGAGCCGCGGCGCTGCTGGAGCGCCTGGACGGAGCGCGCCTGAAGACAGCTCTAAACCGCGAAATCTCTGTCGCTCCGCTTCCCGAAACCGAGTTGTGAATGGCCCGAAGCCCTCTCGAACCCGTTCTTGTCTGTCTTTGGGGGCGCCCGAGGCCTAGCGTAATAATGGGCGCACCACTGAGCGCATCGAGCCTTAGGCAGGGCAAGCATGCGCCGGCTGTCTACTAAAATGTCTACTTAGCACTTGCATCAGACTGCAGTCGGAAATCGATGAAATCGCTGATTTACCGCGATTTCTCGGAGAGCTTGCAGTCATCTGCAGTCTGGGTGGCGGGTTCGATTCCCGTTGGCGCTACCACATCAGCCCCGTTTTTACGGGGCTTTTTTCTTTCAGTGGTGTCGAGGTTTGCTTTCGACGCCCAAGATCGACGCGGTATAGGTCAGCGTTACGGACGTCGTTTGGCCGCCGGTGAAGTCGCTCAGCGTCAGCGTGCAGATCCCTGGTGACGGTGCGCTTGCCACCGACGTCGTGAATGATGTCCCGCTCGCGGGCGACGTCGTTGCGATGCTCCTGCACCCGGCCGCTTCGCTCTGCGTGATCGATTTCAAGTATGGGGCATCTGTCCAGCCGGCTTCTCGTGCGGTGAAGGTTCCACTCGAGCCGGCTCCGCTCGTCGCATAGAGGTCGATCTCGGGCAAGCCGCCGTTTTCCGGACCGGTGTACACGATGGGATTGAGCGTTGGCGCGAAGGTTCCGGTGCCGTTCGTCGCGCCGGTTGCGCTTGCCGTCAGCGTGGCATTGATGATCGCGAGCCCAGTGTAGGTGAGTTTCGCGCTGTCGCTCGAACTCAGCAGTTTGGCTGCCGGCGGATTATCGGTTCCTGTGGTCGATATCGTGGTTGCGCCGGTCGTGTCGCTGTCGCTCAGTGACACCGCCCGCGCGTACGCGCCGGTGATCGTGTTCGCATCGGCGTCCCTCACGGTGACGGTGAACGGCGTTGCCACAAAGCCCGTGTCCGCCGCGCCGCTCGGAACGTCCGAGATTGCTAGCGAAGCCGGAATCCCCTCAAGCGGGACGACGTTACTGCTGGTTTGACTCGCGGTGATCACGATGCTCGGCGAGTTGGTCGAAATTGCGTGCCCGGAACCGGTGGCGCCGTCGTACGTCGTGATCGTGAAGACGTCGGTCCCGGCCGGGACGGTCGGCCCGGCGATCGTGCACGGGCAACTCGAGCCGACGACACTGTCAGTGGCCGAGGTTGCCACTCCCGCGGGTGGAGCCCCCCCGTTAACGGAGTCCAGAACGACCACCACCGACTGCACGTTCGCTGTAACGTAACTTGGGTGTCCCGCCGACGAGCCGATCGTGAACTGCGTCGCGACGAGTTGCGCCGATCTGGTTGCGCTCGGGGCCGGCATGAGTCCACGGCCGCCGCCGCCGCAAGCGACCAGCAGGAACGCGAAGCACATCAAGAATCCACGGACGTTGTACATCAGCTTCTCACGGTGTGAAGAGGAGTGCTTGTGGACCGTTCAGCCCGCTGATCGTGACCGCCGCTGCGCTCGTGTAGGGCGGAGCGTAGGCGGTGACGTTCGCTCTGCCGACATTGGCAACCCAGAGGTTCCCGGCACCATCAAAGAGCAGGGCGACCGGCGAATTGATGCCGTTGGTCGTTGTCGCGACGGGGCTCCCCGTATACGGTGCCGCGAATTCAACAACGGCATCGCCTTCGTTACTCGCGACGTAGATGTTGTTGGCGGTGTCGAAGGCGACGGCCTCATTCCCCGGAAGCCCGGTCGACGCCGTCGTCGGCGCCCCGGTGTACGGCGCCGCATAGAGGCTCGCTCCGGGCCCGTTAAAGTCAGCGACGGCGAGATCGCCCAGCGCATTGAACGCAAGCCCCGACGGTTTCGTAATCCCGTTGCTAATCGTTACCGCCGGCGAACCGGTATAGGATGGTGTATACTCGGTGACGGTGTTGTTACCATAGTTTGCCGCGAATAAGTCGGCGCTCGCATCGAGGGCGATGTAAAACGGCTCGTCGACGCCGGTGCTAACCGTCGTCGGCGTGCCCGTATACGGTGGCGCGTAGATCGTCACCGTATTGCTATTGGAATTCGCAACGAAGAGGTTCCCCCCGGAATCCAACGCGATGCCGGCCGGTCCGTTGAGACCGGTCGACACGGTCGTCGTCGGCGAGCCGGTGTACGGCGGTGCATAGATCGTCACCGTGTTGTTGCCGTAATTTGAGATGAAGAGGTTGCGGCCGGCGTCCATCGCCAGCGCGTAGGGTTCGTTCACGCCCGTCGAGATCGTCGCCGCGACGCCAGTGTACGGCGCTGTATATGTCAGCACGTTGTTGGCGCCGTAATTCGCAACGAAGAGCGTCTGGACGTCATTCGTGACGCTGAACGTCGCACTGCAAACGGCACCCGAGAGCGAGCACGTGTTGTCGCTGTATGCGGCCGTCGCCGTGAACGTCTCGGCGCCGCCGTTCGTGCCCGGGGGCGTGAGCGTCGCGGTGTTCGGCGTCGTAGCCGTGGGATTGGCGATTGCGAAGCCGCTACCGCTCGAGGATGCGAGCGAGAACGACGGGGAGCCGACGCCGACGATGATGTTCCCGTCCGCATCCAGCGCTTCGATTTGGAACTTCTGGGCGGAGAGGCCGTAGAGCGTAAAGCCTGAGGCCACGTTTCCGTGAACCGACGGCGCCGAGCTGCTGACCGTCAGCGAAGCGGGCACGCCGTTGAGGACGAGGTAGACCGTGTTCGTTTGGCCCAAGGTGATGGTGAATGCGACCGACTGTGCCTGTGAGAGCACATTGCTCGAGGCGTCGGCCGTGGAGATCGATGCGGTATAGGCACCCGGAGCCAGCCCGATCGACAATGTGCACAGCGTCGAAGCGAGCGTGGAGCTACAGCCGGTGGAGGTCGGCGTCAGCGCAACGGTCTCGTTGGTCACGACACTGCCACCGGGGTTCGTCGAAATCGTGACCGTGATGCTCGCGGTCGCAGGCGAGATGTAGGCCGGTGATCGACGCACGCTCGCGGTCCCCGCCTTCGGAATCGTGATCGTGAAGCGAACGTTGCCGCTGCCGGCCGCGGCGGGCACCCCGCGCGCGATTGGCGCACTCGCGGCGCCGCCCGAGCAGCCGGCGATCAGTGCGACGCACGCGAGCAGCGAGACAACACGGTATGACATGCAGCGCATCCCTTAGCGGCTCAGGTCGACGTCATACACCGCCTGCGTGGTGGTGATGGTCTTGTAGGCTGTGCTAGTAGTGTACGGCGGCGGGTAGACGGTAATGTTGTCGTTGGTGTAGTTGCCGCTGAACACCGCGCCGGCCGCGTCGACGGCGAGTCCGACGCCGCTACCGGCGGGAAGCGAAATCGATGTTGGCGTTCCGGTGTACGGCGGCAGGAATATTGCGATCCCGTTCGCTTGCGAGACGAACATCGTTCCGTTTCCGGCGAACGCGACGTCTTCGGGGTTGTTGACGCCGTTGGTCAGCGTGGTCGGCGCACCGGTATAGGGTGGCAGAAATTCCAGCAAGCCGCTCAAACCGATGTCGATCAGGAACGCTTCGCCGAGCGGCGCGACGTGGATACTCTCAGTCATGCTCGTTCCGTTCAGAAGTGTGGGCGTATCCGTGTAGGGTGGGGCGAACTCCAGGGCCGCCGAGCCGTTGAAATTCCCAACGAAAAGATCTTCGTTTGCATCGAGCGCGAGGGACGACGGTTCGTTCACATCAGTGGTGACCGCCGTGGGCGAGCCGGTGTACGGCGGCGTCCATATGTAGACCGTGCTGTTGTCGAAACTCGACACGAACATTTTACCGTCGGGTCCGATCACCACGGCCGTCACGTCGCTAACGGTTCCCGCGCCGATCGAGGTCGGCGAACCCGTGTAGGGTGGGGCGTACGCGAGGATTTGACCCGAACCGCCGTTGTATTGGCTGTCGACAACGTAGAGGTTCCCCGTCGCATCGAACGCCGCGGAATTGACCAGCTGCAGCGAGCCCGTCACACCGCTGAGCGTGATAGGCGCGGCCGTGTACGGCGGTTCCCACACCTGGTAACCATTGCCGACCGACGCGACGAGGACTTGCTGATGCGACGTCACGCTGAAGTTCAGCGTGCAGGTCGCGCCTGAGGTCGAGCATGCAGCGTCGGGGTATGACGCGGTCAAGGTGTAGGTCGCGGCCTGTCCCGACGTTGCCGGTTGGCCAAAGACGATCGTGTTCGGCGCGGTTGCGGTCGGATTGGTGAGGGCGAACGACGCGCCGCTGGTCTGCGCTACGCTGAACGTCGGCGCACCGACGCCGGCGATGATGTTGCCATCCGCATCAAGTGCCTCGGCCTGCAACGTGCCGGGCACGATGCCGTTGAGCGTAATGACGTCGAGCCGCCGGTCGCGACAATCGCCCCCGATACCGGCACTAACGTCAGACTTGCGGGGATACCATTGAGGACGACGTCGATCGTGTTCGTCGCGCCCGCCACGATCGTGAAGCCGATATTTTGGCCGGCCGACAGTTGGTTACCGGTCGCGTTGGCCCCATCGAAGGTGCTGACGGCCGCGTTATAGGTGCCGGCGCCCAAGGCCAGCGTGAGCGTGCACACCGTGCTCGCGAGCGTAGAACTGCAGCCGGTCGATGTCGGCGTCAGGTTCGCGGTGATGGTTTGCGTCGCGCTACCCGTGATCGCAACCGTGATGCTCTGCGTCGAGGGCGAGATGTACGCCGGACGCCGTCTCGCGCTCGTCTTGGTCATCGTAGGGATCGCGATCGCGAACTTCAGCGTCCCGTCGCCGCTCGCGTTTCCCGAGGTGTGCGCGCTCGGAACTGCCGACCCGCCGCTGCAGCTCGTCGTCCAAAAGGTGACCAACAGCAACATTGTCATCACGCAAAGGCAACGGGAATTCCGAGCCGGCAGGCGCATCCTTGCAATATTCTGCTAAACCGACCGCCTCACCCCGGTAATTGCAGATCGATTTGCGCTAGTGGTAGATCTCTAGTAAATACGGGGTGCTTCCAAGTGAGACGCTCGAGCTCGTCAATCCGTTCGTGCCGAGTGTTGCGCCCGAAGGATACGTCGCTTGATCGACGATCGCACTGCCGTTCACGCACCCCGTCTGCGCGCCTTTCTCGAGACAGTAGCCGACGTAGTACGTGTTAGCCGGTAATGACGATGCAAACGTGAGGTTCAGTTTGAAGAGTCTGTCATTCACCGAACCGGTGAACGAGCTTGTGGGATTTGCCGTGAGTTCCATCGCCAGGATGACGTGCGGACTAGCTACCGCTAACTCGGGACCACGATGCCATGCGGTGCGCCATTCCAAAGAACGAGGCCGTCGTATGCAGTTCCAACGCGCACGCGCACGAGGGGACCTCGGTTGCAATACGCAGTCAGTCCCTGGCGACCGCTCGCGACTTGCCTCAACCGCCCTACCACGGATTCGATTCCCCTTGGCGGCAGCCAATACGGGCCCGTTTGCGAGCGGTTCTGCTATAACGTCAGGGGCTTCGGTTTCGGGACGTCGGCCGGTAGGGTTTGAATGTAGGCGTTGAACGCGCGTGCGTCGGTCGCCCATTCCGCATCCATGCGCCGCTCCGAATCCAGCACGGCCGGCGTGATCAGGCCGGCGCCGGCCATGCTCATCAAATCCTCGCGCAGCTTACCCGAACGTTGAACGAAGTCTTCAAAGCCCTGATAGTTTGCGGTCAGTTGATCTTGCATGTCTTGCAGCTGCGCTAGCCCCGCCGTGTCGTTCTTCTTCGTGAGCGCCGCGCGCTCGTCGTCGAGACTGTTGAGCGCTACGTCGAGCGCCGAGAGCTTGGCGAAGATGCGATTCGAGAAGTCGTACGACGC
>Ga0335074_10010307_pt1 | contig 13069 bp, 14 predicted proteins | sample Lox_Sample_23_FD_206715 | JGI IMG/M metagenome (GOLD analysis project Ga0335074, IMG submission 206715) | Soil microbial communities from Loxahatchee National Wildlife Refuge, Florida, United States - Lox_Sample_2.3 | ecosystem: Environmental > Terrestrial > Soil > Wetlands | place: USA...
CGCAATCCGATCTGAGTTGCCTGTCGCCAGCGAATGACATGGCCAGCGGGCGCGGTGACATACATTGCAGAAAAGTGGGGGAGGACGGAAACCTTAGACTGAAAAAAGTGAAAGAAGTGCCCATTTCGTTCGGCACTTACCCTGTCGCCAATTGCTGTCGCCAATGTCGCCGCCGACCCACACAAGTCATTGATATTATTGACTGGTGGGCCCGGGAGGACTCGAACCTCCAACCAAGCGGTTATGAGCCGCTGGCTCTGACCATTGAGCTACGGGCCCGCGCCCATCACGTGGCGAGAGGTAACGAAGCGACCGTCGAACGGTGGATATTCTACCTGCGCCGGCTCAGCAAAAATACCGCCTGCTCGCCGAACAGATTCCAGAACCACCATGGCATTTTCAGCCGCATGCGCCGGCCCCAGGCATTGAGCGCCACCGCCTCCTCCATCTTGGCGCCGGACACGTGACAAAGCTGCCGGAAATCCTTGATGCTGCAAAAGTGGATGTTGGGCGTCTCATACCAAGCATAGGGCAGATTGTCGGTATGCGGCATGTGCCCGCCGAGCGCAACCTGCAGGCGGATGCGCCAGTGGCCGAAATTCGGGAACGAAACGATGGCGTGACGCCCGATGCGCAGCATGTGCTCGAGCACGACCCGCGGTTGCCGCGTCGCCTGCAGCGTTTGCGACAGGATGACGAAATCGAAGCCGTCGTCTGGATAGTTTTCGAGGTCGGTGTCGGCGTCGCCTTGGACGACGGCAAGACCCTTAGCGACGCATTCGTTGACGCCTTCGCGCGACAATTCGATGCCGCGGCCGTCAACGCCGCGGGTTTCCAGAAGATGGAGCAACTCGCCGTCGCCGCAGCCGACGTCGAGCACGCGCGCGCCGCGTTCCACCATATCGGCGACGACCAGCAAATCGACGCGCGAGCCGCCCGGGCTGCGCGCGGCTTCGGCCATGGTGAGGTCATGCTTGAGTCGGGTCAGCATCGTCACCTCCGCCCCGGCTTTAGCCCGCGCGCCGTCGCTGCGCCTTCGAGAAAGCCCCGCACGATGGCAAACAGCTCCGGTTCATCAAGCAGGAAGGCGTCGTGGCCCTTGTCGGTGGCGATCTCGGCGAACGAGACGCGCGCGCCGGCGGCGTTGAGCGCATGCACGATGTCGCGCGATTCCGGCGTCGGGAACAGCCAATCGCTGGTAAACGAGATGACGCAAAAGCGCGTCGACGCGCCACGAAACGCATTGGCGACCACGCCATCGTAATCAGCGGCGAGGTCGAAATAATCCATGGCACGCGTCAGATAAAGATAGGAATTGGCGTCGAAACGCTCGACGAAGCTGATCCCCTGGTGACGCAGATACGACTCGACTTGGAAGTCGGCGTCAAATGAGAATGTCGGATTGTCGCGGTCCTGAAAGCGGCGGCCGAATTTCCGATGCAACGCTGCGTCGGATAAATATGTGATGTGCGCGCCCATGCGGGCGACCGCGAGCCCGCGCCGCGGATTGGTGCGTTCGGCGAAATACCGGCCGCCGCGCCAGTCGGGATCGGCCATCACCGCCTGGCGGCCAACCTCATGAAAGGCGATGTTCTGCGCCGAATGCCGCGTCGCGGCGGCAATCGGCAGCGCCGCGAATACGCGCTGCGGAAAGCTCGCCGCCCATTGCAGCACTTGCATGCCGCCAAGCGACCCGCCGGCGACTGCAAACAATGAATCGATGCCGAGATAATCGAGCAGCATAGCTTGCGCGCGCACCATATCGCGCACCGTGATGACGGGAAAGTCGAGACCCCACGGCGCGCCGGTGTCCGGATTGGTTGACGCCGGACCGGACGAGCCCATGCAACCGCCGACGACGTTCGGACAGATCACGAAATAGCGTTCGGTGTCGATGGGCCGGCCCGGCCCCACCATCGTCTCCCACCAGCCCGGCTTGCCGGTTACCGGGTGAGTGTTGACGACGTGCTGATCGCCGGTGAGCGCATGGCAAACCAGAACGGCGTTGCTGCGTTCGGCGTTGAGCGTGCCGTAAGTCTGGTAAGCGATCTGCAACGGGCTGAAATCAATTCCGGCATCGAGCCGCAGCGGATTGTTCGCTGGAAAGCGCACCACCAGCGAATGCGGCTGGTCCGCTTCGCGCGTACGGTCGGCGAGATCGAGCGTCGCGCTGGCCTCTGCCATGGTGCTTCCCGACGGTGACAGCCGCCTCTGCGGGCGGTCAAAAGGGCGTAAATAGGCCGCTGCCCGGCGGAGTCAATGTTTTCTTTTCTTGGTGTTTGATTTTTCTTTGCTTTCAGGCCGAACGATACCTATCAATTCAAGCAATTGCCCGGGCAAAGCATGAAACCGCCGCGCCAAAACGAACCCTCACTCGGCGATCTGCGCCGCGAGATCGACCGTATCGACGAAAGCATGCACGCGCTTCTGATCGAGCGCGGCGAGATCATCGAGCGTCTGATCGCGGTCAAGAAGACCGAAGAGTCCGGTTCGGCGTTCCGTCCGGCGCGCGAGGCCGACATGATGCGCCGCCTGGTGCAGCGCCATCATGGCAGTTTGCCGCTCGACACCGCCGAAAGCATCTGGCGCGTCATCATCTCGACCTTCACCTACGTGCAGGCGCCGTTCTCCGTGCATGCCGATCTGTCCGCCGGCGACGCGCTGATGCGCGATTCCGCGCGATTCCATTTCGGCTTCACCGTGCCGTTCGTGCCGCATATGGGAGCATCAACCGTGGTCCAGGCTGTTAACGTCTCCAAAGGCGATCTCGGTCTGGTGCCGGCTTTCGCTCTTGCCGGCGTCGGCGGCGGCCCGTGGTGGACGGCGCTGGAATTCGACAGCGCGCCGAAAATCATCGCGCGGTTGCCGTTCGTCGAGCGCGCCGATCATCCGGCCGGCATGCCGGTATTCGTGATCTCGCGCGTGGCGGCGGATGCCATGGTCACCGAGAGCGAAGTCTGGAGCGTGCGCGTCTCCGGCTGGAATGCCGGCTTTGCCGACAATCTCGCCGGGCTCGCCGACGCCATCGCGGTCCCCGACCGCGCATTCGACGGCGCGGCGCTGCTCATTTCGGTGGCGCGCGGCGGTATCGACACCGTCGCCGACGCGTTGATGGGCACCGGCGCCTCGATCCGCTCAAGGGCCCTCGTCGGCAGCCACGCGACCCGCTATACGGTGCCGCACAAGTGATGATCGTTCCTCCCCTGAAAGGGCGAAATAGCGAGAGAGGCGCGCCTTTGGGGGTGAGCGCTTTTGACTTGCGCAAACTTCGAGGTTCGCCAGCCTCCACCCTACCCTCCCCCTTGCGTGGCGAGGAACGAGAGATTGAGCGATGAACGCGTATCCGCGGCCCCGGCCGGGCGTGCTCGACATTGAGGCCTATGTGCCCGGCAAGAGCAGCGCACCGGGCGTGGCCAAGGTGTTCAAGTTGTCGTCAAACGAGACGCCGCTTGGGCCGAGCCCGCGCGCTATCGCGGCGTATAAAGCGGTCGCCGCGCAGCTGCAGGATTACCCCGACGGTTCCGCGTCCGAGCTGCGCGAAGCGATCGGCCGCGTGTTCGGGCTTGATCCCAACCGCATCGTTTGCGGCGCCGGTTCGGACGATTTGCTCAACTTGCTGGCCCGCGCCTATCTCGCCGACGGCGACGAGGCGATCCACACCACGCACAGCTTTCTCGTTTATCCGATTGTGACGCTCGGCACCGGCGCGAAGCCGGTCATCGCAGCGGAGACGAATTACACGGCCAATGTCGACGCGATCCTGGCGGCAGTGACGAAGAAGACGAAAGTCGTCTTCCTCGCCAATCCCAACAATCCGACCGGGACGTATATCTCATTCGACGAGGTCAAAAGACTGCACCGCGGCCTGCCGCCGCAAGTGCTGCTCGTGCTCGACGCGGCCTATGCAGAATATGTCCGGCGCAACGACTACGAGTCCGGCATCGAGCTGGTCGCCACCAACGACAACGTCGTCATGACCCGCACCTTCTCCAAGATTCACGGGCTGGCGGCTTTGCGACTCGGCTGGATGTTCGGTCCCGCCCACGTCGTCGACGCAATCAACCGCATTCGTGGCCCCTTCAACGTCAACGCGCCAGCGATCGGCGCCGGCATTGCTGCGATCGAGGATCACGAACACCAGGAGCGCGCACGCGAGCACAATACGCGGTGGCTTGCCCGGCTGAAGCCAGAGCTTGAAAAGCTCGGGCTGCAAGTCACGCCGAGCGTCGCCAACTTTTTGCTGATCCACTTTCCGCAGACCGCGGGACGCAGCGCCAAGGAGGCGGACGCCTTTCTCACCGCGCGCGGCCTCATTCTGCGTCAGGTCGGCGCCTACAAGCTGCCGAACGCGCTGCGCATGAGCGTCGGCACCGAGGAGGCGAACCGCCTGGTCGTCGCGGCGCTCAAAGAATTTTTAGCGAAAACGGCGTGACGTTGTGACGAAATCCGCACCTTTGTTCAATCGCCTCGCCTTGATCGGCATGGGTCTCATCGGCTCGTCGATCGCGCGGGTTGCGCGTGCGCAAGGCGCGGTGCGCGAGATCGTGGCGACGGCCCACTCAGCGGCGACGCGCCAGCGCGTCGCCGAGCTCGGCCTTGCCGACCAAGTGGTCGAGAGCAACACCGCGGCGGTTGCCGGCGCCGACCTCGTCATCGTCTGCGTTCCGGTCGGTGCCTGCGGTGAAGTCGCCGCCGAGATCGGACCGCATCTTGCGCACGGCGCCACCGTTTCCGACGTCGGCTCGGTCAAGGGTGCTGTTTTGCGCGACATGGCGCCGCATCTGCCCCCAGAAGTGCATTTTGTCCCCGCACATCCCGTTGCCGGCACCGAGCATTCCGGTCCCGACGCCGGCTTCGCCACTTTGTTCGTCGGTCGCTGGTGCATCCTCACGCCGCCCGACGGCGCCGATGCCGCCGCGGTCGAGAGGCTCGCGGCATTCTGGCGAACCCTCGGCGCCAACGTCGAAACCATGCCCGCCGCGCACCACGACCTCGTGCTTGCGATCACCAGCCACCTGCCGCATCTCATCGCCTACACGATCGTCGGCACGGCCGACGAACTCGCCGAAGTAACCCGCTCCGAGGTATTGAAATTCTCCGCCGGCGGCTTTCGTGATTTCACCCGAATTGCCGCGTCCGACCCGACGATGTGGCGGGACGTATTCCTCGCCAACAGAGACGCGGTGCTGGAAATGCTCGGCACCTTCAACGAGGATCTGGCGCAGCTCACCCGTGCCATTCGCCGCGGCGACGGCGAGGCCTTGTTTGCACATTTCGCACGCACCCGCGCGATCCGCCGCGGCATCGTGCAGATCGGTCAGGATTCGCCGGCGCCGGATTTCGGCCGACCGCATCCGGACTTGCCGGTCGAGTCGCTGCCGCGGCCTTACGCGGTGTCGGAGGACGGCTAGGTCAAATCAGAACAACGCGCCGGCGTTTTGTTCGAGCATGATTTTCAGATAATCGACTTCCACTTTTCCGGATCGTACTGCGGGCCCGTCGCGTCAGCCGCGCGCTTTGACCGTGAGCGCTTCGTTCACGGCGCCGCGCAGCGCCGCGACCGAGAACGGCTTGGCGATCACGTCGTGAATGATGGCGTCGAGGCCGTGAGCACGCTCACGCTGATCAGCGTAACCGGTCATGAGCAGAATCGTTAGATCGGGATAGTCGCGCGCCGCGGCGAGCGCCAGCGCTATGCCGTCCATGATCGGCATGCGGATATCGGTGAGCAGGAGATCGAAACGGCCCTCGGCACGCAGCAGCAGGTCGAGCGCTTCGCTGCCGTCGCACGCGGCCTCGACTTGATGACCGTCGGTCGCCAGCGCCCGCGCGCACAGCGCGCGCAGCGCTTCTTCGTCTTCGGTTATGAGAATGCGTGCCATGGGATGTCAGTGTGTCCCGGCCAACATATCGCGGCGGTTGACGAAACGAACAACAAGGTCGTGCGCGTCGGGCGGTGGCGAGGCAAGCCGCGCACGGAAGGACAGCGCTTCGCCCGACGCCAGCGCGTTGCGCGATGGCACCGCCGTCCAGGAATAGATTTCCTGCCGCGCGGCGTTGCGCACGATGAATTTGAGCCGCGGCACGCCTTCGACCTTGCGGGCGCGGTTGACGATGTTGCCGTCGACCACCAGGATCGGCACGCCTTCATGCTGCTCGGTGCTGGTCACGACGTCGCTGAAGGTGAGGCCGCGCAAGTTCACCGGCAATCCGAGCAGGGCGTAGAACGAGGCCGTCTGCGGCAGCACGCGCACGACGTCGCTGCGCCAGCCGACGAGAATGATATTGACCAGCGCCAGCGCCAACGTGCCGATTTGCAGCCGCGACAACCGCCGACCCGGCGTCCGGCGCCGGCCGCTGTGCTGCTGCCGCCGCGCCGCCACCGCCTCGACGTCCTCGGCCGGTTCGCGGGCGCGTTCGGCAGACGTTTCGGCGGCGACTTCGATCGGCGACCCGCCTTCGTTGGGGTCCGCCGGCACGATCGGGGGCGCCTCGCCATCGATCTCGCGTGCCGCGCCGGCGGAATCCGGTTCCGCTAGTCCGGTCGTTGAGGAATCGTGTTGTTCGGTCGTCGGCTGATCGATGGCCGCCGTTGCGGCGGCTTGATCCGATAAAGCGGCATCGGCCATTTCGACGCCGGAATCGGTCGCCGACATCGCCGCGACCTTCTCGGCCACCCTATCCGCTGCCGGCGCGGCGACGTCTTGGTCCGGCGCGATAGCGGCGGCGGCGGCGAGCAGCTTTTCGGACAGGTCCGGCTCCGCGTGCCAAACCGTGCGACAGCGCGCGCAGCGCACCTGACGCCCGATCGGGGACAGGTTTTCCGGGCGCACGTCGTAGGAGGTAGCGCAGGACGGGCAGACGATCAGCATCGGCGAATCAACGGTGCGTTACCTTCGGCGGCGTCCCTAGCACCCGATCCGTTAACGAATTGGAAACCATGCCAGGCCGCAACCGCCGGACCGACGTGGTATGAGGCTGTCATAGAGGCCGCGAATCAGCAGCGGCTGCCCGCTATCATCCGGAGGCTTGCGGAGGACGGGGTGATCCGGTTCGAAAATGTCGGCTTGCGCTATGGGCTGGGTCCCGAGGTGCTGCGCGACCTCAGCTTCGCGATTAACGGGCATTCCTTCCAATTCCTCACCGGCCCCTCCGGTGCCGGCAAGACCTCGTTGCTGCGATTGATGCTGCTGTCACTGCGGCCGACGCGCGGTCTCATCAGCATGTTCGAGCACGATACCGCGATGCTGAGCAAGGACGGCCGCGCCAATCTGCGCCGGCGGATCGGCATCGTGTTTCAGGATTTCCGCCTGCTCGATCATTTGACCACCTACGAGAACGTGGCGCTGCCGCTGCGCGTGCTCGGCAAGGAGGAAACCGACTATCGCCCGGAAGTGGTGGAGTTGCTGCAATGGGTGGGCCTCGGCGAGCGCATCGGCGCCTTGCCACCGGTTCTCTCCGGCGGCGAAAAGCAGCGAGCGGCCATTGCGCGAGCCGTGATCGCGCGCCCACAGATCTTGCTCGCCGACGAGCCGACCGGCAATGTCGATCCGAATCTCGGGCAGCGATTATTGCGGCTGTTCATCGAGCTCAATAAGACGGGAACCGCCGTCGTTATTGCCACCCACGACATCGCGCTGATGGACGAGTATGACGCGCGCCGGTTGGTCCTGCATGACGGACGTCTGCATGTCTATGATTGAACCAGTTGAGACCGTGGCAGAGCCCTGGGACGACGTTGACGCATCTCCGGCGCTGATACGCACGCTGCCGGCGGCAGCGTCCATCGTGCCCAAACACTCGATCGCCGCGCGCTCGCTCACCGCCGTCGTCGCCATCATGACTTTTCTCGCCTCGCTCAGCGTCGGAGCCGCGATGTGGATGGTGAACGCAGCCGGCGATTGGCAAGCGCAGGTTGCGCGCGAAGTGACAATCCAGGTACGGCCCGTCCCCGGACGCGACATCGAGGCGGATGTACGCAACGCGGTCGAAATCGCACGCGCCACGGCCGGCATCGCCGAGGTGCGGCCGTACACGAAAGAAGAATCGGCGCGCTTGGTCGAGCCTTGGCTCGGCGCCGGATTAGCCCTCGATGACCTGCCGATTCCACGCTTGATCGTGGTCAAGCTCGCCTCCGGGGCGCGGCCCGATTTCGCCGCAATGCGCCAAGCGCTTGCGTCAAAAGTTCCCGCCGCGCGCCTCGATGATCATCGCCGCTGGATCGATCGCATGCGTACGATGGCGGGAACGGCGGTCGTGGCCGGCATTGCGGTGCTTGTGTTGGTGCTCATTGTGACCGTGCTCTCGGTCACCTTCGCCACGCGCGGGACCATGGCGACCAACCGGCCGATCGTCGAAGTGCTGCATTACGTCGGTGCAACCGACAGTTTTATCGCCGGCCAATTTCAACGTCATTTCCTCTTGCTGGGTTTCAAGGGCAGCGCAATCGGCGGCGCGGCCGCGATGCTGCTGTTCGGCATTGTGGAAGCGGCGAATACTTGGCTCGCGGGAACGCCGGGCGGTGGCGAAATCGCGGGCCTGTTCGGCAATTTCTCTATCGGCGGTGCCGGCTATCTGGCGATCCTGTTGCAAATCGTGTTCATGGCGCTGGTAACGGCGTTCGCTTCCCGCCACACCGTCAACCGCACGCTTGAGGCCATCGACTAGATTGAATCGATTGGCGCTCTATGATTTCGGCGGAGCATGATCTTTTCGGAGGACCGGCTACCACTTTTCCGGATCATCCTCTAAAGACCGAGAACTGATCAGCTTGCGGCCGGAATCGCGGCGATGATTCGAACCCATTGCATATCGATACCGGCTGCCGGAACGAAATTTGGCGCGGGGGACGCGCGCGGCGATGTTCAGCCTTAAGACCGCCGTCAGAACGCGACGTATCCGATGGTTTGTCGCTAGACTGGTCGTGCTTGCCGGGATAGCGCTTGTCGTCGGCTTTATGGTGTTCCTGTGGCTGCTGCCGAGCCGACAGGTCGCGCTCAACCGCAATGCCGACGGCATCGTGGTGTTGACCGGCGGCACGGCACGCGTTTCCGACGGGCTCCAGCTTCTTGCCGCAGGCCGTGGCAAACGTTTGCTCATCACCGGGGTCAATCCCGGCACGACGACGGGCGATATCGCCCGCCAAGTCGCCGACTACGGCCGCTTGCTTGCTTGCTGCGTCGACCTCGATTATTCGGCGCTCAACACTTTCGGCAACGCGGTGGAAACGCGCCGTTGGGCACAGGACCGCGGCTTTCACTCGCTGATCATCGTCACATCGGCCTACCATATGCCACGCGCGCTCGCGGAAATCGCCCACCAGCTTCCGGATGTTGCCCTGATCCCGTTTCCGGTCGTCTCCGATCGGTTGCGCATCGAGCCGTGGTGGTCGCGCGGCACGACCACCCGGCTGGTGCTGTCGGAATATTTCAAATACCTGTTCGCCCAGCTGCGCATGCGCTTTGACTTGCTTTCGGCGGAGAGTGGGGGCTATCGCGTTTCTGACACGCACATCCGAGCGATTTGATTGAACCCGTCCTTGTCTCGTTCCCCTCTTCTGCTGGCCCGTTCGCTCATTTTCAGCGCGCTGTTTTACCTCAATATCACCGCCCGCATGATGGTGGCGCTGCCCACGATCATGCTACCGCATGCATTTCTGCTCGCTGTGTTGCGCGGCTATGCGCGCAGTACTTTGTGGCTGTTGCGGGTCGTCTGCGGCATTACCGTCGAATGGCGCGGACGCGAAAAGCTTCCGACCGGCGCTTATATCGTCGCCTGCAAGCACCAATCGTTATGGGAAACCTTCGCGCTGTTCATGCTGCTGCCCGATCCCTGCTACGTGCTCAAGCGCGAATTGATGTGGCTGCCGTTGTTCGGCTGGCTCGCGCGCAAAGCCCGGATGATCCCGATCGACCGCGGGTCCCGCGCGACGGCGCTGGCACGCATGGCGATGGCGGCGCGCACCGAAATCGCGCGTTCGCGGCAGATTGTGATCTTTCCCGAAGGCACGCGACGGGCGCCCGGCGCCGAGCCGCATTATCTGCCCGGCGTCGCCTTTCTTTATGCCGAAACCGGCCTCGCCTGTATCCCTGTGGCGCTCAACTCCGGGCTGTTCTGGCCGCGCCGCTCGCTGCGGCGCTACCCCGGCACCGTGCTTGTCGAAGTCCTCGATCCGATTCCGCCCGGCCTCGACAAGCGGGCGTTCCTTCGCCGCTTGCAAACCGTAGTGGAGGAAGCGACGGCGCGCTTGATCCGGGAATCAGAAAGCAGAGGTCGGAATTCAGTTGGGACCAATCAGTAATCGGTGGTCGGTACGGCAACGACGGCGACCAAGCCGCCTTTCGGCTTCAAAACTGACCGTCGATTCACTGATTACCGATGACCGCCTCGTAAACGCCTTTGAGCTTCTCGGCGATCAGATGCAGATCGGTCTCGCGATAGCCCAGTGCCTCCAACGCCTGGACCGTTTCCAGCACATAGTCGCGGTTCGGGCCGGAGCTGCCATGGCCCTGCCGCACGTGATGCACGCACGCGGCCAGCGTCAGCCGGCCGGCATATTGCACGTGGCTGCGATCGACGATGAAGCAGAGCGCCTGCACTTGCCGCCGCGCTTCCTCCTCAAGCTCGATGCGTCGCATGGTTTCCAGATAAACGGTGGTGACCTGCTCGCGCGCGCGCAAATAGCCGACGGTTCTTTCCCGCGCCTCGGCGGCAACGCGGAAAGCGATGCCGCGGCACATGCCGCCGCGATCCAACCCGAGCACCAGGCCCGGCCGCTCCGGCGTGCCGCGATGCACGAACGAATAGACGCAGAGCGCGCGGTGCAGGCCGATGAGGCGCGCCGGCACTCGCTCCAGAAAGTCGAAGCCGGGGCGCCACATCAGCGAGCCATAGCCGAACACCCAAAGGTCTTCGCTGCTCCGCAAGTCGATGGTGTTCTTCAACTGGATTGACTCCCGCTGAAACTTCCGTTCGCCTAACAGGCCCATTCGGGCGGTGCAATGGCGCGTGTTCGCTGGCATATCTTGGTCGTCAGGTCTTTGAAACGCCGCACTCGGCAGGCGAAGACTAAATAATGCCAGGCGAATCCCCTCTCAGCATGATGCGGCCGCCCGCCCAGCGGGCGCGCAAGCCTATGGCCCGACATGCCCGGCGCCGGCGCCGGCGGATCTTGGCGCCGGCGGCGATTGTCGTAGGGCTGGCGATTGCGTGGGTTTGGCTGTGGTACGATGCCGCCGCGGTCGCCGATCGTGCGCTGGCCGGCTGGATGGAGCGTGAAGCCGCGGCCGGGCGGGTATATTCTTGTGGCGCGCAATCGATCGGCGGATTTCCGTTCGGCATTGCGGCGCGGTGCACCGACGCCACGGCCGACATTAAGAACATTGCGCCACCCTACGCAGTGAGGGCGAAGTCGGTCGTTTTTGCGGCCAACGTCTATCAACCTACCCGGTTCACCGGCGACATCGTCGGCCCACTCACGCTGGCGGAATTCGGCCAGGCCCCGAGCCTCGCTGCCGGCTGGAGACGCGCGCGCTTGAGTGTCCGCGGCGTGCCGCCCGATCCCGACGCGGTTTCCGCTGAGCTTGACGAGTTGCATGTCGAGCGCGTCGGTATCGACCACGGCGGCACATTGTTCAATGCCAAGCACGTCGACCTGCACGGCCGCGTGATCGCAGGATCGCCGCGCAATCACCCGGTGATCGAGGCGACCTTTCACCTCGCCGCCGCGACGGCGCCGACGTTACATCCCGTGCTCGCCGCACCGATCGACGTCGAGTTCGATGCCGTGCTGCGTGGCTTCAAGGATCTGGCGCCTAAGCCCTGGGCAGAACGTTTCCGTGAAATGCAGGCCGCGGGTGGCGACATCGAGATCAAGGCACTGCGCTTTGCCCAAGGCAAAGCCATTGTGATCGGCGCGGGCAAATTGAGCGTGAACGAGCACGGCAAGCTCGACGGCGTCGTCCGCATCGCCATCGTCGGCCTTGAAGACATCGTTCCGCTCTTGGGCATCGACCGTTTGATCGAGCAAGGCATCGACCAGCTCTCCGGCACGCCGGGCAGCGCCGCACAAGGCATAGACGCGCTCGACCGGTTGATACCCGGGCTCGGCGGCGCGCTGCGGGAAAGCGCTAATGCAAGCCTTGTTGAAAACCTCAAGAAGATGGGCGAGCCATCGACGATCGACAATCAACCGGCAACCATCCTGCCGCTGCGTTTCGCCGACGGGTCGATCTATCTCGGCATGCTGCGGGTCGGCGAAGTACCGCCGCTGTTTTGATGCTCAGCCGCTTTTGCCCTCGGCATGCCAGCCGACGCAAGCGTCCGGCACCGCGTCGGTCGAGGCAAAGTAGGGCTTGAGATCGAGGAGCGGCGTGTCGTCGACGCAGTCAAGGCCGACGACGAAGAGCGTGTTGCCTTCGATACGAATAAGCCGCGCCACCGATACTGCGATCGGATTGGGCCGCACCGGCGAGCGCAGCGCAAAGGTGCCGCGGCGCTCGGCATAGTGGCGCGGCGCCTGCAGCACGAGGTCGCGGCGCGCTCGGTCCATCCAATACAGTACGACCAGGTGGCTGACGGTTTCGAGCCCCTGCAGGCCTGCAGCCCAGCGCGGATCAAACACGATGCTGCATACTGCGTCGGTTTCGCGCGGGTTCTTCGGACAATCTTCGCGCCGCTGCCACGGCGTATGAATGCGTCCAATGAAATAGAGCGACGCATCGAACGTCGCCGGCAACTCGACGGCAATCTCGCCTTCACGCAAATCGCTCGGGCCCGCAGTCGATTTCGCTTCGGCCATGATGTTGGTTTCTCGCATGTCGGCCAAGGATCAGCCAATCCCCTTTGCGTCCCTGGGAACTCTGCAAATTGGCCCGATCGTGGGATATTTCCCAACGCCTCTTGCCATTTTAAACGCATAAAGATATCTTTATATGAGGTGCGTGATCGCTGGTGAATTTAGAGATGGACTTCGCCCAACTGCCCTTCCCCATATTGACCGCGATCCTCAAAGCGGCAGCGGAAGCGACGCGGCTGCGGCTGTTGGTGCTTATAGCCGAGGCCGAGCTCA
>Ga0335074_10010308_pt1 | contig 13067 bp, 13 predicted proteins | sample Lox_Sample_23_FD_206715 | JGI IMG/M metagenome (GOLD analysis project Ga0335074, IMG submission 206715) | Soil microbial communities from Loxahatchee National Wildlife Refuge, Florida, United States - Lox_Sample_2.3 | ecosystem: Environmental > Terrestrial > Soil > Wetlands | place: USA...
GCAGTCACGGCCGCGCCGGGCGGCGCCACTTCCGGCTGTCGTGCTGCAGGTGACCTGTATGCGCAAAGACGTCTTCACGAGGATGGCGGTCCCGTGCTACGCGCAGAGCTTCCGCTGACATCCAGCTAAGTCGGCTCCGCGCGGGCTTTTTTCACTCAACGCGGGATCCCCACCGCCGCCGACGGCAGCTCGCCGCCGCGGCAGATGACTGCCGGCACGGCGGCTGACTCCGGTCCGCGCTGGGCGCCGGACTCGGCGTCGCTGTTCTTCTTGTCAGACCGCACCGGGTCTGCCCAGCTGCACCGGATCCGAGTCGATGGCGGTGAGGCCGGGAGCCTGACCGAGTGGGCGGGCGAGATCTACGACGTCTGCCCGCTGGCGGACGGCCGGGTCGCCGTGGTGGCCGCGGACGAGCCGACCAAGGAGGATCAGCGCAGGAGCGCTGAGCGCGATGACGCGATCGTCTGGAGCGAGCAGCGCGGCGGCGGCAGGCTGCGGTTGCTCGACCCGGTTACGCGCGAGCTGCACACGGTAGGCGACCTTGGCGGCCGTCACCTCGTCGAGGTGACGCAACGGCCAGATGGCGGCCCGGTGGCAGTGATCAGCTGGGTGAGCCGGGAGATCGACCAGGGGGCCATGACCAATGAGCTGCACATAATTGATCCGGACACCGGGGTAGTCCATGACCTCGGCCGGGTCGCCGGCCACGCACGGTCGCCGGCCTGGTGGACTGACGATGGCACCTGGCACCTGGCCTACCTGGCAGAACCCGACCCGTGGGGCGGATTCGCCGTCTACGACACCGTGCCCGGCGCGCCCGATTCGCCCCGCGACCTGACCAACGGCATGGACGTCTGTCCGACTGACCTGGCACAGGTCGCCGACGGTCCGCCGCTCGCCCTGTTCGAAAGCGGGCTCGACACGGAGATCCACCGCCTTGACCCCGGCCGGCTGCGATTCCGGTGCCTGTCCGCCAGTGCCGGCCGGACCGGTTCACTGACCGCCAGCCGTTCCGGTGAGGTGGTCGCAGTGCTGGCGACCACCGCCTATGAGCCGGCAGATGTCCATGCCGGCCCGCCAGGCGGCCCGCTCAGCCGGATCAGCGACACGCGCCCGGAACTGCGGCAGATTGAGTGGGGGGCCCAGGAACGTCTCTCCTATCAGGCATCCGACGGCCTCGCTCACGACGGCCTGCTCATACTTCCGGCCGGCCGCAGCCGGGCTGACGGCCCGTTTCCGCTCGTCACCTTGGTGCACGGCGGACCCGATGACCGGTACGCCGACGAGTTCATGCTCGGGCCGCACTGCCCTGGCCAGTGGCTCGCAACCGCGGGTTACGCCGTCTTCCTGCCCAATCCGCGCGGCGGCACGGGGCATGGCCGCGAGTTCTCGGCGGCCGTCGTAGGCGCGGTCGGCGGGGCTGAGTGGAGCGACATCCTCACCGGGATCGACATGCTGGTTGCTGCCGGTGTCGCCGACCCGGACCGGCTCGGTATAGGTGGCCCCAGCCATGGGGGGTTCATGACAGCATGGGCGGTCGGGCAGACCGACCGGTTCAAGGCCGCGCTGATGTTCGCCGGGATCAGCGACTGGGGAATGCAGGTCGCCTCCGGCGAATATGGGTCGATGGACGGCGCGCTGGCCGGCAGTTCCGGCTGGGAGGGAAACGGCCCGCACCCGCATGACCGGGTCAGCCCGATTTCGTCGGCCTCGAAGGTCCGCACCCCAGTGCTGATCGCGCACGGCGAGGACGACACCAACGTGCCGCTCGGCCAGGCGACCTACTTCCACCGCGCCCTGAGCCGATACGGGGCCGAGCACGAACTAGTCGTCTACCCGCGGGAAGGGCATGGGCTGGCGGAGCGCAACCATCAGCGCGACCTGCTCCTGCGCACCCGTGCGTGGTTCGGCCGGTGGCTAAGCGATCCCGGCAGCCGATGATGTGATCGAGAGCCGTTGCTGCTGGCCCCCTGGGGACATCGTCCCGGCCATGTGGCGGGCAGGTCGCCTCGCTGGCACCCGACATCGCTGCGCCCGGCCGTAACCGTCTCGCCGGCGCCGAGTCGGCCACGGACTCGGCGATGCCGACGGTACTGGTGTAGGAGCCGCCGCCGGTGTCGGTCAGCGACTAGCCGACCCACCGCGTCCGGTCATGCAGACGGCGACCCAGGGATGAGCAAGCCGCGGTTGAATGCCTCGGCCACTGCGGCGGCGCGGTCGCTCACGCCCAGCTTGCCGTAGATGCTCAGCAGGTGGGTCTTGACCGTCGCCTGGCTGATGAGCAGCCGGGCGGCCGTCTCGCGATTGGTGTTGCCGGCCGCGACCAGTTCGAGGACCTCGAGCTCGCGCTGGCTGAGCGGCTGGACGCCGGGTGTGCGCACCCGGCTCATGAGGCGCGTGGCGACCGACGGCGAGAGCACGCCCTCTCCGCGGGCGGCGGCCCGAACGGCCCGGAGCAGTTCCGCGCGCGGGGCGTCCTTGAGTAGGTATCCGGTGGCGCCGGCCTCAATGGCGGGCAGTACGTAGCTGTCGGTGTCGTAGGTGGTAAGCACGAGCACGCGGGCTGTGCTGCCCTGCCGGGCCAGCTCGGTCAGCGCGCCCAGGCCGTCGAGGCCGGGCATGCGCAGGTCCATGAGTATCACGTCCGGCCGCAGGATCCCGGCCAGCCGGACCGCCGCCGCACCGTCGCTGGCCTCGCCGACGACCTCGAACCCCGGGTCGCGTGCGAACATGCCACTCAGCCCGTCGCGGACCACGGGGTGATCGTCGGCGATTAGCAGCCTGATCGGCGAGCCCGGCTCGCCGACCCCGGTACCGGGCGGGCTCAAGCCGGGCTCCCGGCCGGAACGCAGGCCGAGATGGCCGTCCCGGCGCCTGGCTCCGACTCGATCTCCAGTGTCCCAGCCACTCCCTCGATCCGCTGCCGCATCGCGACCAGCCCGAACCCGCCGTCCGGTCGCGAGCCGACCGGAAACGTCCCGTCGGTCACGTCACCACTCGCCGGGCACGGGTTGATCAGCGCGGGGATGAATCCCCGGCCGTTGTCCCGCACGTCGAGCGCAACCGCCTGATCAAGGTAGGACAAGGTGAGCGCTACAGTACTCGCCTGCGCGTGCCGGGCCACGTTGGCCAGCGCCTCTTGCGCCGTCCGCAGCAGCACGAATTCGGCCTCGGGCCGCACCGGCCGGGCCATGCCGGTCGTCGTAACCCGGACCGGGATGCCATGCAGGGCCGACCAGCGCTCGGCCACGCCGGCCAGCGCGTCGCTCAGCCGGGCCGTTTCCAGTGGCTCGGGCCGCAGCGCGTCCACCGATCGCCGGGCCTCGGTCAGGCTCTCCCTGGCCAGCTGGACCGCAGCCGCGAAGTGCCGCCGCCAGGCCATGGGCTCCCTGCTGGCCTGCTCGGCTGCCTGGAGCTGCGTGATGATGCCGGTCAGGCCCTGGGACAGGGTGTCGTGGATCTCGCGCGCCATCCGCTGCCGCTCGTCCAGGACGCCGGCCTCCCTGGCCTGGGTCAGCAACTGCCGATGCAGGCCCGCGTTCTCGGCCAGCGTCGCCTCGAGCCTGCGGTTCGCCTCGCTGAGCTCGTCCAATGCCCGCCTGCGCTCATCTTTCTGCACGTCACCCAGCCGGTAGGCCCAGGCCAGCCCGCACATCGGCACTACGTTCGCGACCAGCACCGCCAGGTAGATGATCGGGCCGAGCGGGGTGCTCTCGTTCACGCCGTAGCATTGCGCGGTGCCGGCCAAGACCGCGACCGCGGCGACGCCAGCCAGCCGCCATGGCCAGCGCAGGACCGCGAACGCGAACAGGTACCCGGGGACCGTGAAGAACCCGAACCAGGGGTCCCGCACCACGAGCACCGCCAAAATCGCGACCAGGCCGGCGAAGAACACTGCCATTGGCCGCTGGCGCACCCACCACGCGGGATGCAGGGTGAACATTCCCAGCGTCCAGGCAGCGGCGAGCGCGCACAGGACCAGGTCAAAGACCAGGGACCGGGTATCGAAGTGCTTCACCAGCGCCGTGTAGAGGGCCAGGATAGCCAGGAACAGGTACGGCCCAGCGGTGAGCAGCGGGAGCAGCCGGCGCCGCGTTTCCTCGTGCGACAGCGGCATCTCGCTGGCGGGCTGTATCTGCGGCACTGGCATCCACCCCACGCCGACCTTACTTCCAGCGGAACAATTTGGCTGCAGCCAGCCCGAACACCACCAGGTACGCCGCCATGGTGACCAGCTGGAGCAGGTGCGGCCAGTGCCCCAGCCAGGCGTCCTGGAGCGCCTGGACCGCCGCGCCGAGCGGGGTGGCCTGGCTGAGGTGGCGCAGGAAAGATGGCATCACCGGAATCGGGAAGAACAGCCCGGCGAAGAACATCAGCGGGAACCACACCACGGTCCCGATGGCCTGAGCGGCCTGCGCGCTCGGCGACACCGCCGCGATGAACAGGCCGACGCCTATCAGCGCGCCGGCGGCCAGCAGCGCGGCAACGACGAAGCCGGCCGCCTGGCGGGGCAGGATCACGCCGTACCCGATCCTGGCTACCGCCAGAAGCAGCACGACTCCAGCCGCGACCAAGGCCAGGTAGGCCAGGAGTTGCGCGGCGACCACCCGCGCCGCCCCGACCGGCGTGGTCTGCAGGCGCCGCAGGATGCCCTTGTCGCGGTAGTCCGCCAGCACCAGCGGCAGCGCGGTGAGCGAGATGATCGCCAGTGAGTAAGCGATGAGGATCGGCACGTAGGCGTCGAACAAGCTGTGTCCGCCCAGGGCCCGGCGCGTCTGCGTGTAGAAGGGGATGCTGCCGAAGATGACCAGCAGCATGATCGGCAGGCCCATCCCGAGGACGAGCCGCACTCGATCGCGGGCGAGCAGCCGCAGCTCAGTGAGCGTTAGCCGTGCGGTCGGCGGGCGATGAACCGTGGGCGCGGCGGTGACGGACATGGTCTTCTGCTCCTCTGCCCACTCCGGGTCGGGGAATGGTTACTCGTGACTGTCGATATGGCGGCGGCCCGTGAGCGCGACGAACGCGTCCTCCAGGCTGGCCTGTTCAACCCGCAACTGCCGGGCGACGATCTGGTTGCGAGCCAGTGCGGAGGTGACCGCACTCAGCGCGTTGTCATTCCCGGCGACCACCACGACATCGCCCCGGTGAATGACGCTGGTGACGTCGGGCAGACTGGTGAGCAGGGCATCATCCATCCGTGCCGACGGGCGGAACTGGATCCGCTGCCCAGCCTGGAGTCCCTCGGCCAGGGCCGCAGGGGACTCCACCGCCACGACCTGGCCCGCGTCGATCAGCGCGACCCGGTCGCACAGCCGCTCGGCTTCCTCCATGAAGTGGGTGACCAGCACGATCGTCACCCCGCGGGCGCGCACCCCCTCGATCAGCTCCCAGGTATCGCGCCGGGCCTGCGGGTCCAGGCCGGTGGTGAGCTCGTCGAGCACTACCACCTGCGGGCTCCCGACCAGGGCCAGCGCGATCGAGAGCCGCTGCTGCTGGCCCCCGGAAAGCTGGCCGAACATGCTCCGCTGCTTGTTCGCCAGGCCGAGCAGTTCCATCAGCTGCCGCCAGTTGGCCGGGGTGCGGTAAAAGGAGCTGTACAGCTCCAGCGCCTCCGCCACGCGCAGCCGGTCGGGCAGCCGGCTGTCCTGAAGCTGAGCGCCGAGCCGCTGGGTCAGCTCGGCCCGGTCCCGGCGGGGATCCAGCCCGAGCACCGTGATCGTGCCGCGGTCTGAAGCGCGCAGACCTTCGATGCACTCGACGATCGTGGTCTTGCCCGCGCCATTGGGGCCGAGGATCCCGAAGATCTCGCCCTCCCGCACGGAGAAGCAGACATCGTCGGCCGCGACCGTGTCGTTATAGGCCTTGTGCAGATGCTGCACGTCGATTACCGCTGTCATGACCTCAGGCTCGCAGCGGCGACGCCGCTCCGGCATCGACCGGTCGGCCAGATATGCGGGGTGGCCGGCTGAGCGGGCTGGCCGGCCGGCCGGCTCAGCCGACCCACCGATCGGCTGACCCGCTTGCGGTGGTGTCGTGGCGTCCGGCCCAGGCGCAGTGCCCGATCGCGAGGTTCCTGAGCACGGCCATGATCCTTGGCCCTGACCTGACGGGACCGCGGTCAGCCGCGCTAGCTGGGCTGGCCGTCGTGGGCCGCGCGGCTGGCGAGCGTGGCGGTGGGCAGTGTCATGATCGCCGGGTTGGCGTCGGCCAGGATGACCTCCCGGCCGGCCGGGCCGTCCGTGCAGAGCACGACCGCCGTCGGCGGGAGGTGCTGCAACTCATGCTGCTCGATCACCAGCTCGCGGGACCGCTGTACGGTGCGGCCTTCCGAGCTGTTCAGGCCGAGCGCGCGCGAGGTGTTCCAGCCCCAGGACGTGCTGGCGCTGATGCTCTCTGTTATCGAGCGCGAGTCCGATACGGCGGTGGAGTTGCTCGCGTCCCGGCTCAGCGACCCGGGCCCCAGGCCGCAACCTGGCCGTTGACACGCAGCGGTAGAAGTCCGGTGAGGATGTCATCCGGGTCGCCTAGCTGTCGTTCCGGATGACATTTGTACAGCTACCTGTCATCTGCTGGTGACGGCGCCGGCCGACTCCCGCCAAGATCCACCTCTCAGCTCTTGCTGGAGCGCGACCTAAAGCCGTCGAGGCTCCCCTTTGTCTGCTCCGCCTTGTCCTCATCGGTCATGGGCGGCAGGAGTGATCCGCGCGACATTGAGGCCGAAGACATCCTTCGTGGAGGGAGCGGTGTCGAGTGTTCGCTGACGCCATTAACTGTGACAGACTCATCCGACATTAACTGCGGCTGCGCTTGTGGAGCGAGTGCGACGACTGACCTGGGCTCGCGCAGCGAGATCGGAACTCGGGCCATAGCCGACGGGCCTTGTAGGGCAGAGCGCGATCATGCCTAACGGACCGGACTGGCGTGCTAATACTGCAACTATCGCATTCCGCCGACGGAGGAGCTGGGGAGCACTGGGGTGGGCCGCACCGATTACGGTGGTCTCGAAGCGCCCGGGAGCACTCTGCTGCCGGAGTGGGATGACCGCATACCGTATAACAAGATCACCGGGCCTATCTCCGCATCGGAGGTTTTGCGCGGCAGCGACGAGACGGATCTGGTGGTCGTTTCGGCTGTCAGTGACGGGGCTCCAAGCAAGGGGGATATGCAGGCGGCATGGCGAGCCCGGTCAGGCGGGGGCGTAACGCCCGTCCTGCTCGCTGTGCAGTATCGGGACGGTAACCAGCCCCGAATCGCATTGCTGGGACTGGCGGAGGACGCCCTGCCGGCCTTCAATGTCGAGGTGCAGCTCGCCGAACAACTCATCGGGGATGCACTCGGAGCCACCAGTCCCGGTGCGCTGCACGCGGAAGTACGTCGCCGCCTGGCGTCGCTGGCTGGCGCCGGTGCGTCCGGGCTGCGGAACGAAGGCCTGCTTGCCTCGCATGTTCTGCAGCAGCAGGTCAGCGATCTGGCGTGGGCGCCTTTGTGTGCCCGCTCGCTACCTCTGCTCGCCGAGCGGAGCGAGGACCTACTGACCGGGCTCGGGTACAGCATCGAGCCCGTCGCCGGAGGCAGCATCCTGCGCGATGTCACCGGGGGGGAACCGGCGAGCCGCGCTGGTGCTGCTGTCGGCAGGTGAGTCATTCGAGAATCCGCTGAGCCGATTCGAGAACGCCAACGCCGTCAGCTACGGCCTAGCGGCAGCCCGCCGGGAGCACGTCGACTGGCTTATCGTCCTCGGCGGCCCGGTCGTGCGCCTCTACCCGGCGGATCCGGACGTCGGCACCGGGCGGAAAGGCGAGACGCAGACCTTCATCGAGCTCGACCTTTCCATGCTCAGCGAAGCAGAGTGCGGATACCTGGCGCTGATCTTCGCGCCTGAAGCTCTGGCCGCAGGCGGCGCGGTGTACCGGCTGCTCGGCGACTCGGCCCGCTATGCGGCAGAGCTCCAGCACTCGGTCCAGGAGCTGGCCCTGGTGAGCGAGCCGCTCACCCTGCTCTATGGCCGTAATTGCATGCTCGGCAGCGCCTCGCGCCCATCGGGCTGTCGTGTCGAACGGGCCAAACGCGACCTCGGCCCGGATCCGATCACGCTGCTCACCGGCCGGGCCGACAGCGGCCTCCGGCAGTGAGCCGAGCAGTTCTTCGACCTCGGAGGGACGCCGTGCCAGCCACAGCAGCGACAAGATAGCCGGCTCCCACCTCGGGTCCACGCCGAACTCGGCGACCAAGCTGGACTGTTCGCCGGCGGACAAGCGCGTGATGTGCACAGCAGCGAGATGTTCTTGTATGGCCCGGTGAAAGAACCGGACCGTCGCGGCGCCAGTGCGTACCAGTAGGCCAAATCCCTCCTCGGCTGTCGCCAGGATGCTGGCCGCTGTTGCCGCGGCGGACTCGGGCGACAGCCCAAGCCCCGATTCCTCAGCCGAGCCGAGCGCATGCTCGACATACCGGGCAGCAAGGCTGTCTTCGACATCACCCCCGGAATGCTCACGCTGCAGGCGGTAGGCCAGGTACGCCAGCGCCTGGCGAGCCAAGGCGGGCTGCAGCGGGGGCGCGGCAGTCGAGAAGGCGGCGCGGCGCCGCGTAGCCGGATGATCAGCGATGAGGTGCTCGATGACCTTCTCGTACGCATCGAACCGGTCGCTGGGGAGATCCGCGCTGCGCAAGTGCAGGTATAGCAGAAGCATCAGCAGCATCGGGTTCTGGGCGAGCTGGCCGAGATGAACGGCCGCTCTGACCTGCTCAATAAATCGGCTGCTCTCCTCATCCGCGAGACGGCCGAGATCATCACCGGGCCGCGATTGCCCATCCGCCCCGGCGAGCCGGATCTGAGCCCATACCCGTGCGACCTGCCGCTGTTGCCTGGCATCAAGTTCAGCGATCTCGGCGACGTTCCATCGACCACCGCGCAGTTCCAGGCGCCGTACTCCGTGCGGCCTGCCAGCTGCCAGGACAGGAACGCCGCCAGCCTGCACGTACACCTGCAACAAGTGAGCTGCCGCGCGGGCGGCGTTCTCGTTCGCCCACTCGTCAAGGCCATCCACGATCAGCAACAGCCGGTCGTCAGCGAGCGCCTTCTCCACCAGCGGCCATAGGTCCGCCTGCCCATATGCGGCCAGCCAGCGGCGCGCACAGTCGGGTAGGGACACACCTTCCGGCGTGCGTGAGACAAGGGAGGTCCAGTACGGAAACGACACCCACACCGGGATCCGGCCACCCCAGTGCGCTGCCACGTCCGCCAGCTGGGGGTCTTCGTCTAGCAGGTCAAGGGTAACGAACCGCAACGCGGCGCTCTTGCCGCTGCCAGTCCCGCCTACCAGCAGGCATCGTTGCGCGCTGGCCAGCCACGTGCCCAGTGGCTGCCGGAGCCGGTACGCGGCGTCCCCAGGCGACGTACGCGCCGCAGCCGGGGTGCCATGTACTTCGCCCCGCGGCGCGCTTCCCAGCGGAGCATCCGGCTGCTGCCCGGCACTTTCCCCCTCCGGTCCTGCCGCGCCGGTAATCGTCTGGCCCTCCATCGCCCCGTAACATCTGGAACCACATAACGTCGCCGTAGGTCAACCGCAGCGTCCGACACCCCCGGCGGAACTGGCAGGCCGGGGTCAAGCTCGGTGAACACCGCGGCGTACAAGTTGCGCAGCCGCCGCCGGTACTCGGCAAGCTCGCGGCCGTCAAGCCGCTGTCCAAGGCCAGCCGCCGCCTCGGGCCCGCAGAAGGCAGTCACGACCGGGCGGCCGAAGAAGTCATCGACCAGTTCGGGATGATCCTTCATCAGGATGTCCAGCTCATCGGCATCCCACGTCGTGAGATCGACGCCGCGCCCGGCCATACGCTCTTTTTCCGTCTTCAGCCGGTCCGCGAGCTGAATCGGCGCCAGGGAATGACTCGTGCACAGCACGAACCTGTCGGCCTGGGCCGCCCACGGACCTTCCAGGAACTTCTCAACCGCCGCGCCGATGTCCGCAGGGCCGAACCGCTCGACCTTTTTGCACTGATAGACCGTGTACCCGCCTGTCCCGGCCCGGCGGGCGAATACGTCGATGCCGTACTGGTCCTGCCCCGGGATTCCGTACCGCCGGGCGTCCTCGACCTCGTGATCCGACCGAGCAAGCCGAAGACACAGCTTCTCGAAATCATCCCAGTGCAGGTTTCCGAATGGCAGGCTCTGTAGCTGCGTGACCACGGTGATCGGCAGCGGCCCGGGTGGCATCTCCAGCCGTGCTACAAGATCGCGAACGCCGCTCACCCCTAGAACATAGCCGAGCCGCCATCCCAGCCTGGCTCGTGCTGAGCAGCCGGGGAAGCGGACCTGAGTGGCTGATCGCCATGCTGCTGGCCTTCATCGGCCACCAGCTTTACCGAATCACCGCGGTGCACTTCTCCGCCGGGCTGACCGCACTCGTGTTCGACATCGCGCTGGCCTGGCTGACCTGGAGCGAATACCGCAGCAGGCGAGCCGGCACGAGCCAACCGGCGTTACCGGCGGGCCTCACAACGGCCCGCCGATCCCGACGGCAACCCAGGCCCGGCACATATCGTCAAGCCGACTGGACTCTCGGCGATGACGCACTCAGCGTGCACACGGCGTTTTCGCGGCCTACCTTCGCGGCGGCAATTGGACCTGTCCGTGCCTGTCCGTGGATGTGGTCCCGTTTCTGTCCGTGCGCCCCGGCGTCCGCGCATTTCTGTCCGTGCGACGCGCGCCCGCCGGGGCTGTCTGTCCGTGCAATCGGTGCTGGCGGCCCTGAACTGCAGCCGACTAGCCCGCTCCTGTCCGTGGATCCCCGCCCCTGCCCTGTCCGCTATCTGTCCGTAACCAGCGTTGCAACGTGGCCTTCGATGACCGCGGATGGCACAGGATGAGACAAGGCAAACGGCCCGTGAATCCGCCGTTTCGGCAGGTCACTGGCCGTTTACGCAGGTGGTGGCAGGTGATGGGTTCGAACCATCGTAGGCTAAGCCGACGGTTTTACAGACCGCTCCCTTTGGCCACTCGGGCAACCTGCCGTGCGCCGTCTCTCAGAACGGGCACTGTGAAGGATAGCGGAACCCGCCCCTTACTTCACCATCGCACTGCTGTGGTGAACGGCTGTCGCCACGGAGCGTGGGCGGGCGCACCCCAGGGCTCCGGCGTTAACCTGGGGGGCGTGGCAGCTGAATCTTCCTTCGACATCGTCTCGAAGATCAACCATCAGGAAGTCGACAACGCCTTGAACCAGACCGTCAAGGAGGTCGGCACCCGCTTCGACTTTCGCGGCGTAGGCGCTTCTATTGCGTGGTCTGGCAAGGAAGCAGTCGAGATCAAGGCGAACAGCGAGGAGCGCGCTAGCGCCGTCCTTGACGTATTCAAGGACAAGCTGATCAAGCGGCAGGTCTCACTCAAGGTCCTGGACGCGGACGAGCCCAAGCTGTCCGGTAAGGAGTACCGGCTGCACGTCGGGCTCAAGGAGGGCATTTCCCAGGACGACGCCAGGAAGATCTCCAAGATCATTCGTGACGAGGGGCCTAAGGGCGTGAAGGCCCAGGTCCAGGGCGACGAACTGCGCGTCTCGTCCAAGAAGAAGGACGAACTGCAGGCAGTCCAGGCGCTGCTCAAGGGCAAGGATCTGGACATAGCGTTGCAATACGTCAACTACCGCTAAAGCCACGGCTCCATTTCGGCGTGGTGGGCGGCGCCCTGAGCGCACTTAGCACTCGTTATGGCCCTCAAGATGCGAGCTATATATGAATATATCCGGCTTGCGTGGGCACTAGCGAGTGCTATGTGAGTCCGGAGGCGCCGAGGGACCCCGCAAAGCATAGTAAATCGGGTACGCGGGGTCGGGCTCTTGCACGCGGCACGTGACCGCCGGGCCAAGCGCCTGCACGCGACCGCCGGGCCGGGCGCCCGCACGCGGCAAACGGGCCAGGCCCGCTTCCGCGCGGCGCACCACGCCAACGCCGGGCGGGCACTTGCACGCGCCCACGCGGCAGGCGACCGCCTGGCCCAGCGCTTGCAGGCGGCACGCGAGCGCTGCTAGTGGCTGGCCACGATCACTACGTGCCAGAGGCCGCCGTTCAAGTTGAGGTTGTTCCCGTGCTCCTGGCCAGGGCCGGAGTCGCCGACATAGGTATAGAGCGGATGTCCGTCGTAGGTCTCCTGCGTCGTGCCGTCGGCGCGCTTGATCGTGCTCAACTGCCCGGGCAGGCCCGCGGCCGTGGTGAGCGGCCCGTGCACCGGCGGCCAGTAGACCGCGCACGAGCCGTTGCAGACCGACTTTGTCGGCGTATCGGGCGCGAACCAGTAGAGCGTCCGGCCTGCCGCGTTCGTCAGCACCGTTACTCCGCCGATCGTGGCACTTCGCAGCCCGCCGCCAGCCGAAGCCGACCCTGCACTGCCCGACGAGGCTGCGCCCGGACTCCCAGCACCGGCCAGCGCGCCGCCCAGCAGGCCGAAAGCAACGACGGCCACAACCGCGGTACCCACGGACGCCTGCCGCCACCCCACTCTCGGCAGTCCTGCGGACGCGGGCCTCGCGTGCCGGGCCGTGTCGTGGGCGGCCGCGTCCGGTACGGCGGAGGCCGCGGCGGCCGCGTAGAGCGCCAGCGCGACGAATCCAGCCACTTCGATGATGCCGGCGGCGATCCCGGCAGTCGTCCGGACTTCACGGAACCCGAATAGCCCGAATTGCACGGTCAGCAGATACCCGCCGAGCGTGGCCAGCGCTAGCAGCGCCCCCGCCGCAGCGGCCAGCCTGCTTGGCGTGGCCAGCACCAGAGCACCCATCAAAAAGGCTGCGATGACCTGGAACAGGAAAAGCGGGCCGATTGTCGGGATTGTTCGGTACCCGGTCAGGTAAAGGTCCAGGTGAATGCCCGCAGTGGCCAGCAGCAGGCCCGCTCCGGCAAGCCGGAGCATGACCCACTCCGCTCCCTGCGACCCTCGCTGGGCCATGGTCCTCACCGTGTTGATGACTGCAGTCATAACCCTTACTACGGCAAGGCGTGGCCATAAGTTCAGCAAACGCGCACTCGCGAGCCATCAATGACCTGCCCCGACGTAGGAACATCGGAACCGCTGCCCG
>Ga0335074_10010311_pt1 | contig 13067 bp, 18 predicted proteins | sample Lox_Sample_23_FD_206715 | JGI IMG/M metagenome (GOLD analysis project Ga0335074, IMG submission 206715) | Soil microbial communities from Loxahatchee National Wildlife Refuge, Florida, United States - Lox_Sample_2.3 | ecosystem: Environmental > Terrestrial > Soil > Wetlands | place: USA...
GGTCGGGGGCTCACGGACGGGCCGTACTCGGTCGACGCGCCCCTCGCGGTCCCCCCGCACGCCGGGGCGCCGACGAGCGCCCACGAGGCGCTCGAGTGGTCGTACGGCCTCGCCCGGAAGGACAGCCGGATCCTCTCGTCCACCTACCACTTCGGCGAGGCGTTCCAGTCGGCCGCCGGCGCCTGGGTCGCGGTCTGGTACTCGCTCGAGTTCACCGCGTTCGGCCGGGCGTCCGCGGTGAAGGTGAGCTTCCCCGCGGACGGCGGTGCGCCGACGGTGACGAACGCGTTCTATAAGCCGGTCCACCGGGCCGTCTAGGCGCCGGACCGGCCGTCCGGCCCGGGCGCCCCGTCCGGTGCGGGCTCCTCCGGCGGGGGGACCGCCGGTGGGGGCGCGACGGGGGGAGCGGGTGAGGGCGCGGGTGCCGGGGCCGGCTCGGCCGAGGCCGGATGCTTCGGCGGGGCCGGCGGGGAGGGTCCGCCGCGGCCGAGGGCGGCCTCGAAGACGACCGAGAAGTCCTCGGCGCCGTGGCCGCCGCGGATCGCCTCCTCCGCGAGCCGCCGGGCCTCGCGGAGGATCCGGGTCGGGCGGCCGCCGTCGCGACCGGCCCGCTCGATCAGCTTGAGGTCCTTCTCGGCGAGGTCGAGCGCGAACTCGGGAGCGTACTCGCGCCGCTCGAACCGGTCGCGCTTGCGCTCGAGCAGGGCCGAGCCGCCCCCGCCGTCGAGCAGCAGGTCGAGGGTGGCGCGGCGGTCGAGGCGCAGCGCGTCCGCCACCGCGAGCGCCTCCGCGGCGAGCGCGACGTAGCCGATCGTGAGGTGGTTCTGCACGAGCTTCATGGCGGCCCCCTGGCCGACGTCCCCCACCCGCTCGATCCGCCGGGCGAGGGGCTGGAGGAGCGGGCGGGCCCGCTCGAGGTCGTCCGGCGAACCGCCCGCGAAGACGAGGAGGGCGCCGGCACCGGCGGCGGCCGTGCTGCCGCTGACCGGGGCCTCGAGGTAGTGGATCCCGCGGGCCGCGAGGCGCTCCGCGAGCGCGCGGCTCTCCGCCGGCGAGATCGTCGAGAGGTGGACGACCAGGGTGCCGGGGGCGGCCCCGTGGGCGACGCCCCGTCGCCCGAGGAGCACGCCGCGGGCCGCCCGGGCGTCGCGCACGAGGACCCCGACCGTCCCGTGCGGCCCGACGGCACGGGCGACCTCCGAGGGAGAGTTCGCCCAGCGGGCCCCGGCGGCGAGCAGCGGCTCCGCCTTCTCGCGGGTACGGTTCCAGACGACGACGGCGCTCCCCTGGGCCAGGAGGCGCCCCACGATGGGGCCGCCCATGCGGCCGAGACCGACGAATCCGACCGGCGGGGCCCGGGCGCTCTCGCTCGCGATCATGCCCCGGGAGAGTCCCGAGGGTATAGAGCCTGAGCGGCCGAGCGGGCGTGGGGGGCTACGGAACGCCTACTTGTACGTCGACTGGTGGACGGTGCCTTCGTCGTCGACGATCGTGATGCACTCGCCCTCGCACTCGAACAGGCACGCCTCGCACATGATGCAGTCGGGGCCGTGGATCACGGCCGACTTCTCGGCCCGGAACTGGAACTTGGCGGCGACGTTGGGGTCGTCGACGACGTTGGGCCAGTTCTCGCGCGGCTGCATCTCGAAGACCGTGACGGGGCAGACGTCGCGGCAGTGGCTGCAGCCCGTGCACTTCTCGTGGGCGACCTCGACAGAGACCATGGCGTCCCCGCACTTCTCACCGAGGAGGGATATATTAGGTATCGGGCACCGGCACCGCCGGCCGGCGGGCCGGCGACCCCGCTCCGGCGCTACGGGATCGACATCGGGTCGGTCTGGGTGACCCGCGGACCGCCGCGCAGGGCGTCGAGCCGGGCCATCTCGTCGGCGGAGAGCGCGAAGTCGAAGACGCGGGCGTTCTCCTCGATCCGCTCGGGGCGGGTCGACTTCGGGATCTCCACGATGCCGTGCTGGAGCCCCCAGCGGATCAGCACCTGGGCGGGCGACCGACCCCGGGCCGCCGCGATCGCGCCGACGGTCGGGTCGTTCAGCGAGCGGCCGCGCGTGAGCGGGGAGTACGCCTCGGTCCGGATCCCGTGGGCGTCCAGGTACGCGATCAGCTCGGGGTCGTAGACCCACGGATGCATCTCGACCTGGTCGACGGCCGGCACGACCGTCGCCACCGCGGCGAGCTCCTCCAGGTGGCGGATCGCGTAGTTGCTCACGCCGATGGCGCGGCAGACGCCCTCCTCCCGCAGCCGCTCGAGCGCCCGCCACGAGTCGAGCCGGTGCTGCGGGGTCGGGGCGCGGGGCCAGTGGATGAGGTAGAGGTCGATGTAGCCGAGCCCGAGCCTGGCGAGCGACTCCCGGCCCGCCCGGAGGGCGCTCTCGTACCCCTGCTCGGAGAACCAGAGCTTCGTCGTCACGAACACCTCCTCGCGCGCGAGGCCGCTCGCGCGGACCGCCCGCCCGACGTCCTCCTCGTTGCGGTACATCGCCGCGGTGTCGATCATCCGGTAGCCGGCCGCGAGCGCCGCGCGCACGGCGCGCTCGGTCGTCGGCCCGGGCTCCGAGAGGAACACCCCGAGTCCCACCCACGGGATCTCGGTCCCCTGGTTCAATCGCACGCGGGAGCGGAGCGAGGTCGGGGGGTCGGCGGGCATCGTGCCCCCCCAGGGACGCCTCCTTTGTAGCGTATGCGCGCCGGCCCGGGGAACGTCCCGGCTACGTGCGAAAGCGGCTCGCGGAGCCCCGCGGCGCCCACCGCTCCCGGTCGACGGTGCGCAGCTGGCCCTCGTGCTCGTCGCACAGGGCGAACGTCCCCCAGACGACCGATCCCGCCCCCGGGTCGGACGCCGCGGAGCAGAGGTCGACCCGGTGCGGCCGGGTGTCGCAGCCCCCGCCGAGGCCCGGCCCCGGGTCCCCGATCACGGGCCGGTAGGCGAAGTCGTACGCCCGCCCCATCTCGCAGAGCGGGCGCTGGAAGATCGCGCTCATGCCGACGGCGGGCCGAGCCCCGGCGCCGTACAAAACGGTTGGCGACCGGCCCGGTCGGTCGAACCTATCTGCTCCGACCCGGTCGCCGCGCGGTCGTCCGTGCCGTTCGCTACCGTCGGGGGCCGAAGGATCTACTACGAGCGCCACGGCGCGAGCGGGGACCCGACGGCGTGCGTGCACGGCTCGTTCGTCGACCACACGGACTGGTCGGCGGTCGTCCCGCGGTTCGCGACCGCCCTCGAGGTGGTGACGTACGATCGGCGCGGGCACGGGCAGAGCGAGCCCGGCGCTCGGTCCCGGCCCGTCCGGGACGACGCGAACGACCTGGCCGGGGTCCTCGAGGCGGCGGACCTGTTCCCCGCGCACCTGATCGCGCACGGGTACGGCGGCGCGGTCGCCCTGCGGCTCGCCGTCGACCGCCCCGAGCTCGTGCGCAGCCTCGCGATCCACGAGCCGCCGTTCGTGGGACTCCTGCGCGGGTCGGACGACTCGGCCGCGGCCGCCGAGCTCGTCGAGCAGGAGGTCGCCGACCTCCGCGCCGCGGTCGCGCACGGCGCGAGCGAAGCGGCCGCGCGGCGGCTCGTCGACCGGTGCAGCCTCGAGGAGGGCGCGTGGGACCGGCTCCCCGCGCCGCTCCGCCGGCAGTTCGCGGCCCGGGCGCCGCTCTGGGCCGAGGAGTTCGGTGATCCCGAGGCGATGGATCCCGACCCGACCGAGCTGCACGATCTCCTCGTCCCGACGCTGGTCACGATGGGCGACCAGAGTCCGGGCGTGCTGCGACGGGTCGTCGAGGCGCTCGCGGGGGTACTCCCGCACGCTCGGGTGCAGGAGCTCGCGGACTGCGGGCACGTCCCGCACGTCACGCGCCCCGACCTGTACGCGGCGGTCGTGGGGGCGTTCTTGCTCGAGCGTAACGTCCCGCCCACCTGACGCACGGTTGTGCGTCTCGCGGTGGAAGCGTTTATTACCGGAAACCGATGCCGCAGCGTGGGCGCGCCGACCGTTCCGACCTCCGGCTTTCAGGAGGAGCCACCGCCGCGGTGGGTCTCGATCGCCCCCGGCATGCAGATGCGGCCGCTGGTCGAGGGCTCGGGGACGCTCATGTTCCTCTATCGCATCGAGGCCGGGACCCAGATCACCGAGCACCGGCACTCCTACCCCGCGCTCGGCGTCGTGCTTTCCGGGGAGGGGTTCCTCGTCCTGGACGGCGAACAGCGAGGGATCCGCGCCGGCGACTCGTACTACATGCCGCCCAACGTGAGCCACGGCTTCGCGATGCCGCCCCGGGGAGAACCCGTGGTCCTGGTCGACGTGAGCTCGGGCCTGGACCAGCTCGAAGAGCGACTGACGGTGGAGTCGATCCTCGAGCTCGCGCGCTCGGTCGCCCGGCGCGACGCACCGCTCGTCTGATCGCGGCTCAGGGCCCCGACCGGTCGCCGCCGTCGCGGACGGAGTCGAGGAGGTGGAGGCTGCCCGTGCCGAGCCACTGGCCCCCGTCGACCGCGAGCACCTCGCCCGTCACGTAGCTCGCACGCGCGCTAGCGAGGAACCGGACCGCGGCCGCGATCTCCTCGGGGGTCCCGAACCGTCCGAGGGGCACGCCGGCGGTGACCGCGGCTACGATCGCGTCCGAGACCCACAGCTGCCGGTCCGTGCCCGCCGTGCGCACGGGCCCCGGCGATACCGCGTTGACCCGGATCCGGTACCGGGCCCACTCGACGGCGAGGGTCCGGGTCAGCGCGACGACCCCAGCCTTCGCCGCCGCCGAGTGGGCGGTCCCCGGCCCGGCGGTCCAGGCATAGGACGCGACGAGGTTCACGATGGAGGGGGACGGGGCGGCGGCGAGGAGCGGGAAGGCCGCGCGCGAGCAGAAGAACGTCCCGTCGAGCACGATCCCGACGACCGCGCGCCAGCCGTTCGGGGTGATCCGTTCCGCGGGCGAGGGGAAGTTGCCCGCGGCGTTGTTCACGAGGACGTCGAGGCGTCCGTACGCGTCGCGCACCGCGGAGATCGTCCGCTCGACCTGCTCGGGCTGGCGCACGTCCACCACGCATCGGATCACGCGATGTCCGTGCCGCTCGAGCTCGGCCGCCCCCGCCGCCAGGTGGGCCTCGGAGCGGCTCGCGATCGCGAGGTCGTAGCCGTCCTCGCCGAGCCCCGCGGCGATGGCGAGACCGAGCCCCGTCCCCCCGCCGGTCACGAGGGCGACCGGTCGGTCCCCGCGCCCCGCGGACCTCTGCACGAGGCGCGGACCGCGACGGGCAGGAAAAAGCTCTCCGGGGGCCCCGCCGGCCCGCGTTACGGGCGGGAGGGGAACAGCGCGCGCACCCGGTCGAGGTCGCCGGGCCCGAAGTCCTCGCCCGCGCGGCCGTCGACCCGGCCGACGACGGCCCCGTCCTGGAACGCCACCACCGTCGGGATCACCTCGATCCCGAACACGTCCCACAACGGGCTCTCCTCGCTCGTGACGTCGGCGAACGCGAGCGAGCACGGGAGCGCGCCCGCGAGGGCCTCGAACCGCGGCCGGAAGCGGCGGCAGAACGGGCACCAGTCGGCGACGAACGCGACCGCCCAGCGGCCGGGGCGCCGCAGCCGCGCCCCGTCGAACGCCGGCTCGCCCAGCACCTCCACCGCGGTCTGGGACGCGTCCGACATCGTGCGGGCGGTCACCGACCTCCCCGGGGCGGATGGCGTTGGCGGCCCTCCCGGGCGCGCGCCGCGACCGATCTCGCCACGCCGCGGTCGGTCCAGAACTCCGCGATCCAACGAGCCGGCGTCCGGTCGAATCCGGGCGGCAGCCGCCGCGGGACCGGGCGGCGACGCGCCCACTTCGACCCGGCGGCCGCGACGAACACCGGGACCCCCGCTGCCCAGGCCGCGCGCGCCACGCGGCGCGTGCCGACCTTGTGGGTGAGGGTCCCGTCCGCCGCTACGGTGTCCGCCCCCAGGAGCACGGCCTCCGCTCGGGCCGCCTCCATCGGACCGGCGCGGTCGGGGACGAGTCGAACGCGGAGCCCGGCCGTTCGGAGGGCCCGGGCGAGCTCCGCCCCCTCCCCACCGGGAAGGCTGCGCAGCACGACGACCTCGCGCGGACGAACGTCCCGGGGCGCCCCGGCGAAGATGCGCTCGACCGTCGCGCTGTGGCTGAGGGTCAGCCAACGCGCCCGGCGCGGCATGCGACGCCAGGCGACCCGCGCGAGGCGCGTGGGCTCGGCGCGCTGGCGTCGGTCCTCGCGGACCGACCACGCCCGGAGCGCCCGTGCCCGGGCCGAGGCCGACCGGAGCCGGGCGATCCGACGCCAGTCGTCGGCCCAGCGCCCGAAGGTGCCCATCGCCGGTTGGGCGCGAGAGAGCCGATCGGCGACGTCGAGGACCCAGGCGGCGGTCGGCGCCCCGGATCGGCCGCCCCGTTCGCGGATCCCGCGGCGGAGCGCGCGCAGCGCCGCGCGCGCCAGCGCCGTGGCCCCGCGGACCCGGTCGCGGCCGACCCGGTCGAGCGCGTCGCGCAGGTCGTCGTCGGGGCCCGGGCGCGGCGCCGAGCGAGTACGCGACATACGGACGCGACAGGACCGGCGCGGTATTGAACCCCGTTCCGATGGAGGCCGCATGTCGATCCGGGTGCCGATCGAGGCGCGGAGCGAGAAGCTGTATCCGGCCGACCTCAAGGGCCGCGTCGAGCTCCACCGCTTCTCGAGCACCGTGCTCCGGGGCAACCCGTGGGGCGATCCGGTCGACCGGGAGCTCCCGGTGTACCTGCCTCCCTCGGGCCGGACCGAGGGGCGTCCGCTGCTGGTCCTGCTGTCGGGGTACACGGGCGCCGGGTTCTTCCACTACCAACGGCCCCGCTTCCTCTCCGAGAACCACCCCCAGCGGCTCGACCGGCTGATCCGGATCGGGGCGGTGCCCGAGGCGGTGATGGTCGGCCCGGACTGTCTCACGACGTTGGGCGGCAGCCAGTACCTCAACTCGACGGCGACGGGCCGCTACGAGGACTACGTCGTGAACGAGGTCGTGCCGTGGGTGCGCGAGACCTACCGCACCGGGCCGTGCGCCGTCCTCGGCACGTCGAGCGGTGGCTACGGCGCCCTGGTCCTCGCGCTCCGCCACCCCGAGCTGTTCCCGGCGGCGGCGTCGAACGCCGGGGACGCCTACTTCGAGTACGGCTACCTGCCGGAGTTCCCGGCCGTGTTCCGGGAGCTGCGACGGTCGGGAGGCCCCGAGGCGCTCCTCACGTCGGTGCTGTCCGAGCCGGTCAGCGGGTTCGGCCCGGGCCAGCCGAAGATCCAGGCGCTCGAGATGATGGCCTACGCGTCCTGCTACTCGCCGGTCGAGTCGGAGCCCGGTCGGTTCGAGCTGCCGTTCGACCTCGAGACCGGCGCCCTCCGGCCCGAGGTCTGGGACCGGTGGCTCGCCTGGGACCCCGTCCGGATGGTCGGCTCGGACCGGTACCGGGACGCCGCGCGTCGGCTCGCGTACGTCTACGTCGACGGGGGCACCCGGGACGAGTTCGGGCTCGACGTCGGGGCCCGGATCTTCGCGGACCGCGCCCGGCGGGCGGGGGTCCGGGTCGACCACGCCGAGTTCGACGGGGTCCACCGCGACAGCGGGCCCCGGTACGACGTCATGATCCCCCGGCTGCTCCGGGCGCTCGGCTTTCCCCCGCCGAACGGATCGCCCTCAGCCGTTTAGTACCGGGCGAGGGTCGTGCCGGGGCACGGGAGGATCGGTCGGGCGTGACGCTGCGGGACGGCGCGATGGTCTGCGACAGCTGCCAGAAGGTGATCACCCGCATCACGACGGTCCCCGACGAAGGGTGGCCGCGGATGCACAACCTCTGCTCCGCCTGCTTCGACGCGCTGCGCGCGACCTCGATCCCGCCCGCCTGAGCCCCGTTCAGAGGTAGCCGGGGGCCGCTTCCTGGAGCTGCTCGAGCGGCCGGATCGCCTCGTCCTCGAACCACGCGAGGACGACGAAGTACCAGCTGAGCAGCACGAGCACGAGCAGGTCGGCGCGGGCCGTCTCCGAGGCCGACGGCAGCACCGCGCCGGCGACCAGGTTCCGGCCCTCCGCCGCCGGCTCGATGTGGAGGACCTCCTCGCCGTTGGCGCTCGTCACCTTCCACGCCGGGAGCAGCATGCCCGCCCGGTGGAGGCGGTACGTCGATCCGCCCGCGACCTCGATCGTGTGGTGGTTCACGTGCGCCGTCAGGCGGGCGATCGGGGTCCGCTGGCCCTCGGCGCGCACGACCACCGTCGGGTTCAGGAACCCCCGGTGCTCGAGCGTCCAGCTCCCCTCGGCCGAGGTGGCGATCGCCGCGCTGCCGGTCGGGCGGGACCACGCGAGCCGGGCGACCGGGGAGTCTCCCGACAGCAACGAGAACGCCGTCGGGTGTTGCGCGCTGCGGAGCCAGCGGAACGCGCTGCGGTCCACGCTCGCGATCGGAACGAACGCCATCGGGCCCCCACCGCGCCGTCGGTTCTTAAGGGCGCGCGGCGCCGCTCACGGCGAGGTCGCGGGACCGCGCGGCCGTCGCCCGACGTCCCGCTGGATCTCGTCGATCTCGTCGAGCACCGAGTCGACCGGCGCCCGTCGGTTCGTCAACGGCCGCGGGTCGGCCGCCCCGGGGTCGGTGGAAGGGACGGCCGGCTCCGACTCGTCCGGCGGAAGGCGGTACGCGGGCCGGGAGGGCAGGACCGGGATGTCGTCCTCCGACCACTCGGCCGGGCCGACCGGACGGGGCGGGCCCATCGTGGCCATCGCCGCGGCGAGTCCGCCCGCCGGCCGGGGCGCCGGAGGCGAGGTGATCTCGGGGCGCGGCCGCCCGAACTCGGGCCGCGGCTCCGGCCCCGCCGGCGGCTCGCTGCGCGGGGGGTTCGGGGCCCGGCCCGGCCGGGAATCCGCGGACATCCAGGAGAGCACGGCCCCGATCGCCGCCACGAAGCCGAGGACCAGGAGGAGGTCCCACAGGGGGAACGACCCCGGACCGACGTGGGGCGCCACCCCCCACACGACGTACCCGAGGACGAAGAGCGCGACGGAGGAGGCGAGCAACGGCAGGCTCGCTACGAACGGGGTCGAGCCGCGGTCGGGGGGCGCGTGCGGGGCGGGCGCGGGAGAACGGGACACGGAGCTCCGAAGGCTCGAGGTCATCCACGTCGCGTCGGGGATTTTTCAGTATCGGCCGGGGCGGGGCGGCGACGCGTCGCACCCGCTCGAATACGCATAAATACGTAAACCTCGCATAGTCGTCGGCGGAGCCCGCCATGCACCCTGGATTGCAGCGGAAGACGGTCTACGCCGGAACGATCATCGCCCTGCTCGCGATCTCGGGAGGTTGGGCGTTCGCGGTCGGGACCACCCAAGTGGCCGGTCCGAGCCAGAGCTCGACGGTGGTGATCACCACCCCGACCGGTTTCTCGCTCGCGACCGTCTCCTCGTTGAACCAGATGGGCGTGTCGACGGCTCTCGCGGGCAATACGCCGCTCGCCGGGACGCAGGCGACGGGGAGCAACGGGCTCAACTCGTCCGGTAGCTCGACCGTGGCCTACACGATCGAACTCACCTGCACGACGGGCTACTGTCAGTACCCCTACACCGCGATCCAGACCGCCGCTCCGACGGCGACCCTCAACGTGGGCGACCTCGCGGAGCAGGTCGAGCTGTCGGTGGCGGACACGACCCCGGCGGCCCTGGGGTTCGACGCTCAGGTCGGCGTGACGCTCAGCACCGGCACCATCGTCTTCGGCAACGCGTATTTCGCGACCGCCGTGCTCCCCGCGGGCGTCACGGCGGGATCGGTCTCGGTGTTCCTCTACCTCGACCTGGGAGTGGCGTTCAACGAGATGGACGGGCCCACGGTGTCCACCGTCGCGGTGGTCTTCAACACCTGCAACTCGGCGCTCTCGTGCCCGTAAGCCGGGGCATCTCCCCCGCGGCGAGCTAGCGGCTGCCGACGAGGTAGAAGACCCCGCCGATCAGGGCGAAGATCGCGGCCAGGATCCCCAGCACGCTCGAGCCGAAGCCGAGGAAGACGAAGCCGAGCAGGGCGAGGACGAACAGCAGGACCCCGACCACCATCGCGCGGTCCCGATCGCGTCGGCGCCCGAGCACCGCGAGGAAGCCGATCACCAGCCCCAGCACGACGAACAGGACGGACTGGTCGAGCACCGCGATCGCGGAGAAGCCGCGGCCGAGCGCGAGGAAGACGACGCCGCTCACGATGTCGATGAGCCCGGCGAGGACGAGGCAGATCGCCGCGAGCAGCCCGAACAGCATCCCGACCCGACGGTCGCCATCTCCCGCCATGGTGTGACCTGCGCGGCTCCGGGGCCGGTCGGCCGCGACGGGGCATTACGCTTGCGCGGGCCAGCCCCCGGCGCGAATCCCTAAGTGTCGACGTCCCTCCGGGAGGCGATGGAGCGCGCGCCGGCCCGCCGATCGCGCCAGGCGGTCTTCGACCGGGAGGCGCCGGCGTACGACCGGGTCGCCCGGGCGTCGATGCCCGGGTACCTCGACCTCCATCGGACGCTCGTCGCCGGGATCCCGTTCGTGGCGACGCGCTCGTTCCGCCTGCTCGAGCTGGGGGTGGGCACGGGGACCCTCACCCGGATGGTCCTCGAGGAGTTCCCGCACGCGGAGGTGACGGGCGTCGACCTTTCGCCCCGGATGATCGCGGAGGCGCGGCGCAAGCTGCACGCCCACCGCGACCGGGTGCGCCTCGTCGCGTGCGACCTCGAGCGCTTCGAGGAGGCCCCGTACGACGTCGTCCTCTCCGCGCTCGCGATCCACCACCTGACCGACGCGGCGAAGTGGCGGCTGTTCGGCCGGATCCATCGGATCCTGCCGCGCGGGGGATACTTCGGCGACGCCGACGACCACCTGCCCGAGGACCCCGTGTTCGACCGCCGGTACGCCGAGATCGCGACGACGCTCCGGCCTTCGGGCGCCCCGAAGTCGAGCTGGACGAGCCCCCAGCAGGTCTGGCACGAGCACGAGCGGCTCGACCACCCGTCGACGGTCGCGGCCGAGGTCGCGGCGCTCGAGCGCGCCGGGTTCGAGCACGTCGGCGTCCCGTGGCGGTTCTTCGGGCAGGCGGTCGTATGGGCGTACCGGTGACACCGCAGGACGCCCGGATGCCCTGAGGCGACCCGATGGTGCTGCGGGAGACCCAGTTCCTCATCGGAGGGGCGGTGGTCATCGCGCTGGGGCTGCTCCTCGCCGCCGGCCTCGTCTGGGCGGGAGCCGGGATCGAGTTCTTCGGCGGTTGGCTCGCCGCCCTCCTCGCGGTGGGGCTCGGCGCCTTCTTCGTCCACGTCGCGCGGTTGGAGGCGGCGGAGCGACGGCGGTTCCTGCAGGCGGCCGCCGAGTCGGACCGGCCGGCGGCCGGGCGCGACGCCCCCCCGCCCCCCTGACGGCGGCAAACCTTTTCTCTCACACCCACGCTCCGGCTGCCGTGGCCGGGATGGGGTAGCTTGGCCTATCCTGGGGGACTGTGGATCCCTCGACCCGGGTTCAAAGGGTGGCGGGGCAGCCCCCCGCCCCTGAGACTCTCGGTCCCGGCCCTCTAGCGCGCCCGGGCCGACCGGCGCCGTCGGGGCGCCGCCGGGCCGGGGGCCGCGCGACGCGCCTTCGTGAGCCGCGCGAGGACCTCGGGCAGCTCGCCGAGCTGGTAGTCGGCCCAGACCGCGCCCCACTGCTCGAGGTCGTTCGGGGTGAGCGACCAGCCCGGCACGAGGGAGGCGCGCCCGATCGCCCGGACGCCCTCGACCGAGTGGGCGGCCTCCATGTCGAACCTCGAGTCCCCGACGAGGAAGATCGGGACCCCGGGAAAGCGCCGACGGTACTCGCGCAGGTGCTCGCGCTTCGTGCCCTCGGCGGAACCGAGCACCTCCTCGAACCAGAACCGCAGGCCCTCCCGCTCGAGCAGGAGCTCGGCCATCTCCGTCTCCGCGCCGGTCGAGACGGCGAGCGTCCAGCGCTCCTGTCCGAGCCGCTTCAGGAGCTTCGGCACCTCGGGGAACGGCTTCGCCTGGGCGTAGGCCTCGGTGACCTTCCGCTGGTGGAACGTGCGCGCCGCCGCGGACCGCCGGGCGGCGGGAGCGGCGGGGTACAGCTGGGCGAGCTGGGCCTCGAACGGCATCCCCGTCGTGGCGAGGTAGTGGATCCGCCCTTCCTCGGGCGGGGTCCCGAACGCCTCCTCCATCACGGCGCCCGCGACCCGGCTGATCCCCTCCATGTCGTCGAGGATCGTCCCGTCGAGATCGAAGACGACCACGCCGCGCGCGACCGCTTGCGGCGGCACCTCGATCCGCGGTCGCCCGGGGGGGCGCTCGATCTCGGCGTGGTGGCTGGTCGCGGGCACGATCGGGAGCGGGATCTCGGCGTCCTCCCCGTCGGGAGGTACGTCGGCCGGAGGCGCGCGGGATCCCGGGGGCGCGTCGACCATCGGGCCGGGGAGGAGCGGGACCCCCTCATTACTCCGGCGCGGGAGGGCGGGAATAAGAGGGGGGCCGTGGTGGGGATACCCCGCCCGAGGGATCCGATGCATCCGAGCCGCGCGATCCGGGGTCGGACGACGCGCCTGCTCGACGGCCGCCGCATCCTGATCGGCATCTCCGGGTCGATCGCCGCGATCGAGGTCCCGCGGATCGTCCGGGAGCTCGTGCGCCACGGCGCCGACGTGACGGCCGTCATGAGCCCCGAGGCGACCCGGCTCGTGACGCCGGAGACGGTCGAGTTCGCGACCGGTCACCCGCCGGTGCTGCAGCTCACCGGCCAGGTCGAGCACGTGACCCACCTGGGGCCCGGCGAGGGCCAGGCGGACCTCTACCTCATCGCCCCCGCGACGGCGAACACGATCTCGAAGATCGCCCACGGGATCGACGACACGCCGGTGACGTCGTTCGCGTCGGTCGCGCTCGGCGGACACGTCCCGATGATGCTCGCCCCCGCCATGCACGCGCACATGGGGCTCAACCCCGCGATCCAGGAGAACCTCGCGAAGCTGAGGTCCTGGGGCGTCGACGTGATCGCCCCGCAGGCCGCGGAGGGCGAGGAGAAGCTCGCCTC
>Ga0335074_10010312_pt1 | contig 13067 bp, 9 predicted proteins | sample Lox_Sample_23_FD_206715 | JGI IMG/M metagenome (GOLD analysis project Ga0335074, IMG submission 206715) | Soil microbial communities from Loxahatchee National Wildlife Refuge, Florida, United States - Lox_Sample_2.3 | ecosystem: Environmental > Terrestrial > Soil > Wetlands | place: USA: Florida...
TGACTCGATGAATGGCGGCAGTATCATCGATTCCGATTTCCCCACCCTCGCGCAGTATTTTGTGCGTTACATCGAAGCTTATGAACAGTACGGCTTGCCGATTTATGCCATTTCCATGCAGAACGAACCGCTCAATTCCACCAGCAGCTATCCATCGGCATCCGTGGCCAGCAGCGACGAGGCGAACTTCATCGGCAATAATCTCGGGCCGGCGCTGGCCGGTGTGGGGCTCGGCGGCGTCAATATCTTCGCCTACGAGCATAACTGGGACCAGCCCGATTATCCCGAACAGGTGCTGTCCGATAGCGCGGCGTACGGTTTCACGGCCGGTAGCTCGTTCCACTGCTATGCGGGCGATGTGAGCGCGCAGTCGGAAGTCGAGCAGATGTTTCCGGCCAAGGGCATTTGGTTCACGGAGTGTTCGGGCACCGTGGGATCGAGCTTCGCGGGCGACCTGAGCTGGAACGCCGAGAACCTGTTGATCGGCGCCACGCGTAACTGGGCGCGCGGCATTACGCTGTGGAACCTGGCGCTCGATCAGAATTCCGGTCCGCAGAACGGCGGATGTACTAACTGCCGCGGCGTGGTCACGATTGACGATAGTGTTTCTCCATCTACCATCACTTACAATGTCGAATACTATGTGCTGGGCCACTTAGGTAAGTTCGTACAGCCGGGAGCGTATCGCATCGATTCGAATACTTACGGCTCCGGATCCATCGAAGACGTGGCGTTTGTGAATCAGGATGGCTCGGTCGTGTTATTCGTGCTGAATGCGTCATCCGGCAGCACGACCTTCGCGGTAACCTGGAACGAGTCTAACTTCACCGATACTCTGCCGGCGGGAGCGGTGGCGACTTATGAATGGCAGGTGCCCCCGCCGTCGTTTCCACCCGATGGGGTTATCAATGCGGCAGCGCCCGGCGCGGGGCTAAGTCCGGGCGAGTTGTTTTCGATTTATGGCAGCAATCTATCGGCTTGGGTCGCGCAGCCCGGGCTGCTGCCGCTGCCGGCGACCATGGCTGCCGCGAACGTGCAGATCAACGGCGTAAATGCTCCGCTCGTGTATGTCTCGCCGCTGCAGATCAACGCGCAAGTGCCATGGGAAACGACCCCGGGCAACGCCACCTTGACGGTTTCGCACGCGGGCGTGACAGCATCGCAGACGGTAAGCGTGGCTGCCGCCGCGCCCGCGATCTTTACGCTCTACGGCAGCCAGCAAGCGGCGGCGTTGAACCTGGATTATGCGGTGAATTCGCAAACCAGCCCGGCGCCGGGCGGCCAGGCGATTTTTCTTTATGGGACCGGCTTCGGCGGGGTGTCGCCTGCCGTTCCGGATGGCGCAGCCGCCGGATCGAACCCGACATCGCAGGTAAAGGCGAACGTCACGGCGACGGTCGGCGGCGTTTCCGCGAAGGTCGAGTTCGCCGGGCTCGCGCCCGGATTCGCGGGATTATGGCAGATCAACGTGGAATTGCCGTCGGGCCAATCCGGTGATGTTCCGGTGATTGTCACCGTGGGGAATGCGCCGAGTAACACGGTAAATGTTTGGGTGCAGTAAGCCGGGCGGAATGCTTCAGCCGAGCTGCAGCGCCTGCCGCAGTGCCGGATCGGTGCGCACCCGCCAGATCTTGCTGTCCAGATAATAGTGCGTGAGTCCGAAGCCGCAGAAAAATCCAAATGCCAGGTCCGATGCCTGGCCAAGATGGAATCCGGGCACGCGATACAGCGCGCTGAAGACCAGCCCCACCAGCACATAATTCAGCAAGCTGCGGGAAACCGCTTGTGGAATGCGTCCGTGGCTTTCGCCTGCCGCGCCGTACCGGTTGCGATTGTGAAACCAGATCAGCGCGTGATATTGGATATTGTGCACGATGGTGACGGTCGGCACGGCGCCCATCCAGCTCATATAGGCGAACGTCAGCCAGTGCAGCGGAATCACGCCGGCGAACAGCAGGTACTTGGGCAGGTTCAAGGCATCGCCGCGGCGGCAGCGCACCATCTGGCGCCCGCCCCACGCCAGCGCCGTCGCGCCCACGATCACCCATAAATAGGGTTCCAGCCACGGTACGCCGACGGGCAAGCCCAGTTCCTCCGGGTGATGGATGAAAAAGCGATGGAACGGCGGAAAGACCGTCATCACGCCCAGAAACCAGCGATCCAGGAAATTATCGATCTTGGCGAAGTCGCGGTTCTTCACCTTGTACAGCACCATGAAACCGTAATGCTGGCGAATCACGTGATAATACGCCCAGACCGCTACGATCATGACCAGCACGGCTTTGGCTCCCACCAGGATCAGCGCCGGCCCCAGCGCGAAAAAGAAAGCCGCGCTGCCGAATAGCAGCTTTCGCCGCGTGTGGCGGGCTTCGCTATCGAAGAACGTGCGCGAAGCCATGCCGAAGATGTGGGTGCCGTCGAAGCCTACCGACCAGAACCACCAAAGCAGTGAAATCGGCACGTGCAGCGCGGCGTTCGCCACCAGATAGGCGTATCCGGCCAGGGAACTGCCGATTACGAATGCCAGATCCACGCCGCTGCTGATGATCCAGCGGTGCGCCAGGCGCGGCGCGGCCGGGAATGCGGAATAAGGAGGAGCTTGTGTCGCGGCAGCCAATAATTTAGTGTACAACTATGGCCTGCTGCACCGACTTCGACAGACTGTTAGATTTAGAACTGGCGCGCCAAGCGCAACCGCACGAGCTGACCAACGGCCGGATCCTGACGGAGATCGATACGGAATATTATTTCGTCTTCGGCGAGGAGCGCCACAGCTTCGTGGGAATTAACTATTGCCCTTTTTGCGGTCGAGTTCTTTCGCGGGGGCTTTGGAATCGGGAGAAGAAGAAGTAATCGCGGCCGGGCCGCCCTTGGCGGGCAACAGAGCCGATAACTCCGCGGCATCATCCAAGAGCAGCAGCGCTAGCGGCTCGGCTTCATCGGGGATCGGCGCAACCGTGACCACGAAGCTCACCTCGCTGGTGCTGCCTCCATGCGTGAGACGCAGTTTCCGCGTGCTCCGCCGCGTTTTGCTTTGGCTGAATACGTCGCGCACGAAATTCCTCACCATACATTCCGTGCACGGTTCGGCAATTCCGTTTTGTTCGCTCGAATGCACGCATTGCAGACCATCGCCGCCGCGCAGCCGAAGCACGGCAAAAGGCATCCGATCCAGAAGTCTGGCGCCGGCCAAATTAAAATCCACGATCTGAAACTCGCGATCCACGACAAACGCCGGGAGCGGCATGGCGTCGAATACGTTGGCGATCAGATCCGTATTCGGCGCGGACAAGGACGAAAGGCTGGCGCTAACGCTCATACGCCTTATTGGTGTGCGGAGGAATTAAGATTTCTCAGAAAACCCTATCGGACCCCGCCTAAACCAGTACATTTCCGCACGATATTATCCGTAGGGGAATGCCTTTGGTAATACGGGTCTATCCCTGCGCTTCCCGCAAAAACGTCCCCTCGCGCAACTCGCGAAACGCCTGCTGCAACTGCGCCTGGGTATTCATCACGATGGGGCCGTACCACGCCACCGGTTCTTCGAGGGGCTGGCCGGAAACCAGCAGGAAGCGGATGCCGTCTTCGCCCGCCTGCACGGTAAGCTCGTCACCGCGATCGAAAAGCACCAGCGACCGGTTATCGGCTTCCGACGGTGGCGCAGTATCCAGCCAACCGACCGGCTCGGTGGGCACCGCCAGCGGCTCGGAGGAATTACAAAACTTGCCGCTGCCCGCGAACACATAGGCGAACGCATGCCGGGTGGTCTCCACCGGCAGGGTCTTGCGACGGCCCGCCGCGACCGATACATCCAGATACATCGGATCGGCGGCGATGCCATCCACCGGACCCGATTTGCCCCAAAATTTGCCGCACACTATGCGTACATGCGTGCCATCGTCGTCGGTCACTTCGGGGATGTCGCCGGATTTCACTTCCTGATAGCGCGGGGCGGTCATCTTCAGATGCGCCGGAAGATTGGCCCACAACTGAAAACCATGCATGCGCCCCGTGCGGTCGCCTTTGGGCATCTCCTGATGAATGATGCCGCTGCCCGCCGTCATCCATTGCACGTCGCCCGCCGCGATGGCGCCCTGATTTCCCATGCTGTCGCCATGCTCCACGGTTCCCGCCAAAACATACGTAATGGTCTCGATGCCGCGGTGCGGATGCCACGGAAATCCCGCCAGATAATCTTCCGGGACATCGTTGCGGAAATCGTCGAGCAGCAGGAACGGATCGAAATCGGAAGTGCTGCCGAATCCGAATGCGCGCCGCAAGTGAACCCCCGCGCCTTCGAGAGTGGGCTTCGATTTGATCAGTTTTCGAACGGGACGGAGAGACATAATTCAAGTCTAGCGTGCCGGACGAGGAACGCGGCGGCTTATAATTCGTGCATGCCCCCTCACGAAACACGCATTCGCGTGCGCTATGCCGAGACCGATCAGATGGGCATAGTTTACTATGCCAATTATCTGGTATGGATGGAAGTGGGCCGCGTGGAATATTGCAAGGCGCGCGGCTTTGATTATAAGCAAATGGAGCGGGAAGACGGCGTGTTTCTAGCGGTGGCCGAGGCGCGCTGCCGCTATGCTTCCCCCGCGCGGTTCGATGAAGAAGTGGTCATCCGGACCTGGGTGGAAGCGGCCAATCCGCGCATGGTTTTGTTCGCTTACGAAATGCGGCTGGCGGCGGATGGGCGCAAGCTGGCCACCGGCGAAACCAAGCACATCTTCCTGGGTCGCGATCTGCGTCCCTGCCGGATGCCGGAAAAATATCGCGCGAAGTTCTCGATCGATGGGGCCGGAACAAATCAAGACGCTGGCGCATGAGTGCGGATTCGAGTTGGCCGGAATCGCCGCGGCTGCGCCCGTGCCGGAAGCCGATTATTATCGCCGCTGGGTCGCGGATGGTATGGCTGGAGAGATGCACTATCTCACCGACCGGCGCGCGGGGTTGCGCGACGATCCGCGCCAATTGCTGCCTTCCGCGCGGTCGATTCTGTGCGTGGGCAAGCTATACAATGGCCCGCAGCCTTACTCGACCCAATACGAAGGCGACGACTTGGCTTGGATTTCGCGCTATGCCTGGGGCGACGATTATCATCAGGTGGTGCGCCGGGGTCTCGACCGCGTGGTGGATGGCTTGCGCGCACTGGAGCAAGAGCCGTTCGAATGGAAAATCTGCGTGGATACCGCGCCGCTGCTGGAGCGGGCCTATGCGCGGCACGCCGGCTTGGGATGGATCGCCAAAAATACCTGCCTGATCAACCAGGCCCTGGGATCGTGGTTTTTCCTGGGCGAATTGCTGCTCTCGCTCGATTTTACGGCGGATCAGCCGCCGCCGGACCGTTGCGGAACGTGCACGCGCTGCATCGAGGCATGCCCAACCGCGGCGATTGTGCCGACCGGATTGGCCGAAGGTCCCGGGTGGGCGCTCGATTCGCGGCTGTGCATTTCATATTTCACCATCGAACTGCGCGGCGCGGTGCCCACGGAGGCGCGCAGCGGAATCGGACGCCATGTTTTCGGGTGCGATATCTGCCAGGATGTGTGCCCTTGGAATCGTCGCGCGGCGGTAACCGAAGATCCGGCCTTTGCGCCCGCCCAATTTGCGCCGCCGCTCGGGAAATTGGCCGCGCTGAGCGAGCCGGAGTTCCGCGAGATGTTCCGCGCGGGTCCCGTCACGCGCGCGCGGTATTCGGGTTTCCTGCGAAATGTGGCGATTGCCATGGGCAACGCCGGCATGGAAAAATTTCGCGCGCCGCTCGAAAAGTTGACGGCGGCGGCGGATGCGGTAGTGAGCGAAGCGGCGCGATGGGCTTTGGCGCGCCTCGGATGACCAGCCACAGCATGAATGCCATCTCGCTGAAGAGGGCGGGCTGGGAGTATTTGAAAACCTCGCTCTAATATTGCGGCATCAGAATGCCCGTGAGACTCAGGACCACGTAAGCGACGCCCCCGAGGGCCAGCCAGATGCCCAAAAGCGGGGCAGGAATCGCGACCTGTAGGCCAGGATTGCCCGCGGGAACAGCCAAGCTCCCCAAAGGATCTCGGCGGCCGTGTTTTGATGATCATGCAGACGCAGAAACAGCATCGCCAAGGCGTCCCGCTGCGGTTTGTCGAATGCGGCCAGGAAGGGAGCGCCCTGCGCAATGGTCAAAGCGGCGGCGTCACTCACGGCATTAACGAAGTAGATCAGCGAAGGCATCACACCGCCGCGGATCACGACCAGCACAGTCCAAGCGGCATCGATTCTTGCGCTGTTAGCCTGGAAAAGACTTGAAAAGGGTGGGTTTGAATCTGCTGGATGACTGGATTGGTGAGGATCGCCCGAGGAAGACCGGGGCGCGAAACCGGTCTCCCCCAGGTTCGCGCCCCGTTACTGCGGAGTGGCGCTCGCGGTGGCTGACATCGGCGATACATCTCTGCCGGTGTCCGTCGCCTCGACAGCATAATAGTAAGTCTGGCCCGCCGTCACCGTATTGTCGATGTACGAGGTCGTCGTGCGTGTAGCTACCTCGCTCAAGTCCCCTGGGGACGTGCCGCGGTAAATGGAGTAATTAGAAATCGTGAGTCCATTGGGCGGCAGTGTTTCCGTCCAGGTTACCGTGACAGTAGCGGTTTTGCCTGTGCCGGGAGTTGCCGTTACCGCGCCAGGCGCGTTGGGCAATGGAGGCGTGGTCACGACCAGTTGCGCGGAAGGCGTCGAATCATCGTTGGCGGTATCCACGGCCACCACATAGCAATAGTATGTGGTGCCTGGCTTCGCGCTCCGGTAGGTGAAAGTATAGGTCGTGCCGCTTGGCTCGGTGCCAATCTGCGACGCATTGGTCGGCGATGTGCCGCAATAAACCAGGTATCTCGCGGCTGCCAGTCCTTGCGGCAGAGCCGCCCATTGCCAGTTAAATACGATCTCCGTGCCGGCCGGGGTGGTGGCGGACAGATTCGTGGGCGCAGGCGGCATCGGCAAAGTAGTCACCGCAATCTGGCTGGAAGGAACCGAATCATCATGTCCGGTGTCGGCGGCCACGATCTCATAATAGTAAGTCGTATTGGGAGTCAGATTGCGTTCGGTGTAGGACGTGCCGGAGGTCACCGTAGCGATCTTGGTAAGCTGGCCCGAAGTAGTGCCTTCATAGACCTGATAGTTGGCGATCTGCAGGCCGGTTTGGGGAATAATCTCCTGCCAGCTCAGCTCTATTTCAGTCGGCGACGGCACAGTGACGGTTACGTTGTTGGGCGGATTTGGCAGCGGAAGCGTGGAAGCCGTTGCCAGTGCGGACATGGGCGAATTAATGCCTTGCTCATCCGCTTCCACGCCGAAGTAATAAGTGGAGGCGGCGCTTAGACCGCTGTAATTGAAACTTGTCTTGGAGGACGGCGCCGTGGCCACCTGCACCAAGCTGGTGGGCGTAGTGCCCGCGAAAATAATATACTTGCCCAAGCCGGTGGTGTCCTGCGGAGGAGTCCAGGTTACAGAGATCTCCGCTCCGGAGACCCCGGCCGCGGTGACGCTGGTAGGAGAATCGGCGGAAGTTCTGTAGGTCTGTACACTGAGCACCGAAGAAAGCCCCGAATTGTTGTTGACCACATCGAAGGCTTGAACCTGGTAGTTGTACGCCGTGTTTTGGGTCAGGGTCTGATCGCTGTATGAGGGCACGGTGGAAACGCCGATCAACGATCCCGTACAAGCGCCGCCATACGTAGCCGGTGTGCAGCGATAGATGTTGTATCCGGCCACGCCCACGTTATCAGTGGAAGGATTCCAGGTTAGAGTCGCCAGGGAGTACGCCGGTTGGCCTTGCAGGTTGGTGGGCGTAGAAGGCGGCGTGGAATCGGGCGGGCTGACCAGGTCGTTGTAGAGCGCCATGCCCGTCGTGGTATACTCCGCCGATTCGTTGGCGGTCTTAGCCAGTTGCGTCTCGGTTTGTATGATATCGTAGGCGTCACAGTAGGTAGTGGTGCATTCGCAGGTATTGATGCCGCCGTTCTGCGCGGTTCCACCGAAGGTTTGGTAGGTGAAAAGGTAGTCCGGCCCATCGCCTGCCATGAAAACGAAATCGGTATAGTTCGCCAGCGTTTGCATGGTCTGCTGGAAATAAATATCCAAGGGCGCCCAGAAACTGAAGGGGTTACGGCCGCGAATGGTGTCCGCGGAGAGCACGTTCAGCTCGGAATTCTCCATCTTCCAGACCCAGTATTCACTCATCGACACCGCCATGTTAGCCGCCGCCGCGCCTTGCGCGATGGTCAGAACGTCGTTGATGACGGGGCCACCAGATTCGTTATTAATGGGATAGAGGTGAGTGTCGAGAAAGTTGAGAGGCAGTTGCGTGTAGGCGGCGGTATATTCCGCCACGCTATTAGCATTCGACGCCTGCGGCCAGGCGCCAAAGCCGGCGCCGATAAGCATGTTGGGGTTGGCCCAGGTAACCGCCTGCACCGCGGCGATTTCGGCGGAGATCATCTGGGCGGCCTCGCTGGCATTCAGCAGGTTAGGCTGCCCGGCCTGCGTGGCTTCTGTATCCGGCTCCTCGGCTAAGATCAGGTAGTCGGGTCCGATCTCCGACGCAATAGTCGCCGCCATGGTGGCGCGGGCCTGGACATACTCGGACCAGGATAGGGTAGTGAAGTATTGGGTCAAGCCCGGCCACCCGGCTTGAATGTCGTTCGTCAGCAGGATATCGTTTTCGATAACGACTTTCATTCCCAGGCTGTGTATCGTGTTCACCAGTGCCTGGTAGAAACCCGTATAATTCGAGGCGACCAGGTTTTGCGAGGTGAGGAAGGGTGCATACAGCACGGGAAATCCGACTTGCAACATAATCGACTGGGCGCCCATGGCCTGCTCTTCGTAAAGTTGCGGCAGAACGCCATTGAGAAAACCAGGCGATCCGATTGCGGGTCCCGCGTTCGAATCGGACACTTGGAGGTTTAGCGGGAAAAGCGGCGGTCCCAGCGACACAGGTGTCCAGGAAGGCGGCTGCGTGAGAAGCTGATTGAAGGCTTGAATGTCGCTGTTTAGCTCACCATAAATCTCGCTGCAATATCCGGCTGGCGGCGAGGGTGGCACGGGCGCCGGGGGCACATCGGCCTTTAACAGTGAACTGCCTAGCAAAGTTAGAGCCGCAACACAATACTTTAGGGGATGATTTAGTTCGCGCATGAAGATAGTCCTCCGGACGCGGCGCAGGAAGCCTCGACGAAGGGGAGGCTCCTCGACGTCAAGCGTTTGGTATTCGAGATCGTGTCTTTGTATCTCTGTCGAGATATGCAGACGAGGCTATATTACATAGCACTTTGGAGCGGGGTCAATACTATCGCGGATAGCTAACGGGGATTAACGGAAGAGCCAGGTTAATAGAATGAGGAAGATAGCGTGGGAAGAATGCGGCCGGGCATACGGGACGTCCGGCCAAAAGCGGGGCAGAGAGCTTCGCCGAGAGCCCCGCACAGCCTGCGAGCTTGTGGGGCAGCCACTCTGGCTACGGCGGCCTCCCAGGCCGCCTAACCAAAAGGCGTCCCGGGAGGGCACCCAAGCCAGGATTTCGGCCCCGCATTGCGGCAGGCCGCAAGAGGGCGGCCTACGAGGCCGCCGCAGCCAGAGTGGCTGCCCCACAAGACTGCCCCACAAGACTGCCCCACCAAACGTCTAGTTAGACGGCGTGGTAACTTCCGCCGGCGGACTGGACTGAGCCGATACGTCCCGGCCCGAGTCCGTCGCGGTTACAGCGTAGTAATAAGTTTGGCCGGCAGTTACCGAGGTATCGTTATAGGAGGTTGACTTCGCTGTTCCGAGCTCGGTAAGCGACCCTGCCGACATGCCGCGATAGACCGTATAGTTAGAAATGGACAGCCCATTTGGAGGCAAAGTCTCCGACCACTTCACCACCACCTTTGTGCTGGAATCCGCCGTGGCCGTAACACCCGTGGGGGCGTTGGGCATTGGCGGCGTGGTGACGGACATGATCGCAGACGGCGGACCATCGTCCGCCGGTGTAGCCGTATCGACTGCGATGACATCGCAATAATACTTCGTACCAGGTTCGGCGGCGTTCCTCCAGGTAAACGAATCCCCCTTCGACGCCTGCTCCGTGCCTACCTGGGACAGGTTAGTCTGCGATGTGCCGCAATCGATCTCAAATCGTGCCGCGGGAAGGCCGTTCGGCAATGCGGACCACGTCCAGGTCAGTGCCACCTCTGTGGCCGAGGGCGCCGATATACTCGTAATCACAGGCGGCGGCGGAAGCGAATCGGTAATGGCCGATATCTGATCGGACCCGGAGGAATCATCCTTTCCCGTATCGACGGCCACGATTTCGTAGTAATACGTTGTATTGGGAGTCAGTTCCTTGTTGCTATAGGTAGTGCCAGTGACGGTGCCTGGCAGCTTTGCGACATTTCCCGAAACTGTCCCCCGCCAGACTTCGTAGGTATAGCCGGAAACCGGCAGACTGTTATTTCCCTGATATTCGTCCCAACTCAGGTTAATCTCGGTGGGCGAAACCACCGAGGCGGTTACGTTGCTGGGCGGATTAGGCAGCCCATAAGTAGTGGCATTGGCCAAATTCGACATCGCCGAAGTGACGCCGGCTGCTTTCGCTTCCACACCGAAGTAGTAGACGGTCCCGGGACTCAGCAGCGTGGCATTGTAGCAAGGCGATGGTAAGCCGGGGCACGTCTTACTGGGAGTCACCGTAGCGACTTGCAGGAGACTGGACTGCGAGTTGCCCGTGAAGACCAGGTAGTCAGAAACCCCTCCCCCGGCGGGCGCGGCCCATGTCAAAGAAATCTCCTGCGCGGAAACTACGGTCGCGACCAGGTTTGTGGGGGAACTGGTCGAATTTCGGGCAGTCTGTGTAGACACCACCGCGGATAGGGCCGACGTGTTGTTCGCCATATCAAATGCCTGGATTTGATAGTTGTACGGAGTGTTCTGCACCAGCCCCACATCGGTGTATGAGGGGACCGTGGTAAGGCCGACATAGTTTCCCGTGCAGGGCCCGCCTTCGGTAGCAGGCTGGCAACGGTACACGTTGTAACCCGCCACGCCGGGATTCGCGGTGTCCAGATTCCATGAGAGGCTCGTCTGCGTATAACTGGGGTTCACGCTAAGTCCGGTGGGCTGGGGAGGCGCGGTAACAGTTCCCGTCACCATGTCATTGTAAAATGTAAATCCGGTAACGCTGTATTGTGCCGATTCATTCGCCACCTTGGCCTGCTGCGTCTGGGTTTGAGTGGTATCGTAGGAGTCGCAGTAGGTGACTGAACCGGGCGCGTTCCCGGTCGCGCAGGTGCAATTCGCCAAGCCCCCGTTGTCGGCGGTTCCACCAAATGTCGTGTAAGTGAACAGCATATCCGGACCATCGTTGGCCATAAAGACAAAGTCGGTGTAGTTAGCCAGGGCTTGCATGGTCTGCATCATGGTCTGGTCGATGGGCGCCCAGAAACTGAACGGATTACGGCCGCGGATGGTGTCCGCGGGTATGACGTTTAATTCGGCGTTCTCCATCTTCCACGCCCAGAATTCGCTCATGGAGATCGGCATCCCCACGACGGCAGCGCCGGCAGCCATGGTCAGAACGTTGTCGATCACCGAAATCGTAGTGCCGGCCGGCCCCGACTGGTTGAGTGGGTAGACATGGGCATCCAGAAAATCCATCGGCAGCGCTACGTAGGCGGCAGTGAATTGCGCAACAGCGTCGGCATTCCCCACTTGCGGCCAGGCGCCGAAACCGGCGCCGATCTTAGTGTCGGGGTAATCGGACGACCGCACGGCGGTAATCTCTGCCTGCACCATGGCGGCCGCATCCGTGGGGATCAGCAGGTTGGGCTGGCCGGCCTGCGTGGCTTCTGTATCGGGTTCCGTCGCCAGTACCAGGTAATCCGGTTGCATGGTATTCACGAGGGTGGCCGCCATGGAGGCGCGCGCCTGTATATAGTCGTCCCAACTGAGTGTGGCGAAGTATTCTGCCAGGGTGGGTCCCCAGCCCGCTTGAATATCGTCGGTAAGCAGGATCGAGTTTTCCACGATTACTTTCATCCCCAGCGAGTGAATGGTCTGGGCCAGTTGCCCGTAGAAACCCGTGTAATCCGCGGGAGTCAGTTTTTCGTAAGTCAGAAAGGGTGAATACAGAACCGGGAAACCGATTTGAAGCAAAATCGCCTTGGCGCCCATCGCCTGCGACTCGTAGAGTTGAGGCAGCACCGAGTTGATATAACCTTCTCCCCCCACCGCGGGGCCCGTGTTGGCGTCGGAGACCTGCAGATTGGCGGGGAAGATGGTTGGTCCTAAAGATACCGGTACCCAGGTGGGTGGTAGGCTGATCTGATTGTTGAAATCTGACAGAACACCCGTCAGTTCGTTATAAATCTCAGTGCAGTATGCGCCGCCAGTGGACACAGACGGTGGCTGCGGAGGCGTGGGTACGCACCCCCCCGTTGGGCATCCAGTCTGCGCTTTGGCGAACGGCGCGACGGCCAATGTGGTGGCCAGTAGAAAACAAAAGTACTGTGTGGTTTTTTTCATACAGACAATTCCGGGCGCAATAAAACGGCGTGCGGCCCAGCCGCGCCGCCGGGTGTCATACACATGATTACAGACAGTCTCTCTTTTGGATACTGGCATTCATAATTACATTTCCAGCGGCGGCGTGTCAACAGCCACTAATGGCACGAAGGGTGCAACGCGCAGCGAAGCAAGCGGACGGAGGGATCACTTGCGTCCGCAGGCCGTAGGGGCGATGCGGCCGTGCAGTGGTTGGGGGGTGGTAGGCGCGGCCGGACTCGAACCGGCGACCCTCTGCTTAGAAGGCGGTGGATGCGCCGATTTGTAAGCGCCCTATTTTCAGACGCTTAGAATTCAATGAGATGCGGGCATTCCGTTGAAGGTTGTTGAAGCCTATTGAAGCAGGATGCTCTCAGCAGCTACAAAATCATCTACAGTCTCTAGCAATTCCTTAGTAAGAAATAGGCTCCGCAAGGCGTTATTCCAATGAACCCGGCCCAAGGTATGTGACGTCGAGGCCGCTGAGGTCATCGGCCACTTTTGCGAAGGACACG
>Ga0335074_10010315_pt1 | contig 13066 bp, 13 predicted proteins | sample Lox_Sample_23_FD_206715 | JGI IMG/M metagenome (GOLD analysis project Ga0335074, IMG submission 206715) | Soil microbial communities from Loxahatchee National Wildlife Refuge, Florida, United States - Lox_Sample_2.3 | ecosystem: Environmental > Terrestrial > Soil > Wetlands | place: USA...
GGGGAGCGCACGGTCCGATTCCGTGATGCGCGGGTAACACCGCACACAGATAGTCCGCTCCCCGGCCTAACTCAAGTTTTGTAGTTAGTGGCGTCGCATGACGCTGCCTTCGATGGTTGCGCTAACTGCCGCAAAGAGAGCCTCTGCCCGCCGCAGAGTCGCTCGTCCTCAGCAACACAAATCCCCCAATGTCTCGCCGCCAGGCGAGCAAAGGACATTCCCATGAATCTCTCTCAGTTACTCGAAAAGCGTAACAAGCTGATGACCGACATGTCGGCCATCGTCGAGGGTGACTTCACCGCCGAGAAGCGCACGCAGTTCGACACCATGACGCAGGAGATCTCCGTTCTCGACGGCGACATCGCCCGCGTGAAGGCCGTCGAAGAAGCTCGCGCCGCGATGAAGAATCCCGTTAACCAGCCGCGCCCCAACCCGTCGGAGTCGAATGATCCGGAAGAGCGTGCCGAAGTTCGTGCCGCGCGTCAGAAAGAAGCCCTGCGCAGCTACATGCGCACCGGTAAGGTGGAGTCCCGCGATCTGACCGTCGCCGGTCAGGGCGTCGCCATCCCGGTCGGTTTCGATTCGACCGTCATCGAAGCGCAGAAGTCGTATGGGGAAATCTACGACATCGTCACCGTGATCAAGACCGACACCGGTCAGCCGATCAAGATGGTGCTCGACAACGACACCGGCAACAGCCTGACCAGCGTCACTGTCGGCACGAACGCAGGCGAGGTCGATCCGACGCTGTCCGGCGTCACGCTGCAAGTGGACAACTACACCACCGGCGTGATCAAGGTGGACAACGGCTTCCTCACCGATGCCGGGTTCGATGTCGATCAGTGGATTCGCGGTCGCTTCCTGAAACGGTTCTTCCGTGGTGCGTCGAACCTGATCGTCAACGGTGACGGCGGCAACGTCGCTTCACTGGCGACGGCGGCCAATGCGAACTACGTGTCGTCCACCACCGCATCCGTGATCAGCTACCCGGACTTCCCGGCGCTGCTCGCTGAACTCGATCCGGCGTACTACCAGAACGCCTGCTGGGCGATGAACCAGCCGACGCTGTCCGCTGTGGTCGGCCTGAAAGACAACAACGACCGTCCGCTGTTCCTGCCGGGCCTCGGCGATGCGTCGCAGGGCTTCATCGGCACCATCCTCGGATGGCCCGTGAAGCTGGTGACTCAGTTGCCGAACATCGCGGATAGCGCGTTCCCGATCCTGTTCGGTGACTTCAAGGAGGGTTACACCTTCCGCCAACAGAACCCGGGGATCGGCATCCTGCGGCTGAACGAACTGTTCGCGGCGGGATACGAGACCGGCTTCGTCGGCTTCGCCCGTGTGGGCGGCGTCGTGACGGATGCGGGAACTCACCCCATCGTCTCGCTGAAGATCACTCCGGCTGCCTAAACCCCAGACCGCAAACCCGAAAGGCGCGGGGATAAACTCGCGCCTTTCACAACCTCTTATCTCCGAGCCGCAATGACCTTTCTCTCGACCCAGATCGTGACGCCGCCCATCGTCGAGCCCGTCACACTCGCCTTCGCGAAGCAGCAGCTTCGGGTGGACTTCACGGACGACGACGCGATCATCTCCGCGCTGATCACCGCCGCACGCCAGCATTGCGAGAAAAAGACGCGTCGGGCCTTTTTCAGCCAGACGTGGGTTCGGACACTCGACTTCTTTCCGCTCTACGGAAACGGCTTTGCAACGCGCACGCCATCCGAGCGCGACACGTGGCCTTATGGAACCTGGTACTGGGACAAGGTCACGATTGACCTCCCGTATCCGCGCACGATCAGCGTGAACAGCATCACGTACCTCGACGACAGCGCCGAGCAGCAGACGCTGCCGACGACGAGTTACAACGTCGATTACACCTGTTTGCCGTGCCGCATCGCACCGGCGCAGGGCCTTTTCTGGCCCATTCTGAATAACTACATCCCCGGCAATGTCCGGATCACCTTCGTCGCCGGGTCGTATGTCGAGGCGGTCACGGGTGAGGCGTTCACCGTCCCCAGCGAGGCCCCGTACACCTACACGCCAGTGCAGTCGCCGGTCACCGCGATCACGTCCGTGCTCGACGGCGACGGTAACACGCCTGCGTATTCGTTCGAGGATGGCATCCTCACGTTCGAGGAGGCGAGCGCAGGTCAGAGTTACACGCTCGACTACTACGCGGGTAACTGCCCGCAGACCATCGTCCAGGCGATGATCCTGCTCATCAAATTCTGGTACCAGCACTCGATCACCGCGCCGACGCCCGGCGCAGTCCCGACGCCCATCGACAAGGCCGTCGATGCCCTGCTCGGCAATTACACCGTCAACGTCATCGAGTACCGCTAAATGGCATCTGTCTCCGGTCCATTCAATCGCAGGATCTCGATCCAGACGCAGACGACGGCGCAGGACGAGTTCGGTCAGCCGCAGCAGACCTGGACGACGGCGTATTCGTGCTGGGCTTCGGTGGACGTGCAACAATCGGCCCTGGTTTACCAAACGGCTGAGTTCCTTGCGAAGGTCACACACCGGATCACGATCCGCTGGACCAGCAGCTTCATCGTGCAGCCGAACATGCGCGTCGTTTACACAGAGCCGACGACGAACATCGCGCACACCTACAACGTCGAGACGGTGCTCAATCCGCAGCAGGGAAACGTGTTCGTTACCATCCTCGCCTACGAACTGGGTCTCTCCGACAGTGAGTAAGCCATGATCGAGTCCGCTCTCTTCACCGTTCTGTCCACGTCCGCCGCAGTGTCGGCGCTTGCAGGCACGCGCGTGTATCCCGCAGTTCTGCCGAAGGACCCCACGCTTCCGGCGGTCGTCTATCGCTTCGTCGGCGGCGCGAACCAGCCGACGATGAACACGCGCGGGAGGCAGCGCTCGCGGCTGCAGATCGATTGTTTCGGAGAGACGTACTCCGACGCGATCTCGCTCCGGAAGGCAGTCGTCCAGACACTCGGCGGCTACAGCAGTGCGACCTTCCAGTCGCAGATTCTCGACGCCACAGCCGACGACGGCTTTGACCAGGATCTCCTGCAGTACCTGGCCATCGCCGAAGCCTACGTCTGGTTCAGCGTGTAGGTCGCGCCGCTAACTCAAGTTTTGTAGCACCAAACCCAACCCCGCCCGAAAGGGCAAGGAGTAACACCCCATGTCCACACTGTTGATTACCACCACGTCCCTCCCGGCGGGGACAAAGAGCACCGCGTACAGCCAGACCCTGGTTGCGAGCGGCGGCACGACCCCGTACACCTGGAGCATCCTCTCCGGATCGCTTCCGGACGGCCTCACCCTGGCGTCCTCGACCGGCGTCATCTCCGGTACTCCGACCGAGACCGGCGCATTCGAGTTCACCGTCGAGAACGCCGACTCTGCGTCCGACTCCGCCACCGCGACGTACACACTCGTCATCAACGGTCCGTATTCGGGCTCGAAGGCGAACATCCCCATCGACACGGTCGTGTCCATTGGCCCGTCCGCGTCTGCGTCGGGTGAGCCCACTTACACGGAAATCGGCGAAATCACCGCAGTGAGCTTCAGCGGCGCGAAGCGTCCGGTCCTCTCGACCACCAACATGCAGTCCACATTCCAGGAGAAACTCGACGCCATCCCGGATGCTGGCCAGGTAAAGCTGACGATGAACCGTGTGACGACCGACGCTGGCCAGATCGCGCTCGCGGCGGCCTTCGCAGCGGGTGGCAAGTTCCTCTTTGAGGTGGCTGAGCCGGTGAACGCGGAAATCGGCCAGACAACGACCGGCAACCTGAACCAGTTCCAGGCGATCATCTCCGACGGTCCGTCGTTCGACCTGGACCCGATGAAGTCCACCGTGTTGACGTACACACTCGACATCAGCGGTCCGATCACCTTCACTGCAGGCGAGTAACCCCTTTCTCACAGACCGAAGGATCGTATGCCCTCGGTCTCTTTTTCCCACCACATCACAGGAGAGTCATCCAATGACCAAAGCATCTCGCAAGATCGCGGGCACGCCCGTCGATCCCACACTCCCAAAAACGCCGGTGAAGATCGGCAACAAGGTTTACGACCTGTGTTTCGACCTCGGCGCGCTCGCCGAGGCCGAGTCCGCATTCCGCCAGCAGGGTATCGACGTGAATCTGCTGGAGGCGCTTCCCGGCTACACGCTCTCGCATGTCCGGACGCTCTTCCCCTGCGCTCTGCGCACGTTCCACCCCGAAATCAGCTTCGCGGACGCGCAGAAAATGATCACGATGCCGGTCCTCTACGTCGTGGCCGCAGCCATCGGCGACGCCTGGAAAGCATCTCTGCCGGAGCCGGACGCGGACCCCGCGCAGGCCGTCGCCGAAAAGCCCGAGTAACGAAGCGGAAGACGGCCAAAGACAAGCTCACGGGTGAGCAGCGGTGGCTGCGAATGTGGAGCGTCGCGCGGTACGACCTCGGACTCACGTCCGACGAGTTCTTCGCGCTGACGCCGCGTCAGTTCGACGCGCTCCTCAAACGGCGGGAACACGAGACGCAGCGCGCGGAGTACATGCAGGCGCAGATCGCCGCCTACACGATCAACTTCTCGGCGTGCCATCCGAAAGAATCGGTCGATCCGTTCGATCTGATGCCGTCGATGGCGGGCAAGCAAAGGCGCGCGAAGTCGTCGCAGCAGCAGCGCGTCCGCATGACGAAGAAGGTCCGCCGCGAAGTCACCGACAGCTTCCGCGTCGGACTCGCAGCGCTCCGCGCGGTCGCCGCTCGAAAAGGAAAGCTCAGAACAAATGGCTGATGACGGATTCAGCATCGACCTCAAAGGTCTGTCCGAAGTGAAGGCGAAGCTCGACGCGCTCGGCACGTCCGAGGCAAAGAGAATCGTCCGCAAGGCGCTGAAGGTGGGCGCGGCCATCGTGCAGGAGGCTGTAGAGATCCGCATTCCCGCGCGTCCCGATCTTCCCTCGGGCACCGCGCTGCCTATCGGCGCTCTGCGGTCGGACATCACGATCAAAATGAAGGAATCCGACCAGGGAAACCAGGCCGCCATCGTTCAGCCCGGCGAGAGTACATGGCACGTCGCGGAGTTCGTCGAGAGCGGTCACCGGCTGGTTCGCGGCGGATACAGCAAAGAAACGAAGCCGGGGTCCGGCAAGTATCGCGGTCCGGGCTCAGAAGTCGGCACTGTCGATCCTCATCCCTACATCCGCAAAGCATACGAGCAGACCCGCGAAGAGGCCGCTCAGGCGATCGCCACCACCCTTGTAACTGAAATCGAGAAGGCAGCGAAGTAATGAGCGGAAATTCTATCCAGATCGTACTTAGCGTCAATCAGGCGAATTTTTCCGCCGCGATGAAAGAAGCGCAGCAGCGCCTCGACACGTTCGCGGGCAAAGCTCGCAGCATGGGGCACTCGACCGTCTCGAACACTCAGGCTGCGTCCGCCGCGATCCGCATCATGGAGGGCGACCTCAGCAACCTGGTGCGTGCGGCAGAACGTTTCGTCGGTCAATCGAGAGTCTTGTCCGGCGCGCTGAAGGCCGCTTTCCCCGTCATTGGTGCCGCCGCCATCGTCGGCGTCATCGGCGAGGGTATCTCAAAACTCGTGAAGTTCATCGAGACGGCGAACAAGGTTCCTCAGGTTCTCTCCGAGGGCTTCGCCGCGATGAATCTCTCGCAGCAGACGACGACGGACGAACTGACGAAGTCGAACCACCAGCTTGAAAACCAGATCGCGATCCTGCAGGGTAAGCCGGTCAACAATCTTGCCCTCGCTCTGGACGACAGCCGCCTGGCGGCGGACAAGCTCGCGGAGTCACTCCAGCGGGATCGGAACCAGGTCGCCTCGCTGCTCAAAGACAACGCAGTGAGCCTCCTCGGCGGCGTCTTCACCCACCAGGGACGCACCGCCGGTACCGCCGGACTCGCCAACTACTGGGCAAGAGACCTCGCGACGAGGTCGGACGATGTCACGCTCGCGCAACATCAATACGGCGTCGGCAGTGAACAGGACAAATCCGCACAGGCGGCGCTCGCACAGCGCCACCAGGAAGCCGAGGCGTCTCTCCGCCAGCGGATCGCCGTGCTTGAGGAGATGCAGAAGCATCACGTCTCCGGTCTCCGCTCCGGCGGCTCCGGCGCGACCGCAGACCAGACGGCCAATCTCGTCATCGCGAAGGGCTATCTGTCGAACCTTGAGGGTGAGGACGACCAGCAGGCAGCCGAAAAGCAGAACGCGCAAGATCAGGCACAACTGAAGACGATCCAGGACCGGAATGCAGCCGCCGCGAAGCTGAAGGAAGCGCAGGCGAAGATCGTCGCCACCTGGAAGACCGGCCTCGACGCCCTCAAGGCGCAGCGCGATCTGTCCCTCGGGGACGAGGCGAACTACTGGCTCACGCTCGCGGGCACCGTGAAGACGGGTTCCGACTCCTACAAAGCCGCAATCGACGAAGCGAACAAGGCGATGGCGCAGGAACAAAAGGAACTGGCCCCGGAGCGCGACAAGTGGCAGGCCGCCGGAATGGGTCCCAACTCGAAGTTCACTGACTCCGACGGCAATGTCCAATTCGGCACGATGAAGCCCGAAGACCTGTCGAAAAACGACGACTACACCAGAAGTATCGAGGAGCAGGGCAAAGCGACCGCCGAGTGGCTGCATAATCTGCACCACGGCGTCGCGATCCAGCAAGCGAACGCGAACGCCATCGCTGAGGCATCGCTGAAGATGGCCGTCGCTCAGGGGACGATGTCGAAGCTCGACGCCGCCCAGGTGCAGGCGCAGCTACACACCCAGGAGTACGCAGAACAGCTTCAGAAGCTCCAGGACGCGCTCGCCGCAGTCCAGTCGAGCATGACGCTGTCCCCGTCGGAGAAGAACGCCCAGGCGACGGCCCTGCAGAACCAAATCGCACAGCTTAACGGCGCTCGCGCTGTCCAGATCGCGGAAGATAACTCCGTCATCGACATGAACACAGTCGGCGGCTCGATCCGCCAGGCGCTCGACGTGTACGTCCAGGAGGCGACGGACGCCGGGAAGCAGATTAGCGACATCCTCACGAATGCGTTCAGCAGCGTAAACGAGTCACTCGCGTCGTCGCTGATGGCGAAGGAACCATCGGGCATCCAGTACCGCCAAAACATCCTGCGCTCGTTGAGCGGCTCCGCCCGCAGCATCGGAACCGAGGGACTCGACGCGGCATTTAAGAACGTCGAAGGAAGCGCGCTGAAGGCGTTCGGATTCGGCGGGAAACAGAAGCAGCAGCACGTCATCGTCGATAACTGGCCGAGTGGCGTCGGCGGTGTCGCTGGCGGCGGCTCATCGTTCTCGACGAGTCCCGTCGGGAAGCTCGTCGGCAAGCTGTTCCCCTCCCTCTTCCACGGTGTAAGCCAAATCCCGGGACTGGGCGCGGCGCAAACCCTCCCGAACATCTTCGGTTCCGCCGCCACGGCTGCACCCGCCGCCATCGACAGTTCAGCCTGGTTGTCGAGCGTCATGGGCAGCATCCCAGGGTTCGCCGACGGCGGCGATCCTCTCGTGAACCATCCGGCCATCATCGGCGAAAACGGTCCCGAACTCTGGATTCCGCACTCGTCCGGGACCATTGTGCCGAATGACGCGCTCGGGGGAACAACGCACAACTGGTCCGTCGATGCTCGCGGGAGCAACGACCCAGCCGCGACGGAGGCGGCGGTCAATCGCGCAATGGCGAAGGCGCTTCCTCACGCGGTCGCCGCGAGCGTCCAAGCAGTGCACGAGCGCCAGGCACGCCGTCCGAATCGGGGAAGGTAAACCATGTCCATAACGGTCATTACAGTCGGGACGCAGAGCGTAAACCTCGTCGCGACGCCCGACTCGCCCGGCCCGAAGTCCATCCAGTACACGGCCTCCGACCCCGTCGCGACTGTTACATCACCGTTCACCGGTCAAATGCAGACGCAGCAGTGGCCGGGCGCGGATATGTTCCGGTGGATCGTGACGCTGCCGCCCATGTCGCAGGCGGATGCCGACACCTGGATCTCGTTTTTGATGGAGCTTCGCGGCATGGCGAACGCTTTCCAGATCGGCGATCCGCTGAAGCAGACGCCGCGCGGCACTCCGTCCGGCTCTCCAGTGACGAACAACACCGTCTCGCCAAACATCGCGGGAAGCATCGCGCTGGGGACGAGCGGCTGGACAGCATCCACCGACGGGCTCCTGCTGCCAGGCGACTACATTCAGGTCGGCTACCGTCTCCATCGCGTGCTCGATGCCGTGGACTCGGACGTAAACGGCGACGCGACGATCTCGATCTGGCCCTCACTGCGCGGCGCTCCCGCGAATGGCGACATGATCACGACGAGCGGCACGCAAGGGCTCTTCCGGCTAGCGACGAATGACCGCTCCTGGATCACCGATCAGACGTTGACGACCTCGATGTCGTTTCAGATTCAGGAGTATCGGTGAGCCGCTCTCTCGACACCTCACTCGCCGCCGCGCTCTCGAACGCGAACATCCAGCCCGTCATTTTGGCGGCGCTCACGTTCGTGTCCGGCGTGGTGTACGTCTGGTCGGGCGTCGGCGATCTGGTCTGGAACGACAACACCTATCTCGGCGTCGGCGCGCTCGGCAATATCTCCGCGATCCATGAGGGTACGTCGGTACAGGCGGACGGCATGACCGTCACGCTCAGCGGGCTTCCGCTGCCCGGCAACATTCCGTACTCCGGCGGCGGCGTCTCGAACGTCACGGACGTCAGCGTCCCTGCGACATCGATGCCCTGGAGCGCGACAACCTACAACGCGACTAACTATCCCATCGGGGACGGCAGCGGATACCCCGCTTCCGTGCCAGGTACAGACCCAATCGTCCTTTACAGTAATCTCGCCGCAGGCCAGCAGATCGCCGTAACCGCATCCGGCACGACGACCTATGAAGATGGCTCCACGGTAGGACCGGAGGGAGTAAGTCCCACCGATAATCCATACCCCGGTCAGCCAGCAGGACCGCAGTGGCCTATTTCCTACGTCCAGGGGTATGGCACGACAAGCGCGCCGAGCGGAACAACGAGCAATCACGGCTGCCTCATCCTCGCATTCACCGACGGCGACGGGAATCTGATCGAGGCCTACGAATACCACGACGACATCATCCTTACCGTTCCTGGGGGAGCGACACAACTGCAACTCGGTACTAACTCGTGGAACTGGACGGGATCAACGGCAGGTTCCTTCACCGTCTCCGCCGGTCCGGTGAACCCCGTCAGCGGCCAGTTCACCGGCGACGTGCTCGACGACATCCAGATCGGCGCGCCCGCTCAGGTGTGGTTCGGACTGATGAGCGACGGAGCGCTGATCGGCTCGCCCTATCTCGTCTTCAGCGGGACGGTGGACCAGCCCTCGATCAAAGTAAGCCCGAAGACGACGACGATCTCCCTCGCCCTGGAGAATCGACTCTCGAACCTTCAACGAGCGCAGCAGCAGCGGTACACGAGCGCGGATCAGCGCCTTCAGTATCCGGACGACACGTCTATGTCGTGGGTTGAAACGATGAACGACATCGCCTTGCGGTGGGGAAGTTAGCTATGCCTCTAAAGCGAACGCAGCACTGGGCAACGCGCGAGTATCACACTTTTCTCCACGAGCGCCGCAGCCAACCCTTCGCATGGGGAAAACACGATTGCTGTCTCTTCGCCGCAGACGGCATCAAGGCCTTCACCGGCACCGACATCGCCTCGGACTTCCGAGGGAAGTATAACGACCAGGCGTCCGCGCTCACCGCGATTCACTCGATCACCGGCGGCGGACGCACAGTCGCAGACGCTGCGGCGTGGGTTGCGAAAAAGCACGGGCTCACGGAGTGGAAGCATCCTCTCATGGCTCAGCGCGGCGACCTCGCGGTCGCGAAGAACGGCGACGGCAGCATGATCGTCGGCCTCATTCATCTGAACGGACGGCACATCGTCACGGTCGGCGAGAAGGGCTCACTCCGTCTGCCCATCTCATCGATCCTCCGCGCCTGGCACGTCTAAGCGCTCCTGACTCCTCACCTCAACGGGCTGCCTCCGGGCGGCCTTTTCTATTGGACTTTGTATGCCAAAAGCTATCGTCGGCGCTGCTGAAATCGCTGGGGCGATCACTCTCTATGCCCTCGGTGGGGCCACGTTCGGTCTCAGCGCTGGGGCGGCCTATGCGCTCATGGCGTCGCTCGCTGTCGGCGGCGTGTCGATGGAAGCTGGCGCGATTGCCGACGCTCTGACGCAGAACCGAGGGATGGGCATCACGACACGGCAGCCCGCTGCGTTCCGGCAAATCATCATCGGCGAGCAGCGCGTCGGCGGCGTGATCATCTATATGTCCACGACCGGCAGCCACTATGACCAATATAACTTCGTCATCGTAATCGCCGGTCACGTTTGTGACTCGATCCTGAATCTCTACTTAGACGGGCGACAAGTCCACTGGGAGGGCTCCGGCGTCGGCTGGGCCGAAGGTCCGGGAGGCAACGGATTCGGCGGCAACGCTGGAGGCGGCAACTTCACGGGACCCGACGGTCGGCAGTATAACTTCGACTCACTAGTCTACTGTGAGGCTCGATACGGGACTCAGGCCGATGGCGATGTTATCGGCGGCCTGACTGCCAACGACCCGAATTGGGCTGCAGATTCGGACGGAAGCCCCTATGTCGGCGGCTGCACTTACGTCTATCTGAAAGTAGAGTACGACACCGCGATGTTCCCGTCCGTGCCTGAAATCAAGTTCACGGTCCGGGGCAAGAACGACATTTACGATCCTCGCACCGGGACGAGCGGCTTTACGAATAACTGGGCGCTCGTGATTGCGGACGTGATCCAGGATACGACGTTCGGGCTCGGCGACGCGGGCTCCGTGAACACGGACCAGCTAATCGCTGCGGCGAACGTGTGCGACGAGCAGGTGACGTGCGCGGCGGGAACTGAGGCTCAGTGGTGCTGCGACTTCCACTACGACACGTCGATGGCACCGGGCGACGTGCTCGCAACGATGATGCCTGCGGCGGCTGGACGACTCTCGCGCATCGGCGGCGAGTGGTTCATCTGGCCCGCTTACTGGCAGTCGTCGAGCTTCTCGTGGGATGAGAGCAGCCTCTCCGGTGATGTCGAATGGACGCCTTACCGGAAGTTCCGCGATCTGATCAACCGTGTGAACGGGACTTATATCGCGGCTAACTACCCTTTCAACACGGCGGGCAATCTGTACGACTCTAATGGCTTCTGGGATGGCCAAATCGAAAACAATTTCCCGTTCGCCTTTCAGCCGACAAACTATCCGCAATATGCGTGCGACACGCTCCACGGCTACTCCGAAGATGCGTTCCTGATCGCGGACGGCAACGTCGAGTTACCTCACGAACTTTCGCAAAGTTGCGTCCTCTCCGTCGATCAGGCGCAGCGAGCGGCGAAGATCACCCTGCTTCGTAACCGGCAGCAGGGGAACGGGATGCTCCGGATGAATCTCGAATGCTGGCAGATGCAGCCCATCGACGTGATGGAGTTCACCTTCCCCGTGCTCAGCGGCTTTGGCGACAAGCTCCTGGAGGTCGTCGGGACGAACTTCTCCGTCGATCCTCCGGATGGCGAAAACGGAGCACCGGCAGTCCATCTCCAGGTGGCGGTTCAGGAGACGGACCCGAGCGTGTACGAAGTCAACACCGGCGATCTGCTGACCGTCTACGACGTGCCCGCGATCCCGACCTTCGGACCGCCGTACTCTATCCAGCCGCCGACGGACGTCACCGCCGTCTCGAACTCGACGACCGCACTCATCGCCACGGATGGCGTCGTCACTGCACGCATCCTCGTCGCGTGGACCGCGCCTGCGGACGCGAGCGTCACCTCGATCCAGCTTCAGTATCAGGTCAGCGGCGCGACGGAATGGCTCAGTGCTGGCTCCGTCGATGCCAGCGTCACTTCCGCCTACGTCAGCGGAGTCCTCAGCGGCCAGACCTACAACGTCCAGATCGCCTCGCTCTCCTCGAACGGCTCGTCGAGCGCCTGGGTCGAGGTGACCGGCGTCTCCGTGTCCGCTCCGTCGAGCCTCACTAACAGCTACACGAACAATCCGGCCCTCGACCTGACGCAGCCGTCGGCGACGGAAATCGCCATGGGGGCGGTGTCTGTCACCTTCGGCGGAAGCACCGTCAGCTACGCCGCGCGGACGTTCACGATCACCACTCCGACGACGCCCACCTGGTATTACGTCACGATTGCCGATCCGACGCAGGCGGGCGAGTCCGGAAGCCCCACGCTGACCGCGACGTGCCAGACTTCCGATTCCCTGGTAGGCGTCCAGGGCAACACCTACATCGGCGCGATCCTCGCTCTTCCTGGTGGCAGCGCGACGCAGGTGCTCGCCGGTGGGTGGCCCGCGCCGCAGACCTTCCAGGTGGGAGATTAAATGCCAGCACCGACGACAGCCATCTATCTGAACTCGACGACGCCCGCCGCGCCCTCGGGGAATCAGAATGTCAAGCCGCAGAGCGACGGCGAAAGTCCGCAGCAGAGCATCACTTTCTACCCGCAGGCGGCGACCGCCGATCTGCTGGGCGTCGTCAAGCCGGACGGCTCGACGATCACCATCGACGACACCGGCACGATCAGCGCGGCAGGGGGCGGCGGAGGACTTCTGTCAGGCTCCGCTCCGCCTGTGACGCCCGCCTTCGTACAGGCAGCGACCGGAGGCGGCGACTCTCTGGCGTTCACGAGCGACGTGACGTCCGGCGATCTGCTCGTCGTGGCCTTCAAAAGTGAGAGTGCGATCGGTTCGATCACGATCAGCGACACGCTCGGCACGAGCTACGCGCTGGCGACCTCGATCACCGGCGAAGCTAACAACATCGCGCTTTACTACGGCCTCGCTCCCTCGTCCGGCGCGAACACCGTGACAGTCGGCTCCGCCCCGGGCAACTATGACCGGCTCGCGGTGGCTGAGTTCTCGGGCGTCAATGCGACGGTGGATGCGACCGCAACGATCTGGAATGGCGGCGGCACGAACCCGGAGAGTCTCTCGATCACGACGACCGATCCAGGCGATCTGATCGTCCTCGCAGCCGCTGGCTATCACAACGCCGACACCTTCGCATTCT
>Ga0335074_10010316_pt1 | contig 13066 bp, 11 predicted proteins | sample Lox_Sample_23_FD_206715 | JGI IMG/M metagenome (GOLD analysis project Ga0335074, IMG submission 206715) | Soil microbial communities from Loxahatchee National Wildlife Refuge, Florida, United States - Lox_Sample_2.3 | ecosystem: Environmental > Terrestrial > Soil > Wetlands | place: USA...
TTTGTGCGCTTTGTGCGCTTTGTGGTGAGTCTTCTTCCGGCCGGTCCGTGTTCATGGGTGGCCGGGACAAGCCCGGCCATGACGGGGTGGGGGGTGGGTGTGCAACTATCGCGCGTTGGGGTGTTTGCACGCCAATGCGCGACTTCCGGCGCTGCTTCACTTTCTCATTCGTTCGTCATGGCCGGGCTCGTCCCGGCCACCCATGAACACCTGTGCTGATCGTGTTGATGGTTCGCCGGGACACGCCCGGCCATGACGATTTTGGTGGTAATCTTCGCGTTGTGGCGGTCCCCTCCACCGCTTTGCGCCCCCCTCTCCCGCTCGATCAATCCATCGCCGCGATCACGTTCCTGCCGCCGTAGTTTTCGATGAACACCAGCACCTTGTAGCCGCGTTCGTATTGCGGGCGGCCGTCGGCGTCGCGGAGCACCAGGCCGTCATTGCTCATCGTGCCGCTGTCGTCGATCACGAAACGCGGCACGGCGCCGCGATATTGCGAGCGGATCAGATCAAACAAAGTGCGCGCGGCCTGCGGCGAAAGATGGATGCAGCCGGCGCTGGCGCGGTGCCCGAGCCTTGCCACGTCGTCCCCGGTTGCGCTGTGGATCGCAAGCCCGGTCGGATTGCCGTCGCGCAGCCAGTTGAAGAACATCGCGTAAGGCATAGGCTGATGCCATTCCGACGAGGTGTGATGGACGAAGAAACGATCGGGATCGAGTTCGTAATAACCTGCAGGCGTGTGCGTCGTCCGCGCCGCGCCGTCGGCGCCATATTCCACGCGCTCGCGCCCCGTCGACACCGGCCAGTCATAGAGGTACCCGAGATCGCCGTCCGCGCGCTTGCGGAAGACATACATCCGCTGTGCCCAGGGTCCGCTCGACGCCTTGCTCACATAAAGAAACAGTTTGAAATCGTCATAGAGTTCCTGGTCCAGATTGTCCTTGAGCCGTTCCTCCACGCGCACAATTTCGGTCGCACTCGGCGGGGGCGCCTGCTGCTCTTCATGCGGCGCGCCGGCGGGGACCGGCGGAGGGGGCGCGGTTCGCTTCACGGCCGCCGGCGAGCCCGACGGGGCGGGTTGCGTGGCGACACCGCTGTCGTAAGGCGAAGCCGGAATGGATTGCTTCAGTTCGGGCGGCGCGCCGGACAGCGACCAGGAGAACTCCAGATGCGGCGGCGGCGGGCGCTTCGGCTGGTATGAGATCACCAATCCCAGCGCGAGCAACGACGCCGCGGCCAGATAAAGAGCACCAAAAGGTTTCGCTGCGGTCATGAAACTGCACTATCCCGTCAACGGCTTGTAAACCATCCAGGCCGGCTCGCGCCGCAAACCCTGACAAGCGGTTAACAGGATTGCTCAATTTCCCGTTCCGCATCAACCCTTTATTAACGCTTTGATACCGGACGGCTTTCGGAGATGCCCCATGAGCCCGCTCAGGCCCCGCTCCCGACTCTCGACCCATAACGTCACCAACCAGCCGCCGCCGTTGCCAGGCCTCGATCTCTTCGAGTCTGACACAGCGCTTTGCGAGGCGGTCGCGCGCGCGGGCGGCGGGCAGCACCGGGAGAGGCTTTCGGCGTTTGGCGGCCGGGCGGGTTCGGCGCAAACGGCGCAATGGGCAGCGGACGCAAACGCCTTTCCGCCGCAGCTCGCGAGCTTCGACCGCTTCGGCCATCGCCTCGACGAGGTCGAATTCCATCCGAGCTATCACGCGCTGATGAGACTGGGCCTCGAAGGCGGCGTTTCCGGCGCGGCGTGGAGCGGGGTCGCGCGCGGCCATGTGCTGCATGCCGCGCTCGAGTTTCTGATGGCACAGGCAGAGCCCGGCGTGTGCTGCCCGATGACCATGACGTATGCATCCGTTGCGGCGCTCCGGCATCAGCCCGGGATCGCCGCGCAATGGCTGCCGCGCATCGCATCCTGTACTTACGATCCGTCGTCGCAGCCGGTTGCCGCGAAGGCCGGCGTCACCATCGGCATGGCGATGACGGAAAAACAGGGCGGCTCCGACGTGCGCGCGAACGCGACGCGGGCCCTGCCCGTCGACCGCCGGGGGCCGGGCGAAGCCTATTTGCTCACCGGTCACAAATGGTTCTGCTCGGCGCCGATGAGCGACGCGTTCCTGACGCTCGCGCAGACCGGGAAGGGATTGAGTTGTTTCCTCGCGCCGCGCTGGACGCCGGACGGCGAACGCAATGCGATCGAGATCATGCGGCTCAAGGACAAGATGGGCGACCGCGCGAATGCCTCGGCGGAAATCGAATATCGCGGCGCCCATGCGGTAATGATCGGCGAGGAAGGCCGCGGCGTGCGCACCATCATCGACATGGTGCAGCACACGCGCCTCGACTGCGCCATCGCGCCGGCAGCCTATATGCGGCAGGCGCTGACGCTGGCGCTGTGGCACACGGCGCATCGTTCGGCATTCGGGAAGAAATTACTCGACCAGCCGCTGATGCGCGCGGTGCTCGCGGATCTCGCGATCGAATCCGAGGCGGCGACGGCCCTGGTGTTTCGGGTGGCGCGAAGTTTCGACGAGGCGGCCGGCGATCCCGCGGCGGCCGCTTTCTCGCGGATTGCGACGCCCGTCGCCAAATTCTGGCTCAACCGGCGGGTGGTGAACTTCGTTTATGAAACAATGGAGGCGCTGGGCGGGTCGGGCTATGTCGAGGAAAGCGTGATGCCGCGCATCTTCCGCCAGTCGCCGCTCAACTCCATCTGGGAAGGTTCGGGCAATGTTATTTGTCTCGACGTGTTGCGGGCGATGGCGCGCGAGCCGGAAAGTGTTGCGGTTTTCGTGCAGGAGCTGGACGCCGCGCGGGGCGGTTATGCGGTGCTCGATGCCGCAATCGCGCGGCTGAAAGACCGGCTCGCCCGGCCGGCGCCGGAAGAGGCGGCGCGCGGTCTTGTCGAAGACATGGCGCTCGCCTTGCAGGGCGCTGTTCTTGTCCGCTGGGCGCCTCCCGCCGTCGCCGATGCGTTCTGCGCCGCGCGCCTTGGCGAACGTCCCGGGTTTGCCTATGGCGCGTCGCCGGCGACGTTCGACCCCGCCGCCATCCTCGACCGCGCGGCGGGGAAATGTTTCACGTGAAACATTCGTCGGCGTTTTGTTCGCAATGACGGGAAAATAACAGGCGCGCCGCCTGTTATTTTCCTGTTCCGGGGTCGAACAGCAGCACAGCCAAGCATCTGGAATTCCGCGCCAATTCGCCGATCGTCGGCGTCTTGTTCACCGTTCGGGGCAAAACCGCCTGTTTTTCCCTGTTATAACAGGCGGCTCAGCCGAATTTGCCTGATCGCGGGAAGCCGCGGGGCGGGAGACGGCCGGACTGGGCGCGGGTGCCTTTCCACTCCCTGAGATCGGATGCCGACCAGGTGCGGCCATTGGCGTCGCGCAAGCCCTCTTTCCAGGCAAAGCATCGCGCATCGAGCAGATGACCGTCCTTGTAACGCTGCAGGATGACGCCGCGGCCGCGCGCAAGTTCGGGCACTTCCGACAGCGGAAAGATGAGCAGTTTGCGATTCTCGCCGATCACCGCGACGGAGTCGCCCTCGACAAAGGTGCACACCGCCGCTTCGGTGCCCGTCGGGATGTTCATCACCTGTTTGCCGGAGCGCCGGAGCGCCACGGCTTCGTCTTCGTTGCTGATAAACCCGTGACCCGATGAGGCGGCAAGCAGAATCCTGCGCCCGTCGCGATGCACGAACATCGAAACAATATCGGCTTCCGGCGGGAGATCGATGAAACTCCGGATCGCCTCGCCATTGCCGCGGCCGCCGGGGAGTTTGGCACAGTCGAGCGTAAAGAACCGCCCATCCGTCGCGAACAGCATCAATTTGTCTGTTGTTTCCGCGTGCAGCCAGAAACGGCCGCGGTCGCCTTCGCGGTATTTGATGGCGTCGCTCTCCTCCTGATGCCCCTTGAACGCGCGCAGCCAGCCCTTCTCGGAGCAAACAACCGTAAGCGGCTCGCGCTCGACCATCGCTTCCATCGCCTCGGCTTCGGCGGCGATATCGGGCGGCGCAGAGAAGCTGGTGCGCCGCTTTCCGAGCGCCGTTTTCAGCCCGAATTTCTCGTCGATCGCGCGGACTTCTTCGGCGATTCGCTCTGATATCAACTTCTCCGAGCCAAGCAGTTTGCGCAGATCCTTCTGTTCGGCGGTCAGCGCCGCGTGTTCCTTGCGGATTTCCATTTCCTCGAGCTTGCGCAGACTGCGCAGCCGCATGTTGAGGATCGCTTCGGCCTGCACATCGCTGAGGCTGAACGCTTTCATCAGTTTGGGCTTCGGCTCGTCCTCGTTCCTGATGATGCGGATCACCTTGTCGAGATTGAGATAGACGGCGAGATAGCCTTCGAGCACTTCGAGGCGGTTGGCGATCTTTTCGAGGCGGTGCTGTGTCCGGCGTTTGAGCACATCGCGGCGATGCGCGAGGAATGACAGCAGCACCTCCTTCAAACTCATTACTTTCGGCACGAGCCCGCCATCGAGCACATTCATGTTGAGCGGAATGCGCGTTTCGAGATCGGTCGCCCGAAACAGCTGTTCCATCATCAGCTCGGGATCGACGGCGCGGTTCTTCGGCGTCAGCACCACGCGCACGTCGTCGGTCGATTCGTCACGCACGTCTTCGAGCAAAGAAAGCTTCTTCTGCTCGATCAGCTCGGCCATGCGCTCGATCAGTTTCGCCTTCTGGACCTGATAGGGCACCTGATCGACGACAACCTGCCACATGCCGCGCGGGCCATCGACCTTTTCCCATCGCGCACGCACGCGGAACGAGCCGCGGCCGGTGCGATAGGCTTCGGCAATCGTCGCGCGATCATCGACAATGACGCCGCCGGTCGGAAAATCCGGACCCTTGACGTGCTTCAATACCTTTGCGTCGGCGAGATCGGGATTGTCGATCAGCGCGAGCAACGCCGCGCAGATTTCGCCGGCATTGTGCGGCGGGATGGACGTCGCCATGCCGACCGCGATGCCGCTCGAACCATTGGCGAGCAGATTCGGGAATGCCGCGGGCATGACGACGGGCTCGCGCTCGGCGCCATCGTAATTAGGACGGAAATCGACCGCGTCTTCGTCGAGACCTTCGAGCAGCGCCTGTGCGACGGCCGTCAGCCGGCTCTCGGTGTAGCGCATCGCAGCGGGATTATCGCCGTCGACATTGCCGAAATTCCCCTGCCCCTCGACCAGCGGATAGCGCACGGCGAAATCCTGCGCGAGGCGCACCAGCGCGTCGTAAACCGCCTGATCGCCATGCGGATGAAAGCGGCCGATGACATCGCCGACGACGCGCGCACATTTCTTGAACCCGGCCTGTGGATTAAGCCCGAGTTCCCGCATCGCATATAGCAGGCGGCGGTGAACGGGCTTCAGCCCGTCGCGCACATCAGGAAGTGCGCGCTGGGTAATTGTGGAAAGCGCATAAGCGAGATAGCGCTCGCTCAGCGCCTTGTTCAGCGGCGCGGGTCGGATGTCGTCCGAATTGGGCATGTCGCTCATGCGAGTTCCAGAATTGACGGGGAAGAATTACGCCGATTCGCGGCCGGCAAGCGCATCGAGACGCGACCGCGCAGCCGGAATTTGCCGCTGATGGGGACCCAGCACGCGTTCAAGGAGAAAAAAGCCTGTCAGCCGCAGGCCGGCTTCGATGTCGTTCCTGTCGATCGGCGTGTCGCGCGCGCCCGCGAGAAAACCCGGCAGTCGGAAGAGCCTGTCGCGATAGGGGCCGCCTGCTTCGGCCGACACCGCGCGCCCGGATCTGGGCGACACGTAATGCAGATCGTGGGTCCGTCCCGTCGCCGCGCAACGCGAGAGATCAAGACCAAATCCCAGCGCGTCGAGCACGCCCATTTCCCAGCGCACATAAAGCGGCGCCCAATGCGAAAATTCGCTGGCGGCAATCGCGTCGAGAAGAATCTCTGCCGCCTCATACACTGGCGCATGCGATTCGTGTTCGGGAAGAACCTCACGCGCGACGGCGGTGAACGCATTCAGTCCGGTCAGCGCATCCCGGCTTTCGAGAAAAGCCCCTGCTCTTTCGCGCCGAAGCTCGATCGCGAAGCTGCCGAGATGTTCCGAAAGCCGCGCCCGCCAGATTGCGCTCAATGAATTGCCCGGCAGCAACGCCGATTTGACGCGCCGCGATGCACCCCCATGTACGAGACCGAGATGACGGCCATGTTCTCGGGTCAGCGTCTCGAGAATGATATCGGTCTCGCCGTGCCTGCGCGCGGCAAGCACGATGGCATCGTCATTCCATTCCATGCGCCGGACTCATTCCTCCGGAAGTTCAAGCCCGATCGCGCTCAATCTTTCGCGCTCCTCGGACCAGTTCTCCCGCACCCGGACATAAAGAAACAGATGCACGCGGCGTTCGAACAGTTTTTCCAGTTCCTGTCGTGCTGCCGCGCCGATGGACTTCACCATGCGCCCGCCCTGCCCCAGGACGATCGGCTTCTGGCTCTCGCGCGCCACATAGATTGTCTGTTCGATGCGGACCGACCCGTCCTTCTGTTCGGCCCATTTGTCGGTTTCGACCGTCGATGCGTAAGGCAGCTCGTCGTGAAGCTTCATGTAGAGCTTTTCGCGCGTGATTTCGGCGGCGAGCAGGCGCGATGGAATATCGGCCGCCTGGTCGGCGGGATAGAGCCACGGTCCCTCGGGCATCCGCTGCACGCACCAATTGCGCACATCGCCGACGCCGTCTCCGTTCAACGCCGAAATCATAAATACTTGAGCAAAGAGGGACGGATCGTAAAGTTTATCAACGAGCGGCAACAGTCGTTCATGTGCGATCTCGTCGATCTTGTTGAGCAACAGCGCCGAATTGCTGCGGCCGGAACGGCGCAGGTCGTCAATGATCGAAAGCGCGTCCGCCGTTGCGCTGCCGTCGCCGCGTGCTGCGGCCTGTGCATCGACAAGCAGCAACACGGCATCGGCTTCGGCCGCACCGGTCCACGCGGCGCGAACCATCGCGCGGTCGAGGAGGCGTTTGGGCCGGAATATTCCGGGCGTGTCCACGAAAACGATCTGTGTGTCGCCGTCGATCGCAACGCCGCGCACCCGCATGCGCGTTGTCTGCACTTTCGGAGTAACAATCGAAACTTTCGTACCGACCAGGCGATTAACGAGCGTGGACTTGCCCGCATTGGGCGCGCCGATCACGGCCGCAAAGCCGCAGCTTGTCACTGCGTCGCGTCCTCGCGCGACAGCGCGGTTGCTTCTTCCTTGCGGCCGAGCTGATCGAGCATCGCTCTTGCCGCCGCCTGCTGTGCCTCGCGCTTCGAGCGGCCCTCGCCAATGGCCGTGCCTTCTCCCGTTATGCTCACTTCGACTACGAAATGGGGTGCGTGATCCGGACCCTCGCGCCGCACGAGATGATACTCCGGTGCGCCGCGTGCCGGACGCGTCCGCGATTGCGCCCATTCCTGCAGCATCGTCTTGGGATCGCGCATATCCTCGCCGAGTTGTGCGAAGGCGCGTTCCCAATGCCGCGCGATGAAATTGCGTGCCGGTTCGAATCCGCCATCGAGATAAAGCGCTGCGATCAGAGCCTCGCAGGCGCCGGCGAGAATGGCCATTTTCTGGCGCCCGCCGCTCGCGGCTTCCGACGACGCCAGTACCATATGCGCGGAAAGTCCGACGGACTCGGCTGCCGCGGCGCAGGATTCGCCGCGCACAAGGGCATTGTATTTCACCGCCAGCAGCCCCTCCGGATCGTCGGGATAGGCGCCGAAAAGCATTTCGGCGATGACAAGACCGAGCACGCGGTCGCCCAGGAATTCGAGCCGCTCGTTGGATGCCGTGGAGCTTGCGCTGGCGTGAGTGAGCGCCCGCTCCAGCAGTTTCCTGTCGGCGAAGGCGTGACCGAGCTTTTCTTGCAGCTCGGCGAGGCGCGCAGGCTCAGTCAATGATATTCAAAATGCGGTTGAAACGGATCGCGCCGGGCCAGGTCCATGGCTCGTACCAGACGGCGCTGTCGTTGATGGAAAAGAAAATGATTACCGCCCGGCCCTCGAGATCCTGGGCAGGTACATAACCGACATCGGCGCGGCTGTCGGCGGAGTTGTCGCGATTGTCGCCCATCATGAAGTAATGCCCGGGCGGTACGACATAGACCTGCGTATTGTCCATCTGACCCTCCGGTATGCAGTCGAGGACGTAATAACTCTTGCCGCCCGGCAGTGTCTCGCGATAGCGGGGCACGTGATAAAGCCCGTCCGGTCCCGCATCGGACGTCATCGGGCAAGGCGCATCCGCCGTGACGAAATCGGCGACGCGAACTTTCGGAATCGCTTTTCCGTTCAGGTGGAGCTGCCCGTCAACCATCTGCACCCTGTCGCCGGGAAGGCCGATCACGCGCTTGATGAAATCCTTCATGTAATCGGGCGAATCGGGATTGGGCATCTTGAACACCACGACGTCGCCGCGATTGGGGCTCGATCCGAAAATCCGCCCCGGAAACGGCGGAATGCCGAATGGAAAGGAATAGCGGCTGTAGCCATAGGCGAATTTCTCGACGAAAAGATAATCGCCGACCAGCAGCGTGTTCTCCATCGAGCCCGAGGGAATATTGAAGGGCTGGAAGAAGAAAGTGCGGATCACAAAGGCGATGAGCAGCGCATAGACGATCGTCTTGACCGTCTCGACCCACGACTCCCCCGCTTTTTTCTTGTCTGTCATTGCCGGAGACCGATCTCCCGCTTTTGCATCGACCTGCTGCGGCGCGACAGCCTCGTCCGTGATTTCTGGCGGGTTTGACATGAACGATTCCTATTGTGAAGCAGCAAAAGATACGGGTCAGCCCGGCGTCCCAGCGGGGCGGGCGACGGCAGATATCACGACGATAGCCTGGGCGAGGGGAAAATCGTCAGTGATGGTCAAATCGATCTGGGCCATATGGCCCCTGGGAGTCAATTCTTCCAGGCGGCGGAGCGCACCGCCCGTGAGCAGAAGACCGGGCTTCCCGCTCGGAAGGTTGATCACGCCCATATCGCGCCAATAGACTCCGTTGCTCAGTCCCGTTCCGAGCGCCTTCGCGCAGGCTTCCTTCGCAGCGAACCGTTTTGCGTAACTTGCGCCGCGCTGGGCGCGCCGGTCGGATTTGGCCCGTTCGACCGGGGTAAAGATGCGCTCGAGAAACCGCTCACCATAACGCTCTATGCTTTTTTCCACCCGTCGGATATCGATGAGGTCCGAGCCGATGCCGAGGATCATGCCGCGTCGCGCCCGTCGTTCTTTTCTCGCGCGCCGTCCATCAAAGCGCGCATCCGGCGGATTGCGGCATCGAGGCCGGAAAAAATGGCTTCGCCGATCAGAAAATGACCGATGTTCAATTCACGGATTTCCGGAATCGCCGCAACGGGCCCAACCGTATCGTAACCGAGCCCGTGGCCCGCATGGACTTCGAGGCCCAGCGAAGTGCCATAGGCGGCAGAATCGCGAATGAAACCAAGCTGCCGGTCGCGCGCGCCGGAGTCGCCATGTGCCGCGGCTTCGCAATAGGCCCCGGTGTGGAGTTCCACAACCGGCGCGCCAAGCGTGCGCGCCGCTTCGAGCTGGCGCATATCGGGCTCTATGAACAAAGAAACGCGGATATTCGCTTTGACCAGCGATCCTACCACCGAAACCAGACGATCGAATTGCCCTGCCGCGTCGATGCCTCCCTCCGTGGTGCGCTCTTCCCGGCGCTCGGGAACGATACAGGCGGCATGCGGCAAATGACGAAACGCGATCTCCTGCATCTCCGCCGTCGGCGCCATTTCGAGGTTGAGCGGCAGCGAAATCTCGCGGCTCAATCGCTCGATATCCTGGTCGGAAATATGGCGGCGGTCTTCGCGCAGATGCGCAGTAATGCCGTCGGCGCCCGCCTCCTGCGCCAGCCGCGCAGCGCGCACCGGATCCGGATGACGGCCGCCGCGCGCATTTCGGATCGTGGCAACGTGATCGATATTCACACCGAGTCGAAGACGGTTCATGCTGCAATATTCTCCGGAGATCCTTCCGGTCCGCGCACGCGATCCACCGACTCCACGGCCGCATTGACGCGCAACGCGCCAAGGATATTTTCGAGATGCGCAACGTCCCGCACTTCGATGTCCACCAGGAATTCGAAATAGACCGGATTGCGGCTCGCGACCTTCAGGTTGGAAATATTCCCGCCGTTATTTCCGATCACGCTCGCCAGTACGGCGAGCGAACCGGGTGCATTCTTCACCCGCACGCGAACGCGGGCCACGGCGTTTTCGGATTCCGCCGCATTTGCGTCCCAGCGGACGTCGAGCCAGTCGTTCATGCTGGATTGCGCCCTCTCCAGCTCCGCGCAGTCTATCGTGTGAATAACAGCGCCTTCTCCCGGCACCATCAGACCGACGATGCGGTCTCCGGGAAGCGGATGGCAGCAATCGCCCAGACGGTAGGATATTCCTGCCGTCAATCCCTTGATCGAAATCGGCTTGCGCGAATCGGAACGTTTCGGACGTGCCGGATTGCGGCGTATCTCCGGGAACACCGCATGCAATACATCGTCCGCCCGCAAGGCGCCGCGGCCGACCTGCGCATAAAGCTCGTCGGGCTTTGCGAGCCTCAGTTTCTTCGCAACTTCGTTGACCGCCTTCTGCGTCAGCTCGACATTCTCGTCTGCAAACGCTTTCTCGAGAATTTTGCGGCCGAGTTTTGCATGTTCGTCGCGCCGCGCATGGCGCAGGAAGCGCCGGATTTCCGCGCGTGCGCGCCCGGTCACAACAAATTGCTCCCAGAGCGGCGACGGCGCCTGTTCCTTCGTTCTGATGATCTCGACCTGATCGCCGTTCTGAAGCGGCGTGTGCAGCGGCACATGCGCGCCATTGACCTTCGCGCCCACGGTCGAATGCCCGAGATCGGTGTGCACGGCATAGGCGAAGTCGATGGGCGTGGCGCCGCGGGGTAATGAAATCAGCTCGCCCTTCGGCGTAAAGCAGAATACCTGGTCCTGATACATATGCAGGCGCGAATGTTCGAGAAATTCCTCGGGCGAGTCGCCTTTCTCGAGCAATTCCACCATATCTCGCAGCCATTTGTAGGCATTGGCCGCTGCCGGGTCGTGCTCCTCGACATTTTCCCGATAGCGCCAATGCGCGGCCACACCACGCTCAGCTACATCGTGCATCTGCTCGGTGCGGATTTGTACTTCCACGCGCTGGTGCTCGGGACCGACCACCGTCGTGTGTATCGAGCGATAGCCGTTCAGCTTGGGATTGGAGATGAAATCCTTGAACCGCTCGGGGATCATGTGCCAGTGCGTGTGCAGGACGCCCAGCGCGCGGTAACAATCCTCCTCCGTCCTGACGATGACGCGGAAGCCGAAAATATCCGACAGCGCCTCGAAATTCAGCTGCTTGTCCTTGAGCTTGCGCCAGATCGACCAGGGCCGTTTGGCGCGGCCCTGGACCATCGCCTCGATCCCGCGATCGGCCAGAACCTTTCTTATCCTGTTTGAAATACGGCCGATGCGCTCGCCGGACTGCGCGTCCAGCCGTTCGAGCCGGGTAATGACGGAGTCGCGCGCCTCGGGCTCGAGTTCGGCAAAGGCACGATCTTCCAGCTCTTCGCGCAGGTTCTGCATGCCGATGCGGCCCGCCAGCGGCGCATAGATATCAACCGTTTCCTGCGCGATGCGCTCGCGCTTTTCCGGATCACTCACATGCTGGAGCGTGCGCATGTTGTGCAAACGGTCGGCGAGCTTGACCAGCAGGACGCGAATGTCTTCCGACATCGCAAGCATCAGCTTGCGGAAATTCTCCGCCTGTTTGGTGCGCTCCGAAAATAGTTCGAGCTTGGAGAGCTTGGTCACGCCATCGACGAGATCGCCGATTTCCTTGCCGAACTCGCGGACCACGTCGTCATAGGTGACGTCGGTGTCCTCGATCGTATCGTGGAGCAGCGCAGTCACGATCGTCGGGACGTCGAGCTTCAGCTCGGTCAGGATCGCGGCGACCTCCAGCGGATGGGAAAAATAGGGGTCGCCCGAGGCGCGCAGCTGCTTGGCGTGCGCCGACAGCGCGTAATCATAGGCCTTGTTGATCAGGGTTTCGTCGGCGTCCGGCTCGTAGGCCTTCACGCGGCTAAGGAGTTCCGTCTGCCGCATAAAAGGCGGCCGCGACGCCGGCGCCACGGGCGGAGGCGGAACAGGAGTCAAGCCGTCTGCGACGGCCGCTTCAGCCGGAACGGTCATCCGACCAATCATATAGGGTCAGCCGGCCCGGAGAGCGAGGGTTTCGCACCGCGGTTGCCGGCGGATCGCCGGCTTATTCCTCGTAGTCGGCCGGTTCCTCGGGCTGCGGCTCGGCGCGACGCTGCGCCTCCGTGGTCAAGGCCCGCAGGAGCTCCTCTTCGGTGACCTGGCGGAACTGGGCGTCCTCGCGACCGGTATCCTCGTCGGTCGGCGTCTCCTCCGGCTCGTCCACTTCGGCGTGCTTTTGCAAGCTCCTTATATATTCCTCGCGCACCTCGTCCGGCTTGATCGACTTGGCCGCAATTTCCCTGAGCGCAACGACCGGATTCTTGTCCCGGTCCCGGTCCACCAGCGTATCGGCCCCGCCGGAGAGCTGCCGCGCGCGAAAGGCCGAATAAAGCACCAGATCGAACCGGTTGGGGACCTTGTCGACGCAATCTTCAACGGTAACGCGGGCCATTCCGGCTCCTTTTCAGGGTTTTCAGGGGGGAGATAAACGTGGGAACGTATAGAAGCAGATCAAGGGGCGCAAGCCCAAGGCCGCCCGGGTAGTGGGTCAGTTTGAATTCTGAGCTTTGCGCAGAAGATAGATTCCGCCAGCCAGAAGGGACAAGTCGACCATGCCTAAAAGCGCCAGCATGGTTATGGCGCGAGTGTCCACCGCAAGCCCGATGGTGTACATGTGACGTGCCCACACCCAGTAGCCGAAAGCGAGCGCCGCCAATGGCGACAGCCCCAATAGCAGAAGAACCGTTCCAGCCAACCTCATTCTGGGTAGTGGGTCAGTTTGATTTTCCGGGGACGTAAAATCCCCAAACACATGCCGATAGCTCTCCTGCGGCAAAGCGC
>Ga0335074_10010317_pt1 | contig 13066 bp, 9 predicted proteins | sample Lox_Sample_23_FD_206715 | JGI IMG/M metagenome (GOLD analysis project Ga0335074, IMG submission 206715) | Soil microbial communities from Loxahatchee National Wildlife Refuge, Florida, United States - Lox_Sample_2.3 | ecosystem: Environmental > Terrestrial > Soil > Wetlands | place: USA: Florida...
AACGAGATGGATGGCCCGTGGCAAATGGGGCACCGCACGGCGGAGGATTACGGCAAGTTTGCGCTGGAAGCGGCGAAGCTGATGAAGCTGACCGATCCGGGGATCAAACTGGTTGCGGCGGGGTCTTCCAATTACAACAACGTCGACTGGATCGGCTGGAATCGGACGGTGCTCGAATATCTGAAGCCGCAGATCGATTATCTGTCGCTGCATCTGTACGTGGGCAACGCGGCGAATGACTTCGGCGATTTTCTGGCCAGTTCTTTGGTTTTAGACGAGCGCATCGAGACAACGGAAGGCGTGATCAATGCGGCGCTTTCGGGGATGAATCCGCGGCGCAACATCTATATCGCATGGGACGAGTGGAACGTGTGGTATCGCGCGCGGGGGGCGGGGCAGCGGGGGCGCAATATCCTCGAAGAGCGCTACAACCTGGAGGACGCGCTGGTGGTGGCGACGTTCCTCAATACGTTCGTGAATCACGCGCACATCATCAAGATGGCCAACATGGCTCAGCTGGTGAACGTGATTGCGCCCATTTTCGCCAATGATCAAGGTATGTTTCTGCAGACCATTTATTACCCGCTGCAATTGTTTGCGAAGAACGTAAAGGGGAAGGCGCTGGAGCTTTTCGTGGACGCGCCGAAGTACTCGAACCGGCGCTTCGGAGAGGTTCCGTATCTGAGCAGTTCGGCTGCGTGGAGTGACGGCGCGCTATGCCTGAACGTGGTGAACCGGCATCGGACGGAATCGATTGAGGTCGCGATCGAAATGGAGGACAAGCAATTTTCCGGGCCAGTGGAGATTTTCGAAGTGAACGGACCGGATATCAAAGCGGAGAACGATTTCGGGAAGACGCTGGTGAAAACGATGGGGCGGACCGAGCGGGCGGACGGCCGCAAGCTCATGGTCAGCCTGCCGGCGCATTCGTATACGTTGTTGAAGGCAAAGCTGGGCTGAAGGCGGAGTTGGTTTGAGTGGAGGGAAAGCGTGAATAGTTTTTTGCAGGACGTGCGGTACGCGCTGCGGACGCTCGCGGAATCGCCGGGCTTCGCGGCCATCGCGATTGTGACGCTGGGGCTCGGGATCGGCGCGAATACGGTGCTGTTCTCGGTGGTGAACGGCGTACTGGTGAATCCGCTGGCGTATCCGCAGCCGGACCGGCTGGTGGCGGTGTATCAAAGCAGCCCGGGATTCGACAAGGCGCCGACGGCGTATCCGAACTTTCTGGATTGGCAGAGCGACACGCAGACGTTTTCGTCGATGGCCATGTATCACAACGAAGATTACAACCTGATCGGAACGGGCGATGCGGAGCGCGTGAGCGGGTACATGATTTCGGCGGATTTTTTTAGCGCGCTCGGGGTGCAGCCGGTTCTGGGGCGGATGTTTCGCGCGGAAGATGATCAGCTTCACGCTGCGCCGGTGGCGATGCTGGGCGGCGGATTTTGGAAGCGCGAGTTCGGAGGGGCCGGCGATGTGGTGGGGAGAGCGATTACGTTGAGCGGCAAGTCGTACACGGTGGTGGGAGTGATTCCGGAGAGCTTCACGTTTTATGGACAGACGCGGGATGTTTACACCCCGATCGGCCAATGGGAGGAGCCGACGTTTCGCGATCGGCGGCTGGTTTGGAGCTCGGGAATTATCGGGCGGTTGAAGCCGGGCGCGACGCTGGGCGAGGCACGGGCGGACATGGCGCGAATCGCGCACAACCTGGCGGTGACTTATCCGGAAGCGGACAAGGGATTGGGCGTCACGCTGGTCCCGATGAAGGAAGACATGGTGGGCGGCATCCAGCCGATTCTGCTGGTGCTTTCGGGCGCGGTGGGTTTTCTGCTGCTGATTGCGTGCGCGAATATCGCGAACCTGCTGCTGGTGCGGGCGGTGGGGCGGTCGCGCGAGTTTGCGGTGCGCGCGGCGCTGGGGGCGAGCGACTGGCGGATCATCCGGCAGCTTTTGACGGAGAGCACAATGCTCGCGGGCCTGGGCGGGGCGCTGGGGCTGGCGCTCGCTTATTACGGGACGCGAACCGTGGTGGGGATCCTGCCGCGCAGTTTTCCGCGCGCGAACGAAGTGGCGCTGGATTGGCGCGTGCTGCTGTTCACACTGGGGATTTCGATGCTGGCGGGGATTTTGTTCGGGCTGGCTCCGGCGCTGAAGGGATCGCGCGTGAATCTGCTGCACGTTTTGAAAGAAAGCGGGCGGGGATCGAGCGCGGCGCGGCAGCGGCTGCAGGGCGTTTTCGTGGTGGTGGAAGTGGCCATGACGCTGGTGCTGCTGGTGGGCGCGGGCTTGATGATTCGCAGCATCGGGGCGCTGTGGCGGGTGAATCCGGGATTTAATCCGCGTCATGCCTTGACGTTTTCGTTATCGATGCCGGCGGCAGCGAATGCCAACAACATCCCAGGCACGCGGGAGCGGCTGCGCGCGTTCGATGCCAAGATGCGCGCGATTCCCGGAGTCGAGTCGGTTTCGGTGACGCTGGGGTCGCGGCCGATGATTCACAATTCGACCGAAGCGTTCTGGATCGAGGGGCAGCCGAAGCCCGCGGATATCAACGAAATGAACCAGGCGCTGTTTTATCTGGCCGAGTCCGGGTTTCAGAAGGCGATGGGGATCACGATGCTGCGCGGCCGGTTCCTGACGGCTGCGGACGATGAACGGGCGGTTACGGCGATCGTGATCGACGATGTTTTCGCGCGCATGTATTTCCCGGGCCAGGATCCGATCGGGAAGCGGATCAACCTGGCGGGGTTCGGTGTTCAGGCGGATATCGTAGGCGTGGCGGGGCATGTGAAGCAATGGGGCCTGGATGCGGATGCAAGCTCGGCGATTGAAGCGCAGTTCTATTATCCGTTCATGCAGCTGCCGGCGAAGTTATTTCCCGTGGGCGCCACGGCAGTGGCGGTGGTTTTGCGTACCGAGGGAGATCCCGCGGCGGCAGTGGGGCCGGTGCGGCGGGCGGTGCGCGAGCTGGACGCGCGAGACGTGATTTATAACGTCCAAACGATGGACGAGGTGATATCCAATTCGTTTGCGCCGCGGAGGCTTGCGATGCTTCTGCTGAGTGTGTTCGCGGGCGTGGCGCTGATGCTGGCGTGCGTGGGGATTTACGGGGTGATTTCGTACCTGGTGACGCAGCGGACGCAGGAGATCGGAGTGCGGGTGGCGCTGGGGGCGCAGCGCGGCGACGTGCTGCGGCTGGTGCTGGGACATGGGACGGCGATGGCGCTGGCGGGAATCGGGGTCGGGATTGTGGGGGCTCTGGCGTTGACGCAGTTCCTGGAGCACCAGATTTTCGGGGTCAGCGCACACGATCCGCTGACGTTTGCGGCGGTCGCGCTGCTGTTGATGCTGGTGGCACTGGCGGCGTGTTACCTTCCGGCGCGGAGGGCGCTGCGGGTGGATCCGATCGTTGCGCTGCGGTATGAATGACTGGAGCGCCGTGAGTCCCGGCTTTCACCCACGGCGCTCGATCGGCGAGTCGATTACTTGAAGGCGGGGGCCCACACCGCGTCGGGCGTGGCGAGATCGACTCCCGGGATTTCGGTTTGCACGTTCACGTATTGCAGCCCGGCCTTAGCAGACGGCTGGACGTAGAACGTGAGCAAGTACTGGTTGTCAAGAATTCTCTGGAGATCGTCCAGGTAGGGCGCAAAACTCACGGGAGCGCCGGAGCCCAGGAAGAAGGACTCGCCGCCTGTCATTTCGGAGAGCTTGGCGAGGCCGTTTTGGCCGTTGGTAGCTTGCCAGAAATTACGAGGCCAGTGTCCGACGCCCGGAAAATAGATGGAATGAACGATGGTGCCGGTGCGCTGCGCGACGGCGGCGGCGGTGTCCACGTCCGGATTGAGGAGCGCGTTATGGCTGCGGTGCGCGCGATCGATTCCGTCGGTTACGAGCAGAATCTCGCGGCGGTTGGGTGTATCGGGCCAGCGTTTCATCAGATCGACGGCCGATAGATAGGCGCTGCCGTAAGCGCCGGCCGAGCCCAGCGGCAGGCGCAGAGCTTTGGCGGCGAGCTCATGATCGGTGGTGAAACTCTGGCGGATCTCGACGGTTGCGTTGCGCGCATAGCCGATGCCGATGGAAGTGGACGGGGGCTGCGCGTTGATGAACTTTCGCAGATCGTCGAATTGCAGTCCGAGCGTTGACAGCGACGCGTCGTCAATCAGGATGAACAGCTCGAGGCCGGCGCGGCCGTCCTTCGCAGCGGTCCATTCGGCGACGGGCAGGCGGTCCTTGCCCTTCTGAACGAAAACATCTTCCTTCTGGATTTCCGGACGGCGCTTGCCTTTTTCGACATTGGCGGTCACGACCATTTTTACGGGAGCGCCCGCATCGGTTCGACCGGCGGTTGCCGCGTGCACAACGGGTGTTGCGAACAGCGCGGCGAAAACAACAGCAATTAGAGATTTAATCATTGTGGTCCTCACTTTCGCGAGTGGGAAGGCATCTCCATCGCCAGAGGCATTATGGAGGCGGCAGAAGAACTTGGGGCGATCGAGCCGCGGGAGGTGGCGATGCTTTACGACACAGTGTCGACGGGGCGAGCGGGTTTGGGGATGGAATCGAAGCGCCTGCGCCAAAAATGCTTCGGCAGGGCACTTGCAGGAACGGTCGTGGTTCACACGCTATGCTCATCTTTCGCGACATCACGATCGTTTTTGCGGCTGCTGCGGCGGCCGGCCTACTCTTCTGGCGCTTGCGCCAACCTTTGATCCTCGGATATGTGCTGGCCGGTTTGTTGCTGAGCCCGCTGACGCCGGGGCCGCGGGTCCACGATATCCACACGTTCGAGGTGATGGCTGAGATCGGCGTCATACTGCTGATGTTCAGCATCGGAGCGGAGTTTTCGGTGCCGGAGCTGTTGCGCGTGAAATGGATCGCGCTGGTAGGCGCGCCGATCGGAATCGGGCTGTGCATAGCGCTGGGAATGGGAGCAGGCGCGGCGCTGGGCTGGCCGCTCGCGCAGGGCGTGGCGGTGGGTGGCATCATTTCGGTGGCGAGCACCATGGTGTTGATGCGCCTGCTGATGGAGCGGGGAGAGCTGGGAACCGAAGCGGGCCGCGTGATGATCACGCTGACGCTGATGGAAGATCTGGCGGTGGTGGTTCTGACGATTGTGCTTCCGGGCATGAGCCCGGCGAACCACGCGAGCGTTCTCCAAATCGTCTGGAAACTGGGCCAGGCGATACTTCTGCTGATTCCGGTGGTATTTGTGGCTTGGAAGATTATTCCCCACTTGCTCGAGCGCGTGAGGAGAACGGGGAACGACGAAATCGCGTTGCTGGTGATGCTGACCATTTGCATGGTGATCGCGACGGTGACGGAAATGGCGGGCCTGTCGCTCGCGCTGGGGGCGTTTGTGGGCGGCCTGCTCTTTGGAAGCTGCGCCGACGCACATAAGCTGATCGAGCGGCTTTTCCCGATTCGCGACGTTTTCATTGCGCTGTTTTTCGTGACGGTGGGGATGCTGATCGACCCGCGCGGGTTGTTCTCGAATTGGAAGCTGCTGGGCGTGATCGCGTGCCTGATCGTGGCGGGCAAGTTTGCGATCTGGTTTCCTCTGGTGCGCCTGTTCGGATATCGGGTGCAGACGGCGCTCGAGGTGGCCATCGGGCTGACGCAGATCGGAGAATTTTCGTTCGTGCTGGCGAGAATCGCATTGGAGGCGGGCCTGGTTTCGCACGAGGTTTACAACGCGGCGCTGGCGGCCTCGCTGGTGACGATTCTCGCGAATGCGGCGCTCTTCAAATTGGTGAACAGGCGTGATGCGGGCGGAGCCAGGCAGGCAACGATACCGGCGGCGGGCGCCGCGGCTTGAGGCACATCGGGCGCGTTATATTTGAGTTTCTCAATGCCCAACGCGTCCGGTTCCGGCAAGCAACTTCCGTTGGTCTGGCATTTCGGGCTGGCTGTGGCGATGGTGGGCGCGGCTTTAGTCCTGACGCGCGCGCTGCAAAGCACGGTTGCGATCACGGGCTACATCTTCTTTTACGCAGCGGTGGTGGCGGCGAGCTGGTTTGGCGGGAGATGGCCGGGCGTGCTGGCGGTGATTCTTGCGACGCTCGCAGTGGAATACTATTTCATGCCGCCGGTGCACTCCTTCGCGGTACGGGAGGAATCTGTGCCGGTATTCATCGAATTCGCGGCATCCTCGGTGGTGATCAGCTGGTTCAGCTCCTGGCGCAAGCAAGCCGAATCGGCCCTCCGGCGCGCCCGCAACGAATTGCAAATGAGAGTGGAGGAGCGGACCGCCGAATTGAGACAAACCAACCAGCAATTGGTGGCGGAAATTGCCGAACGGCAGCGCGCCGAGGAGGCGTATCGCGAGGCCCAGGCGGAGCTGGCGCGGGTGAGCCGCATGAGCGCGCTGGGCGTTTTAGCGGCGTCGATCTCTCACGAGGTCAACCAGCCGCTGGCCGCGGTGGTAACCAACGCCGATGCCTGCGCCATGTGGCTGGCGAGCGATCCGCCGAATCTGGACGAGGTGCGGGCGGGCGTGGACAGCATCGCGCGGGAGGGCACTCGCGCGAGCGACGTGGTGCGGCGGATTCGAGCCATGTTCACCAAGGCCGCGCCGGAGCGGGCCAGCGTGCAGATCAACGATCTGATTCGAGAGGCCGGTGGCCTTCTCCATGCGGAGATCGTGAAGAACGGAGTCGAGCTGGAGCTCGAATTGGACGAAGGTTTGCCCGAGACGCTGGCGGACCGGGTGCAGCTTCAGCAGGTGCTGGTGAATCTGGTTCAGAACGGGATTGAAGCGATGAGCACGGTGGCGGACCGGCCGAAACGGCTTGTGATCCGCACGGAAACGACGCCTGCCGGCGAAATCCTGGTGGCGGTGCGCGACTCCGGGGTGGGAATCGAGGCCAAGGATCAGAAGCGCATCTTCAATGCATTTTTCACCACCAAGGCGCAGGGCATGGGAATGGGGCTGTCGATCAGCCATTCGATTATCGAGGCGCACGGCGGGCGATTGTGGGCCAGGTCCAACGGCGACCATGGCGCCACGCTTGAATTCACGCTGGCCGCGCGGCCAACAACCGCGTCATGAAGGACGCCGCGCCGATCGTTTTCGTGGTGGATGACGATGCAGCGGTGCGCGACGCGATCCGGAACCTGATCGCATCGGTTGGATTGCGGGCCGAAACATTCGGATCGACGCGCGAGTTTCTGAGCGCCCAGCGCCCGCAGTCGCCGGCCTGCCTGGTGCTGGACGTGCGGCTGCCGGATGTGAGCGGGCTCGAGTTCCAGCGCGAGCTGGCGGCGAGCGGCGTCGAAATTCCGATCGTGTTTATCACCGGCCATGGCGACATTCCCATGACGGTGCAAGCCATGAAGGCGGGCGCGGTGGAGTTTCTGACCAAGCCGTTTCGGGGGCAGGAACTGCTGGACGCGATTCACGAGGCGATCGCCAGGGATCGCGCGGCCTGGGAGAAACGCGCGCAGAACGCCGACGTGAGGGCGCGGCACGATTCGCTCACGCCGCGTGAGAAGGAAGTCATGAACCTGGTGGTGACCGGGTTGTTGAATAAACAGATCGCGGCTGAGCTGGGCACCAGCGAGCTGACGATCAAAACCCACCGCGGACGGGTAATGGAAAAGATGGGGGCCGATTCGGTGGCGGCGCTGGTCCGTATGGCCGAAAAACTCAAGTCTTCCGAGCCGAAAGGGTAAGCGAATCCTACCAAGGTAGGATTCCCAATGGCAGCCGGACTGCATAAGATAAAGCTAGATGACGGCCGCGATCTCAACCAACGGGAAGGAAACGCCACGGCGTGTTTCCATCGTCGATGACGACGCGCCGGTGCGCGAGGCGCTGAAAAATCTGATGAGATCGGCGCAATTCAGCGTGGAGACCTTCGCGTCCGCCGAGGAGTTCCTGAGTTCGGCGCGTTTGACGGACACCGAATGTCTCATTCTGGACTTGTATTTACCGGGCATGAGCGGATTCGAGCTGCAGGAGCGCTTGAACGCCGAGTGCCGGAACATCCCGATCATTTTCATCACCGCGCACGCCGATGAACGCTCGCGGCAACGGGCGCTTCAAAGCGGAGCGGTGGATATGCTGGGCAAGCCCGTGCGCCGTGACGCGCTGTTCAAAGCCGTTGAATCGGCTATTCACTCCTAGACGCAATCAGGCGCGCTTCGCGCCGTGAACCCCGGATTATTGCGCGTTTACTCGCATAAAGTGCGTCTTGCCGGTTGTCTCAGGAGGACCATTGTCCTACTAAGTGAGGATATATTTTTGAATTGTTCCGCCCTATGATCTTTTCATGTGGAGGCCACACGCAAGCGCGCACCGCCGGCCCTCGGAGGATAAAGGCAGGCAATTAGACGCGCACCAGGTGGCCTCCACGCTGGAGGATCCAATGATTGTGAAGATGTCGAATCCGATGTTGAACGCGGGTGACAAGCCGGTTTCTTTTCCCGAATCAAACTTTTTCGCCGAATCGAGGCGCACGCCCCGGCTCCAGAGTATCGAGGGAGGGGCCGGGAACGCGCAACGGATCATCGGCGTGAGTAAGGCGATGCGAACGGTGATGGACGAGGTGGACATTGTGGCGCCGACGGACTCCACGGTTTTGATCCAGGGCGAAACGGGAACCGGGAAGGAGCTGCTGGCGCAGGCCATCCACGCCAAAAGCTCGCGGCGGAACGCTCCACTGGTTACGCTGAACTGTGCGGCCGTTCCGGCTGGATTGCTCGAGAGCGAGCTGTTCGGACACGAGCGGGGCGCCTTCACCGGCGCGGTGGCGCAGCGCATCGGGCGCTTTGAGATGGCCAACGGCGGGACGCTGTTCCTGGATGAGATCGGCGACATGGCGCTGGACCTTCAAGCAAAGCTATTGCGGGTGCTCCAGGAACAGACCTTTGAGCGTCTGGGCAGCACGCGAACTTCTCGCGTCAACGTGAGGATCATCGCGGCGACGAATCGCGACCTGGGGCGGATGGTGGAGGAAAAAGAATTTCGCGCAGACCTGTATTACAGGCTGAGTGTTTTTCCGATGCGGCTTCCGCCGCTGCGCGAGCGGCGCGGCGATATTCCCGAGCTGGTGCGGTATTTCGTGGCGAAATTTGCCGGCCGCATGAATAAAGCCTTGGAACATATCCCGGAACAAACCATGGCGGCGATGGCGGATTACGATTGGCCGGGCAACATCCGCCAGCTGCAAAACTTCGTGGAGCACGGAGTGATCGTGTCCGAAGGGCCGGTCTTCCGGCCGGCGCTCGATCAACTGCGGGCCAGGGCCGCGAGCCCCGCGGCGCGCGTGAAGAAGACGCTGGAAGACGCCATTCGCGACCACATTGTCGAAACCCTGAAGGAGACCAATTGGGTGGTGGGCGGCAGAAACGGCGCGGCGGCGCGGCTGGGCGTCGCCAGGACGACGCTGATTGCGAAAATGCGGCGGCTGGGGCTCGAATCGGTACAGAACGAATCCACCGGGCAGGACGCATTCGCGCACGCGGGTTAATGGTGTGAAGGAAATGGTGTCGAAGTATTGCGTCTCGATGCTTCGGCCGGAGGACGCGCGATGCCACTGGGTGCCGGCAACATGTTGACGCGAGACGGAACGCGTTGTGGTTCGCCAAATGCGTACTCAACGGCGAGAAGCGGACAAGCTTCCAAGGAGAAAAAAATGAACAACCTTACAACGAAAATGATTCTCGCGGCGGGCCTGGGCGCCCTCGCGATTCTGCCTCTGGCGAAGGCCGATTCGTGGAACCAAAAGACGGTGCTGACGCTGAGCAGCCCGCTGGAGATCCCCGGCCAGACGCTGGCGCCTGGAACGTACGTTTTCAAGCTCGCCAATTCGCAGACCAGCCGGCATATCGTGCAGGTCTTCAACAAAGATGAAAACAAGGTGCTGGCAACGTTTCTGGCGATTCCGGCGCACCGCCAGCAGGCCGCCGAGCAGACCATTATTCGATACCACGAGCGGCCGGCGGGTTCTCCGCAGGCCATCCAGGCGTGGTTTTATCCCGGCAAGACGACCGGCCATGAATTCGTCTATCTGAAAGACGAGGCGATTGCGCTGGCCAGGGCGAACAACCTGCCGGTACCCGCGATGCCGATGGAGTTGATCACCACGGTGAGGATGCCGGAGCTGGATCTGAACGCGCCTGAGATCGAAGCGCTAACCAATGCGCCGTTGAAATTGGAAGAGCCGTCGGGACAAGAGGTGCAGATCGCGGCGTTGTTTGTGGCGCCGCTAGAAGAGCCACCGGCTCTGCCGGAAGAGCTGCCGCATACCGCGTCTTGGGCGCCGCTCATTGGACTGGCCGGCCTGGCGCTGGTGAGCGTTGCCGGCTTGCTGCGGTTGCGCACCGGAGGCGCGTCATGGCAAAACGTCAAATCCTAACCGCGTTGTTTGCCCTCCTGCCGCTGGCCGCGAGCTGTGCTCAAGACTTGCGGCCGGCGGGCGCCGACGCAGCCTCGCGGCGCGCGGCCATCACCGGCGGCGGAGGACCGGGGCGATGCACGCTCGAAGTGAACGTGGACCATGCCGCGCAAATTGAGATCGCCGGCGATACCGCAAACCTGAGGACGCTGGCGGGGCAACCCTCGTTTTGGCGCAGGTTCGAGTGCAACGTGCCGCTGCCGAGGACGCCGCACGATTTTCAGATCGCCCGGGTCAATGGCCGGGGGTCGGTCCGGCTTCTGAGGGACCCGAGTAGCAACCATGGGACGGCCGTGGTTCATATCTTGGACCCCAAGTCCGGGCGCGGAGTTTATACCCTGGACCTGGCATGGCGCGGACCAGGCGGCTGGGGACCGGGCCCGGGGCCGCGCGGCAGCCAGTTTGCAGTGCAGCGGTGTCAGGAGGCGGTGAGTGACCGGCTGAACCGCGACGGATATCAGGTGGCGTCGTTCGGACATGTCGATCCGGATCATGATGCCGGACCGGGCAGCCGGATCCACGGTGTCGTTACCGGAAAACGGGGCGCGGAGAGGAGCCGGTTTTCGTTCTCGTGCTCGGTGGACCTGCGTTCCGGGATGGTTCGATCGCTGGAGGTGCGGCGCCACGGACCGAAATGGAGCTATCAATGATCCCCGCTCGCCATCGCAGGGTGCCGCCGCCCTGGTCAGACGATCTGGAGCAAGCGCTGGTGGAGCAAAGCCGGGCGATACGGGAACCAGCGCGAAGGGCAGGGCGCAGGCGATGGCCGGGGATCGCGGCATCCGTCGCGGCGGCGGTGATCGGCGGCGCGCTTCTGGTTCTTTTTACGGATTGGCCTTGAACCGGGCTGAGGGTATACTCGCAAAGGTGGAACCTTCGGTATCAAGCGCCGGACTGCGCGACCTTTTCGCCAAGGCGCTGACGCTCGCCCCCGGCGAACGCGAACGCTTCTTCGACCAGGCAGGGCTCTCGCCCGAGACGCGGGACGAATTGCTGGCGCTGCTGGACGCGGATTTCGGCTCAGAAACATTTTTGAGCGGGATTGTGGGCCGGGCCGAGATCGGCGCACGCCACGCCGGCGAGCGTTTCGGACCATTTGAGACGCGCGAGTTGGTGGGCGTGGGAGGCATGGGCGCCGTCTTTCGCGCCGAACGCGTGGACGGCGAAATCAGCCAGGTGGTGGCCATTAAAGTAGTGGAACGGCTGTTTCTCGATCCGCGCGGGGCCGAGCGCTTCCGCCGCGAGCGCGAACTGCTGGCGCGCCTGGAGCATCCCAACGTGGCGCGTCTGCTGGATGGCGGAACACGATCCGACGGCGTGGCCTACCTGGTGATGGAGTTTGTGGACGGGCTGCCGCTGGACCGCTACTCCGAGCGCCACAATCTCACCGTGGAGCAGAAGCTGCGGCTGTTTCTGCCGTTGTGCGATGCGGTGGATTACGCGCATCAGAAGCTGATCATTCACCGCGATCTCAAGCCGTCCAATGTATTGGTGAGTGCGGCCGGGGTTCCGAAGCTCCTGGATTTCGGAATTGCGCGGTCGCTGGAGGCCGACGGGGCCGCGGGAGCGCAGACGCAAACCGTGGCACTGACGCCGGAATTCGCCAGTCCCGAGCAGATGCGCGGAGGCGAAGCCACCACGCGCACCGATGTCTACGGGTTGGGGGCGGTGCTGTATTTTCTGCTCACCGGAAAGGTGCCGCATGCCGGACGATCGCGCCGTGAATTGTCGCAGGCGGCGGGGGAAGCGGCGCCCGCAAAACCCAGCTCCATCCGGCCGGAGCTGAAAGGCGATCTCGACAACATCGTATTGAAAGCGCTGCATCCCGATCCCAACCGGCGCTATGCGGCGGCGCGCGAGCTGGCGGAAGACCTCGGCCGATTTTTATCGCACCATCCGGTGCGCGCCACGGCCGACCGCTGGACCTACCGCGCAAGCCGTTTCATGGCGCGGCATCGGTTTGCCTGCGCCGCAGCCGCGGCAGCCGGAATCGCGGTGATCGCGGGAACCACGGTCTCGCTTTATGAATGGCATCGCGCGGCCGAGCGCACGGCGCAGGTGAGGCGCCTGGCCAACCGGTTTGTATTCGATTTCGAGGCGGCCATTCGGGAGACGCCCGGGACGCTGGAGGCGCGACGCATGGTGGCCGCGACGGCGCGCGAATATCTTGCGAACCTGGCGCAGGACAGCGGGCGCGATCCGGGACTGCAGCGGGAACTGGCCGAATCGTATTTTCGGTTGAGCCGCATCGAGACGCAGGCCGGCGAGAGCGAGAATGCCATCGCGCATCGGCGCCAGGCGATTCAAATGCTCAAGGCGCTCGGCGACGATTGTTGCGGGCCGGAGCAGCAGCACGCCGATTACATCAGCTGGTCGAGCGACCTGGCACGTACCCTCATGGACACGCGATCTATCGAGGAAGCGCGCGGCCTGGCCGAAGCGGCGCTCGACAATGCGCGCGCCTGGTATCCGCGGGCGCGCGACCGACTGCTGGCCGGAAAGGCGTTGGTGAGCGTGCTGTCGGCGGCGGGCAACGTTCGCGCTACGTCGGGAAACGTGTCGGGAGCCCGGCCGGTGCTGGCGGAAGCGGTGGCGAAGGGAGACGAACTGTTGCGCGAGCACGGCTCGGACGATGAGTTAGCGTACCTGCGCGCGCG
>Ga0335074_10010318_pt1 | contig 13065 bp, 13 predicted proteins | sample Lox_Sample_23_FD_206715 | JGI IMG/M metagenome (GOLD analysis project Ga0335074, IMG submission 206715) | Soil microbial communities from Loxahatchee National Wildlife Refuge, Florida, United States - Lox_Sample_2.3 | ecosystem: Environmental > Terrestrial > Soil > Wetlands | place: USA...
CGAGGCGCAGGAAGAGACTATCGGCTGCAAGGCAGCCGGATGACGAGGTCGGCCGGCAGCGAACTGGCCAGCGACGCGTGTTGAAAGGCACCGGAGGGCTGCGATTTGGGCCCTCCGCTTTTTTTTGCGCGCTGTAAACTTGGCGCGTGAAGCGCCGTCTATCTCGTTGCATGGAAGAGATTGCCACGACCCCGGCAAGCATGCTCACGGGGGGCGCAGCTTCCGGGAATGAGCTCGCCCTGGAGAAACGGGAACAGGCCATGCTGGAGCTGGCCGACTTCGATGAAGTCGTGCGAGTTTACCGAAGCCGTATCCTGCGTTTTCTGCTCTCGTCGCTGACGGACCGGGACGCTGCGGAGGCGCTGACGCAGGAGTGTTTCCTGAAGGCGTGGAATGCGCGGCAGCAGTTTCGCGGCGACTCCAGCGTGGCCACGTGGCTGACGCGGATTGCGGTGAACCTGCTGCGGGATCATTTGCGCAGCCGCAGCCTGCGGTTCTGGCAGAAGACGCGGGGGACGGCGCTGGATCCGATGGATATCAGCGACTGGATTCCGGATGGGCGCAGTTCGCCGGAGAGCATCGCGCTGGCGCGGGAGAAGGTGGCGGCGGTGTGGCGGACGGTGGAGAAGCTGTCGGCGCAGCAGCGGTCGGTGTTCGCGCTGCGGTTTGTGGAAGAGCTGGAGTTGGACGAAATCGCCGAGACGCTGGAGATGAACCTGAGCACCGTGAAATCGCATTTATACCGGGCGCTGGCGATTGTCCGCGAGCGCATGGAGGTGGGGTAATGAAAATCCGCGGCAAGGCTGAGGAGACGAAGACGCGGGAAGAAGTGCGGGAGATGGCCGAGGCTCTGAGCCTGTTCGGTTCGGCCATGCGGCACATGGCGGGACGGCGCGCGGAGCAGATGGCGGTGCAGGTGCGCCTGGAACCGGCGCGTGCGGCGGGATGGCTGCGCATGCGGCTGGTGCTCGCCCCGGCGCTGGGCGCGGCGGTCGCGGTCGCGGTGGCGATACCGGCCTGGAGCCACTTCCATCAGGCGGAGATCGCGCGCCGGAATCCGGCGCCGGCGGTACAAAACAACACGGAGGCGCGGGCGAACGTGAACGATACCGTGCTGATGAATCAGATCGACAGCGATGTTTCCGAAGATGTGCCGGACGCGCTGGAACCGCTGGCTCAGCTGAGCGAGCAGGCGGCGGCAACAAAAACTACAGTTTCGGAGAAGACAAATGCTTCGCAAAAATAGCTTGATTCTGGCAGCCCTGCTTGGTTTCGTATTGTGCGGGTTCGCGTCGGCGCAGGACTGGGGCGGTGGTCCCGGTCCTGGTGACGGGCAGATGGGTTTCGGCGGCCCGCCGATGGTGCGCGCCTTTCACGACCGCCAGTTCGGACGGTGGTGGAACGATCCGATGCTCGCGCAGAGGCTGAACATCACCGCCGATCAGAAGCAGAAGATGGACAGCATTTACGAACAGCACAAGCTCAGGCTGATCGATCTGAACGCGGATCTGCAGAAGCAGGAACTGTTGCTGCAGCCGATGATCGCGTCGGATACTCCGGATCAGGCGAAGACGCTGGCGCAGATTGACGCAGTGGTAAACGCGCGGGCGGCCCTCGAACGTGAGAATGCCCACATGCTGTTCGATATCCGCGAGACGCTGACGCCGGCGCAGTGGCAAAAGCTGAGAATGCTGCACCAGATGCGCGGGATGCACAGGATGGATCGGCGCGGCGGCCCACGGGGACCCATGGGCTGGCGGCAGGGGATGCACAAGCATCCAGGCCAGGGTCCTGGGCAGCCAGGCGAGCAGCCGGCGCCGCCGCAGGGTCAGACACCGGCTCCTCCGCAGGGCCAGGCGCCTCCCCAGCAGGGGGATCAGGCGCCTCCGCCGCCGCAGTAGGCCCGAGGGAAGCGACGTATTTGGTCCTGCATAGACCATGAAGGGGGCGGCCTGGAACCGCTCCGCTTCGTTTCCGGGGGTAATTTCGGGCGCGGGCAGCGGCGGCGTCCACTCGCCGGTTCTGCCCGCGTTCAGCTTATGCGAAAGTACTGTGCGCGCGCGCTGCGTCTGCGCTTCTGCAATTGACATGCCCCTGGTGCGGCTCTATAGTTTTCAGAGAGGGTCTGCGTGTTCGGGGTTCGTTGCGCAGACTCATGATCGCCACTCCTGCCGATCCCTTCCTGCCGGATGCTCTGATGGAGACAGAAACTGCGCGTTGCGCGCCGTCTCCCGTGGGGTGCTCCGTTTGGAATCGCACGGAGAGAGCGACGATCCCCGAACTTCGCCGAGAACCGCGGGAGAGCACACCGCTCAACGCTGACGGCGGAGGAAGCCGCGGCCAGCATCGGGTCCCGCGCAGGCGGACCGGATAGCCGGTAACGGGGGCGGACGCCGGGAGCCGCCGCAAGAATCCCGGAGCTGGATGTCATGGCACACGTCCTCAATCCTGAACAAACCGAGAGCACTCCTCTGAACACCGAACTGGAAACCCCTACGCTTGAAGCCGCGGCCGAGTCCAACGAGCCGTCCACCCCCACCCCCACCCCGGAAATCGCCCCCGCGCCGGAGCACCACGAAGAGCCCGATCTGAGCATGGAAGACTTTGCCGCGGCGCTCGAGTCGTTCGACCGGGAGCAGGCGGCCGAAGCTGCCGCACAGGCCTTCGACGACAGCGCGATTGTCGCGGGCACGGTCATCAAGCTCACTGACAAGCATGTCGTGGTCGACGTGGGCATGAAATCCGAGGGGCTGATCCCCCTGGAGCAGGTGGTGGATCACACCGGCGTGCCGAAGCTCGAGCCCGGCCAGACAGTGGAAGTGGTGATCGAGCGCGAGGAGCCGGAAGGCGGCTACCTGCTGAGCTATGAGAAGGCTCAGCGGCTGCGCGTGTGGGACACGATCGAGAAGGCGCACAACGAGAAGACGCCCATCACCGGTACGGTGGTAGGACGCGTGAAGGGCGGCCTGACGGTCGATATCGGGATCAAGGCGTTTTTGCCCGGTTCGCAGCTGGAACTGCGCCCGGTGCGCAATCTGGACGCGTACATCGGCCAGCCCATCCAGGTGCGCGTGATCAAGCTGAACAAGAAGCGCGGCAACGTGGTGGTTTCGCGCAAGGAAATCCTCGAGGAGGAGCAGACCGAGCGCCGCTCCCACACGCTGGAGCACCTGGAAGAGGGTGCTGTGCTCACGGGCACGGTGAAGAACCTCACCGATTACGGCGCGTTTGTGGACCTGGGCGGCATCGACGGCCTGCTGCACATCACCGACATGTCGTGGGGGCGGCTGACCCACCCGCGCGATCTGGTGAACGTCGGCGACGAGATCCAGGTAAAGGTGCTGAAGTTCGACAAGGAGAAGCAGCGGGTGTCGCTGGGCTTTAAGCAGCTGACGCCTGACCCGTGGCTCGATGCGGCGGAGCGTTATCCGATCGGCGCGCATGTGCGCGGCCGCGTGCTGAGCGTGACCGATTACGGCGCGTTCGTGGAGCTGGAACAGGGCATCGAGGGTCTGGTGCACGTCTCCGAGATGACCTGGTCGAAGCGGATGAAGCATCCCTCGAAGATCGTGAAGCCGGGCGAGGAAGTGGAGACCGTCATCCTGCAGGTGAATCCCGCGGATCGGCGGATTTCGCTGGGGATGAAGCAGCTGCTCGAGAATCCCTGGGAGCACCTGGGCGATAAGTATCCGATCAACGCGACTGTGGAAGGCCGCGTGCGCAACCTGACCGACTTCGGCGCGTTTATCGAGATCGAGGACGGCATCGACGGCCTGGTGCACGTCAGCAATCTGAGCTGGACCAAGCGCGTGAAGCATCCCTCCGAAGTCCTGAAGAAGGGCGAGAAGGTGCGCGCGGTGGTGCTGGGCGTGGAGCCGGAGAACCGGCGCCTGTCGCTGGGCATCAAGCAGCTGCAGCCGGACGTCTGGGAAACCTTCTTCGCGCAGCATCGCGTGGGCGATGTGGTGCACGGCAAGGTGCTCCGGACGGCGCAGTTCGGGGCCTTCGTGGAAATCGCGGAAGGCGTGGAAGGGTTGTGCCATGTTTCCGAAGCGACCGACGGGCACGGCGTGCCGGTGAAGCTGGAGCAGGGCGACGAGCGCGAGTTCAAGATCATCCGCATGAACCAGGAGGAGAAGAAAGTCGCGCTGAGCGTGCGCGCGGTAAGCGGCGAGGAAGCCAGCCGCGCTGACGTGGAAGCCTACAAGCAGCCGGTCTCCAGCTCCACGACCACGCTGGGCGACCTGGTGAACTGGAAGCGGGAAAAGTAACAGCTTCCCGAGCACAAACCGAAACGCCATCCGCAAGGATGGCGTTTTTGCTTCTCCTCTGCGCTCGAGCCGCTCATCAGACTCCGCGGGGCGGTGCGGTCCAGCCGGTATCGCAAAAGACGCGCCACTGCTTCACGCGTCCAGCTTCGATTTCCGCCAGCCAGGCCGCTGCCACGCTCCAGGATCCGGGCAGGACCCTGTCATTCACGCGCCATTTCCCTTCCGCCCGGCCGAAGATCCCGGCAAACATCCCGTCCGCGAAGGCATGGTGGACCTGGATGCGATAGTCGGGATAAGCGTGGAGAAACTGCTGCCAGCCTGCAATCAGCTGATCCGCCCCGGAGAAGCTGCGCCCAAGGGCATCCGTAAAGATGTGGTCGTCGGTCATGAGCCGGCGGAGCGCCATGAGATCAGCCGCGTTGATGGCTTCAACGAATGCAATGGCGACGCTCATCGGCAAATCTGCCATGACGAACCCTCGGTGGCTGAAAGCTTACTACCGGGTGGCCGCTGCCCCTACTCCCAGCGCCGGAAAATCAGCGAGCCGTTGGTGCCGCCAAAGCCGAAGGAGTTCGAGAGAGCGACGTGCATCGGTCCCTGCTGGGGATGGTTGGGCACGTAGTTCAGCGTACATTCGGGGTCGACGTTCTCGAGATTCGCCGTGGGTGGAGCCGTCTGGTTGATCAGCGCCAGAATGGTGATGCCGGCTTCGAGGCCCCCGGCACCGCCCAGCAGGTGACCGGTCATGGATTTCGTGGAGCTGATTTTGAGCGTGTGGGTGGTGGCGTGCTCGCCGAAGAGCCGCTCCATCGCCTTTGACTCGGTCGCGTCGCCGAGCGCCGTCGAGGTGGCGTGGGCGTTCACGTAATCCACCTGGCGCGGCTCGAGGCCGGCGCTGTTCAGCGCGTTCTGCATGGCGCGGTAGCAGCCGTCGCCGTCGTCCGGCATGCCGGTGATGTGGTGCGCGTCGGCGCTCATGCCGTAACCGACGATCTCCGCCAGGATCTTCGCTCCGCGCGCCTTCGCGTGTTCGAGTTCTTCGAGGATCAGGATGCCTGAGCCTTCCCCGACCACAAAGCCATCGCGGTCGCGATCGAAAGGACGGCAGGCGTGCTCGGGATCGTCGTTGCGCGTGGAAAGAGCGCGCATGGCAGCGAATCCGCCAACGCCCATGGGCGTGATGGCCGCTTCCGATCCGCCGGCAATCATCACGTCGGCATCGTCGCGCTCGATGATGCGGTAGGCGTCGCCGATGGCGTGTGCGCTGGTGGTGCAGGCGGTCGCCGTTGCCTCGTTCGGTCCGCGGGCGCCGTAGCGAATGCTGACCTGGCCCGCAGCCAGATTGATGATGGCAGCGGGAATGAAAAAGGGAGAGATTTTACGCGGGCCGCCCTGCAGGTAATTGCTGTGCTCGCGCTCGATCACGTCGAATCCGCCGATGCCGGAACCGATGAAGACGCCGATGCGATCGCGGTTGGCCTCCGTCACCTGGAGGCCGGAGCTTTCCATGGCTTCCTGAGTGGCGGCCATGGCCAGGTGAATGAAGCGCCCCATCTTGCGCGCCTCTTTCTTGTCGACGAATTGCAGTGGGTCGAAGTTCTTGACTTCGGCGGCAAAGGTGACCGCAAAGCCGGCAGTATCGAAATGGGTGATGGGCGCCATGCCGCTGCGGCCAGCCAGCAGGTTGGTCCAGATCTCCGGCGCGGTGTTGCCCACAGCGGAGATGAGACCCAGACCGGTGACAACGACGCGCCTCCGCAAAGTTACTTGCCGCCTTTCGCGTTCTTCTCGATGTAGTCGAAGGCGTCCTTCACGGTCTTGATCTTCTCGGCGTCCTCGTCGGGAATCTCGAGGTCGAAGGCTTCTTCGAACTGCATGACGAGCTCGACCACGTCGAGAGAGTCAGCGCCGAGATCTTCCTGAAAAGACGCGGCGGGAGTGACTTCGGCTTCGTCCACCTGGAGCTGCTCGACGATGATCTGTTTAACTTTTTCTTCCACACCTGATGCCATGCGTATCTCCTGTGTACTGCGTTCAGTGGATGCAGAAAGCGGGAGCGCGGATGCGATGCCGCCGCGATCAAGACGTCGGGGACCGGTGGGGCACACGCCCACCGAGCCCCGAAATTCCAAGTCTACTGAGGGTGCCAGGGAGTGTAAAGCGGCGGGGGCAACAGCGTACAACGCCCAGGCAGGAGGAGACGGAGCGGCCCGCAAGCCGGAGAAAAGCTGTTGATCCTGAGCGGAGGCGGGAGCGGTAGACTCATGCCATGCTTCCGATGGAATGGGTTCTTCTGCTGGCCGGACTCGCGGCCGGTGCAGTGTTGACCTGGATCGCGGCGGGAAGGCGGGGCGCGGCCCCGGACCGTGAACTGAGGGCGCGCGCGGAGACGCTGGCTGCCGATGTTGCCGAGAAGAATCGCCAGCTGGACGCTGCGCGCGAGCGCGAGACCGCGCAGCGGGAACGCATCGCCGGAATGGAAGCGACGGCCGCGCAACTGAATCAGCAGATGGCGGAGCTGCGGGAATCGCAGCAGCGGGCGGGCGCTGAGGCCGAGCAGTTGCGCAGGGACCTGGGAGCAGCGCGCGTGGAAACTGCCGAGTCGCGGACGGCCCTCGATAAAGAACGTAGCGCGGCGGAAGAGAAGATCGCTGTGTTGCGGCAAGCGCGCGAGGAGCTGTCGAACCAGTTCAAGGCGCTGGCGAATGAGATTCTGGAACAGAAATCGAAAACTTTCACCGAGCAAAGTCAGGCTAACCTGACGACTTTACTCACGCCGATCGAGAAGAAGTTCGGCGAATTTCAGCAGAAAGTGGAAAGTCTGGAGAAGGACGGCATCGCGGGAAGGTCCGAGCTGAAGACGCAAATCGAGGGTTTGCGCACGCTGAATGAGCGCCTCTCTGCTGACGCCAACAATCTCGTCACGGCGCTCAAGGGTTCGTCGAAGACGCAGGGGGACTGGGGCGAGTTTGTGCTGGAGAAACTGCTGGAGTCGGCTGGGCTGCGCGAGGGGCACGAATATCGCGTGCAAAGCAGCTTTACGCGCGAGGATCGCAGCCGAGCACGTCCGGACGTGATCCTCGACATGCCGGGAAACCGTCACCTGGTAATCGACGCCAAGGTTTCTCTGGGCGATTACGACGAGTACTGCGCCGGCGAAGAGGATGACGGGCGCGACGCCGCGCTCCAGCGGCACATCGCATCGATTCGCTCCCACATTCGCGACCTCGCACAGCGAAACTATCAGGCACTGTATGGGCTGAATTCGCTCGATTTCACGGTGATGTTTGTGCCCATCGAGCCGGCGTTTATGCTCGCGATGGCGCACGAGGGAAACCTGTGGCAGGAAGCCTGGGACCGCAACGTATTGCTGGTCAGCCGCACCACGCTGCTCTTTGTGCTGCGCACCGTGGCGCAGTTATGGCGGCAGGAGCAGCAGACGCGGAACGTGCAGGAGATCGTCCGCCGCGGCGGCGAACTGTACGACAAGCTGGCGGCATTTGCGAAGGATTTGACCGACGTGGGCAAGAGCCTGGAAGCGGCGCGGCAAAGCTACGAAGACGCCTACAAGAAACTCGCGCAGGGCAAGGGCAATGCGATTCGCCAGGCGGAGATGCTGAAGTCGCTCGGCGTCAAGCCGACTAAATCGCTGCCACCCGCCCTGGTTGACCAGGCGATCGACGAAGACGAGCCGCTGGGGCTCGCTGCGGTCGGCGAGGAGGCACCCGGCTCGCAGCCGGAATAGCCAGAGTTCCCTACTCCTCCGACGTATTCGGCTTCGCGCCGGCAGGAACGCGGAAGTGTTTCGCGTTGGCCGGCGGCGTGGAGGCCAGCGTTACGTCGGCGCCTTTGCGCAGCTCCAGATCGCCGTGCTCGGCATGTAGCTGCAGCTGCACGCCGCCGCGGCCGACGGTACCCTCCAGCGTCTGCTGGTCGCCCTGGGTGGTGATCTTCAGCGGGAAATCGGTGCGGACATTTTCATCGCTGCTGGCACTGCCGGTTACGGTGAAGCTGGCGCTCTCGGGCATGGTCACCACCACGTCGCCGGTGCGGTCGGTCACCTGCACGTTGCCCAGCGGGGCGGCGGCCACCAGGTTCACGTCGCCGTCGCTGTCATCGATGGTGGCGTCGCCGGCGATCTGGGTCAGCTCGATGTCTTTGGATTTAGCCGAAATATCCACCGGCCCGGAAGCCTTGTTCACGTTCAGATCGCCGCTGTCGAGCGTGAGCGCGCCTTCCAGGTGCGGAATGTCCAGCGAAGTCTGGCTGGAGTGATAGTGAACCGCGCCGCCGATCTGCTCCAGGTGAATGTCGCCGAAGAAGTCGCCGTTCATGGCGGCGGAGCCCTGAATTTCAGAGAGCGTCACGTCGTTCCCGGTGCCGTCCACCAGGACGCGGCCCTGAACCGCATGCGCGGAGAAGTCGCCGTGATTCATGTGCGCCTGCGCATCGCCGCCGATGTCGTCCAGCTTCACGTCGCCGTGGTTGTCCGTTACTTCCATGGAGCCCAGGCCGTCGGCCGTCACGTCGCCGTGGCCGGCGGTGACGTTGGCAAACGAAGCCGCGGGCATCTGTACAGTCAGATCGACACTCGCGCCGTCCTTCTCCGGAAGGGTGATGACCGCTCCGCCGGACGAAAGGTCCACCTTCGGCTTCAGCTCGTCGAAGATCTGCTCGGCTTTCTGGTCGGAATCGCGATGCACCACCTCGTGCGCGCTGATGTGGAGCTGGCCGTCGGCTGATGCGCCGAGCGTGAGATCGCCGCGCGGGTCGTTGATGGTCACGGTCGGTTTCGTAGCCGCAAGCACGTAGTTCATCTGCAGGTCTTTGTCGTGCTCGGGACCCATCCAGTTCAGGAAGTCGTTGTCGCCGTCGAACTGCCAGGCAAACGGCCCCACCAGGCGGCCATTGCGGGAGACCCAGCCGAGAAAGATGAGCAGGATGACCAGCCAGACCAGGCCGCCCGCGGGCCGATGACCCAGGCCAGGCTGGTTCCAGTCGAGCAGATACTCGACCAGCAGCACGCCGCCGAGGCCAATCAGCAGCAGGGGCCACCAGTGCGCATACCAGTCCCAGAACTGCGGGGGATCGAGGCGGCCGGTTTCCATCAGCAAAGCGATCACGCCGATAGCCAGCAGAATGACAGGGCCGACAAAAGTGGGCCGGCGCCAGCCTCTCCAGTAGCTGCGGTAATACTGTCTCTGCGCGTGCCACTGCGCTTTGGCCTGACGGCGCGCAGCCTTCGCCTGCCAGCGCGCCTGCTTCTCCTGCCAGCGCGAATCCTGCGGATTGAAGGGGGGCGTGCTCATGGCTATCTCCCTTCTTCGTGTTGCGAGGGGACAATAGCCGTGGTGGTGGGTCCCGTCGGGCCCGAAGTGCTCCCCGGCGGCGGACCGTAGCTCGCGCCTGGAGCCGGCGGATAACCGGGATAGGGCGGAGGCTGAGGCGGCGGATTTTGCGCCAGCACGGCATTCTCGGCCAACTTCAGAATGCCCCACGCAATCACGTAGATCGGCCAGCTCTTGTCGTAGCCGATTCCCGTGTACTCGTTCAGGATGGCCGTCACCCCGAAGACCAGCAGCATGATCGGCCAGAACATCCGGTGCAGCAGCATGTACTGATTCATTGCGCACCTCCGGTGGGTGGCTGCGTTGGACCGCCGTTGCCGTGCTGCTCCGGCGTGACGCCCGGCGGAGGCGTGTGGGGCGTGAAGCGGAAGCATGCTCCGCCGCAGCCCCGCACAACGAGCCACACCGCGATGGCGATCACGACAAAGGGCCATCCGTGGTTGATCCAGCCAAAGCTGAAGAAGCCCAGCGTGTTGAAGAGGAACAGCATGCCGAGCAGGATCAGGATGATGGCGCCGATCGGCTCGCGGCGCGCGCGCTCCAGCTCCATTTCAGGGGGAACAGGCGGCACGGGCGGAGGAACCGGGCCAGTCCACGCCCCCGGCGGAGGCGGAGGTGGCGCATAGCCGGCGCCGGGGACGAATCCAGAAGCCGTCGGTCCCGCGCCCCAGTTCGGCGGAGGCGGCGGAGGGGGTGGATACGCGGCGTGCGCGGACTGTTCGACGATGCGCTGGCGCAGATGCTCGCCCCACTGCTCGGCCTGCTGGCCAAAAGCCTTGGCGTGATATTCGACCTGCCGTCCGAACGCTTCCGCCTGACGTCCGAACTGATCGGCCCAGTCGCCGGCAGGCGGGGGCGGCGGTGCGCCAGTCGCGCCCGGAGGAGGCACGGGACGGGCGCCCGGGGGAGGCACGCCGCGCTGCGCAGCCTGCCCGGCCAGCACATTGCCCAGCTCGTTCAGCCCGAACGGATCGGGCAACGGCATTCCGTCGCGGCGCGCCTTTGCCGTCTGGTGCGCGTCGAAGACCTGGTACAGGATCCAGAACGGGATCAGAGCGCCGAACACCCAGTAGTGGTTCGACATCGCAACCAGCACCACGAACACGATCACATGCACAATGGCCTTGATGTACTGGCCGTTGTACATGGCGCCCACGCCGGGAATGAAGCCCAGCAGCGTCGCCAGGCCGGGACTCGGCCCCATGGAGGGCGGAGGAATGCCAGGCGCCGCCGGAATGCGCGCCGCCAGGCAGGGCTCGCAGAAAACACTGTCGCCTACGGTGCGCGCACAGGCGCTGCACAGCCCTTTGCCACAGTTTTGGCAATATGCGGTTACCGCCGCATCGGGATGATTTGCGCAGTTCATGCCAGGCTCCTTCCGTCGTACCCGGCGGTCTCAGCGCGCCGCCGCGGCCCGGCTGTTGCAGATTCAGGGGAAATCAAAAGGCTAACCTCAGTTGTTTCATTCTTGGTCTGCGGGAGCCCGGTTGTGAGCTCCGCATCCTTGTTGTTGATCGCCGGACCCATCTGGCGGGCCCAGGCATGTGCTCGAACGATGACGCCCCAGCCAGGGCCGGGGGTCAGGAGCCCGTCGTTGCCGCCGCCGGGCTTCGCCGGCGCGCTCTTCTGCTGGCGCGGCGTTGCCGGCGTGGTATCCACATCGCGGCGCAGCTCGCGCATGCGCGATTCAAGCTGGTAGACAAACCGCAGATTGTTGTAGAACCGGACCACGCTGCCCTGCGCTCCGTAGAACTGCCGCGAGAGCGCCCCGCCAATGCTGGCGGGCCGCAGATCGGCCATGTGCAGGTTCCCGAACTTGATGCCGGCCAGGTTCAGCGTGAGCGCGATCGAGAAGAAGGCCATCGCCACGGTCATCAGCAGGCGCATCTCGTGGAAATTGCGGCGCCACGGCACCGCCATGGCCACCGCGCCGGTTCCCTGCCCCGCTCCCGCGAGCACCGGCACGGGAACCGCTCCAGCGCCTACGGTCTTGTCCAAAATCCGCCTGACCAGGTTGGCCGGAACTTCCGGCTCGGTATGCAGATAGCCCAGCCACTCGCGCCCCTGGCGTACATGGGCCAGCTGATCGGCGCAGCCCGGGCACTCGGCGCTGTGCGCCGCAAACGCCGCTGCCTCCGCGGGAGGCAGGCGACCGTCCAGGGCATCGGTCAGCAGCAACTCCCATTCCTCACAGCGGAGACCGCCAGGATTCCCCTGCGGCTTTTGTCCGAATTTGCTCTGCTCCGCCATGCCTAAACCGCCTGCTCTTTGTTACGCTCCAGCAAACGGGCGAGTTCCGCCCGGCCGCGGCTGATCCTCGACTTCACGGTACCTTCGGGGATCCGCAGCACCTGCGCGATTTCCTTATAGTCCAGGTCCTGCAAGTCGCGCAAAATCACCGCCTCGCGCAGCTCCGGTGAGATGCGGGTGAGCGCCTCCTGGACCATCTTTTCAAGCTCCTTGCGCACGGCGCGGTCGTGCTGCGTGGGCCCGTGGTCGGCCAAACGCGCGCTCATCGGCAGCTCTTCGCCGTCGCCCTCCCAGCCCGAGTCAATGGAGTCGGTCACGCGCTGGGCCCGCGAGCGGCGGAAGTGATCCACCAGCAGGTTGCGGGTCATCGTGGTAATCCAGGTCTGGAAGGTGCCGCGCCCCAGGTCGAAGGCGGCGAGATTGCCGTAGACCTTCAGAAAAACTTCCTGAGTCAGATCTTCGGCATCGGCCGTGGAGCCGGTGAAGCGATAGCAAAGACCGTAAACCCGGCGGTGGTGCGTTTTGACCAGCTCCGTCCATGCGAACGAATCCCCTTTCAGGCATCGCTCCACCAGGATGGAACCGTCGGCTTCCAGAGGCCTCTCCACAGCCCGGTCGGCGGCGCGATGGGCGGGCCGCTCTCCGGGCGCATTCCGTTGCCAGCCAGCTCCCGGACGGACAGCTGGCTCCTCCGGACGGACAGCGGTCCGGGGGAACCCCAGCATGCCCAGATTCCACGAGAGTGTGCCGGCAGCGCTCATGGGCAATGATACGCAGTCCGCGCCGGCGCAGTTCCAGAAAATCCCTGGGTCCCGGATCTGGAGAAGCGTTCCGCTCACGGCGGATGCCGGCGCAAGTTCCTCCCAGGTCTGCGAGAATAGCAGCAGCATGAATCCGCGCTGGGCCGCTTCTCTCCTGCTGGCGCCGATGCTGCTCGTCGGCGGCTGCGGCTATCACACCGTGAACGGGGCAGTGCGCCTGCCCAGCAATGCGCGGACGCTGGCGATCCCGGCCTTCCGCAATAACACGCAGTCGTACCACACGGAAGCGGCGTTCACCCAGGCGGTGATTCGCGAATTCACTGACCGCACTTCGTATCACATCGTTGCCGGCCAGGATTCCGGCGCCGACGCCACGCTGCTGGGCACCATCACCAGCTACCAGGTCGTGCCGCTCACCTACGATGCCGCCACCGG